>ODAK010001266.1_pt1 | contig 27991 bp, 25 predicted proteins | sample 1539591 | NCBI WGS metagenome assembly ODAK01 (sample SAMEA3539303, study PRJEB22396) | soil metagenome | biome: tundra; feature: field; material: soil | place: USA | collected 2010-05 | depth 0.15 m
AGTGATGCCGGGGCTGGTGCCAAAGGGGGTTCGTTACCGCTTCGGTCCGTTCGAACTGAACACCGGAGACGAGTCGCTTGCGCGAAATGGCACCCGGGTCAAAGTGCAGGATCTCCCTTACCGCCTCCTTGAAATACTGGTGGAGCGGCCCGGAGAAATCGTCACCCGGGAAGAGGTCCGGCAACGTCTCTGGCCGGAAAACACCTTCGTTGAGTTCGATAACAGCCTGGGCGTAGCCATCCGAAAAGTGCGGGACGCACTGAACGATGATGCCGAGGCTCCCCGCTATGTGGAAACCGTTCTGCGGCGCGGATATCGCTTCGTGGCCCCGGTCACGGTGCTAGAACCCGTCCGATCGCCAGACTTGCCCCCGGCAACCGATTTGGTAGCAAAAGAATCTTCGGTCTCAGGTCCAATCGGGACGATTGGAGCCACGCCTTCCCACCACACGAGAAAGTACTGGCTAATGGCAGCCTTGGCTGTCCTTCTCGTGGGCGGCGCAATCTACGCATTCCGGACGCGGCCACCTCGCCCAGCCGGCAAAGTGGAAGCACTCGGCCCAGAGACTCCGCCACGAATTCGTCGCTCCGTGGCTGTCCTGGGCTTCCGCAACCTGCCCGGCCACCCCGAAGACAACTGGTTGTCTCCAGCCTTTGCCGAAATGCTCAACACAGAACTGGCAGCCAATGGCGCCCTTCGAATGGTGCCGGGCGAGGACGTTGCCCGAGTCAAACGCGAACTGCCCCTTCCCGACGAAGACAGCCTCGCCAAGGCAACCTTGGAACGCCTGCGAATCAACCCCGGCGCCGATGTGGTCGTCCTCGGTTCGTATACTCCGCTTTCGGGCAACGGAGACAAACGCATCCGGCTCGATGTCCGCGTGCAGGATACGGTCCGCGGCGAGACCATTTCGGAGCAATCCTTCACCGGCAGCGAGGGAAACCTGTTTGAGCTGGCCACCCAGGCCGGTCAGGCGCTTCGGCAGAGCTTGGGAATCGGCTCGGCCTCCGCCCAAGCCAGTCTTCAAGCTCGCGCCGCTCTTCCATCCAATCAAGAGGCGGTACGGTTTTATACAGAGGGCCAGGAACGTTTATGGGCGTTCGACTATATACACGCCCGCGATTTGCTGACGAAAGCCGTCGCCGCCGATCCCGGCTATCCGCTTGCGCACGCTGCTTTGGCAGATGCATGGAATCACCTGGGCTACTTGTCGAAGGCTCGCGCAGAAATCGAGCGGGCACGTGCTCTTTCCGGGCATTTGGGGCCGGAAGATCGCCTGCTGATTGACGGTCAATACTATGCGACGATCCAAGATCGTTCGCGAGCCATCGATGCCTATCGGCAGCTGTCTACCCAGTTCCCTGACAATTTGGACTACGGTCTTCGCCTCGCCGACGAACAGCGATGGGTGAATCCCACAGATGCGTTGCATACTCTGGAAGCGCTTCGGCGTCTGCCCCTTCCTTCGGGAGGCGATCCACGCATCGACTATATCGAGGCTCGTTCCTGGGTCAATAACGATGTCGCCAAGGCGCAGGCTGCCGCGCGGCGCGCCGTCGAAAAGGGGACTGCCCAGGGTTCGCGACTGCTTGTTGCGCACGCGTATGGCATTCTCTGTCAGACGGTGACCAATGGCGGTTCCACCGCGGAAGTCGTTCAAGCCTGTCAGAATGCCCGCGAAAGTTTTGCTGCAGTTGGCGATCGCGACAATGCAGCTCGCGAAACCAGCGATTTCGCCGACTTCTACTATCAACAGGGGGACTTGGACCGAGCGGAGGCGATGTACCGGGAAGCGATCAAGGTGTTTCGTCAGATCGGCGATCTTGAGGGCCTAACGGCCGCCTCCAGCAACCTGGGCGACATTGTTCTGGCTCGCGGGAATCTGACAGATGCGGCGCGTTCTCTCTCAGACGCGATTCCGGGTTACAAGGAAATGGGGGACAAGGACGGCGTTGCGCTCACGCTATCTGACCTTGGCGAAGTGGCGCGAAGGCGCGGTGATCTCGAAGCGGCGCTTGCTAGTTATCATGAGGCAAGAGCAATCGCCAATGAAATTGACGACAAACGCGCCATTGCGTTCGCACTGGCTGGAATCGGCGACGTGCTTGTGAATCGCGGGGATTTGGCGGCCGCGCGCAAGTCTTATGAAGAATCGCTGGCCCTGCGCAAACAAACGGGAGAAAAGCAAACCGTGGCGGAAACGGAGCTCGCCTTGGCAAGGTTGTCGATTGAGGAAGGTCATGCCGCCGATGCCGAAGCTGTGATCCGAAAGTGCAAAGAGCAGTTTCATCAGGACGGTCAAGCCGACGACGAACTGGCCGCCAGCGTCACCTTGATAGAGGGGTTGCTGGGCCAGGGCAAGTCCGTGGAAGCGGCTAAGGAAGAGCAAGCGAGTCGGGCGCTGGCCGCCAAGAGCGCAAATCAACTCAACCGGCTTCAGTTCGATCTTGTCTCTGCTCGTGTCGAACTGGCCATCGGCCATCTGGCGGCGGCGCGCCCCAAGCTGCAGCGGACCCTCGACAGCGCTCGTGCTCATCATCTCCTGGGGGTTGAACTGGAAACGCGGCTCACGCTTGCAGAACTGAAAAGGAATCTAGGACAAAGAGTCGAGGCACAAGCGGATCTCGTCGCATTAGAGAAACTGGCGCGCGGCAAGGGATTCGGCCTGATCGCTGGCAAAGTATTGTCGGCCCGCAACAGCAGCAAGGAAGAACTCTCTGTAAATTAGTTGGTTCTTCGAAAGAACCGCGAGCAGACGTCACAATGGCGACCCGAACCGGCCTGGGGTTTTTGGTCGCAAAATCACTTCACGCTAATACCCAGGTCGCTTGAGTCTATGAATGCCGGGCGACCCACACAGCGGGAGTAAGGTCTGGAAGGCACCTGATCGGGAGATCGGCGAGCCCGGGGAGAATCGTGGAAAAGTAATCGCACACCGGGACTTTCAGCCTGCGGCACCTTTCCACGACCGAGAGAATCGCTGCAACCTTCTGTCCCGCTTGAGGGCTGCCGATGTGCAACCAATTCTTCCGATTATGTACACGTGTACATAATCGAAATTACGCGCAGTCCGCGATTATGTGCATTCTGTAGACCGACGATGCAGGCCGACGGGGTACTGACGCATGCGAACTGCGCATAATAAGTTAGAGGCTTTGGAGAAAATGGAGCATTCGATCAGGTGGTCGGTACCGGATCGGCTTCAGGTTTAGGTGGTTGCATAGCCTTTAGCGCCGCTTCCTTCATCTTTAGATCGGCTTCTATATAGATGTGGGTCGTGGCTGGGCACGCGCCTTCATGGACCCGATATCAAATTGCCTGACGGCAAAATCGAACGTGATCGCTGGAAGACCTGTGCTGACGATTTCAATAAACAGCTGCGTGACAGGCTGGATAGGGTTTTCAATGCCATCAAACGGAAGGATAAGTTAGCCGCTACGGTCATCAAAGAGGCCGTCCACTTCAGAAATGAACACTGGACGTTCAATGATTCCGCTAACTGGATGACGACTCTGGGAGAGATTCCTTACGACGCGACGATGGTGCTCAGGAGCAAGAACTGGGAAATTGACTTTCCTGACAGCAGCGAGCCATTGATTATTCCAGACTCAGCAGGAATGAGGGCTATTGCAAGAGTTCTAATGTGCAACAACGTTGCATGCCCGTGCGCTCTGCTCAGTGAGGGCCAATTGCTAAATGATTTCTTGAGTAGGCCACGCCATCACAAATATTTTGAGGCGATCCACCGAAGACCAAGAGTGGAATGCGGCGATCCAGAGAATGGAGAAGTCGAGCGTGCGATCTGTACCGCCATGCGCTTCAAACCCGGTTGGTACTATCGAGCGGACCATGTAATCAGAGAAGACTCAGAACTGCATACGGTATGCGGCCTCCCCACTGGGAAGGTCACCTTGAGGCGAGTGGATGCCCTGAAGGGCGTGTACGATCTGATAAAGAAACAACAAGCGAGGCTATTCTTTTGCAGTCCGCCGAGCCCACAATTCAAGCGCGTACTGGGCGATATAGAAGCGGGAATAGAGTTTGCGCGAAAGCAGGAGAAACTGCTGGAGCAGGTCCAGCCCAAATCCGAGGAATACCAAGCGAAGACTCAAAAGGCGTTCTACCGTACGAAGGACGAGCTAGAGAAGATGGGAGACTGGACGACTCGGTATGACCGTCTGGCAGATCACTTCTCGCAGCACATGAGAGGTGGAACGGTATTCCAGTACACAGGCCCTTACCGCTGGAAGATCGGAGGGATCGCGCAAACACCGGATACGTTGGAACTGGCAACTGATCACAAAGACTTTAAACGCAGTAAGGTAGCCAAGTTGATGAAAAGGCGAAGGCGAGGATGCAGGCAATCCGTTCCCTCAACCTGCTCTCAAGAGGCGCGGCAGTACAGTACTTACCAGATGCCACTCCATTAGAGTGAAGAGAGACAGAATGCTGGGAATGCAATCGCCCTCGTCTCTTTTGTCGCAGCTCGTTGGGGAGTCAAGCTCCTGTACAGAGATTTGTCAACGGAGCCGTATAAGACGGTGCCATGGGGCATGCTAGACTTCCCTGCGGAGGATTCCCCCATGGTCGATGTTTTCGCAGGTGTGAAGAAGTTGATGAAAAAGGAAAGAGCACAGCACCTTCGGGAAATAGCAAAACTAGATGCCGTACTCGCGGCTCTGGGTTCCAACGGTGTAGGCCCACGGCGCACGATGTCGGCTGCTGCCCGTAAGAAAATCAGCGATGCACAGAAGAAGCGTTGGGCCAAAGCACGTCGTGGTTAAAATTAGCCATTTGACTTGAAGATCGGAGTTGCCCGTTCGAGGGGGACGGGCACTGTGAAAGGAAGAGCTATGCAAGTCACTCGCCCCTCAATCCTCGCAGAAAATAAAGCGGGCAAAGACGTAGTATTCGTTCTAGGCGCTGGAGTCGATAGAGCCCTTGGTCTTCCTTTGCTAAATACCCTTTTTCGTGATCTAACCGCGTTTGTCATCGGCCCCGGTGAGCCTCTCAATAAGGCTATCCGCAGTCATGTCAAGGGTCTTCGATTCAACTTGCAGACCTATGGCGGGGATGAGGCCGAAAATCTAGGGCAAAAATTACTGGGCTCTCATCCGCATTTGCTTCCACGGATCGTAGAAGCACTAGCCAAACATCCCGATGCCGAGAATCAAAATGTCGTGGCAGTCAAAACACTGATGACGAAGCTAACGACCATCGCCACCGAGAATGAGTTGGATGAGGAGATGATTGCACAACTGTCGCGGTTAACGGGAGAGGACAATCCTGGAGCGGGTGACACTCTTTTAGACACCAACCACATTGCCTTTCGCCCCAAAGTACGACATGCGATGAAGGCGCTCTTTACTCAGGTGTCGGGCGAGATTCCAAACTTGACTCGTGCAGAGCAAGAAGCGTTTTCCGAGGTAATAACGATTCTGTCCAATTTTGAAGAGTTGATGGCTAGCCTTTTCCTCGGATATTTCACGAAGCATATTCCTGATCAAAAGAAGTATTTCTATCTTGCTTGGCTGCTCTGGGCGTACATCCGCTTTCGAGAAGAAGCTGGCCGTGGGCAACAGGACAGATCGTTCTACAACACCCTCGCTGAGGTGGGGTCAGGACGAATGGCCCGTAATAACCAGGAGTGGCGGGATTGAAGAAGTTGTAGTGGTCGAGATCGTCGCGACGTGGAGCCTCTCGCTCGTAATCCGTGCCGGCCAGCAGCGAAAAACTCTTGGAGATCTTGTTTACATACGTAACATTGCCCCCGCCGACGGTGCGGAACTCGCTCTGCCGGATCAGGCCCAGTCCAAAATCCGAGAACAGCGAAAGATTGTAAGTGCGAAAGAAGCCGGAAAGCTGGAGTTCCTGGTTGCCGCTCAGTTTCCACACGTCGTTCAATGCGACGAGCGCCGTACGCGTTTGATCCTTCTGCCTAGGGTCGATGGTGTCTGGATATTCCGTCCATCCGGCAGCCGCGTCAATGGAGTTGAAGCCAAGCATGGGCCTCAATCCGGCCACGTAGCCGTAGCCGAGATAGGCGATGCCAAACAACGTCAGCGTGTGATCGCCGGCGTGGAAGGCGCGCCCGCCGTTGAATTTGAACTGCTTGCGATGTTCCAGGCGATCGAGAAACCCGTTGCCGACCGAACCTTCCATCGCGGCCCATGAATCTGCCGACGGGCTCATGCCCGCCGTGAGCGTGGCGTCACGGTAGTCGGCCGTCAGCGTAATAGAAGGATTCAAATAAGACCGCAGTCCGTAGATCGCAGCCAGATTCAGCGCGTGATTGCCTTCGCGCACGTTGAACGCACCGCCGTCGACCTGCACGCTCTCGATGACATCGGCAATATAAATGTTCGGATCGGCATAGCCGTTGCCGTGCGCATTGGCCGACAAGTTGTTCGGCACAAGATTCGAGCCCACCTGAATGTATTGCGCAATCGGCTCGCCGTGGTCGCCCGCCACACCCGGAGCAAAATATTGCGGCGCCTTGATGCCGCTCGACGCCGTCTCGATGGGATAACCGGGAATGGAAATCGGGGCTCCAGGGCGTCCCGGGTTCGCGTCCAGCAGATCTTCAGTGGCAAAGACTTTCATTGCCGGATCCGGAGACGCGATGTCGCCTTGGCTGACGTCGGCGGTCACCAGGATACTTTCCGTCGTCAGCGCCAACTCATTTATGCGGACAATGAGCTCGGGATTCTTATTTTGCCGTACGATAATCGCCCGGCTCAGCGGGCGGAATCCGGTGGCGTCGGCCTTGAGAGTGAGCGCGCCGGTTGCGTGGAGTGTGAGCAGGAATCGTCCATCCGCTGCAGACCGCGTCTGCGCGAGGAGTTGATTTCCTTGGAAGAGTTGCACCGCCGCGCCCGCCAGAGCATTTCCCGCAGGATCGACAATCCGCCCTCTGATATCCGCATCTTGCGCAATGACGAGAAGAGGCACAATCATCATGGGAACAAGAGCGATCCAACTTCTGCGCATGCGTCTTTCTCGTGCGCACGACAATCCGAACGCCTTTCCGGACATCGATATCAAATCGTCGCCCGCGCCGCCTCTTCGAGCGCCTTCATCGCCAGTAAGTACGGCCGAGGCCCGTAGCTTACCCTTGCTACGCCATTTTGCGCGAGTATGCTGACCGATGGACTCTCATCCACCACCATGACATTGACTGGCAATCGGGATGCTTCCACTAAGCGCCTGATCAGATGGATATCCACAAGGCCAGGAGCAAAGAATCCGTCCGCACCGGCTTCCGCATACAATCGTGCTCGCTCGATCGCCTCTTCCAGCATCGTATTGTCGTGGTGCTCTGCGGATCGCTGGAAGAACACATCTGTCCGGGCGTTAATGAAGAACCGGGTGTTCGCTTCATCGGCCACCTGTCGAGCGCAGGCAATGCGATCTACTTGATCGCATGGTTTCCGGAGTTCCCCATTAGCTGGAAAGCTGTCTTCCAAGTTGCAACCTGCGGCGCAAACCTCGATGGCCGTACGGACGATCATGCCCACCGCGTCGGGTGCATCGCCATAGCCACTTTCTAGATCGACTGTGACCGGCACTTCCACAGCACTCACAATTCTGCGCAGATTGTTTATCGCGAGATCTAACGGAATCCGCTCGCCATCTACGAAACCATTGGCGGCGGCGACCGACCAACTGCTGGTCGCGATTGCTTTAGCTCCGCCAGCAGCGACGGCCTTGGCGCTCCCTGCATCCCAGGCATTGAAGAGCACAATCGGATTCCCTCGAATGTGCAAGTTGCGGAATGTCTCGGCTTTACGCTTTTGTTCGCTTCGAATTTCATCCTCGCCGCTAACTGTGCTCTGCGTAAACTCTTTGCGAGTTGTCATGGGCTTCCTCTCGAATGTCGTCCCCGTTCGTTGGGACTTACGTGCTCAGCTTCTTCCCGCCTGACAGCTCACGAGCGTCTCCGCTCGATAGCGGCTTCCCGCCAATGGCCAAGTTGCCATCCTTAACCTCTTCGATCACCACCCATGTCAGGGAGCGTAGTTTTTCTCCTTCAATCGAGACCATCGCATCGGTCAATTTCTGAATCATTTCCTGCTTTTGTGTTTGCGAAAACACATTCTCAATTAGTGTGACGTGGATCAAAGGCACTTTACTCTCCCGATCGATGGAACTCATTGACCGACTTTTTGATCTGGACTCCAGATTTGCAGTTGAACGGACTTTACAGAATCTGCATATTGTCGCAACAAAGCGCACGCGTCTGAATAGTGTCCACTCGCCTCCGCGGCTTTGATAGCCAAGGCTGCTGCGCGTGGCGTCTGGCGATTGGCAAGATTCTGCTGCGCAAGGACCCAGGCACGCTCCGGATCTGCGCCGGGTCCGAGATAAAACTCCGCGCCGTGGTCTGCAAACGCCAGGGGATCACGGGTCAAAAGCGACTCATAGCTTTTCCGCGCTTCTGCGATCTCATAGTTGCCTCGCTCTGAGTCTCCGTTCCGTAGGTGCAATACTCCGAGCAGTGCCAGTGCCTCCGGCTCTTTACTCGATTGGACAACGTTCTCAAGAAGTTCGATCGCCGATTCGCTGTCGCCGCGCAGCGCCTCGATCTCCGCCAGATGAATGTTCGCAGTGACAAACTCTGGTATGTACTTGAGTGCTTGTGCGTAGAGTAACTCAGCGCGGGCTTGATCGCCCCCTTGCTCGGACCACATCAGACCTCGGGCAAAGTAGATCCACGCATATGGGAATGGAAGCGTTGTATCGAGATTTGAAAGTGCTTCTGCATATAAGCGATCTGCATCATCAAGGCGGCCGGCGGCGGCATACGCGACCGCCAACGCGCCGCGGGACGCAAACCGCGGATGACGGAGCAGATTCGCCTCAAGCTGTGGAATCACTTCCTTTGCACGGCCAATCGCGACAAGAATGGATGCGCGTAACGCAGAAATCTCGTCCGGTTTTGCTCCAGTCCGCTCCGCTGCTTCAACGTCGGCAAGAGCATCCGCGAACCGGTGCACTGCGGAGCGAGTTCGAGCGCGTAACAAGAGCTCCCGACCTGTCGCGTATCGTTCCTCACCAAGAGCGCTCGCGCGGTCCAATGCTTCGTAGTCACCCAAGAACCGTGACCGGACAAGCAGTAATTCCTCCACGCCGATCTCATTACCTGCCTGGCGAATCTGTTGATCGAGGTTCGCGATTGCAATCGCACTACTTGTTGTGTTGATCGTGGAATCGACGACGTTTGAGCCATCCTGAGCGCTACAGGCCGTCGCTGCGAGCGCAACTACAAAGAATGCTTTCCAGAGTCGGAGTATTTTCATGGCGCCGCCAGGAACGGAAAGTCCGTGGTTGAATGCACTTTGTCGTCGTGATTGAGACCATCGTCGGCACCTCTGGTCGTGCCATTTACTAACAATGACCGGAATATGTTGCTGGCGTCGTAGTTTGGAGTTCTACCGCCACAGTCGCTGCTTATTGCGCCGGGTGTCTGCAAGTATGTGAACTCGACCGAAAGGAACTGGGTACAAACTGCCGACTTGCTGTTCACCCAAACCCGATCATCAGCAAGTATCTTGGCGAGACGTTCATAACGATGAGATGCTTCTGCTTTGGTGTCAGCGAGCCATTGATTGCCGCACTTGCCATCAAATCCGTCGTACAATCCAAGCGTCTTCTGAATGTCGGACGAGAATTTCGCCCAACCATTCCGCGCCACACGGTTGTACGCCTCCTTCCGTTGGTCGCTCTCGTTGTCAGGTGCCAGTGGCCCGCCTACGAGGGCAGTCTTGATTAACGGCCGCGCAGTGCGCTCAATCTGCTCGCCCAGTCTAGGAATCGGTGGTGTTTTGTCCGCTGCGCTTTTTACATGGGATGGTGCCGCGTGCGGGACTCTGTGAACCGCGCCCCATACTGCAAGGAGATCGCCGCTACTCGCCACCACGTCCAGATCAACCGAGATCACAATTGAAGACGATTTCCAGCCCGCAAGAAAGTTTGTTGCCGGCCCGCCATCGGTGTGTCGCCAGGTATCAAGAATCGAGTGGGATGTCGCTTCATCGAACTGTGGGCAGCCGGCGCTGTCCACGGGCGTTCCCTGCTTGAGGGCAGAACCTGCCACTCCATACATGGCTCTGGTACCCTTGACGTTGTTGAAAAACGGATCATCGCGCAGCCCCGTGAATATTCGGAACCGTCGGTTTTTCCCTTCGATGCCCGAGACATTACTGGCATCGCCGTGAACGTAATCCACGTCGCCGACCCAGCACTCAGCGACGCCCGCTACATCGAAACGGCACACAATCAATGTCGTTGCCGTCGTCTTGCCGAAGCTCTTGCCGCTATCCACGTGAAACACATACTGCAGGCGATCGGAGAACTGGTGTGCAACGATGTCCATCACCAGATTTAGGCGCTTTCCGTCAGACGAGGTCCATGCAAAGATGTCGCCTATGTCGGCCGCAGGATCTGCGATAACTGTGGGGGTATCCAAGTGGTCCGAAGCTGAACCAGCGCGAACGCCCATAATGATCAGGATCCCAACCGTCGCCAGTCCAGCAAACCACCAATTCCATGCTTGAAGCCGAAATCTTTGCATACTACTGTCCTTTCCTGTTCATTTCGGAGACTCCATAACCATCTCGCGTCCTCGACAATCACGCTCGGCATTTCCTCTGGGAAGAAAAGTTTCGCTCCGGATACACGGCGAATACCCAGCGAGTTGCCAACCGTGCGCGCCAGATAATCTGGGCTTGCCTGGGAGAAGATTTTGTCGGCAGTTCCCCACACAATCCGCGTCGCAACATGACTTTTCCTGAGAGCGGATTCAATTCCGGCCAACGGATTCGGAGCGAGAGCGATTGCATAGGCGTTTGTGAGCGCCTTTCGCTCGGGGGAACTCACTAGAGGTCTAAGATACGTTTCGATGGCTGCATCAGTCGGGTGGGCCGGATTTGCATAGCATTGCCCCCCGAGGCCCTTTTCCGACCTTGCGAGTGCTTTGTCCGAAAGCCAGGGGGCAAGCCACTCGTCGGCGAATTTTCCCGCACGCGCCAATTCAATCACTGGCAAAACTGCTGCAGGCGGACTGTCCGGCTCCGTGTCACAGTTTGTCAGCAGCAGGGAGCGAACCCGGTCAGAATGATGCGCCACGAACAGTTGTGCGATTGCGCCCCCACTATCGTTCGCAACGATGTCAATGGAGGAGATCGACAGCTTGTCCAGAAGCTGCACCAACATTTTTAACTGCGCCTGAGGTGCCACGCTTTGTCCATCGGCGACCTCGGTGTAACCAAGCGCCAAGAAATCCGGAGCGATGCAACGCCTTATTTTTGAAAGTTGAGGAATTACGCCTCGCCACTGGAAGCTATTCAAGGGAAAACCGTGTAGGAATAGTGCGGCCGGCCCGTTTCCTTTGTCGATGTATGCAATGCGGCCCTGGTCGGTGGTCGGGAACTTCTGTGCCGAATGAAATTCCGCGACGGACATTTCATGCAGACCTGGCGCGTATGTGGCTGCGGAGGCGTAGCACTCGGGATCGCGCACACCCAGGGCCGACATCGTGATTGCGCCCGCACTCAAGCAAACGAACTCTCGGCGATTCATGAAGTTTTACCCTCGGTTGCTAGTCTGTCTCGAAGATCCAAAGGTTGAAGTGGCTATTTCCGCCGCGATTCGGGAGGAACCATACCGTTGATCCGGTAATAGGACACCAGTTGACCGTAGTGTTCGCCCGAGTGCTCGATTATTCGATAGGCGAGATCCGCCAAGCGAACGAGGTGCGGTGACCCATCGTTCAGGGCTTCGTTCAAGCCAGAGTCTCCCTTCGCCGCGAGCACGTCGGCACCGTCTTTCACGCAGCGGCTAACAAATGCCACCACATCATCCTTTGTCACCCATTCGCTACGTGGCGGGTCGTCGCCATATCGTGCTTGTTTTCCCTGAGCTACGTCGGTGAAGTAATACATCGATCCGGCGGCGTGAACGAGTTGCTGAACAAACGAGCGAGATTGCGGATTCGGCTTGTACTCATATTCGTTCTCGGGCAGGTCTTCGGCAATCGCAATCAGCTTTCGACCGATCTCGTTCCATTGCCCAACAACTGCAGCCGACGCCTGCATAGTGGATAGTTTCGCGTTTGCTGCCTGATGGACCGACTCCCAATGCACGCGCAGTTCCTTGTCGAAATCCTGCCAACGTTCCTCGGGGAAAAAGATTCTGGCGCCCTTGAACTCGACATATCGACGGGTGCCCGGGATGGTCGCAGAGAGCCACCGGCCCCATTTCACGTCGAAATACACATCATCTGTTCCCCAGACGATCAGGGTTGGTGCCTGCAAAGTCTTCAGCCGGTCTTCGATGGCAAGCGTGTGCTTGTTGTCGAACGCCGCCAGGAAACGCTGAAGGTCCCGCGTGCGCTGCTCGCTCCTAACTAACGGACACAGGTATTTGTCAATCGTGTCGTCACTGACCAGTTCCGGATGTTCGTATGCCGGTCCGAGAGCTTGCGGCGAGCGATAAACATTTTTATCCGCGATCATCGCGTTCAATGTTCCCGGCAGTCCTCCCGAGGCTGCCATCGTCAGAAACGGCTTGAAAGCCTCGGGTGGCCAGTTATCGTGCGTGTCGCCGTCGGTCAGCGTGAGACTGCGAATACGCTCTGGATACAATGCCGCAAAGATCTGTGCGATACCCGTACCGCTGTCATTGCTGACGAGATCAACTTGATCGATCTTCAGAGCATCGAGGAATTCCTTGAGCATCTTCGCGTTGGCAGTCACAGAAACGTCCTGATTGGGAGCGATTTCTGTGTCGCCGTGCGCCAGAAGGTCCACAGCAATGCACCGTCGGATATCGGACAAATCCGCGAGTTGGTGCCGCCACAGATATCCGTTCAACAAAACGCCGTGCACGAATAACGCAACCGGTCCCGTGCCCTGCTCCAGATAGCTAATTCGTCCTGAGGGGGTATCTGCGCTATGTCGAACCATCCATGTCTCCGCCTGGGCGCTTAACTGCGGCGTCCCACAAATTCCAAGCAATATCGCCACGACAACAACGATCGATAACGCATAATCGTGTGCAACGCTCCGACACTCACGAATCATGACAACTGCCTCGTTTTGTTCCAAAGCTCAACGTCTCCTCGTTCTCGCGGAGGCATTAGCTTCCTTCAACCTCTGCGCACAATCGTCGCAGCACACCTCAACCGTCCTGCCTCCGATCTTCACCTTGATCGAATCTCCCTCCAGCTTGCAGTCACAAGCCGCGCAAGTCTTCTCAGCCATGACCTTCTCCTCTGCTACCCGAGATCCGGGTGAGACAAGTAGGCCATGGCCGGCAGAGAACCCGCTGTCAGAATCTTTAGCTATTTGTTGGAGGTTGGATCAGTGACGAAACGCCGACTGCTTGAACTCGGATGGCGAGCGACCGTAGATCTGGCGAAATGCTGCGCTGAAATGACTGTGACTTGAGAATCCGAGATCGAGGCCTAATGAGGTGAGATTCTCGTACTCACCAAGGAGATCGAGGGCGCGAGCAAGCCGCAGTCGTAATTGATAGCGATATAGGGGAAGGCCTTCTACTTGCTGAAAAACCTGCGTGAGATAAACCGGGGACCCGCGAACTTCAGCGGCAATGTCAGCCAAAGTCCAACGCCGCGCCAGATCACTCGCGAGCACGAGCTTCGCACGATCCACGAGACGCTGCCGAGCATAGGTAGCGCCTGCGGCGCGCGTGGTACGCGGTCCGAGGGACCGCTGCACGAGCGTCAACGCCAAGGTTTCTGCCTCCAGAGGTTCGGCAGTTTTCTCGCGCAGGCTGTGCCGGAGCAGCGCCGCCAGCGCTTGAGTCCGAGCGTCAACTCTGAGACGCGGCTGACGAAATGCTACTCTCGGTCCATCCTGAAGGAGAGAAGGCGGCGCGAGTTCATGCAGTTGCGACTCTTCGATGACCAATGTTAGGCTGGCATCGCCACCGGACACAGGATGGCTGACCCGGTAACCTTCCATCGCATTGAAAAAGAGCACTTGGTTCGCTTCGGCGACGGCCTGGTTCTGTCCGACATGTCGAACGTAGACGCCGCGATAAGGAAACACAAGTTGCGTAGTAACGGTGCACTCTTCTGGGCTCTGATATCGGCAAGTTCCTCGGCAGTACGTGTCCCGTATGGTGATGGTCGGAGACTTCAAAAGAGAGTGAACGTCGAACTCCGGCAACTGCTTGTTTTCGTTCTTGACGCTCACACGATTGCCCCCACGACCGACACCAAAGCATAGCACCGAAAGTTAGAGTAACATCCCGACTCAATGTCGGAGGGGTACGATGGCGTGCGTTCAAACCTTAAGAGCCAGCTGAGTATGGTCCCTGGAAGAAAGCGAGAACCGCCCTCGTGATCACCAACTAAGCTAGTTCGTGGATGGTCGGCATAGTGAAGTTGAGTGCGTGCAAACCGATTGTCAAACAAATCTAGTGGAACTCAATCTGTCCGCAGCCGAAGTTCAAACTGTTCACCTAACCGGTGCGGATAGGCGGATCATGGACCTCCATCGGAGATTTCCGAATGGAGGTTTTGCATGCTCGAAGACTACTACGTTAAGCCCTCAACCCTCGACAGAGTCCGTCCTAGCTGGCTGGCCCCGCAAATCGAGAGCTACCTCGAATGGCTGGAAACACATGGGTACTCGCGCCTCGTTGTCTATCGCCGGTTGCCGCTGCTCTTTCACTTTGCCGAGTTCGCACAGAATAAGGGCTGCAGAGACATTGCTTCTTGCAAGGCCCATATAAAGGAGTTTGTGTCGCAGTGGTTGGAGCAACACGGGGCCCATGCAAAATCGGCCGTCGCTTTGCGCAAGCATTCGATAGACGCTGAGTGTGGTGTGCGGCAAATGCTGAATCTGGCCTGCAAGGAACCCGTAACGCGCAATCGCCACCGCCGATCATATCCGTTCGAATCGGCAGTTCCGGGGTTTGCTGAGTATTTGCGCAGAGAGCGCGGATTTAAGGAGATCACCATTCGCAATTACCGTCGCCACCTGAGCGAGTTTGCAGAGTACCTCACCCGAGTCGGCGTCACTTCGTTCAGCGAGTTGTCGCCGGCACTTTTGGCGGCTTTCATCATCGAGCGTACGCCGAAAATGGGTCCCCGCACCCGTCGTGATCTGTGCGGTCATTTGCGGGGATTGTTGCGGTTCTGTCACCGCGAGGGAATCACGAACCGGGATCTAAGTGGAGCAGTCGGAACGGCACAGGTATTTCGGCTGGACGATGTACCGCGTTCCATCACCTGGGATGAGGTTCGCCGCATGTTGGAAGCAGTGGAGCGAAGGACGATCCGGGGACGGCGGGACTACGCTATTTTGCTTTTCTTGGTGACCTATGGTCTGCGGGCGCATGAGGTCGCGAAGCTGACTCTGGATGATGTTGACTGGAAGCGCGAACGACTTCACGTCCTGGCGCGCAAGGCAGGGCACGCCACAGTCTATCCTCTCGCGGGCGTTGCCGCAGAAGCGATCATCGACTATCTCAAGCATGGCCGGCCCAAGACCGAGGATCGTCATCTGTTTTTCCGCATCTACGCCCCGCAAGCTCCCATCACTGCCGCGGCCGTGTCATCCAGTGTGGCGCTCTATCTTCACAAGGCGGGGATTCAAGTACGTAGGGCGGGATCGCACACGCTTCGGCACACCTGTGTCCAACGCCTGATCGACGCTGAGTTCCCACTAAAGACAATCGGCGATTATGTGGGACATCGCTCGCCGGAGTCCACTCGCATCTACAGCAAGGTTGCGATCGCATCCATGCGGGAAGTCGCCATGGGCGATGGGGAGGAACTATGAACTCTCCCGTTTTCCTGAGCTCTATGGCACCCTTCCTGAATCAGTTTGTCCAATATAAGCGAGCGTTGAATCGCAAGTATCGCGCCGATGCCGAAGTGTTGCGTCTCTTCGACCGTTACCTCCACAGCCGCCACATCACCGGTTGGTCAGCGGTCGATAACTTTGTGATCGACGATTTTCTAAAGTCTCGCCCCCGCGTGCGCCCACGCAGCTACAACCATCTTCTTGGAGTCGTTCATCGTTTCTTCGCCTTCGCCGTCATGCAGCAATGGATACAACGGAATCCCGTCACTGCCTCTCCTCGGCCTGAGACTGGAGGCCGGATTCCATATCTGTTCGATCTCGACACTGCAAAGCAATTACTCGCCGTAGGGCGAAGTCTGCCGGAAAACCCAATGGCGCGGTATCGAGGCCTAGTTTACGAGACGATCTTTGCCCTTCTCTACGGCCTGGGACTCCGAGTAGGCGAAGTAGTTCGGCTGAAGCTGTCGGATGCCGACTTCAGTCGTGATTTGCTCTTCATTCGGGAAACCAAGTTTTGCAAAAGCCGAATCGTGCCCTTGGGTCCCAATCTGGCGCTGCGTCTCAAGCGCTACGTGGAGCAACGACACGGCAGCAATGCTGCGCCTGAACGGCCGCTGTTCTCGTTCACCAAGCGAGGCCGCATTCACGAGGGGACAATCAGCCAAACTTTCCATACTCTCCTACCCAAGCTGCAACTTCATATTCCACCAGGCGTGTCCCCACCCAGACTCCATGACCTTAGACATTCCTTTGCCGTAGCCACGCTGCTTCGGTGGTATCGAGAGGGCATCGATCCAAACTGCAGGTTGATGCACCTCGCCACTTTCCTGGGGCACGTCGATCCCAACTCCACGGCTGTGTACCTGACCATCACCGAGGAACTGCTGCATCAAGCTGCTCAACGCTTCCAGGTACTGGCTCCCAAAGGAGGCGTCCGATGAAAAGCATGGGGCAGGTGATATTTGCATTCTTCGAAGACTACCTGAAAACGCAGAAGGGACTCCGGCCAGGCTCGGTTCGAAGTTATCGGGACACACTGAAACTCTTCCTTGCCTATGTCGCAAGCGACTGCCGGCGTCCGATCACACGGCTGATCCTGTCAGACCTGTCTGCACAGCGAGTGCTCGACTTCCTGCACATGATCGAGGTCACGCGCGGAAATCACGTGAGCACACGCAATCAGAGGCTTGCCGCTCTGCACACTTTCTACCGGTATGTCGGCCTCCAGCATCCCGAGATGCTGGCCGAAGCTCAACGCGTGGAGGCGATCCCGATGAAACGCACTGCGCCGCCTCAAACTGATTACCTGGAGCGCGACGAAATCGAGACTCTGTTCAAGAACCTGCCGCGCCAAGGAACCCTTTCGCTCCGAGATCGGGCTATTTTCATGGTCCTATATAACACCGGAGCGCGGGTGCAGGAAATCGCCGACTTGCGCATCACCGATGTGGACCTCGATGGGCCGCTGCGCATCCGGCTGCATGGGAAGGGCGATAAGTGGCGAAGTTGCCCGCTTTGGCCTGAAACGGCCGAACTGTTGAAGAGGTTAATCGCTGACGTTCAGGGAAACCAGTCTTCTCCTTTATTTATGTCTCGCCAGCGAAAGCCGCTAACACGATTCGGCATTTACAAAATCGTCAAACGACACACTGCCGGCCTACGTCACTCCACTCCAGAAAAGAAATATCGCGGCGTTTCTCCTCATGTGTTCCGCCATTCCACAGCGGTTGGACTCCTGGAGCAGGGCGTCGACGTCAATGTCATTCGGGCATGGCTGGGACATGTCAGCTTAGAAACGACCTACCGCTATGCGGAAATCACCCTGAGAGAAAAGATGGCCGCTGTTGCGGCTTGCCTTCCGCCCGTCGCAACTTCGGTGCCATCGCGCCGAAGTGATGGCTGGCGCAAAGATGAGGAACTGCTGAAATGGCTCAACTCGCTGTGATCGTTATGTGTCCTTCGGCGCGGGCACCACCAGTTCCCGTGCGCCGTTTGGGGTTCTCGGCCACAAAATCACCAACGACACAAAAAGCGGCCAGCTTCAAGACGCAAGGGATTCTGGCCCTCTTCTGTAGTCAAGCTGACGGATGCGGAGGCAATCGAGGCGCAGTGCGTTGAGTTATCTGCAGTTGGCAAGAGTTTTCTTTGTTTGTACGCGGTGCGGCACGTCGTTTACATGTAAGCGACGTGCCGCTTTCCCAGTTGGCCTTAGCGTCGTACCACGGGTGGAATCCCAACTTCTTCGTAGCCGACAATACGGGATTTAGGAATTGTTGCGATTGCCTCCAACAACGCACTTCACTGGTGGTTCGCTATGCGTCTCTCAGGCCAATCATTCGGCTGGAATGTGGCTGGCCAGTAGAACGACCGCGCGGCGGCGGCCAGCAGATCACGATCCGTCCAGTAGCGACAACGTTTAGTTTTTCGATGATGGCGACTCGCGGTTTGCCATATTGAAAAGCGAGTTTGTTCGGCTGAGTCCACGATCCGGAACATGAGCTCGCCAACGGAACGCCCGTCACTCTGGGCTTTGACAATCAAGTGCCGCCGACTTGCAGTGACGGAAATCCGCCCATCGTCACCAGTTCCACCACGCCACCCACCGCCAACCCTACGTGCAGTGAATACCTTCAATATTCCCGGTTTGCGCCAACTCGCACGCTTATGCCTACCGAGGAATTCCGCTTCCAGAGCTCGAGTATCAAGAACATTCAGATGAATGGCGAGCTGCGCTACACCGGCGGCACGATGAGCCTTCCCGACTACAACGAATATTTCAATGGCCTCGACAACATGGGGAAGCGTGTCTTTAACACGACTGGCTATGCGAACGGAAAGAGAGTCGACGTGTCGGCGGACTTCGGCATCATCTGGCAGATTTCGGAGAGATTTAGTCTGGCCGACCAGTTCGACTTTCTGGATTTCCGCGAGCCCGCCCTCACCAATCTAAACGAAGTCGATTTCCTCGGTGCTTCCACGCTCCTGCCTCCCGGTCCGGCGCAACCGCCATCGCCCACCTTCGCTCCTACTTTCATGGGCATGAAGACAAAAACCAACACCCTGACTGCGACCTGGGAGCCTTTCGAGAAGGCTAGCATCTCGCTCGGCTATCGCTATCAGGAACGCGATATAAGCTGGGTCATGCCCCTGTCCACGGATGTGTACGCCAACGGAATCTCCTCTATAGTTCCCATCTATGAGAATGCGGGAATACTCGGCTTCGCTTTACAACCCACCCAGCAATGGCGGATCAACGCGAAAATCGAAGCTTCGTATGACGACAAATCCTATACCCAGATCAGCCCGCGGCAGCTTTATCACTACCACATCCAGTCGCGCTACAAACCAAAGGAGTGGGCTACGATCACCGGAACCTTCAACGATCTCGAACGAAGAGACAACATCACTCTGGTCAATCACCTGGATCACATCCGCAGTTTATCTTTTGGAGCGGCCCTCCTGCCCAGCCCACGCTATGGATTGGATCTTAACTATGGCTACAGTGACTTCTTCTCCCAAACCACCTTATGCTACGCTGCAACTCCCGCTCCCGTTGGGCCCGGCGCGGGCGCCGCGCCTGCGGACTGCGGCAGCAACAGCAATCTCGGGACCGGCTACTATGACGCTCCCACGGAGTACGGATCGTTCAGTCTCATGTTTGCCCCAGTGAAAACCCTGCGCGCCAACGTCGGTTACCAAATCAGCGCCGTCAACGGCACCACCGAATTTCTAAATCCTCGCGAAGTTCCCGGCTCGCTCCAGTCCAAATACCAGTCTCCTTTTATCAACTTCGCCTGGACGATTCATCCCCGATGGACATGGAAGGGAGGCTGGAACTATTACGGGTACGGCGAAGACGGTCCCGTCGGGCCCACGTCGCCCCGAAATTTCCATGCCGACATTGTCACGCTTGCCCTACACTACGAGTTCTGATCGTGATCGATGATGTGGTCGTCCCTGATAAATTTCACACAAACCTCCAGTACTACCTACTACTACCTACTACCGTACACGTGGCAGCAGAGCCGTTGGAATTGAAGCTGCCGCCTATGCAACGGTCGTCGCAATCAACCCAGGCGGAAACCAGCTCACGGTCGAGAAAGCAAACGGAGAACTTGCCACCTACGATCCCCGCCGACTCACCGGCGTCAGCGTCTACCGAGAGATCGAACACGAGTTCTCCGTAGGCGACCGCATTCGCAGAAGCGGCAGACGAACGTTCAACAACCCGAAGACAACAGATTTGCCAGGGCCCTGCAAAGCTGATCGAGATCGACGGGCTTAGTCAGGAAATCAGCCACCCCCAAGTCCAGAGCGACCTGACGTATATCCGAGTCACCGCTGCCGCTTACAACCACGACCGGAATGCTCTGAGTTTTGGTAGAGCGCCTTAGCCTTTTGAGAACTTCAATCCCGGAGCCCCCGGGCATGTTGATGTCGAGGACTATGGCATCTGGCGCGGTACGCAAGGCGACCATCCCTGCCTGCAAAGCATCTTGCGCTGCCACCACCTCGAAGCCTTTCTCGTGCAAGGCTTTTGTGAGTAGCGCCACTTGGAAGCGGGAGTCATCGGCGACGAGAATCTTCGACATATGATGTGCTGAACTGGCTGCAACTTAAGAACGCCACAGACGAGCCCTCAATTCGCGGTACTCGACATCGGTCGTTAGACTGGAATCAAGGGTTTCTTGAACCGGTACTTGCTTTCGAGCCATGCATGCAGAACCAGCAGGTCGCCGGGAAAAATGCGGACAAACTCGCAGCCCGCTGCACCATATTGGCGAGTCCACAGGACCCGGGCCTGGATGTGAATTGCGCTCCCCAATCCTGGCAACTGCACCCGAAAAGACACGATGCTACCGATTTTCAGCTTCTCTTTGGTGGTGAGGCCGACTCCACCCTCCCCAATGTTCGTGACAGTCACGGAGAATGTCCGGTCGTTCTCGTCGGTCGCCAGAACAGGCGTCATGAGAGCAAACCTGGTGTGTTTCCGATAGTCCCGCAGCATTCTCGAATAAGCCGTTTTCACTGACTTCGTCCCAGATTCAGGCGTCACCGGCTTTCGAAGAATGACGTGGACACCAGGCATGGCACAATCCACCGTCGAAACCGCAACAATTGTCGGTTTCTGCCGCATTCGAGATTCGCTGATCTGGTGGATCAGTTCCGAAGAATCCTCGTCTTCCAAATCAATTACGATGAGGTCCGTGGTGCCCTCCGCCAATAAATCGGCAGCACTTGAAGAATTCGAGCACACATTCGTGCGGATAGAGAAATCCTGCAGTATCCGATCCATAGTTCCGAACACCGCCGGATCGTGGGAAACAAGCAAACATTCAAAAGCCATTTCTGGTGTCATAGTTCGGCTTTCCCAGGCAGGGGCGGAAGATCTACCCCGAACAGTTCGGCATGGCCGCTTTGGTCGGTTTGTTCGCCCAATATTCTGTTCACGATCTGAACCAGAGATTCCGAATGTTGGTCTAGTCCCAACGTCGATTTGTCGAAGTAAGCTGTGGCGCCTTCTTTGAGGAGCTTGGCCTCGTTCTTTTGGGGAAGGCTGCTCAAGACAACAACGGGAATTGACAGGGTGAGAGGATTTTTCCTCAGTGCGCGGAGCACTTCGACCCCACCCAGCTTGGGCAGCAGCATATCCAGCAGAATTAAGGTCCGGGATCCTTGCGAGCGCTGTCCGTAATGCTTCCTCCCCGTCGCTAGCAGCTACAACCTCGTATCCCGCTCGGGCCAGTGCCTTTTCATTCGCGATTCGCATGAACTTGCTGTCGTCAACCAAGAGGATTGATTTCAAGGGAACTCCGGCTTCCTCTGCGTGCACTTGGACCGCCATACCGTGCGCGGATAAGGCCTTGATTTTCAGGGAGCTTGCCGATCCGGTGAGTTTCGTGCTCGTCCGGAATCCGGACAGCTGTTCGTTAGCCAGACCGACATCCTGTCAAATCGATGTCTATACGACACCGGTCACCGCAACGGATGGGCGGACTGATCTCCCGAACGGCAAGTGCCTGCCCCATTTCTAGCGATGACACCGGCAGGCTCACGGGGCATACTTTTGTCGTCGGAACCCGGTTGCACGTCGTTTCACCCCGTTACTGGGATGGACTAGTGGGCGCGACACACTTTCGCGTCCGATACAGCTGTTTGAAGGAAGCCGCCGGTGAGGAAGCGTCTATGCAAATTCAATGGTGTTGCGGTGATGAGAAAGACTCGGGGAATCGGTGATGGCACTAACCGGAGTGCAGATGGACCTGGTTCGATTGTAGTTTGCGTGCGAAAGTTTCAAGCCAGGAGCGCCGGCATTGGGTTTCGTGAGCGGGACAAAGACACCTACACCTAGGAAGACCTCTATCTGAGGTCCCGCCCGAATTGCGATGATGCCCCGGATGGCATGCAATACGCGCGGCAGACCCATGGAGTTCTGCCCTGGGACTTCTGTTTCGATCCCCGGCCCCTTTGCGCGAAGGCGAATGGAACCACGTAAAACTCGTCCTATCGGCCTGGAGTTCCGCGATTCCGCCCTTGCATGACCCCGTCATTACTTTGACTATCGTCACGCTGCTTCGAGCAACTTTGACAGAGTGCGAATCGACGAAATGCACAGAGGGGTCGAGGTACTTACATCCTCGCATTCAGACTCGCATGACATGCAGGTTTCACATCGCCAGAAACAAGTTCGGCATGACCTCAAATCTCAGACACTGTCATGCCTCGTGCTTCGCAGACAAAGCGAGACCAGCTGTCCTTTTGAGCTTTTCAACAAAGTCATTGGGTGACAGAGGTTTGCTGAAGTAATATCCCTGAATTTCGTCGCATTGGTGGGTTCTCAAGAACGACATTTGCTCTTCGTTTTCGACGCCCTCGGCGATCACTTTGAGATTCAAGCTTTTTGCCATTCTGATAATCGCCGCTGCAATGGCCGCGTCATCAGGGTTCTGGGCGACCTCGCGAATAAACGATCTGTCGATCTTGAGCTTGCTAACGGGAAACTGTCTTAGGTAACTGAGGCTAGAATATCCGGTCCCAAAGTCGTCGATGGCCAGTGTCAGTCCCATCGCTTTCAATTCCCGCAGAACTGAAAACGTCACATCTGCATTTGACAGCAGGAGGCTTTCTGTCAGTTCCAGTTCGAGGTACCTGGCTGCGAGGCCAGTCTCACGGAGCACCTTCCCGATGACTGCAGGGAAGTTCTCCTGGCGAAACTGGACCGCTGACACATTTACCGCGATCGAGAAGGTGGGAAGACCCTCGTCTTGCCATTTCCGGGCTTGAGAGCAGGCCGTCCTGAGCGCCCATTCGCCGATTGGTATGATCAGGCCACTGTTCTCGGCAATTCGTATGAACCTGTCTGGGGACACAAGGCCCATCCCAGGGAGCCGCCAGCGCAGGAGCGCCTCAACCCCGATGATGCTTCCGGTGACCATATCGATCTGTGGCTGGTACATCAAAAAGAGCTCCTTCTTGCTGAGTGCGTGGCGCAAGCTGTTTTCCAGGATCAGTCTTTCTTGAGCTTGGCGGTTCATCTCATCCGTAAAAAAATAAAAGCGGTTGCGCCCCGCCTCTTTGGCGGAATACATAGCCGCATCAGCATGCTTAACCAGCGTGTCGACGTCCCCGCCGCTTTCCGGGAAAATGCTGATGCCGAGGCTGCAACTAACGCTCAGGGCGTGACCTCGAATAACGAATTCAGCCGTCATCGTGTCCATGAGCCGCTCCGCGGCAACGGCTACGTCGGAGATCTCCTTCACGCCCGTTAACACGAGAAGGAATTCGTCCCCACCTAGCCGCGCCACGGTGTCTTGTTCACGCGCCCATCTCTTAAGTCGTCGCGCAACTTCTTGCAGAAGAAGGTCGCCCACCGAGTGCCCGAGCGAGTCGTTGATGACCTTGAACCGGTCGAGATCGAGGAACAGAAGCGCAACCTTTCCCTTTTGCCGGCGAGCGCTGGCGAGCGCCTTGCCTAACCGATCCTGCAGGAGGGTCCGATTGGGCAGCCCGGTGAGACCATCGTAATATGCCAGGTATTGGATTCGTTCATCCGCGATTTTGCGCTCGGTGATGTCAACAAGCGTGCCCTCAACAATTCCGCCCCCGCCTGATTCCTCGTTGGCAAGACTGTAATTCGCGATTACCCAGACGGGGTTACCATCCTTGCGTCGATACCTGATTTCCTGGTTTGTCAGGCTTTTCTCGGATTTGAGTTGGGCCACGAACGCTTCCCAATCAGAAGACTCGTGGTAAAAATCTGCACCCAGGAGGACCAATACCTCCTCGGGCGAGTCGTAGCCGAATATCCGAGCGGTGGCTTGATTGCATTCCAGGACGCGCCCGCCCACTGTCGTGCGAAGCACTCCCGCCATGTTGCGCTCAAACAGTAGCCGATAGCGCTGCTCACTGTTTCGCAACGCCTCTTGCGTCCGCTTACGCTCCGTAATGTCTACGAAAGTCACCACTGCGCCGACCACTTCTCCACCGCTCTGCATGGGATGAGACCAGTATTCGCTGGAAAAGCTGGTGCCATCGCGGCGCCACAGGACTTCGTCATCGATGTGGGTGCCAGACCCTCGACGGAAGGCCTCGAAGATATGGCACTGCTCCACTGGGTAAGGCGTTCCGTCCGCCCGCGCGTGGTGGATCGCGGCATGCATGTCTCTGCCCAGCAAGTCCGAAGCCCTCTCATAGCCTAAAAGCCGGAGGCAAGAAGGATTGCAGAAGGTGCACTTGCCGTCCAGGTCGATACCGTAGACTCCCTCGGGGATTGAATCCAACAGGATTCTTACCCGTTCGCTGCTCTCACGCAGCGCCTCTTCCGCCTGTTTGCTGTCGGTGACGTCGCGAAAGTACCAGATTCTGCCACGATGTCGACCTTTTGAGTCAACGAGCGGCGCAGAGTATCGGTCGAGAATCTTTCCAGTCTTGAGTCTGAGCTCATCCCTGCTCTTTTCGTCCCGATGGCTATAGAGATAGTTAACCTTCTCGACAAAAGTGTCGGGGTCCACTAATTCACCCATTACATGCTCGCGCACGATTAGATCGTCTCCTGTGCTCAGGAGTTCATCCGGTATCTCGAAGGTGAGTCCAAATTGTTTGTTTGCCAGGATGATGTGATTGAATTCGTCTACGGCTAGGATGCCATCAATTGTCGTCTCCGCTTGCGCCTCCAGCAGCGCAGTTTTGAACAATAGCGCTTCCTCAGACCGCTTGCGCTCAGTGATGTCGCGACCTACGCCTGCGACGCCATTGACTCGGCCTGTGCTGTCCTGCAGCGGTACTTTTGTGGTCAAGATGTAGGTCTCGCCGCCTTTACCGTCGACCACTTTTTCTTCACGGTTGTATAAAGGTTGTCCTGACCGCATCACTGTTTGCTCATCTTCATGGTACGCGGTGGCAAGTTCTCTGGGGAAAAAGTCGAAATCGGTTCTCCCAATCAGTTCCTCAACGCAATTCGCTCCCATCGCTCGCGCTGTATGTACGTTAGCAACCACGAACCTGCTTTGCCTGTCTTTCACGTACATAAAGTCAGGGATATGGTCAATCAAAGCGCGAAGCATCTTTCGCTCCTCATCCAATATCGATTGTTGGGCAGAAATGCGATCCGCAGACTTTTTGCGCTCAGTGATGTCGCGCACAGTGGCCAGCAGCCGCGGATGCCCGCTCAGCGTCAATGCTGTCAGGCACACCTCCGCCGGAAAAACATCGCCGTTTTTGCGTTGGTGCAGCCACTCGAAGCGCTCCTTGCCATTGCGAAACGCCGTGGCAATCCTCTGTTCTGCCGCCATCCGGGAGGGCGTGCCGTCGGGTTGGTTGGGGGGCGAGATATCGGCGGGGTGGAGCATGGCGGCCCCGGCTGAGTATCCGAACATCTGCAACGCAGCTGTATTGCAATCCAGAAAGCCGTTTTCGTCCATCAGCCAGGTCGCGTCTGCCGAGACCTCGAACAACACACGATACTTGTTCTCGCTGTTCTGCAGCATCTCCTCGGAACGCTTCCGCTCGGTGATATCCCGTCCGATGATCGAAACTCCTACGACCTCCCGTGTGGCGTCCCTTATCGGCGACGCCGTGAAAGCAATGTCTATCGGCTGGCCACTCTTCGTTCGGTGAACTCCTTCGACGCTCCTGAATTCTTTGCCGCTTCTGACCCCTTCCAGAATTTCCAGCGCTTGTTGCACCCGGTCGGCGCTTAGACTCAAAATGTCGGTGATCGATGCTCCGATGGCTTCTTCCGATCGATATCCATAGATACGCTCAGCGCCGGCGTTCCACGTCTCAATAACACCTGCGGTGGTTAAGGAACCGATGGCGTCGTCTGAACTACGCACGATTGCAGCCAAGCGGGCGAGATCTTCCTCCGCATGCTTACGCTGAGTGATGTCGATCATCGTCCCTTCAATCACTGATTCTGAGCCATCTTCGCTCGGGATGAGAATCGCGTTATTCAGGGCCCAAACGGTACTGCCGTCCTTTCGTCGTAAGCACTGCTCGAGGTTGGTCACACCGTTCTCGGATTGCAATTTATCCTTGAACCGAGCTCGATCGGCGGAACTAAGGTAGCCAGCCCTGTTAGTCCGTAAATCTGTGACTAAATGGCCCACCACTTCCTCGCACGACGAATATCCCAAGATCCGGCAAAATGCGGGATTGCAATCCAGAATTCGACCGTCCATATTCGTTCGGTACACACCAACCAAGCTTCTTTCAAATAGCAGACGGTAACGGTTTTCATTTGAGGCGAGCTCAGAACGAAACCGTTCTTCCTTTCTGAGGGCGATGATGTTAAGGACGGTTGCTATCAGCGTGGTGAACAGAATCGTTATTGCGTGAGAAGTCCAGATCGAGATTCTAGGATGAAGGGCCTGCTTAGTTGCTTCAAAAGCAAACATGAAGCAGAAAGTAAACCCTGCGACTCTTAGCACACGTAGTATCGTGTTTTCGGGAAGCTCGGCGACTGTCATCGCTAAAGTTGCCTGCGCTGGATGCTCGTTAGGTGCCCAGAGACACCCGCTTACGCGGCTCTCCCATCCTGCACACTGCGAGGCACACTGCGAGGTAGGTTGCCGACTCATTGAGACTACGCACGTCAATGGCCAGAGGCTCATAAGCTTCCGCACATCTCGGTTTGTATTGATTCTTAGGAATTTAGAGCGTTCCGTGCAGGCAGGATTACCGAGGCGAACAGAATCGCGTCAAAGCGTTCTAGCGAGGTGTCCAGAATGTGGACATCGAAAGGTTCACTGGGTAGACAAAAAGAAACCACGTAGCCGTCATTTCAGGTCTAGAGGATGCAGGCGGTGCAAGGCTAAGTGTTCCGAAATCCTCTCTCGCTAATATCAATGCGGCCCCGACGAGAAAAAGAAGCCGGGACGACCCATGTGTCCGCTTTTGGTACGTCGACAGTCGACTATGCCTTGGTTTCGTACAATGCCCTTCTGAAATCAGCACGACAAAACAAGGCGTTGACCCAACCCCGCACGCCTCCAGAAATCTAACTGCCACTCATATAGGGCGCGTCCGATACAGCACTAGCGTTTCTGGATAAAGCAGCTTTACGCGAGAGGACAGGCCGCTCACTTGGCGTGACTCGGTCGTCACGCATAAGAGATCGGGCTGTGGCATCATTGGGGCAGGAATGTTTGCAATTCGACACGAAAGGAACTACCCGAAAGTGGTCACGCTAACTACTGACCAGCTTCTCTCCCGACTGCGCGAACGGCTATCCGAGCCAGCGATGCTGGATCTCACGAAGCGGTTGATTGCGATTCCATCGGAGAATCCACCCGGGAATCACTACGAGGAATGCGCCCGCACTCTCTTCGACGAATTGGGCAGGCTCGGCTTCGATGATGTGAGACGTGAAGGCGGGTGTGTATTCGCGTCAGTCGGAACTGGTCTGCGAACGCTTTATTTCAGTGGTCACTACGATGTTGTTCCGGCGCATAGCCGCGATCAGTTTCATCCACGTGTGGAAGGCGCAAATCTGTTCGGTCGCGGCTCGTCGGACATGAAGAGCGGCTTAGCAGCAATGATTTATGCTGCCGCCGCAGCACGTGATGAAGGGCTCCTTAAAACCGGACGCATAGGAATCGTGCTAGTGTAGTGCGTCAAGCAGATTGACGTTTATTGAGGGTACGCCGAGCGCGTTT
>ODAK010001267.1_pt1 | contig 27972 bp, 27 predicted proteins | sample 1539591 | NCBI WGS metagenome assembly ODAK01 (sample SAMEA3539303, study PRJEB22396) | soil metagenome | biome: tundra; feature: field; material: soil | place: USA | collected 2010-05 | depth 0.15 m
AGAAATTTCCTCGCCGGAGTGCAGATGGCCGCCGCTATGATCCTGCTCAACTGAACACAGGCCCTAGCTCGCGCCTCAGAGGTCGCCATTCGTTCAATGATTCAGCGGGCTTAGAGCAAAATTCCCTACTCAACGGAACAGGGAATTTTTGTGAAGGAACAGGGAAGCTGAACGCAAGAACAGGGAATTTGAACCGGGTATAGTCCAGATCGATTTCCGGATAACGTTTTCGGAAGAGACACCTCTCAAACAGCGTATAATGTGACCAAGTGTCAAGTGTCGCTTAACACTAATACCAAATCGCGTTACCCGCGACCCACCTGCGGCGTTTGTGACCGATTTGTGACGTCCGTCCAGGTGTTTGATTTGACTCACGTTTATGATGCAATTTCACCTGCACAGCATCGGGCAACATGAGTCAAGATTTCTGATTTTTGGTATAAGACGCCCCCGGTTAGGTTAGTGAAAATCGGATGCTGTTCGGTGCGCTGCAGGCATTCAACCAAGTGTTATTGCGGCGTTGAGCGAAGCGACTGAAGCGCTCCACTTGATTTACAAACTAATCCCATATCGGAGCTGATGACCACCTACTAGGCGCCGAGATAGTAGGTCTTGACGAGTTCGTTCTGCTCCAGCTCGGCAACATTCTGACCGTGAAACACGATCTCGCCGTGCACGATGATGTAGCCGCGGTCCGCAATGCGAATTGCTTGATGAAGGTTTTGCTCAGCCATCAGCACGGTGAGTCCGTGGCTTTCTTTCAGTTCCTTGATCTTCGTAATCGTCTGCGCAACCAAGAGCGGAGACAAGCCGACAGAGGGTTCGTCAATGAGCAGAAGTTTCGGCTCTGACATTATCGCGCGCGCAATCGCCACCATTTGCTGCTGTCCGCCCGACATGGACCCGGCAGATTGCCGGCGCCGCTCCTTTAATACCGGGAACGATTCGTAGCAGAACTGCAGGTTTTTCGGGATACCCCGGCGAGCATCTGGTCGAAGCGCACCGAGCAGCAGATTGTCCTCGACGCTGAGCTTTGGAAAAAGCCGTCTACCCTCCGGAACCATCGCCACGCCAATGTTGACGATTTCTTCGGTCGCGAGCCGCGTCAGATCGTGTCTAACGCCGTCGATCTCGAGGGTCATTGACCCGCTTACAGGGCGCACAAGACCCATGATGCACTTCATGAGGGTGCTCTTGCCATTTCCGTTGGTGCCAAGCAGCGCAACAGTCTCACCTTGCAAGACTTCGACGGATACTCCGTGCAAAGCACGCACCGCGCCATATCCGGCGTCGACATTTCGAACGATCAGCTCAAGCGCCAAGGTAGGCTCTCCGGACGTCTGGATTTTTGACGATTGCCTCTGGCGTTCCCTCGCAGATGATCTCCCCCGCATCGAGACAGATTACACGCTGTGAGAAGCTCATCACTGCGCTCATAATATGCTCTATCATTATAACAGTGATGCCGGCCTCGTTTAGTTTCCGCAGGATCGCTAACACGTCTTGAACCTCGGCAGAGGACAGGCCCGCCATCGCTTCATCTGATATCAGAAGCCGTGGACGTGCGGCTATCGCACGCGCCAACTCCAACTTGCGTAATTCGACTTGAGTCAATGAAGTGGCAATAGTGTTGGCCTTTTCGGCGAGCCCCATCTGCTCAAGAATGTGCAACGCCTCTTCGCGCATATTGGTCGCGTGCAACGACCCACGGTGCATCACGTATTCAAGCGGCACAATCAGATTTTCAAGTACGGTCATGCTCCGGAATGGCTGTGGGAGCTGGAAGCTTCGAGCGATCCCTAGGCGAGTGCGCCGATAGGCAGCCATTCCGGAAATTTCACTACCGTCGAACGTGATCGACCCAGCATCAAGCTTCAGCAAGCCAGAGATGCAGTTAATCAAAGTCGTCTTTCCGGACCCATTTGGGCCAATAAGGCCAAGACGTTCGGTCTGCGCAATCTCCAAGTTCACATCGGACAGGGCAGTGAACCCTCCATATCTCTTCGAAACGCCATCGACGCGGAGCAGCACGGGACTCATGAAACTCGGCTCCTGATTGTTCGGCGCACCAACGTCGTTGCGAGGCCCACGATTCCGGTTGGCGCGATTACAACGAAGAATACGAGCAGTACACCGACCGCGAGAAGATTCAATTCATTGGAAATTGTCGCGCTAACAATTTGCTGAATCGAGCCTAATAAGATTGCTCCGATCACCGGTCCTATCCAATGCGACATCCCGCCGATGATCGCCATAGCGAGTGCCGAAATCGAGTAGTTGAGGTTGAAGGTCGATGCTGGCTCGATAAAGTTCTGGTATAATGCCAGCGGAGCGCCCGCGGCGCCCATCAGTGCGCCCGACACCGTACAGGCGAAAAGCTTGAGCTTAAGTGTCGGCACTCCCGCACACTCTGCTGCGACCTCATTGTCGCGAACTGCACGTAGACCGCGCCCAATCCAAGATGTTTCGATATACCGAGCGATCAACACCGTAGCCACCGTCAAAAACATCATGACCAGGAAAAGCATCTTGGTATACGAGTCAAATGGGGCCATCACCGCTGGGCGCAAGATTTGCGTGCCCGTTGAACCGCCCACGTAACGCCAGTTGGTGATCGTCGTTTCGAGTATGATGGCAACAGCTACTGTCGCGATCGAATAAAAGATCCCGCGCAAACGTACGGTAAGCAATCCAGTGGCAAGCCCGAGCACGCCGCTCACGACGGCCGCGGCAAGGATTTGCAGGAGTAATGGCGCCTCAATCGCTTTGATTAGGGCAACAGCCGTGTAGGTGCCAACGCCGAAAAAGGCTGCAGTGCCGAAATTCACATATCCAGCATAGCCACCAAGGATGTTCCATGCACTTGCGAGCACGACATACTGAAACACGACATAAGCGGCATAGAAGAAGTATTCGTTCTGTATCGTCACTGTTGCGGTCGCCACCAGCGCCATGACCGCTGCTAATCCGCTCCAAAATATTGTGGAGTTTGTTGTCATCGCCCAAACAGCCCCTGCGGGCGGACCCCGAGCACGGCGAGTAGCAGTCCGAATGCTACAGCCGGCGCCCATGACGCACCGAACATCGTCAGTACGATCGACTCGGACACACCGAGGATCAGTCCTGCGACAAGAGTCCCAGGCATGCTACCAAGTCCCGCGAGCACAGTGACACAGAAGGTACGGCCGATGTAAACCCGATAAAGACTTGGATCGACCGGAGTAATGACGATCAGCATCGAGCCTGCGAGCCCCGTAACCGCCGTTGCGATACCGAAAGCCCATTGCTTAACGCGCACGGGGTTCCCACCCATCAACCGCAAAGCCGTTTCGTCCTGCGCGACGGCCATAATCGAACGTCCAGTAAAGGTGTTCGAAAAGTAGAGTGTGAGTCCCCCTGTGAGTCCCAGCGCCATCACAAATGCGACTACCATCCGTATCGGCAAGCGCAAATCGCCGATCGAGATGCTCGTGCCGATATATGCTGCTTCGACTGACCGTTGATCAACACCGAAGGCGAGGATCAAGCCAACTTCGATGATAAGCGCAGTTCCGAAGAAGAACGCGAGCCCGCGCACCCCAGTGTCCGAACCCCGCTTCTCGAATGCCTCGTAATAGATTCGATAAATCGCGATGCCCAACAAGAAAAACACCGGCATTTGGATGACCCCTGCAAGCAACGGATCCAGGCCCTGCCGGCCAAGCAAATAGGTACCGTAAGAACCCAGTATGAGGATTGCCGGGTGGGCGACGTGAGGAACATCCAATAGCCCGAAGGAGACGGACAGGCCGACACTGACTGCTGCGTAAAAGCAACCGAGTAGCAGTCCGAACACGACTGCATCCAACAGCAGATCATATGACAGCAAGTCCCTCTCCTCGCAAATACCGGGCTTCAACGCTACGTCGTAGCGGTAGACGTCCGACGATTACTTGCGGGCTTTCTCAAAGGGGACGATCGCATCGCCCGTCTTCAAATCCGGCGGATATACGATCACCTGCTTACCGGGGTTACGGAACTGCTCGATATTTTTGTCGATGATCCCGCGGAATTGGACAAGAGGAACCGACGGAGTTAATCGCTCACCGAGCTCGTTGAAGCGAATCGCGCCGACGATGGTTTGCATTTCATTCTTGTGCAGGTAGTCCGCAAGGATCTTGGGATCCAGGCTTTTCGTTGCATTCACTGACTGCTCAAGCATCTGTCCGATTGCATAGCTGAACGGTGGGAGATAGTAGCCAAGCGGGTCCACCTTTTCTTCGACCGCTCTCTTTGCATAGCGTGCCAGAAAATCTTTGACCCCGGGGAATTCCATGGTTTTTTCGGGCGCGTAGCTTGTAAAATTCACCACGCCATTCATCAGCGACCCGAGAGTCTCCATTACGGGGGTAAACTGCAGGCCAATCATAGCACCGCCAAAAACCTTTACCGACTCCCCGACGCCGATCTCGTTTACACCGCGGAGGATCCCGACGGCTTCATTTGGATAGCAGGCGACGAAAACGATATCGGGCTTAGCCGCGCGAACCGCTCGTATCATAGCCGAGAAGTCAACCGTTCCCGGCGGATAGGTCTGATCGTATACTGTGCGCAGCCCTTGCTTCTTGGCAATGTTCTTCGCGCCATTCGTTACGTTCTGCGTAAATTCCTGGTCTGCGGCAAGAAAAGCAACCGTCTGGGCACCGGCTTGCTCGCCAATCCGGAATACTCCCCCGATCAGGCTAACTGCATCCGTCCACGGCGCATTGTTAAAAACCTTGTCATGTTTCAGGTCGCGGTTCAGTTCGAACGTAAAGTTGGTCATCAGCAACAAATCGCGCTGCTTGATCAGCGGCATGATCGGCGCGGTGGGTACCGAGGCGTATGGGCCGATCAACAGATCGACTTTGTCTATATCCAGCAACTTGGTGTAGATCCCTGGCGTCGTCGCCGGGTTCGACTGGTCATCATACACGACCAATTCGACCTTACGTCCGAGGAGCCCTCCTTTTGCGTTGACATCCTCGACCCACATCCGAATTGCAAGCAAGGCGGCCTTGCCCCCGCTGCCGAGCCCTCCGGTTTGTGAGATCCCCATGCCGATTTTGACGGGTTGCTGAGCGTTAGCGGACGGGATCGAGATTGCGAGCGCGATCGCCCCTAAGAGCGAAAAACACCACCGTACAAATGTTTTCACGCTTATTACTCCCTGTTGCGTTTCCCTATTCGACTATTGTTTAATTATAAACGCGTTCTTGTGCCCTATGTCCATCCGAATTTTTAATGATGCTCATCAGCCCCATCACGACCAAAATTATTGTCGTCATCAGTTCGCATCTGTCATGACGACGAGGACGATGTCGCAAGTTTTTTCTTCAGGTATTCCCAGTCTCGATTGAATCGATACGAATATTTCGCCGGCGGCTGCGGCGATTGCGTCTCGAGCCAGCGCACTGTTGTATTGCTTACGTTGTAAAACGCATGAATACATCCAACTCCCGTCCAAAGCACATCACCGACGCGCATTGAATAGCGCTTACCATCGGCAACCGCATCCACTTCGCCGTCAAGAATGTAATAGGCCTCTTCCAATGGATGGTCATGGAGATGGGCAATCCCGTCCGGCTGATACTCGACCATGAACATGGTGTGCAGATGCGCATCTAAGCGCTGGTCGACCAGCATCTTCACGGTGATGCCGCTATAGGCGAGCAGCGCAGTCGCCATACTTGCTGAAACCGTTGGCGCATCCACGTGCGCGCCAACCTTGAGCTTGTCGACCTGCATGTCGCTGTCGCGGAGGTAAAAGAAATGCCGCGAACGCGGATCGCGAATATCGAGTGGATTAATACTGCCAGCCTGCGGAGCACCAAGGAAGAACGTATCAACCGGCTCATCACCTCCCCGAGGCTGCGGAACGAGCATGTCGATCCACTTCGCTACTCCATTCTTTGGTCCTAGCCACGCATGGCGAAGACCGAGTGGAATGATGCCGCACGCGCCGGACGTCAAGCGATAACCTTGTCCGTCCAGCACCAACGTGGGTTCGCCTTCCAGGACGAAAAAGCTTTCTTCAAACGAATGTAGATGGTTATTGATGCGCCCACCCGGATCGAGAGTGCACAAGCCAAGCCCCGTGTGAACAGCGCCACAGGATCTATCGATCAAGGAGCAGCGGTTAAAGCCCCCGCTCTGCTCTGTATAGGCGGGCACGAGTCGTATCGCGTCTGCCCGGATTAGATAGTGCATGTTTGCTTTTTTCCCTGGCTCGCAGTTAACTTTAGCTGTTCAGTGCATGAACACGCGGACCGCTTACTCGGCGCCATCGCGCACGGGTATATAGAGAGCGCGACTGGGCTATTATGGCACACTAACAAGCTCGGTCTACCGGGCTGGATTAACAATATTGCGTCTACCAAGTCGCAGTGATCAGAACTCATGCGCCCAGTAGCGCAGCCCGATGGACATGATGGACATGATGTGAATAGGTGTCGAAGTCGGATCCCATCCAGATTTGATACAACATACCGAATTGTCGTCAGAAATTGCTCTATTCCAGACCTAGATATGCTTCGCGAATATGCGGCTGCGCAAGCAAATCCCCCGACTTGCCTTCTGAAACGATTCTCCCGCCATCCATGATGTAGGCGCGCTCGGCAAGCGCCAGCGCTCTCGCGGCGTTCTGCTCAATCAGCAGCACCGATACTCCCTCGGCGTGAATGGCGCGGATCACGCTGAAGACCTCTTCAACGATCTTGGGCGACAGACCGAGGGACGGCTCGTCGATTAGGAGCAGGCGCGGCCGGGCCATTAGCGCCCGGCCAATTGCAACCATCTGCTGCTCACCGCCGGAAAGGGTATCGGCAACTTGCTTACGCCGTTCGCGCAGTATCGGGAAGAGCCCGAATACTCGTCTGAGCGTCTCTTGGCGGAAGCGGCGTGCCTTGGCGCGGTAGCAGCCCATCTCCAAATTCTCCTCGACGCTCATATTAGAGAACAACTTGCGCCCCTCCGGAATGATCGCAACACCGCGCCCGCACATGTCTCTCGCATCGATATGCGTGACCTCGGTTCCGTCGAGCCAGAGGCTGCCGCCGCGGATCGGCAGTAGTCGCGCCGAGGCGTTGACCAGAGTGGTCTTCCCGGCCCCGTTGGGGCCGACTACAGAGACAAGTTCGCCCTTGCCGACGCTTAGTGAGACGTCCCACAAAGCGGGCGCATCGCCGTAAGCGACATTCAGGCACCGCGCTTCAAACATGTGCAGTCCCCAGATAGGCGGTCACGACGTCCTGCTGCTGCATGACCTCCCGCGGATTTCCCTGTGCTATCACCTTGCCATAATTGAGAACGATTAGGCGATCCACGAGTTCCAAGACCACGCGCATGTTGTGCTCGATGAAGACGATGGTCGTGCCGCTCTGGCGGATCCGGCGCACCAGCGCGATCGCGCTTGTGATTTCGGTGTGGGTCAGGCCTGTCAACACTTCGTCGAGCAAGACCAAACGCGGCCGACAGGCGAGAGCTCGGGCAAGCTCGAGAACCTTCCGTTGATGCAGGTTCAGCTCCGAGGGCAGAGCCGTAGATCGGTCGGCCAATCCCACGAACTCCAGCCAGTGACCCGCTTCGCGGTAGGCCACTTTGCGGTTGAGCGCTGCGGCCCCAAACGTGGCGGCGAGCGCAACGTTCTCGAGGACTGAAAGGTTCGGGAAAGGGCGCGGTATTTGGTACGTGCGGGCCACGCCAAGCCAAGCGATGCGGTGCGCTTCCTGCCTAATCAGGTCCTCTCCGGCGAAAAGGATGCGCCCCGAGTCGGCTCGGTAATAACCGCTGATGGCATTGACCAGCGTGGATTTACCAGAGCCGTTCGGCCCGACCAGGCCCAGGATCTCCCCTTCGCGCAGGTCAATGCTGACTCCATCGAGCGCCTTGACGCCGCGAAAACTGAGGCGAACGTCCTCGCAGCTCAAGAGCACGCTGCCGGCGGCCAGACGCGGAACGGCTTGCCGCTGCGTGTGAGTGGCGTCATCCAGGGCTTCTGGTGGCTGCGGTTTGAAAAAGCGCCAACGCGCGGTGGCTAATCCCATCACGCCGCGCGGCAGAAACAGAACCACCAGTATCATGATCAGCCCGACAATCGCGCGGCTGGCGACAGCCGACTCGCCGCTCACGAATGAGTTGGAAAGGACCGTGACAAAAGTTGCGCCGATCGCTGGGCCTAGCCAGTGGCGGGCGCCGCCGAGCACGCTCATCATAATGACGAACAGCGGCACGTCGATCGAGAAGGTTTCGGCGACCGTGACGTAGGTAATGAAAACCGCGTGAATTCCGCCGGTCACGCCGGCAAGAAAACAGGACAAGGCCAGTGCCGTGAGCTTGAATCGGAAGGTTGGCACGCCCATGACCTCGGCGACGTCCTCGTCATCATGTATGGCGAACAGCCCCCGACCCAGCCTTGAATACTGAACGGTCCAAGCGGTCATGAGCGAGGCGAACGCGACACCGACGCCGAAGACGTAGAGCGTCGATCCCACACTCGGATAGATCTTCGGCACGGACACGCCCCTTAAGAATATTCCGGGGCCGCCGTCGATCGACGTATTGAGTACTATGCTGGCGACGACGAAAGTGACTGCAAGCGTCAGGAGCGCAAACAGCTCGCCGCGAAGGCGGCGCAGACGAAAAACTACCGCGCCGACTGCCACGCCTAGCAGCGCGGCGATCAATCCTGCAACGACAAGCGTCCAGACAAACGGCACGTTGTAGTGCGTGGTGAGCACCGCCGTCGCGTACATGCCGGTGCCGTAGAACGCGCCGTGGCCAAATGAAAAATAGCCGCAAAAGCCGCTCAACAGGCTCCAGGAGGTGGCGAGCGCGATCCAGAAGAACACGAGATAGAGAAGAGACTCTAAATAGGGCGGCGCTCCGAGAGCAGGCAGGGCGGCAAAGCCCGCGGCCACAATCAAGAAAGCCGCTGAACCGCGCGCGTTCATTAGATGCGGTCCCGCCTGAGCACTAGCACGAGGATTAGGAGGCTGAATGATACGCAGGGCGCCCAGCTCGGCGACGTGACAGCCATGGTGAGGGACTCGCTTACGCCGATCACCAGTCCCGCCGCGAGGACGCCGAGCGGGTTGCCTAGTCCACCAAGGATCACTACGGCGAACACGACGCCAATCCACGAAAACATCTGCGAAGGAGACAGCGTGTAGGACATCGCAATGAAGGCACCGGCCACCCCTGCCATTGCCGCAGCGGCTCCTGAGAGCAGCATTGCGAGACGGCGATGGTCCACGCCGAAGGCCGCGGCAATTTCAGGGTTTGCAGCGCTTGCGCGCAAAGCCCTGCCCACGGGGGCGAAGCGCAGGAAAGCCCAGGTACAGATCGACAATGTCGCGGCGACCATGAACATGAGCGCTTCGACCACCGGAATAAACAGCGAGCCGAGCTGCAGCGAGGCAGTGCCGTATTCGAACTGGAACTTGCGCAGGTCCGCGGTCCAGAACCACTGGATCGCGCTTTCGACGATGATCGCAATCCCAAAGGTCACCAGAAGCGACGCGAACTTGCCCACGGCAAAGCGCTCAAACAGCATCTGCATCGCGACTCCGAGGACGAAGAATGCCGGCACGACGATGAGCACCGCCGCCACGATCGGCAGCCCGGCGACGCCCGCGAGCTGGTAGGTCAGGTAGGCGCCGAGAAACGCCAGCGCGAAGTGCGCGAGGTTGATCAGATTAAGGTAGCCCCAAGAGAGGCTCAGGCCGAGCCCAAGCAGTGCGTAAAGACCGCCAATGAAGATGCCGGACAACAGGGACTGCCCGAGCAGGGTTGCGCTCGGCATGGCTTGCTAGTCTCAGGGCATTAGCAACTTGGTACCCGGCGTCGCGGAGTCCCTCGGCCATACCGTGAGCCACTTGCCGTTCTGAACCTGCTTCACCTTGGCAAGGTCGTCGCCGTAGTTGCGTTGCCCGTTGAAACGCATCCGCCCGAGCAGCGTATTGACTTGGTGCGTGCGCAGCCATTGCGCCAGAACTTTGTCATCGAGGCTCTTGGTGGCAGTGACAGCCGCATACAGGACCTGCCATTGTGAGTACCCCAGTGCCGCCTGCATATCCGGTTCGGTATAGGAGAGCTTGGCTTTTTCGGCTCGTTCGCGGTAGCGCTTAACGAATTCTGCAGTCACGGGATTGTCGGTGAACGGCGGATGCGGCTCGAACAAGGTCATCGACAGCGCGCGCTGTCCCTCGGGCGAAAGCGCAAGCGGCCCCGGCGCGGGATAGAGGTGGAAGTGGTTCTTCGGCGTGTAATTCAATTTCTTGAGCGCGTCTAGCAGCATATTGCTTTCCAGGCCGATGCCGCCCATCCACAGTAGGTCGGGGTCGGCATCGCGCACCCGCGCGGCAATTGCACCGAAATCGCGGTTGCCGAATTCAAACTCGAGATACAGTAGTTCTTTTAAGCCGCGCTTTTTCGCCACCTCGCGCGCGCCAACTGAGAGGAAGTGGACCGAGGGGAACTTACTGGTGACGATGGCAATCGTCTTGGGCGGGGTACCGCTCGCGGCAAGCGCGTCGAGCAGCGTGTTCGGAAACGTTTGCTCCGGATCGTAACCCATCTGATATACCGGAAACTGCATGTCGTACGTGGCCAGCTTCGGAATGCCCATGGAGTTATGGATGAGCATCTTTCCGTGCCGCTCGGCCACCGCCATGGCCGACAAGATCGATCCGGTGGCGTAGGGGCCTATCACAAGGTCGACCTTGTCGGCGGTGATTAGCCTCTCATACAGAGTACGGGTCAAATCTGGCTTGGATTGATCATCGAGCAGCACCCACTCGATCGGACGACCGAGTAGCCCGTCTCCTTTATTGATTTGCTCAATGAATATCTCTCCGCCGAGCTTGTGAACAAGGCCGGTCGAGGCGAGCGGACCCGTGAGAGCTATCGATCCACCGACTCGAATCGGTGGGCCGGACGGTTCGGCGCCCACAGGTGCCGCTATAGCCAGCGCGAGAGTACCGAAAGTAAGTGCAGCCGTGAAACTACGGACCGCGGCAACAAACCCGTTTGATGTCGATCTCATTGCGTCTTCCTCCACTTAGAGAGACAAATCAGTCAGCAAACACAGAGGGGTGGATTATCAAGTTATTGTTTTCGTGGCACGGCGGCGCGAGCAGGTTGATTTCCTTCAAGCCCAGGCTAGTGATGGCCTTTTGCCTGATGTCGGCGACGCTCATCCCGGGCACGATCGCCACCATAAGCCCGCTATTCACCAGAGGCTTGTCGAACTTGCTTTTCTCCGTAAATGCTGCGTCGCAGTGCAGCGAATGGCGATTCATTGTAAGAAGTGAAAACTGAATTTTGTCGGTTTCGGCGATTGTGCGTCCCGCGCCGTGCTCGTAGACGTGTCCAACCTCGAAGTCCTCTAAATATCGCCCGTAAGATTCGCGGTCGCGCTTCTCTGTCACTTGCTTCGCAATTGCAACCATTATTTGCTCCTGTGCGCCTGCTCAGCCGACAATCTGATCAATCGCAGCTTAGCCCGTCATCAACCGGAACATTTTCGGGCTTCAACTCGATTCCTGATGCCCGCGCCTGCTGCACCAGCAGCACGGCAAAATCCAGCGAGTTCATGCCGTAGCCTACCGTGGATTGGATGAGGTCGCGGGTGATCGAAGCGAGCGGCATTGGCACTTCGAAGTTGCGCCCGGCTTCTAGCCCCAGCTCGAGATCCTTGCGTAGCAGGCTCGGCGGGAGTGTGACTGTGAAGTCGAGATTAACGAATGCGTTCGACTTGTAGCGCGTGAAAGTTGAACCCATCACGCTCTTGTTGATGAAGTCGAGAAAGGCATGCCGCGGCACGCCCGCCTTTTCTGCCAGCACGGTCACCTCGGCCATGCTCTGTGTCACCACGCCGAGCATTACGTTGTGGCAGATCTTAACAATGCGTGCGAGTTCACCATCTCCCGCATAGGCGGCAACTTGCCCGATCATCGCCAGGTATGGAGCGGTAGCGTCGTATGCTTCCTTCGGGCCCGACACTACAAATGCAAGCTTTCCCGCCCGGATCACCCTTGCGCCGCCGCTCGACGGCGCGGCAAGCAATTGCGTGCCGTAAGACGCGAGCGTCTGCCGTAGTTCGCTCGAAGCATTGAGCGAAAGTGGCGAACATTCCACCAGGATGCGTGGCGCATCGCCTCTCCCCTTGGCTTTGGACAGCAGCCCCTGTGGGCCGGAGATAACCTCCTTGACGTCGTTCCAGGTCGAAACCATGACGAACACGATGTCATGCCCGGCGAGGTCGTTCAGCTTGTCGGCGATTTTCGCGCCATCTTCGGCGAGCGGCTCTGCCTTGGCGCGTGTGCGGTTCCACACGGTCAGGTCGCAGCCGCCTCTGGCGAGCCGGCGCGCCATGTCAAAACCCATGCGTCCGGTACCGATCCACCCGATCCGGACTCGTCGGGATTTTTCGGCATTCATATCAATTTTCCTTCCGCTCTAAGGGAGCGATGTCGGCCCCAGGACAAGCCTGTGAAACCACGCAACGCGCGTTCGAGCGGCGACTTCCCTCTGCAGGTTTTGCCCGCAGTCGATGCGCTACGCTGAAACACCGTGTCGGTCATTTCAATTCGGTGATCCAGTCCCGCGTCTCGAGAATCTGCCGCACCTTGCGCAGGAACGCCGCGGAATAGGCGCCGTCGAATGCGCAGTGATCGAACGACTGCGCCAATACACCGACCGGGGTGGATTGCAATCTTGTCACCGTCCGCTCCCTCGACGACCACCGGCTTCTTGCGTATCCCGTCCATTTGCGCCGGGATCTCAGTGATCACCTTTTCGGTTTCTACTTCGAACAGCAGTTCGTCGGCCCGCACCGGATCGCCGACATTTTTGTGCCACTTCGCGACCGTGCCTTCAGTTACCGTCTCACCAAGCTGAGGCATTACGATCTTCATCATAACTTTCGTCGCATTTCGATCAAACGACTCATCTATTCGGATACCGCTCCAGCGCCTGCCGGATCTCGGTGACAACGCGCGCTACCGAAGGCAAGACGGCGTCTTCGAGCTGATCCGATGCGGGGATGGGAACATGCGGCGTGGTGATGCGCACGATGGGCTGCTTGAGGAAGCCGAACGCTTCATCCTGGATGATCGAAACTATTTCAGCTCCCCAGCCGCATAGCCTCGGATTCTCCTCGACAGTGAAAATCCGTCCAGTGCGCGCCGACTCGCGCAGCAGCGTCTGAGTATCTAGTGGCACAAGCGTACGAAGGTCGATGACCGTGGCTGAGATGCCGTGTTCAGCTGCGAGAATTTCCGCTGCCATAAGTGCCTTCGGCACCATGGCAGCGAGTGCAATGACGGTGATGTCGGAACCCGAGCGCACCACCGCGGCCTTGCCGAGCGGCACGAGATGCTCGCCTTCGGGGACTTCGCATTTGCTGGAAAGCAGGTACTTATGCTCGAAAACGATTACTGGATCTGGGTCGCGGATCGCAGCAGCAAGCAGGCCTTTGGCGTCAGCCGCATTTGACGGGGCGACCACTTTGATGCCGGGCACCGCCATGGCCCAGTTCTCCAAGCTCTGGGAGTGCTGCGAGCCGAAGCGCGCCCCGGCTCCGTTTAGGGTCCGGATCACGAGCGGCAGTGTGATCTGGCCATCGCTCATGTATCGGGCCTTGGGAATCTCGTTGGCGACGTAATCCCAGCAGCAGGCGAGGAAATCAGAGAACATGATCTCCGCCACGGGCTTGAGCCCAGTCATCGCCATCCCCATCGCCGCGCCCAGGATCGCAAGCTCGGAGATCGGCATATCCTTCACCCGACGCGGTCCGAACTGCGCCAGCAAGCCTTCGGTGGTCTTGAACACGCCGCCAGCAGCAGCGGTGTCCTCGCCAAATAACACTACGCGTTCGTCGCGCGTCATCTCTTGCGCCAACGCGGCGGCTATGGCCTCGCGGTAAGTCAGTTGTGCCATGCTGAACCTCCATCGGCCCAGACATCGGTCATCGCGGCTTCCAACGCTGGAGTCGGCGAAGCCTTGGCCGCTTCGGTCGCCTGCTCAACCTTGGCCATCGAATCCGCTTCGATCTCCGTCAATATCTGCTCGGCGATTCCGAGCCCGAGCAGCTGTTTGCGGTAATGCACGACTGGATCGCGCTTCAACCACTCGGCGACCTCCTCGGGCGGCCGGTACTTGGCCGGATCAGCGCGGGAATGTCCGCCCTGGCGATAGGTTAGACACTCGATAAGCGAAGGGCCGCCACCTTCGCGCGCTCTAGCGATTGCATCTCCCGCCGCCCGGTAAACAACGTCGACGTTGTTGCCGTCGATTACGATTTTCTCCAGGCCGTAGCCCGCGGCGCGATCTGCGGCTGGGTGCTTCACCGCAGTGATGGTCGATGTTGACGTGTATTCCATGTACAGGTTGTTCTCGCATACAAATACAGCCGGCAGCCTCATCACTGCGGCAAGGTTGAGCGTTTCGTGGAATGCGCCAATGTTGCTTGCGCCGTCGCCGAAAAATGCAACCGCTACCTGCTTGGTGCCGCGATACTGCGCCGACCATGCCGCACCGGCAGCGACCGGGAGGTGTGCGCCTACGATCGCATACGATCCCATGAGCCCGTGCTCTATGTCCGTCAGGTGCATCGAACCGCCCTTGCCTTTCATCAAGCCGCATTGCCGACCCATCAGTTCACCAAGCACCGACAGCATGGAGGCCCCGCGAGCCAGAGTATGGTGATGGCCGCGATAGGTGCAGAAGGTGTAATCGTCTTTGCTCATGTGCGCGGCAAACCCAACCGCGACCGCCTCTTGCCCCAGCCCAAGGTGCATCGTTCCCTTCACGAGGTTCTGCAGAAAAAGGTCATTGGCGCGTTTGAGAAAGTTGCGGATTTCGATCATCATCCGAAAAATCTGCGGTCGCGCCGCCTCAGAAATACCGGCACCGTGCGGCATAGTTACCTTATGCTTTTCCACTTCGTGCGTGGCGTTGCTCATGGGGTCAGCACATCCTTCACTTTGGCTGAATTGGTCATTCAACCGCCCCTCCGGCCAAAACGACTACGATCGGCCATCATTGAGGGGCGGAACACTCAGACGATCGCCCAGCCCGCGTCCACGACTAGATTGACGCCGTTTACGCTTTGATTTTCCATCATGAACATCACCGCGCCGACACTGTCATCCATGGTCACTAGGCGTTTGGTCGGGCTGCGAGCGATCCCTAATTTCTTCAATTCGTCCTTGCCGGCCAAAGCGGGACTGTCCCCCACGATGCCCAGATGGATTGCGTTAACGCGAATTGGCGCAAGCTCCAGCGCTAGCGTCCTCACCATGCTACTAACGCCTCCATTGACGATCGTTACCGTGGTCGAGCCGGGGTAAGGGCGCTCTCGCGCCTGTCCGCCGAACAATATGATGGAAGCGTCCTTTGTCAGCCTCGGCGCCAGAGCGTGGACAGTCTCGACGTAGCCAACCAGCTTGAGCGTCACGAGGTGGACCGCGCGGCCCACGTCGAATTCGCGCACAGTGTTATTATCACGCTCGATAGCCGTGAGGACGAGACAGTCGACTTTACCTATATCTATGTCGGCCAGACGACCGGCAATCTTGGCGGGCTCCGCCAGATCAAATCCGACGCCCCGCGTCCGCCCGCCGATCTCCGCGGCGACGCCTTGTGCCCGCGCTGTATCTCGCCCGGTGATCACTACCTCGTCACCGCGGTTGGCGAGCTTCTGCGCCAAGTGACGCCCGATACCAGCCGTACCCCCGACAATCACAATGCTCTTCTGGCCAGTCATAGTTCCTCCCGTTTAACGGATGGCGACACACGCCACGTCGATACCGAATGACGCCAGTACACCCGGCGCCGCTATTCGCCTTAATTCGCGCCGGCACCGAAGCCATCTCAGGCGCGCCGAGCCTCGCAAAATCGCGGAGAACATTCATCGCCGCACTGTTTACTCTCATGAAACAATTGCGAGCCGCTTACTAACTGCCTTTTCGAAAAATTTTCCCCAAGACATCAAAAAACGTTGCAGAATTTGACTAATTCGTCAAGTTGAAAATATTTTGTGTTGCGAGGCTCGATAAGGTGTGTTTAACAGTATTAAATATCTTGGGGATGTTCAGTGCCTTCTAACACGCGCCCATCCACCCGCCGGGGCGCATCCCGTAGGGTGCCGCCGGATCGGACGAGCGTTGTCGTGCAGCCGGGCGCGACCAAGGAGAGTGCCTCGGAGAGTCTCGGTCCACAGTTGCGCCTTAGGAGGGAACGGGCCGGGCTCACGGTCCGGGAATTCGCACGGCGCGTGGGTGTGTCGCCCAGCCTGATCTCGCAAGTTGAGCGTGGTCTCGCCACGCCGTCGGTCGGCACGCTACTGGCGATCTCCAATGAACTCGGACTGGAAATAGGCGACATATTCAAGTTTGGAAGTCGCACGGGCCAGACCGCGTCCGGCCCAGTGCTGCGGAGCAGTTCTCGCAAAAAAATACGCCTAGCCTCGGGTGTTAGCTGGGAGCGCCTAACCTCAGCCCCGGACCCGGAAGTCGAATTTCTGTACGCGGTTTACGATGTCGGCAGCACGTCGTGCGAAAAAGATTCGATGTTGCGCCACGGCGGCAAGGAATACGGCTATCTTCTCAGCGGGCGCCTCGGGGTTAAGATCGGATTCGAGGAATACGAACTCGGCCCAGGCGATGCAATCTCCTTTGATGCGCAAATGCCGCATCGCCTCTGGTGCATCGGCACCCGACCCGCAATTGGAATCTGGACGATCGTCCGGCGCCACGGGGACGCGCGGCAAGCGCTGGATCACACGACTGACGGTGGCTGATGCAAGTCGCGGGAAAATGCCGTTGCGTCGCAGTCTATGCCGGGCCTACGAGTCGCTGGTTTACGTTTCTCAAATAGGGAGGGTGAATGACAATGAAACGCCGTGAAGTCGAGTTTCCCAGTGAGAATCCTGCGGAAATGATCCGCGCCGACCTGTACACCGCGAACGAAGGCAACGGTCCCTGGCCGGTCGTCATCATGGGTGGCGGCTGGTGTTACGTAAAGGAACTCATCATGCCTGAGTACGCCGAGTACTTCGTGCGGGCGGGCATGGCAGTGCTGATCTTTGATTACCGCTGCTCAGGGGCGAGCGACGGCGAGCCGCGGCAGCACCTGGATCCGTGGAAGCAGATCGCCGATTACCGTTCTGCGATTGACGCGGTCTGCTACCTTGACCTGTTCAAGGGCATCGTCGATCCAGAGCGCATCGGCGTGTGGGGCATATCCTACGCTGGCGGACACTCCCTGATCGTCGGGGCCATCGACCCGCGGGTGAAATGCATCGTGTCGCAGATCCCGGTCATCGAGGGCTGGTACAATTCAATGCGCGCGCACGGCTCGGTCGGCTTCCGTGAGCTAACGGCCCTTGTCAACGAGGAACGCCGTCAGCGCTACCTCACTGGCAAGCACCGCTTTATTCCGCACTCGGGCGATCCCAAGAAGGAGGTCGTTACCTGGCCGCATCCAGAGACTAAGCCGATCTTCATGAAAATTAAGGAGACGACGGCGCCGCGTCACGAGCACTACAGCACGATCGAGTCGGTCGAGCTCGTCTGGAACTACAATGCACGGCCATTTCTTTCGCGCATTCTTGACACGCCGACCATGATGATCGTCGCCGAGGGTGACGATCTGACGATGTGGGAGCAGGAGGTGCCGGCGTTCAGCCAGATCGCGACCACTCGCAAGAAGCTGTTCGTGCAGCGCAAGAGCACTCACATGAGCATGTACAGCGACTTGTCCCACTTGGCGATTGCCGCGACAGAAGCTGCGAACTGGTATCACGAGTGGCTGATCGAAAAATTTTGACGTGGCACCAGAAACTGTGTCGAGAGTCTGAACTGTAGCGCGGGAAGCGCTGCGGCAGGACCTGTTTTTTACCCGAGCCAAAGGGGAGGAAATGCCATGCAGCGATTCCAGATGTATATTGATGGCAAGTTTGTCGACTCGTCCTCAGGAAGATGGTTCGAAACCTTCAACCCGTATACAGGCGCGCCGTGGGCAGAAGTGGCGCAGGGCGACGCGAGTGACGCTGACCGCGCTGTACGTGCGGCCCACAAGGCATTCACTGAGGGCCCCTGGCCCCAGCTCACAGCAAGCCAGCGAGGGATGCTGCTGCATCGGCTGGGAGATCTGGTGGTGAGAGATGCGAAGAAGCTTGCAGAACTCGAGGTGCGCGATAACGGCAAGCTGATCGCTGAGATGCAGGCACAGCTCAACTATCTGCCGCAATGGTGTTACTATTTCGGAGGCCTTGCCGACAAGATACAGGGCGCAGCCATACCGCTGGATAAGAAAGGCTACCTGAACTATACGCGGCACGAGCCCGTCGGTGTAGTGGTGGCGATTACACCGTGGAATTCGCCTCTGCTGCTGCTTGCCTGGAAGCTGGCGCCCGCCCTCGCGGCTGGCTGCACCCTCGTGGTGAAGCCTTCGGAACACACCTCAATTTCTACGCTTGAGTTTGTCAAATTGATTGAGGAAGCAGGCTATCCACCGGGGGTAGTAAACGTGGTAACCGGATTGGGCCAGGATGTGGGCGTACCGCTAGTCGAACATCCACTGGTGAACAAGATCTCTTTTACAGGTTCGGACGCCAATGGGCGTGCGATCAACCAGGCGGCGGCGAAGACCTTCAAGCGCGTGACGCTTGAGCTAGGTGGAAAGTCGCCGAACATAGTCTTCGCCGATGCGAAGCTGGAAGATGCAGTCAACGGGGCGGTATCGGGAATCTTTGCGGCCACCGGCCAAACCTGCATCGCCGGTTCGCGACTGCTGCTGCAGGAGAGCATCCACGACGCCTTTGTCGAAAAGCTGCTTGCCCTTGCAAAGACTGCGCGGCTGGGGGATCCGTCTCGCATGGAAACGCAGGTCGGGCCGGTGACGACACGCCCGCAATACGAGAGAGTGCTGAACTACATCGACATCGCGAAGAAAGAGGGTGCAAAACTGCTGATGGGTGGAGGGCCAGCGACCCGGCCTGAGTGCGGTTCGGGCTGGTTTGTTGAACCCACGATTTTTGCCGGGGTTCAGAACCGCATGCGTATCGCACAAGAAGAGGTATTCGGCCCGGTTCTGTCGGTCATCAAGTTCAAAGATGAAGACGAGGCCGTAGCCATCGCCAACGACGTTCGCTTCGGGCTGAGTGCCGGCGTGTGGACCAGCGATATTGGGCGCGCCATTCGCATGTCTGAGCGAATCAAGGCAGGCACTGTGTGGGTAAATACCTACCGGGCGGTCAGTTATATGTCGCCCTTTGGCGGGTATAAGGACTCGGGTGTGGGTCGCGAGAACGGCATAGACGCAATTTCCGAATACCTGCAGGTGAAAAGTGTCTGGATCAATGCCGGTGCCACCACCGGAAATCCATTCATTCTGCGGTGATAAACGGTTCGGCAACGCGAAAACAAACCCCAGGAGTGGTGCCAGGACTAGTTTTGAGCGAGACCGCAAATGGGGGTAGCGCGTATGACATCGGTACGGTTGTTTGAGTTGCGTGGAATTTCCAAGGAATTTCCCGGCGTCAAAGCACTCGACGATGTGTCGTTCGAAATTCGCGCCAGCGAAGTGCATATGCTCGTCGGGGAAAACGGCGCGGGCAAATCGACCCTGATGAAAATCCTGTGCGGCGCCGACCGCGTTTCGTCAGCTCGGCAGCGGCTACCTGCTCGGCGTGCCGATGCCAGTCTATGTCATGGTGCTGTTTCTGATGATCGGCGCGCTCATCCTCACCCTCGTGCCCAATGGCATCAATCTCCTGCAAATCAACGCGTCATGGCAGCCGCTCGTCACCGGCGTCATCGTTCTGCTCGCGGTCTGGATCGACACGCGCACGCGCCGGTTTGGCGACTAGGCGAAACAATTGAAAGCTCACCACATCGAGATGAAAAGGGAGTAGGCAAGATGAAATACCTGGTCATCAGTGTAACCGCCGTGCTGACGGCGATTTTCTCCGGTGCGGTATATGCCGACGGCGAGACCATCGCCGTGTTCACCAAGAATCTGACTAACCCGTATTTCCAGGCGGTTCGTATCGGAACTGAAACGGCGGCCAAAACGCTCGGCGTCAAAGTCATTCATTATATCCCGACTAAGCCGGATAGCATTCCTGAGCAGCTGTCGCAGGTCGAGGACGTGATTGTAAAGAAGCCGGATGCGATCGTCTTCACCCCGGTCGACTACAAGGCGTTGGTTCCGGCGGTTGAGAAGATCAACGCCGCCGGCATTCCTGTCACCAACATTACGGACCGTTCGGCGGGTGGCCATTTCGTCGCCTATGTCGGCGCTGATGACTACAGCATCGGGCTAGCCATAGCGCGCCGTTTGCTTAGTGCCATCGACGGCAAGGGCAATGTCATCATACTTGAGGGCGTCAAGGGTGCACTTACCAACACCGATCGCGTGCGCGGATTCAATGACGCGCTGAAGGAAAACCCCAACGTCAAGTTGCTCGCCTCGCAGCCAGCGAACAATCAGCGGCTGCAGGCGCTTCAAGTTATGGAAAACCTGATGCAGTCGTTCCCGTCGATTGACGGCGTGATAGCATTGAATGATCCAATGGCCGTCGGCGCTATCGAGGCGCTCGAAGGCGCCAACCGCAAGGCGCTGGTGGTGGGGGTTAACGGCAGTAAGGAAGCGGTTGAATTGATCAAGTCCGGCAAGTTGCTGGCGAGCGGCGACTTCAATGGCTTCATCCACGGTTGCATCGGCATGCAGATCGCGGTGCGCAACCTGCGCAAACAGTCGACGCCGAAGGAAGTGATCCTGAAGCCGGTCGTGATCGACAAGACTAACCTCACGCCCTATGAGACTCCACTCGAGCAGCGCGTTTGCCCGACCCTGGAACAGATCGTCTCGAACTGATGGCGTTGGCGCCGCGCGAGCCGGCGCTATGGCCGGCCCGCCGACCCAACTCCGCGCTTATGAGTCCGCTGCCTACTAGGTCTGCTTTGCACGAATTGTCGGACATCACTTGCAACGACCGCCGCTTCCGCCTCTGCCAGATTGTGTTGCAGAGGTCCCTTGAAGGCTTCTGCGAATAGTGATTCCGTCGCTCTGACACGATCTGCCGTGGAGGCAGGCGATGATGAGCGGCGCTAGCCACGAACAAGGCTAACTGTTCTATTCATTCGGTCTTGATGAAGCCATGCCGGGCGATCACCTCGTCCGCGAGATCGCCGCACGTGCCTGCAATTCGAGAATTTCGGCCGTGTGCTGCCCCAGCGTCGGTTCATTCAAATCGAGGTGGGCTGGCTCGTGACGAAATCGGATTACGGGGCCAATATGCTTGCGTCCAAGCGCATCTATCTGAATGGTGCCGCGAGCACTGATATGCTCATCGTCAAAGGCTTCTGGCAGCGTTTTCACCGGAGCGAAGCATACGTCGAGGGGTTTGAACCAGATCACCCACTCCTCCAATGTTTTCGACCGAAACACATCTTTCAGGAAAGCGACGAGAGGAAGCTGGTGGGGGCCCGGTCCTCGTTCGCAAAGCGGCACGAGATCAAGGCGCCCAAGGGCGGAGAGCAAATTCCTGACAAATTTGATCTCCTGCGCGCCGAGCACGATGAAGCGGCCATTCTTAGTTTCATAAATCCGGTAGAAGGCCGAGCCACCCATGGTGCGCTCGTTCTTTGGGACAGGTTGCCTCTTCTCTGCGAAGACGGGACCGAGCACGTTCGGGCCTGCGGCCAAAATGGATTCGTGCATCGAAATGTCGATATAGTCTCCGTGGCCGGTCGTCTCGCGCCGCAACAGGGCCATCAAGACTCCCGAAAGCCCCTGCAATGAACTGACGATATCGGCGATGGCAATGCCCGGGATCGCAGGCCTGTCGTCCTCTCCAAGCGTGATGCTCAACATCCCGCTGAGAGCTTCGACCGCCAGATCGTGCGCAGGTCTGTCACGGTAAGGCCCGTCCTGACCGAATGCGCTGATCGAGCAGTATACGATGCGGGGATTGCGGGCGCTCACCGTCTCATAGTCTATTCCCAGACGCCTGACCACGCCGGGCCTAAACGATTCGATGAACACGTCCGCGGTCTCACAAAGACTGAGCAGACTGTTGCGCCCCCCTTCCAATTTGAGATCAATGATGATGCTTTTCTTGCCACGATTGACGTTGCGAAAGAAAACCGAGGTCGGGCCATCGGCCTCGCCAATATGGCGGCCCGGGTCGCCCTCCCCCGGAGCTTCCACCTTGATGACTTCGGCGCCATGATCGGCCAAGGCCTTGGTGAGATACGGACCAGGAAGAAAGACTGACAGGTCGATGACGCGCAGCCCCGCAAGTTTCATCCGACACCCTCGTGCGCATGACGTTGGTCGGAAGATACGAGACTCGTAAACACGCTGGCGTTGTCGGCGCCCAGCGGCGAACAGACGGCCTGCTCAAGACGTTGCCCGTTCACTTTGATTGGATTGGCAAGAACCTTCAGTTCGGGCTTTGCGGGATGCGCGACAGTATTGATCATCTTCGTCTCTGCCACGAAAGGGCTGGCGAAGGCTTGGGCAACATCAAAAATCGGGGCGACCGGGAGCACACCGGACAAAACTTTGAGCCACTCGGCCGTGGTGCGGGTTGATAGCTGCTCGTCCAAGACGACCGTAAGTGCGTCGCGATTCTTGCGGCGCGCCTCTTGGGTGACAAAGCGGGAATCTGACTTAAGTTCCGGACGGCCAATCCGGTCGACCAGATCTTCCCAGAACTTGTCTTTCATGCACATCACGTAGATCCAGCCGTCGGATGTCCGCACCGTTTGGACCGGAGCCAACGATGGATGTGCACTCCGAGGCATTCTCCTAGGAAGCTCGCCCGAGTTTAGGAACCAGACCCCCGAATAGGATAGTTGGTGAAGAGCGACGTCGAACAGACTGGCATCGACATCGCAACCTTCGCCCGTTTCGCGCGCGTGCATAACACAGCTCAGCAGACCCACCATGCCGGTAATTCCGGTCATGTAGTCCACCATCGAGAGGCCCATTCGCGACGGGGGCCCTTCGGGTTCCCCGGTCAGGCTCATGAGGCCGGCTTCGGCCTGCATCAGGTAGTCGTATCCCGGCCAACTCTTGCGCGAGTTATCGCGGCCATAAGCAGAGATATGCAGGCATACGATTGCGGCGTTATGAAGCTTCAAGGAAGCGTAGTCGATGCCCAACTTCTCAGGCTGATCGCCACGCAGATTGTTGATGACCGCCTCGGCGGTAGCAACCAGCTTCAGAAAAACGCGATAGTCTTCTTTGGACTTCAAGTTGAGCGTGACGCTGCGCTTGTTCAGATTGAACGCCTGAAAATATTGACTGTCTCTGTCGCCAAGCATGTGCGGACCGACGCTACGCGAGGAATCTCCGCCCGTTTCGGCACTTTCGATCTTGAGGATATCCGCACCCAAGGCAGCGAGAAACATTGAACCATATGGTGCGGCGCCAAAATTCTCGATGGTAAGAATCCGCATTCCTTTGAGTGGCTTCATGAGATCGAATTCCGTTTGATCAACTGCTTGGAAATGATGATGCGTTGCATCTCGTTCGTGCCCTCGCCGATACACATCAATGGAGCATCGCGGTAGAGACGCTCGATGTCGTACTCCTTGGAATAGCCGTAGGCTCCGTGGATTCGCAGGGACTCGGTGCTGTTTTCAAGAGCTGCTTCGGATGAGAAATACTTTGCCATACCTGCTTCCATGTCGCAGCGCTCCCCTCGATCGAACGTCTCCGCGGCATCGAGAGTGAGCAGGCGTGCGGCGCGCGCGCGCGTCGCCATCTCGCCAAGCTTAAGCTGAATGGCCTGATGCTCGCAGATCGGCTTTCCAAAAGTCTTGCGGATCTGCGCATATTCCACGGCAAGTTGGAGAGCAGCCTCTGCTACGCCAACCCCGCGCGACGCCACATTGATGCGGCCGAGCTCGAGGCCACCCGTGGCGTGTATAAAGCCCTTGCCTTCCACACCGCCAATCAAATGCTCCTTTGAGATCCGGTAATTGTCAAGGATCAGCTCGGCGGAATCGATCGATTTGTATCCAAGCTTCTCAAGGCGCTTGCCAACCCGAAAGCCATCCTGCTTTGGCGCAATGAACATGCTCATGCCGCGATGGCGAGGCTCAGCCGTCGGATCGGTCTTCACCAAAAGCGCAAAGCAGGACCCCTCGATTCCGTTGGATATCCAGGTTTTGGTTCCATTGATGAGATAGTCGTCGCCGTCGCGGCGGGCGGTCATCCGGATGGCTTGAAGATCGGTTCCTGCGTCGGGTTCGGTCAGTGCAAGTCCGCCCCGTATTTCGCCCGAAGCCAGTTTTGGGAGCCATGTCGCCTTCTGGTCGGTCGTCCCAAACTTTTCGATTGCCATTGCCAGCATCAGGTGCGAGTTGAAAATGCCGGTGATTGCCATCCAGACGCTGGAGATGCGCATCACGATCTTGGCGTAAGTGGTCGCGGACAGCCCCAGCCCACCGTATTGTGCCGAGACAGTTGCGCCGAAAAGTCCGAGCCCCTTCATCTGCTCGACGATCTCGGCCGGATACCGGTCCGCGTGATCATGGTCTTTCACGACCGGTTTTACGTGCCTTGCGAGCCAACGGTCGATCGCGTCGAGCAATTGTTCCTCTTCGTCGTGATCAATCGTGCGCGGGCGCGAACTGACGCTCATCGCTATTCCTCCAATTAGACCGGTCAAGAACTATGTTTGGATTACTTATCCGGACAAGTATGCTTTGCTGTATAAACGTGTCAAGGCTGTGCCTCCAGCAATTTGAATTAAAGCAGTAGAACCGCGCCTTCCAAGAGCGCTCCTTGGCTTGAATATGTCCTGGCATGACCGTACAAGTACCGCGCGCGATCGACGCGAGCGGAATTATGGGCCTATCATGCGGAAATCTGGAACGCCGGCTCAAAAGCGTTCAAAGCCGCACGCTCGATTTGATCGCACGCCGGAAGACAGCGCGGGCCTACTCTATAATCGTATCGCCGGCGTCCTGCGTTCCGATATCGCCAGTGGCGTCTATGCCGTCGGATCCTCGCTGCCCAGCGAAACCAAGCTTTGCGCAAAATTCAACGTCAGCCGGCACACGGTGCGGGAATCTCTTCGTAGGCTTGCCCAACTAGGCTTAGTTGCTCGCCGTCAGGGGGCGGGAACGCGCGTGATCGCAAGCACTCCTAAGGCGGCCTATGTCCACACACTCAGGTCTCTGTTCGAAGTATTCCAGTACACACGCGAAACGAAGCTGGATATTGCTGAGATCTCACTCCAGCCTTTGAGCAGCGAGGACGCGGAAATCGTGCCTGCGCCGGTGGAATCACGCTGGCTTAGGATCGTAGGAGTTCGTCGGACGGCCGATCATAGAGAAGCAATCTGCTATTCCATGGTGTTCGTTCATGGGCGATTTGAACCGGTGTTAAATGACCTTCGGGAACAATCGGGTCCGATCTACGCCAATATTGAAGAGCGTACCGGCGAGATTGTAACCGAGGCGCGCCAGGAGATCATAGCAGCGCCTCTTCCCTACAAGGCGGCGAATGCCCTCAGGCTGCGCACCAGTGCTCCTGCCGTTCGTGTCATTCGCCGATATCTCGATGTAAGCGGCGGACCGATGTTGACATCCATCAACTGGCACCCGGCGGACTCGTTTAAGTATTTGATCACCCTTCGCCGTGATACGAACGACTAATTCCTTTCTCTGGCCGAGCCGAAAGAAGGCTTCGCGATCGATACTGTATCCCTGATTTGCAAGGTTTTGCAGCCTCTCTCGGAAATGCGGATCCTCGATATCGGTTGTGGGCCCGGCCTCCTCGCGAAGGCTCTCGCCTTTCGCGGCGCTCATGCCACGGGTGTCGACTTGCCTCGGCGCGTGAAGCTGCCCAACGAACGATGCATTGACGCGATGTCAACACAGACCTCAGGCGTTGCTCGGCTATCAGCCGATTACGCCGTTCGCCCGCAAAGCTGCAATTTGTGGCTCGGACAGTTTTAGAAATTCATGAAGGACAGCGTCCGTGTTCTGCCCTACCAGGGGGGGCGAAGAAAACTCTTCCGCCGGAGGTTCGGACATTTTTACAGGATTGCCGGGCATTTCCACCGTACCGCCCAGTGGATGCTCGACGGCAACGATCATGTTTCGCGCCCGGACCTGGGGATCGTTCAGAGCGTGTGCGAAGTCGTTTACTGGAGCGCAAGGCACGCGTCCGTGCAGCATAGCCAACCAGTGTTCGCAGCTCTGCGTCTCAAGAACGGCCTGGACCCGCCGCTCGATCATCTCTTTTTCGGCGAACCGGCCTGGCTGGCGCGCATAGCGATCGATCCGCAAATCGTCGAGCTGCAATATCTCCGCAATGGCATCCCAAAAATGATCAAGTATGCAGCAGATGATCAAATGTCGCGTCGTGGTCCGGAACGCATTGTAGGGCACATGAACCGCATGTCCGTTTCCCAATGGCACCGGATTCTTGCCAGACAGACTGAACATCGTTGCCATATAGTTCAGGAGCGATATCTGGCAGTCTTGCATGGAGATGTCGATGTGCTGACCGCGGCTGGTCTGCTGGCGCGCAAGGATAGCTGTCAGCACCCCGATTGCCCCGAACAGCCCACCGCCAAGATCGCCGATAGGAAGTCCGAAGCGCATCGGTCCCCCGTCGGCCAGACCGGTGATCGACATCCCTCCGCCCAGTCCCTGGGCAATCATGTCGAAGGATGGCCGGTCGCAAAGCGGGCCTTGATGTCCAAAACCCGAGATAGAGCAAGTAATGATTCGTGGATTCAACTTCTCCAGCGTCTCGTGATCGATGCGTAGTCGCTTTGTGACGGTGGGGCTGAAGTTCTCAAAGACGACATCGGCCCGTTTCACCAGATCGTAGAACAGAGAAAGGCCGGCCGGCTGCTTCAAGTCGATACAAATACTCTCCTTGTTACGGTTTAGCGTGAGAAAATATGCGCCCATTCCATGCAAGGAATTCTCAGGATCGGATGCAAGAAGGCTGCGTGTCGCCTCTCCAGCGCCCGGAGGCTCGATCTTGATGGTTCGAACACCCAAGTCTGCAAGTAGCATCGTTCCATAGGGACCCGATACCATATGGGTGAGGTCCAATAGGACGTAGCCGGCAAGTGGTTTCATGTCGTCCCTATAGCCAAGAAGATTTTGAGCTTGTACGAAACATCTGCAATTGGTGATAGCTAGTAGTCCGCCTTGTCTTCAACGCCAAAGCCACGTTTTGGAACCAACATCGTGCGATCAAACTCGCATACAAGTTTCTTTTCTTGATTGAAGCCGCGCGAGCGAACACTGACAATGCCAGCATTCAGCCGTGATTTTGATTCACGCTTCTCAAGAACCTCAGACTCGCCCGACAAGGTGTCGCCGGCGAATACAGGGTGCGTCAGGCGAATTTCCTTCCAGCCAAGGTTGGCGATGGCCTTTTGACTGACATCCGACACGCTCATCCCCACAATGATGGCGACCGTCAAAGGAGAGGCGACAAGACACCGGCCGAATTCACTGTGTTTCGCGTACTCGTCATCAAAATGAATCGGATGCTTATTCATCGTCAGAAGGGTGAACCATATGTTGTCTTGCTGGGTTATGGTCCTGCAAGGCCGATGTTCGTAAATATGACCGGGCTCAAAGTCCTCATAATATCGGCCAAACGTTTCACGAAATCGGTTTGGCCCGACCTCCTTGCTTGAAACCACCATTTTTGCCCCCGCATGTCGCGCTTGACCAGCCTGCATTGAGTGGTCCAGGTGGAATGTTAGTTGAGAGCTGGCGCTGGCGCCAGCGTGGGGCCGGCGGAGCTGGGATACTCGAACATCAGTTACAGCAATCTCAGGCCGATCATTATAATTGGGCGCTCAGCCAGTTTCCCATCCTACCGCCCAAGGCCTATCGCTGGGTGCCCGAAATGCTTGAGATCTCCAAGACCCTGGGCGCGGCCGGTGTCACT
>ODAK010001269.1_pt1 | contig 27927 bp, 22 predicted proteins | sample 1539591 | NCBI WGS metagenome assembly ODAK01 (sample SAMEA3539303, study PRJEB22396) | soil metagenome | biome: tundra; feature: field; material: soil | place: USA | collected 2010-05 | depth 0.15 m
ATAATTTATGCGCTTCGTTCGCCTTCGAGAAAAGGCGGTGAATAAGATGGGCTAGTGAGCTCGGATGCCCATGGGGGCCCGAAGGCTGCCATCACCAAGCTATTGGGCACGACAGGGCAGCGTTGCCTTATGCGTCCAATGCGCAATCTGTCGGGCGGACTGTCAGGGCCGCGGGTTTCGCGTCAGCCTTCATTGCCGCCGCCTTCGCCCAAGAGGATGCCGCAGCAACCAAGGCGCAATGGCGCAAGGTCGCCATCAACTGCGCCCCAAGCTGCCGAAACTAGCCGTATTTATGGACGAGGTAGGAGGCCGATCTGCTGGCCCATATGGACTTCCCGGCCACACCCGTGCCAAACCGCATTCGACCAACCCTGGGATGTAGGCTTGGCTGTAATGGGTTGGAACCCCATGCACAAGCGGGGCGAGGAACTGGTCAGGCGCTCGGCCGTATCCGTGTTGCGACACGACAGTTGGGGATGTTCGCGGCGCTTCAGCGTATTCGCATCCGCGTCCCCTTTTGTTGTCCTCCTCTGCTCGCCATATGCCAAGCGTTGCGGTAGCAACCTTGACAGGCGCAACCTATTCACGCGATCTTCGCCGAGGTCGCGTGCTCTCCATCGGGAACGACCGACGGCAACTGGCAGGCAGGAGTCTACCCATGTCTGACGCGGCGGAATCGGGCGCAAACTTCGAAAAAGAAGTTGCGAATATTTATAGAATGCTCGGCTATGACGTCGACACAAATCTGGACTTCGAGGGGTTTCAAGTGGACATAACGGCGCGCCGCCGTGTACCCGGAGCCGACGAGACAAACCTTATTATCGAGTGTAAGTTTAAATCGTCTGGAAGTGTCTCCAATGCTGAACTCGGCAAACTCTCAAATATCTTTACAGAAGCCGCGCGGGAGCAGGGGTTTCACAAGGCAGTAATGGTAACGAATCGTGATTTCTCCGCGAGTGCCAAGGCCTTTGCGGCTGGAAGGAGCCATCTCGTCCTTAAGACAACTAAAGATCTTGAAGCCGAGATATTAGACTTATCATCGGCTTATGGTCGTTACAAACGGGAATATCTACGGACAGCGATAAGCTCACTGTACGTCCCGCTGCGGGCGCAAGGCCACCTACCGGGTGAGAGCCAAGATCTAAAAATTTTTGAGAATCTTGAGTCTTCCCTAGAAGAATGGGTTGACAACGGAAGGCCAGGCTTTCTTACAATAATGGCGGACTTTGGGTCCGGAAAGACGACGCTTCTAGAGCGCCTCAAGTTCCGATATTGCGATCTTTATGAGCGCGGTAAATCCGTGCACAAACCTCTTCTCCTTCGGGCCAAAGAGTTGCACAAGTATCGGGACATCAACGAATTTTTGATGAGCGCGGTAGTAGCCGAATTTCGCTCTGCTGCTGACATAAACATCATCTGGAGGTTCATTGAAGAGGGTCAGTTTTTGCTGCTTATTGACGGATTTGACGAGGTTGCTCAGCAGGTCGATCCAAAGCAACGTCACAGCTATTTCGTCAGTTTGTCTGCGCTATTCAATTCAGGATGCCGTTCGATTATGACATGCCGCCCGACTTTTTTTGTAGATAAATCAGAATACGATAATCTCGTGGATGGAGTACTGTCGGATATGCGAGATCGCAGCCGGCGGGTTACGCAACCTCTTGGGACGCTATTCATTGATGACTCTCCTGACGTCGCGCGTCTGGCAGAGAATATGGCTCGTAATCATGGAGGGAGACTTGACGTTAGGAGGATCCGAGGTCTCAGCATTGGTCGCCTCGACCTTCTTCCGTTCACAGAGCAGCAAATTGACATATATCTTTCTCAGCATAATGATGAGTTTCTTGCTTCGATTTCCAACGATTGGCAGAAGGTTAAGGAATTTCTATATACGGTGTACGATATAAAGGATCTAATGAAGCACCCTATTTTGCTAGATATGATCACACGTACGGTTCTTTCTCGCCAGCTAGATGTTAACAACTACGATCAGCGTTTGGGCGCTGCTGACATCTACGAGGCTTACTTGAGAGCACTATTGGATCGAGAGTATCTCGATAGAGAGACTCGACGACTGCTGTCGTCGCAGGCCCGGCAGTCTCTCCTTGAGATCGTCGCTCTCACACTGTTCCGAAATGACGCGATGGACGCTAGCTTTCATGACGTCCTCAGCTCGATTTCGTCCCGGCATGAAGAGCTTGTAGTCATGCATCCAGAGTTAAGGGATAAGGCAGAGGCGCACGTCGTTGCTGACATTATCCTGACCGGTTTCCTCGCGTTTGACGGGGATAACCGATTCAGGTTCGCTCACAAGTCATTCATGGAGTATCTGCTAGCGAGATTCCTTGTTAAGAAAATTGCAGTCGGAATATTCGATGACCTTGGATCGTCGGCCCTGCCACCTGACATTGTGTATTTTCTGGGTTCCTTCCTTATAAACGATCGTGCGGTGTTCAATCAAATGGCGCGATACCTACGAAGAGAGGACGGAAGGTCAGCCGGCTGGTGCAATAACATTGCGCGTGCCTTGGTGTCCTCTGATGCAGAAATGGAGGATTTCTCTCTGAACGACGCCTCCATAGACTATATTGCTACCAGGGAAATTCGATGGATTTCGGCAGATATTAAAAATGTGGTCTTCAACGTGAGGGATCTTGAGAATCAGCGCTATCAGAGATGTACTTTTGACAATGTAGAATTTAAGGGAGCAACTGGACGACTGTCTACGGCAGATGTATCCCTCTTAAAATGTAGGTTGGTGGAATGCGATCTCAAGGTACTCGATATACACACGTCATCGGGCGAAATTGAAATTGAGGGAGGCAAGGCATTGCACATTTCCATTCAACATTCCGAATTGCGCCTCTCTAGCAACACTCAATCTGAGAAAATCTCGTGCCACGATTCTATCATCAGTGTGCATCAAGCAATGCGTTCTAGTCAGTTAGAATTTGATGGTAGCAAAATAGAGGCGACTGGCCCAGTTTTCTGCACGCAGTTGTCGGCGCACGGCTCCGAATTAAAATTTCGTGAAGTACCTCGCCTATTGAGCAACGCCAACGCGTCTGGATCACGATCAGGACGCGCCTTAAGTATTAGCTTACATGATTCTTATCTAGAGATACCGGCCTTTTCTGGATACGAGACTCTTAAGACGTCTGGCCTTTCCAGCAATCTAAGTTTCGTGAATTCTAGGATTGCAGGATTTATTGTTGAGGAAGATATGGCAAGGGCAGACCTATGGCGTGGATGCGAAGGGGTCGTCTTTTTCGAGGATAGACGACGACGGTTCGCGCCACTTAAGCGCCGACACTACAACATCGGTAATGTGACCTTCATAAGTAGAGAGGAATTCCTTCGGAGTCCAGGTATTGCCGATGAGGCACTGCGACAAGCGGAAAAGACCGCCGGGAGTTGGTTGTCATCCTGGATATCGCATGCCAAAGCCGAGGTGGCTGTACGCGAAAAGACGAAGTCGCAACAGGCAGCTAGCGCTAAGAACGGCGAAACATAGGCTGCCATTCTGGAGGTGGACGCTGCCAACAAGTTGGGACGATGGACAGCGGGGTTCTGCATCTGAGAGCCGCCTCTCACAAAGGTCGTCCCATGCGGCTGGCGGCATCCTGCCTCAATTCCCCATCATACAGTCCCATTCCCATTTTGAAAGGTGATCTATCTCGAACCAAAGGAGCTGTGAGAGCACAGGAGGGCACTGGGGCGATTTGGCTACGGTTGAGCGCCACCCGCATCGCCACAGGTGGGAAGAACGTCTGTATTCGAGTGACGGCGAAACGGTCTCGGACGACTGTAATGGGCGCGAAGCCGCAGGTGACGGATCGGGCGACCTATGTCCGGAATCCACCCTGAGCGGGCCTATCGCGTGGGAACCAAATGTTTCATTCTATCCGCTGGCTCTTAAAAACTCACATGACCAAACCCGGCCCGCAGCAGTCCGTAAAGCAATCCACCGACGATGAATCCCACCAGCGTGCCGTTCATCCGCACGTATTGCAGGTCCTTCCCCACCCGCAGTTCCAGCCGGTCGGTGATCGTCTTCGCGTCCCAGCCGCCAACCACCTGAGCGATGAACGAAGCCAACCTCTCGCGCGCGGCGGGCATCAACTGACTGGTGATGCCCGCCGCCGCCGCTTCGACCCTGGCCCGCGCACCGGGGTCCGACTCCAGCATCGCCCCGAGGTTCCCCAGAGCGCCCTCAAGATACGCCACCGTGCGCCCGGTCGGCCGGGCAGCATCGGCTTCCAACGCCAATCTCAGGCGTGACCACACATCCCACAGCCAGGCCTGCACCGTTTCATGCGCCACGACCTTGCGAATCGCCGCGCCGATCTCCGCCGCGCGGGCCGGGTCTTCCTCCATCCGGTTGATCTCCCGGCGGATCCACTCGTCGAACGCGGCGCGCAGTTCGGAGCCGTCCGGGCTCATTTTATCCAGCTCGGCGTTGATCGTGGTCAGCACGCGCCGCGCGATCGAGGCACCCAGAGCCCAACCGATCAGCCGGCCGCCCTGTTCGCGGACGCGTTCCTCGATCGCCGCCCGCAACGTCTCCTCCCGCGCGCCGAGCAGCGTCTTGAGCTGTTCCAGAATGAACCCGAACATCTCCTGGTGGCGGCCGCCCTCGACCAGCGTGCGCAACGCGCGCGCCACGACGATGCCGGCACCGGCACCGCCAAGGACCCGGGGAATGATCCGGCTGGCAACGCGCCGCGCGCGGCCGTCCTCCACGGTGGCCAGGATGCGCGGCAGCAAGGCGGCCAAGGTGACCGCGGCGGGACGGGCGGAGACCGGGTCGCTCAGATACCGCGCCAGGATGCCTGGCACATCGAGCCGACCCAGGACCGAGGACACCTCGTCCGCCGTGATCACATGGTTGGCGACGAAGCGTCCCAGAGCGAGGCCGAGTCGCTCCTTCTGGTTGGGGATGATGGCGGTGTGCGGGATCGGGATGCCGAGCGGGTGGCGGAACAGCGCGGTGACCGCGAACCAATCCGCGATGCCGCCGACGAACCCGGCCTTGGCCGCCGCCTGCAGCAAATCGGTCGCCCACCCCTCCGGCATCGCGTAGCAACCCAGGGTGAGGGCGCCCATCAGCAGCAACAGGAACGTCGCGAAGGCGCGGTGTCGTCGCAGCTCACGGCGCGCGTCGGCGTCAGGGTCGGTTTCGGTCATGTGAGGAGAGGATAATACCAAACTCCGGGAAGACCGAACACGCACGCTCGGTCCGCCGAGGGCCTGTCGCGCGTCACGAGCGTCAGGTCACACCCCGGCGCTCGAACAGCGGCAAGCAAGTAAGATTTACCACGAAGCACGCGAAGAGCTCGAAGCACACGAAGCAGGAAGGCTGGCGCTTCGCGCGAAGTCGGATCGAACGTCCGCGCGAAGCGCCCGAATGCCTGGCTCCTTCGTGGGCTTCGAGCTCTTCGCGTGCTTCGTGGAGAATCTTACTTACTCGCTTACCTGGCCGCGGTGCCACAAGGCCGCATGGGTTTTCATGGCCAGCCAACGCCATACGTATCCGAACCGAGAAACCGCCCAGCAACTCAGCATCGCACCTGTGAATGTCGTAGCGGCCAGGCCCCGGTCCACCGTTTTGGGTCGGCCCGTCTTGGGTCGGCCCGTCTTGGGTCGGTATGCGGTTCGGCACGCCCCGGCGATTTCACTCGTCCCGCTTGACCGCCTGCCAGGCCGCTTCCATCGCCTCCAGCGTTTCGCCTTTCAGATCACGGCCCTCGCGCGCCAGGGTTCGCTCCATCGCGTGGAACCGGCGGGAAAACTTGTCGTTGGCGTGGCGCAGGCAGGTTTCGGGGTCCAGGCCGAGTTTGCGCGCGAGGTTCGCCAGCACGAACAGCAGATCCCCGACCTCGTCCGTCAGCCGCGCCGGGTCGGCTCCCGCCAGTTCGGCTTTCAGTTCGCCGATCTCCTCGTCCAGCTTCGCCAGCACCGCTTCGGCGTCCGGCCAATCGAACCCCACCCGAGCCGCCCGCTTCGTCAACTTCTCGGCGCGGGTGAGCGCGGGGAGGCCAACGGGCACCCCGGCCAGTGTCCCGGTTTCTCGCCGAGCCGCCCGCTCGGTCGATTTCCGCGCCTCCCACGCGGCCGTCTGCGCGGCGGCATCGCGAGCGGCGGCGTCGCCGAACACATGCGGATGGCGGCGGATCATCTTGTCGCTGATCGCGCGGGCCACGTCGGCGAACGCGAAATATCCCGCCTCCTCGGCCATGCGTGCGTGATAGACGACCTGGAACAGCAGATCGCCCAGCTCGTCGGGCAGTGAGGCGAAGTCGCGGCGAGCGATCAGGTCGGCGACCTCATACGCTTCCTCGATGGTGTAAGGTGCGATCGAGTCGAACGTCTGCTCCTTGTCCCACGGGCAGCCGGTCGCCTTGTCGCGCAGCGCGGCCATGATCGTCAGCAGGCGGCGGAGTTCCGCCTCGGCGGAGAGCGCATCGTCCATGTTCGCCGGATAGGCAAGCCGGCCCGTGCGCGCAAGGGGTCCGTTGTTACACTGACCGGCGACCAACGCTTCACGCGTCATCTTGTTCGCGGCAGCGCTCGTCTATAGGTTGCCGCGCAATTCCGGCCACCAGCCAGGATCCATGCCACCGGGAACTCGCCCCGGTGGCCAGTGCGCAGGGAAACTATGTCTCAGGCCCCACACTACAGGCGCGTGTTGCTCAAGCTGTCCGGTGAGGCGCTGATGGGCCAGCGCGAATATGGGCTGGACAGTGAGACGGTGGCGGCGATCGCCCGAGACATCGGCGACGTGGTCGGCATGGGCGTGCAGGTTTGCGTCGTGATCGGCGGCGGCAATATATTTCGCGGTGTCTCCGGCGCGTCGATGGGGATGGACCGGGCCCAGGCTGACTACATGGGGATGCTGGCGACGGTGATGAACGCGCTGGCGATGCAGAACGCGTTGGAGCGTTTGAACGTTACCACGCGGGTGCAGTCAGCCATTCCAATGGCCAGCGTATGCGAGCCCTACATTCGCCGCCGCGCCGAGCGGCACATGGAAAAGGGCCGCGTCGTCATCTTCGGCGCGGGCACCGGCAATCCGTTTTTCACCACCGACACCGCGGCCGCGTTGCGTGCCGCCGAGATGGGGTGCGACGCGCTGCTGAAGGGCACGCAGGTCGACGGCGTTTACTCGGCCGATCCGCGCAAGGTGCCTGACGCGACTCGGTACGACCGGCTCACCTACCGTGATGTGCTGGCCGAGGATCTGCAGGTGATGGACGCGGCGGCGATCAGCCTGTCCCGGGAAAACCGCCTGCCGATCATCGTATTCAACATCCACGCGTCGGGCGCGTTTGCCCAGGTGATGCGAGGGGAAGGCAGGTTCACGCGTATTATCGAGGAGGAGTGACGCCCAAATGGGAATGGCCAGATGGGAATCGCCGCTGGTGCGCTTTCCGCTCGCGTGGCGCCAGGATGGGACCCTCTCGCCGTTGCCGCCCGCCTGAAGTCACTACGGAAGCACACTGGTGATCCAGTTGGGGGTGATCCAGTTGAGGGTAATCCAGTTGGGGGTAATCCAGTTGGGGGTAATCCAGTTGGGGGTAATCCAGTTGCGGACGAAACCAGATGGGGACGAAACCAGATGGGGACGAAGCCACGCCTTAGGCTTAAGTTGACCTGAATGCATTGGGAGGGACGAAAATGCCCGCCGACGTGAAGACACTGAAAGAAGACCTGGTGCGCCGCATGGACGGGGCGCTGGAAACCCTGCGCCGTGAGTTCGCCGGCCTGCGAACCGGGCGCGCGCATCCTGGGCTGTTGGAACCGGTGAAGGTCACCGCCTACGGCCAGGAGATGCCGCTGAACCAGGTCGGCACCATCGGCGCGCCGGAGGCCCGCATGCTGACCGTGCAGGTCTGGGACAAGTCGATGGTTTCGGCGGTGGAAAAAGCCATCCGCGACTCGGGCCTCGGGCTCAATCCCTCCGCTGACGGCATGCTGGTGCGAATCCCAATCCCGCAGCTGACCACCGAGCGGCGCAACGAACTGGCCAAAATGGCCCATAAGTACGCGGAAGGCGCCAAAATCTCGGTGCGCGCCGTGCGGCGCGACGGGATGGAACATATCAAGACTTACGAGAAGAAACACGAAATTGGCGAGGACCTCGCCAAGACCTGGTCCGACGAGGTGCAGAAATTGACCGACCAATACGTAAAAAAGGTCGACGACAGCCTCACGGATAAGGAAAAGGATATCCGCCAGGTCTGAACGGCCCAGGTCTGAACGGAAGTCCGATCGGAGAGCATGTCGACCGCAACCCAACCTATCGCCGCGAGGCGACTCCAATCCGGGGCCGCCGAGCCGCCGCCCGCGCATGTCGCTATCATCATGGACGGCAACGGACGGTGGGCCGCCGCGCGCCATCTGCCGCGCATCGCCGGCCATCGCGAAGGGGCGCGGGCGGTGCGCCGGACGATCGAGGCGGCGATCACCCAGGGCGTGTCCTGGCTGACGGTTTATGCGTTCAGCAGCGAGAACTGGCGCCGGCCGGCGGACGAGGTGCTCGATCTGACCGGGCTGTTGCGGCAATACCTCCGCACCGAGATCGCCGAGCTCAAGGCGTCCGGTGTGCGGCTCCGTTTCATCGGCGATCGTTGCCGGTTCGACGCCGGGATCCAAAGCGATCTGCGCGACGCCGAGCGCGACACCACGCATAACACAAGGCTGAACCTGACCATCGCGCTGTCGTATGGCGCGCGGGCCGAAATCGTCGAAGCCGCGAAAGCCGCCGCCGAGGCGGTGCGGGCCGGGGTGCTCGATCCGGCGAAACTGGATGAGCAGGTGTTCGCCAGCTTCCTCGCCACCGCCGAGATGCCTGATCCGGACCTGATCATCCGGACCTCGGGGGAGCGGCGGCTGTCGAATTTCCTGCTGTGGCAGGCGGCTTATGCCGAGCTGGTGTTCCAGGACGTGCTGTGGCCCGACTTCGGCGCCGAGCATTTCGCCGCCGCGCTGGCGGAGTATGCGAGGCGGGAGCGGCGGTTCGGGGCGCGCCCTGGCTGAAACCCCGTCTCCCCAAGGGCCGAGTCCCACGGGGTCTCGTCCCACGGGGTCCCGCTGGAGTGACCTGACCCACCGCGTGCTGTCGGCGCTGGTATTACTGCCTGTCACGCTGTTGTGCGTCTGGGTTGGCGGTTACGCGTTCCTGCTGTTGGTCGCGGTCGCCGGGCTTGTGCTCGCGTACGAATGGCTGGGAATGTGCGGTCACACGTCTTCGGACTCTGTGTTCTTCTGGTTCCCGACGGCCGTCGTGGCGGTCTCGGCCGGCGCTGGTCTGGGCCACGCGGGCGCGGGACTGGTGGTCGTGGTGATCGGAACCGTGGCGGCCGCGATTTGGGGTGCGCACTATTCCGATACCCGTCCTGGCCCGGCTCGACCGGGCTCTCCGGTGCGAAACGATGTGGCCGCCGATGTCCCGGTCGAGCCGGGCGATGTCGGTTTTGATGGCGCGGGCCATGCCGGAATCGGCGACGTGGGCCATGCCGGAACCGATGACGCGGCCCATGCCGGTATTGTTGGCACGGACCATGCCGCCTGGGCGGCCTGGCCAATACCCCCGAAGTGCGATCTCGCACTCGGCTTCGCGTGGCTCAGTCTTCCCGCGGTCGCATTGCTCTGGCTTCGCGCCGACCCGGTGGCGGGCCTGCCGAACACCCTGTTCGTCCTGGCGATCGTCTGGAGTAGCGATATTGGTGCCTATATGCTCGGACGGCTGGTAGGGGGACCGAAGCTGGCCCGCGCCATCTCCCCCGGCAAGACCTGGTCGGGCGCGATTGGCGGCCTGGCGAGCGCCGTGCTCGCCGGCATCGCCGTGGCGGCTTGTTTTTCGCCGGAAATCTCGTCATCACATGTAATTGGACCTGGGATCGTCCTCGGCATTATTTCGCAGGCGGGGGATCTGTTGGAAAGCGCCCTCAAACGCCATTTTGGCGTTAAGGACTCTGGCCATATCATCCCCGGCCATGGTGGCCTGTTGGATCGACTCGACGCCCTGTTGGCAGTGGCGCCCATCGCCGCTTTGCTGGCATTCACTGTCGGACGAGGAGTAGTCCTGTGGCGATGAACGCGAGACCTGACCGGCCGCCAACCGACCGGACCATGCACGGCGCACCACGCTCGGTCACCGTGCTTGGCTGCACCGGCAGCGTGGGCACCCAGACCATCGATTTGCTGCAAGGCGCCGCGCCAGAACGCTTCAAGGTCCGCGCCCTGGTGGCCGGCCGGAACGCCAAACTCCTGGCGCGGCAAGCGATCGCTCTGGGCGCGGAACATGCCGTGGTCGCCGATCCCGCGTCCTTCCTGGTGCTGCGCGACGCTCTCGCGGGGACCGGCATTACCTGCGCCGCCGGACCCGAAGCGGTGATCGAGGCGGCCGAACGCGACGCCGATTGGACCATGGCCGCGATTACCGGTGCCGCCGGCCTCGCCGCGACGCTGGCGGCGATCCGCCGCGGCAAGGCGGTCGCGCTGGCGAACAAGGAAGCGCTGGTCTGTGCCGGGGAGGTCATGCTGCGCGCCGTCGCCGAGGCCGGCGCGACCCTGCTGCCGGTCGACAGCGAACACAACGCCATCTTCCAGTCGATGGCCGACGGCAATCATGGTGCCATCGAGCGGATCATTCTGACCGCCTCCGGTGGACCGTTCCGCACCGCCTCACTGGAGGATATGGCACGCGCCACTGTGGAATCCGCGCTGCGCCACCCCATATGGTCGATGGGTGCGAAAATCAGCATCGACTCCGCCACGATCATGAACAAGGGTCTGGAACTGATCGAGGCGGCGCGTCTGTTTGGCCTGGACGAAACGAAAATCGACGTTCTGGTGCATCCGCAATCGGTCATTCACGGGATGGTTTGTTACCATGATGGTTCGGTAATGGCGCAACTCGGCTCCCCGGATATGCGCATCCCGATCGCCCATACGCTCGCCTGGCCGGAGCGGATGGCGACGACGTCACCACGGCTCAATCTGGCGGCGGTCAGCCGTCTGGAATTCGAGGAACCCGACCTGGTCCGGTTTCCGGCTCTGCGTCTGGCGCGCGACGCCTTGCGCGCCGGCGGCGGAACGCCGGCGATCCTCAACGCCGCCAATGAGGTCGCGGTCGAAGCCTTCCTGCAACGCCGGATCGGCTTTCTGGATATCGTGGCGACCGTTGAGCGAGTTCTCGATGCGCTTGGCACCCCGGCCGCGGCCACGCTGGAGCAGGTCATCGCCCTGGATGAAGAAGCCCGCCGCGCCGCCGGCACGTTCACCACCGCGAAAGCCGCATGATCCGCGTCGCCGACCGCCGAATGTCGCCTGATCCGCACCGCCTGTTCCACGCCTGAACCCCACGCCTGAACCAAAGCAACAACCGACCGAGTTGACCCGCCAACCGAGCTGACCTGAAAGAAGCGCATCCTTGCCGCACCTTTTCCCCGACCTCGCCCGCACCGTCGCCGCCTTCGTGGTGGTACTGGGCGTACTCGTCTTCTTCCACGAACTGGGCCATTACCTCGCCGCCCGCTGGCGCGGCGTGTATGTCGAGGCGTTTTCGGTCGGGTTCGGCCGGAGCATCGCCAGTTGGTACGACCGGCACGGCACCCAGTGGCGCATTTCCTGGCTGCCGCTCGGCGGCTACGTGAAGATGCACGGGCAGGAGCGGCCGGAGGAAGTGTCCGCCGAGGTCCGCGCGAGCTGGAAGCCCGGCCAGACCTTCCACGAGAAATCCGTGCTGTCCCGGGCCATCATCGTCGCCGCCGGACCGTTGGCCAATTTCGTTCTGGCCATGGTGCTGTTCGCCGGCCTGTTCATGGCGGTCGGCCGTCCGGTCACCTCGCCCGTGGTGGGGGAGGTGCTGCCCGACGGCGCCGCCGCTCGTGCCGGACTGCTGACCAACGACCGGATCGAGGCGATCAACGGTCAGCGCATCCAAACATTCGAGGACATCCAACGGATCATCACCGCCCATCCGGTCGAGACCCTGACCGTCCGGGTGCTGCGCGAAGGCGCTGACAAAGACATCCCGGTCACCACCGAGGCGCGGGAGGTGAATGGCCACCGCGTCGGACTTCTGGGTATTCGCGGCGGCTCGGTCGATTACCAGGCGGTCAGCGTTCCCGAGGCGCTGTGGGGTGGCGTGACACAGACCTGGACCATAACCGCCGAAACGTTCAGCGGCCTCGCCCAGATGATCTCCGGCCAGCGCGGCACCGATGAGTTGGGCGGGCCGCTGCGCATCGCGCAACTATCCGGACAGGTCGCGCAACTGGGGGTTTCCAACCTCATCTCATTCATCGCGGTGCTGTCGGTCAATCTCGGACTGATCAACCTGTTTCCCATTCCGGTGCTGGATGGCGGGCATCTGCTGTTCTACCTGGTCGAGGCAGTGCTTGGCCGGCCGCTGCCGCGGCGTGCTCAGGAGTACGGCTTTCGGGCTGGCGTCGCGCTCCTGGCGGGGCTGTTCATATTCGCCACCTGGAACGATCTGGCCCATATCGGCCTGTTCCGCTGGGTCGCGGGGTTGATTGGCTGACGGCGACGGTGGCGCTTAAAGCTGTTGGGCGAGGCTGGAGTGTGCCTTCGCGATAAATCTCTGCTCTGGACAACCGTGTTCAACCGGTCCCGCATGTGGTAACCGATGGTCATGAACAAAGCGCTGGAACACGCCATTGCCGCGGTGACTCGTCTGCCGGAAGACGAGCAGGAGGCCATCGCCTGTCTGATCCTCGAGGAGATAGCAGCCGAACGCGGATGGGAGGAGCGGTTCACCAGTTCCGAACGCAAGCTCGCCGAGTTGGCGCGCCGGGCACGGATACAACATGCGACGGGTGAGACAACCGAACTGGTCTTTCCGCCGGATCAATGATCTCCCGTGCGACGCCAGACTTCTGGGCGTGCTTTTCCCGGCTTCCCGACAACATTCAGGCGACCGCCAAAGCCGCTTACGGCCTTTGGAGTGCCAATCCGCGCCATCCGAGCCTTCACTTCAAGCCCGTGCCCTCGGCCGGCGAGGATGTCTGGTCAGTCCGGGTTGGCATCCATTGGCGTGCCCTCGGAGTCCGCGAAGGCGCCGCGATGATCTGGTTCTGGATTGGGTCGCACGCCGACTATGACCGGCTGATCGGTTGAGGGCGTGGCCTGGTCGGTGTCACTCCGCTCGCTTCGACATCGACGGCGGACGGAAGTGGCGCCAGGCGCCTCGGCGAGATAGAGTGGGGGACCGGAGGCGGTGATGAGCGTTGCCCAAAATCGGTCGATGACCAAGGCGGAGTTCCTGGACTGGGAAGAACGCCAGGAGTTGAAATATGAATTCGATGGGTTCGAGCCCGTCGCGATGGTTGGCGTCACGCGTGCCCATTCCGTCATACAAAGAAATCTCTTGACCGCACTGACCAACCGCCTCCGCGGTCAACCGTGCGAACCACATGGCAGCGAACTCAAGATCGAGGTCGCCGGCCGAATTCGCTACCCGGATGCGTTCGTGGTTTGCACTCCCGGTGCCGCCACTGACAAAATCGTCACCGATCCGGTGGTGATTTTCGAAATCCTGTCGGAGGGAACCGAACGCCAGGACAGGATCACCAAGAACGAAGAATACCGCCTGACGCCGTCAGTCCTACGCTATGTCATGCTGGAACAGGACGAACCGGCCGCCACGGTATTCGCACGCGAAGGAGAGCGCTGGGTTGGCACCCTGCTTTGAGGCGACGCGATCCTGTCCATGCCGGAAATCCGGATCGAAGTCCCGCTCGCGGAATTTTACGAGGGGCTCGTGTTCACCGAGGAAACGCCCTCCACCCGTGACAGCGCGTCCGCCTGAGCCGCCAGGCCGCGAAGCCAAATTCGCTTTGACCTGGATCAGCGCGTCGGAGCGCGGCAACGCGTAGCTATCGTCAGGTACACCGGCCGCTTCGGTGTCCTGAGGAACGCGCCGCATGACACTCTCGCCGGATGCGATCGGGATCGATCGACCAGTCAAAAGCCAGGTTCCCCAGGGACTGTCCGCCAGTGCGGCGGCCGAGCGGTTGCGGCGTGACGGTCCAAATGAACTACCCCAGGAAACGCGCCGCGGTCCGGCGCGCATCGTGGTCGACGCGCTGCGCGAACCGATGCTCCAATTGCTGCTGGCGGCGGGTGTCATTTACCTCGTACTTGGCGATCTCTCCGAAGCGCTGATCCTGCTCGCATTCGCGGTCATCAACGTCGGCCTCGTCGCGGTGCAGGACAGCCGCACCGAACGGGCGCTCGCCGCGCTGAAGGATCTCACCAGCGCGCGGGCACTCGTCATCCGGGACGGACGCCGGGAACGGATCGCCGCGCGCGATCTGGTGGCCGACGACCTGATCGTGCTGTCCGAGGGTGACCGGGTGCCCGCCGACGCGCTGTTGTTCGAGGCCACCGATCTGGCGGCGGACGAGTCTCTGCTGACCGGCGAGTCGGTCGCGGTTGGCAAGCTCGCCACCGCGGCCGCGTACGGGCCCGCGCGACCGGGTGGGGATGACAGACCGCTGGTCTGGTCGGGAACTCTTGTGGTCAGGGGCAGCGGTCTCGCGCGGGTGAGCGCGACCGGCGCCCGAACCGAGATCGGCCGGATCGGCACATCCCTCGCCGTGGTCGAAAGCGCGCCCACGCCGCTGCAGACGCAAACCCGGCGCCTTGTCCGGTTCTTCGCCGTGACCGGGATCGGGGCCGCCGTCTCCCTCACGGTTGTCCACGGTGTTCTGCATGGCGATTGGCTGCGGTCCGTACTGGCGGGGATCACCCTGGCCATGGCGATGCTGCCCGAGGAGTTCCCCCTCGTTCTGACCGTCTTCCTGACGCTCGGCGCCTGGCGCATTTCCAGAAGCCACGTCCTGGCGCGGCGATCGGCGGCAATCGAGGCACTCGGGGCGGCGACGATCCTCTGCACCGACAAGACCGGCACCCTGACCATGAACCGGATGTCCGTGGCGACAATGGTGGCCGGCGGCTCAGCCTGGCCCGTCATGGCCGCGGGTAGCGAACTCCCCGAGGCGTTTCACGAACTGCTTGAGTTCGCCATCCTCGCCAGCCGTCCCAATCCCTTCGACCCGATGGAGCGCGCCTTTCACGATCTGGGTTCGCGCTTCCTCGCCCGCACCGAGCATCTGCACGCGGACTGGACATTGGTCCACGGCTACCCGCTCGAGCCGGGGCTACTCGCCATGTCGCAGGTCTGGCGGGCGAAGATGGGCGAGAGCCACGTCATCGCCGCCAAAGGCGCACCGGAGGCGGTGGTCGATCTCTGCCATCTGCCACCGGAAACCGCCGGGATGATCCGCGACGACGTGGCTCGCCTCGCCGCCGAGGGCCTGCGCGTGCTCGCTGTCGCCAAGGCGATCTTCGACGGTACCGGTTGGCCAAAGGGGCAGCACGATTTCGAATTCCGGTTCGTGGGCCTGCTCGGTCTCGCTGATCCGCCGCGGCCCGGCGTGCCGGAAGCGGTGGCGGCCTGCGCGGCGGCGGGCATCCGCGTGGCGATGATCACCGGCGACCACCCGACCACGGCCCATGCCATCGCGCGTCAGGTCGGCATACCAGCCGACGACGTGCTGTCCGGCGAGGCGATGGCGGCGCTCGATGATCCCGGTCTGCGCGACCGCATCCGCCGCACCAACGTGTTCGCCCGCATCATGCCCGAGCAGAAACTGCGCCTCGTTCAGGCATTCGCCGCCGATGGCGAGGTGGTGGCGATGACCGGCGACGGGGTAAACGACGCGCCCTCACTGAAAGCGGCCCATATCGGTGTGGCCATGGGCGGACGCGGCACCGACGTGGCTCGCGAGGCGGCGTCGCTGGTGCTGCTCGACGACGATTTCACCAGCCTCGTGACCGCCATTCGTCTCGGCCGCCGCATCGACGACAATCTGCGCAAAGCGATCAGCTACATCCTCGCCGTACACGTGCCGATCGCGGGCATGTCGCTGCTGCCGGTGTTGCTTGGGTGGCCGCTCCTGCTCGGGCCGATCCACGTCGTCTTCCTTGAACTCATCATCGACCCGGTGTCCTCCATCGTGTTTGAGGCCGAGCCGGAGGAACCCGAGGTGATGGCGCGGCCGCCGCGGGATCCGAAGGCGCCGCTGTTCGACCGGGTGCTGCTTGCCCGCGGCCTGCTGCAAGGTACCGTGGTGTTGGCGGCGGCGTTGGGAGTGTTTCTGTTGGGGATCGGCGGGGAGCATGGCGAGCAGGTGGCGCGTGGCATGGCCTTCGTCACCATGGTACTCGGCAACCTGGGTCTCGTGCTGACCAACCGGTCTTTCAGCGACGGCGCGCTCCGGAGCATGTTCCGGCCGAACCGGGCGCTCGCCGTGGTGATCGCGACGACGCTGCTGGCGCTCGTGCTGGCGCTGGAGGTTCCCTGGTCGCGTGGTGTGTTCGGCTTCGCGACGCTGGGGTTTGGGCAGATCGCGGAAGCGGCGGGCGCCGCATTCGGCAGCTTGATCGCGAACGAACTGCTCGGGGCGGCGATGCGGCGTGTCCGCTCGCGTCGGCGCGGAGTTTGACGCGGCGGCGTCAGGCCGCGCGCGGGGAGTTCACCAGCCGCGCACGCCGCCAGGCCGCCGCACGTCGGCGCCGCCCTCGAGCATCCCGGTCTCCTCGTTCTTTACCACCGCGCAGACGCAGCCGGCCTTCCACTCCCACTCGCGCCACCAGTTCACGTCGTGGCCCAAACGCCCCAACGTGTCGGCGGTTTCGTCGGTGAACCGCCGCTCCATGCTCATGCGGCGCGGCGAGTAAGTGTGCGGATCTGATGAACCGGGGAAACTGGAGGAGGCGAAGCGCGGCTGCTCGATCGCCGCCTGCGGCGTCATGTTGAACACCGCCATGTTGAGGAACACCTGCAGCATCGCCTGCGGCTGCACGTCGTTGCCCGGGGTGCCGAACGGCATCGTCCACTTTCCCTCCCGGCGGGCGATCGCCGGACTGGGCGTCAACCGCGGCCGCTTGCCGGGGGCGAGGCAGGCGGGATGCGCCGGGTCGGTCCAGGACTGCATGCCGCGCGAGGACGGCGCGATCCCGGTCCCCGGAATGACCGGCGTGTTCAGCGCGCCATCACTGGGCGTCGCGGAGAACACGTTGCCGTGCCGATCGATCACGCACACGAACGACGTGTCGGGCTCGGGTTCGGCGTATGCTTGGTCTGCTTTCGCGCCGGGCATTGGCCGCGGCGCGAGGCCGAGTTCCGCGGGCGTTCCGGCGGGCGGCATTTCCGGCCACGCGCGCGCCGGATCGATACGGGCTCGGCGCCCAGAGGTATAGCCATCGCTCAACAGCGCATCGATCGGCACATCAACGAATTTCGGATCGCCGTAGTAAGCATGCCGGTCGGCGAAGGCGAGTTTCAATGCCTCGATCAAGGTGTGGATATAGGCTGGCGTGTTGTGGCCCATCGCGTGCAGGTCGATGCCGTCGAGGATGCGGAGAGTTTGCAGCAGCACTGGTCCCTGACACCACGGCCGGCAGCCATGCACCGTGATATCGCCGAAGCGAACGGCCAGTGGCGTTTCGACATCGACATGGAATTCCGCGAGGTCGTCCGCGCGGATCCAGCCATCGTTGTCTTTATGATACGCGACGATCTTGTGCGCGATGTCACCGCGATAGAACGCATCTCGGGCGGCGTTCAGGCCGGCGATGCGGTCGCCCTTCGCGGCTTTTTCCTGATCCGCCATGTACTGGATCGAGTTCGCGAGGTCGGTCTGGAAGAAACGCTGGCCGGCGACCGGCGGGCGGCCGTTGGGCAAATAGATCGCGGCGTTCTGCGGCCATTGGCTTATCGAGGCGACACTCTCGCCGATGATCTCGGCGGAGATCGACTGCGCGCCGAAGCCCTCGCGCCCAAAACGGATCGCGGCGGCGGCGACCTGGCCGAAACTCATGGTGCCGTAACGTCGCAGCGCGGTGATCCACGAGTCGGGCGCGGCCGGGATCACGCAGCGCTTGATATTCGACAGGATGCGGCCGCCCTGATGCTCCCGGAACCACGCGGAGGACGCCAGTTTGGGCCATGGCCCCAGGCCGCTGATCGAAACGGTCTGCCCGGTCTCAGCGAGGTGGATCATGATCGGCGCGACGCCGCCGAAATGCACGTATTCGCATTGCAGCACGCCCAGAGCGATGCCGGCCGCGACGCCCGCGTCGATCGCGTTGCCGCCGGCTTCCAGGATCTCGAAGCCGGTCTGCGCCGCGAGATAGTTGGCGGACGCCACCATGTGCTTCGTGCCGAAAATGCGCGGATGGTGGGTGGGCATGTGATGCTGGTCGGCCATGGGAGTCTCCTGGCTTCACGTCATTTCCGGGCTCGTCCCGGGGACCTGTCGCGGCACGGTGCCCCCATCTCAACGTCATGGCCCAGCTCGACCGGCCAGCCGTGGCAACATGATGGCGTTGAACGATGGCCCGGTCGAGCCGGGGAATGACAAATCAAGCACGTTGCCGGAAGCCTCGGCCAGGTCAGCCCTGGACAAGACCGCGCGCGTCATTTCGCCGGCGTGATGTCGGCGGCGAGCACGTGGCCGTCGGTGCGTGGCGTGTGGCGGATGGCCGCGGTCATCGCCTCGATATTGAACTGATGGTGCAGCGGGACCGTGGCATGATCGCGGATCTCGATATCCGTTGCCTTGATCAGCAGTTTCTCGCGCTGGTCGCGGTCCATCGTTTGCAACGCGGTTTCCAGCAGCAAGTCGAATTCGGGATTGCTGTAGCCGCCGCGGTTGAACGCGCCTTTGCCGCGCGCCGGATCCGGTGTCTCAAACTGGCTGATCAGCACGATACTGGGCTCGGGGGTGTCAAACGTCCAGAACGTGGTGAAGAAGCTGAACTCGTGCTTGTTGGCGCGCGGCACCCAGACCGCGTGCGGCATAACCTCGGGCGTGGTGACGATGCCGACATGTGTCAACATTTGCGCGATCGTCTGGCATATCGTCGCGTCGTTAACGAAACGATCGTTCTGACAATCCACCGCCAGATGGAAACCGTCCGGGAAACCGGCCTCGGCGAGCAGACGTTTCGCCGCGGCGGGATCGTAACGTGGCGGCGGCAGATCGGGATCGTAACCATACTGCCCCGGACGCATGAGTTGGTTGTCCGGGACGGACTGGCCGTTCATCACCCGGTCGCGGATCGCATCGCGATCGATCGACAGATCGACGGCCATGCGCACCCGCTTATCGTGGAACGGGTTCACCCCCAGTGGCTGGCCATCGTTTCCCGTGATCTTCGGCGACGACCGGTCGCGTTCGTCGAACACGAAGCCGACGATGTCGGCGGACAGGCCGGAGACAATTGTGAAGCGCTTGTCGTTGCGGACCCGGTCGATGTCCTGCACCGATACGGTATCGATCAGGTCCGCGTCTTCGGCGAGCAACGTCGCCAGCCGCGAGGACGCGTTCTTCACATAACGGAACGTCACCTTGTCCCACGCTGGCCGCGCGCCCCAGTAATGTTCGTTGCGCTCCATCATCAGGCGATCACCGCGAGCCCACGAAATGAGGCGGTACGGACCGGTACCGATGGCGGCGGTGCCGGTGTTGTAGTCGTCGGTGATCGCGTTCTCGCCGTGCGCGCGGGAGACGATGCCGACGGCGGCCATGTATTCCGGCAGCAACGGGAACCGGCCGTGCGTGGTCAGGCGCAGTTGGTACGGTCCGGTGACTTCGATGCCGGCGATGCCCTTCACGTATTCGGAGAAATTCGCGACCGTGGTGGGCACGGCGGACACGCGCTTCAAGGTGAAGGCGACGTCGTCAGCGGTGAGTTTCGTGCCGTCGGAGAACGTAACGTCCGGGCGCAGGTTGATGTCCCAGGTGGTGTCGTTTTCCAATGTCCACGCGGTGGCCAGGTTGGGCGCGAGGCGGCCGTTGGCGTCGATGACCGTCAATGTCTCGAACAGGTTCGGCATAAAGGCCTTGTTGCCGCCGAAATTATGGATGTGCGGGTCGATGGAGTCCGGCTCGACCGCGAGCGCCAGCCGAAGGTCGGCCGACCGGGCTGGGTGGAGACTGGTCAGGAACAGGATCGCCAGGGCCTGGCAAAGTCGCCGCACGTCGCACCTCTCAATGACGGAAGATCATGTCGACTTCTTCGAACCTGTTGGCTTTGTCGAGGGGCAGGCCCAACCCGTCCCGGTGGCCCAACGGACTTGTTCGGTGATGGACTCGCCGACCCGCTTGGCCCGATGATGGGGTACGATGTCGAGGCTGTTGTCGTTGTTGTTCGCGCGCCAGCTCGGGCCGGTGTCAGCCACACACCAACGGCCAAAGTTGAGATCACAGGTACACTTAATGAAGCGTATTCCTGTTTCAGGTTGTCGTGAAACTCACGAGACCTGAACGTCTCGTTCTGGCGCGCTGATTTCCTCATCGTCGTTGGCGGCTCTCTTTGCGAATATCATGTGTTGCTCATACGATACGTCATCTTGATGTAGGCAATGCGTGCCTTGTGGGCAAGGCGCCAGCCCGCGCGGATTGGCCGCCGCACCATGCGGGCTCAGGTGACCCGGACGCTCACGCCACGCCATGACGAGAGGGCATACGCAGGCGGCAGCCAACCTTGGCCCTCCGCCGGCTCGCAACCTCGGATCACGATTCCGTGTCGCCTCCACCGCCAGGAACGGCTACCCTCGCGCTCAATCATAGTGCCACCGCGATGGGAGCCCAAGGAGTTGGCCAAAGTCACCTTCACCCAGAACATCCAGCGCCACGTGACCTGCCGGGACACCGAGGCCGCCGGCCGCAGCGTCCGTGAAGTATTGGACAACCTGTTCGCCGGCAATCCGCGCGCCCGGAGTTATGTGCTCGACGACCAGGCCGCGCTGCGCAAGCACATGGCCATTTACATCGATGGGGAACTCCTCCGCGACCGCGTGCAGTTGTCCGATCCCGTCACCGACACCGGCGATATTTATGTCTTCCAGGCTCTGTCAGGAGGTTGACCATGAGCGATGCGCTGCTTGTCGCGACCCGCAAAGGCCTGTTCCGCATCCGGCGCGGCCATGACGGCTGGACGATCGAGCATGCCGATTTCCTGGGGGACAACGTCACCCTCAAGTACGCCAACCAGCGCGACGGCCGCCATTACGCCGCTCTCGATCATGGCCACTTCGGCGTCAAGCTGCATCGCTCGAACGGAGCGGGGTGGGAGGAGATCGCGGCACCGGTCTATCCGCCGAAACCCGAGGGCATTGAAGACAACGACATGTGGGGCAACCCGCTGGCCTGGACCACGGCGCGCATCTGGGCTCTGCGAACCGGCGGTCCCGAGGAACCGGGCGTGCTCTGGTGCGGTACGCTGCCGGGCGGATTGTTCCGCTCCACCGATCATGGAGACAGCTGGACGATGATCCGCTCGCTGTGGGACCATCCCAAACGCAAGCAATGGATGGGCGGCGGCGCGGACGGGGCGGGCATCCACTCCATCATCGTCGACCCGCGCGATTCAAGGTGCGTCTGGATCGCCGTCTCGACCGGAGGGATCTGGTTCACCGATGATGCCGGCGCGACCTGGGCGCAGCGCGGCGAAGGGATGCGCGCGGAACACGTGCCGCCGGAGTTCACCCATGATCCGATCGCCCAGGATGTGCATTGTTTGACGCAGTGCGAGGCGGCGCCGGAGCGGATGTGGGTGCAGCACCATAACGGCATCTTCGTGTCCTCCGACGCGGGCCGGACGTTTACCGAAAGCACCGGCGTGCAACCCTCGGCGTTCGGCTTCCCGGTGGTCGTTCATCCCAGGGACCCGGACACCGCCTGGTTCGTCCCCGGGATCAAGGATGAAAAGCGCATCCCGCCTGGCGGACGGCTGGTCGTGACGCGAACCCGCGATGGCGGCGAAAGCTTCGAGACTCTGACCCACGGTCTGCCCCAGTCGCACGCGTATGATGTGGTCTACCGCCATGCGCTCGCGATCGATGACACCGGCGAACGGCTCGCGTTCGGCTCCACGACAGGCGGGCTGTGGGTCAGTGAGGACGCGGGCGATAACTGGTCAATCGTCACCCACACATTGCCCCCGGTCCATGCCGTGCGGTTCGTGTGATCCCGCCGCATCCGCTGCCTGAGATGTCACGCCGTTCCGATCACGAAACCGCGTGCTGCGCCATGACCTTTTGGACCCCCGGTCGCGAGTTGACCAGCGCCGGGTTCAACGCGTCCATCAGAATCTCGAACGCCTGGTCGAGAGCTCCCAGGTCCGCATCCATCAGGGTCGCTCCGGCCTTCAATCGTGTCTCCAACTCCGTCGCGCGCCGGCTCAGTTCGGTCGCGTAGACTGCTTTCGCCGTGCCGCGGATTGAATGGACCTCACGGACAATGACCGCGGCGTCCAACCCGGGGATCCGCAGACGCGCCAGCCGGGTTCGCACATCGGACGCGAAGACCGCCAGCATTTCCGCCCAGTCCTCGCGGCCGATTTCCTCCCGCAATTCCGCCTGAGCGACGGGATCGAAGCATTCCTCGACAACGTTGGCTGGTCCCCCGGGAACCACTTTGGACAGAGCGGTCAGCAATACCGTCAACAACTCCTCCCGGTGAACCGGTTTCGTGAGGAACTGGTCCATTCCGGCGTCAAAACAGGATTTCCGGTCTTCAGGCAACGCGTTGGCGGTCAGGGCGATGATCGGAACCGTCGCGAGACTTCCGCCGCGGGACCGGATCATCCGCGCCGCCGCGACACCGTCCATTTCCGGCATTTGCATGTCCATGAAGATCACATCGTAGGTAAAGCGCGAGGTCGCCTCAACCGCCTCGGCCCCATTGGCAACCATGTCCAAATGCACATCCAGATGCTTCAACATCTGACGGGCGACGAACTGGTTGGTGGAATTGTCTTCAGCGAACAGCACCCGCGGGCTCCGGCCCAAAGCCGTTCGCATGGATGTCCATGCGACCGCCTGGTCAGGCATTGGCTTCGGTTGGTCCGCCGGCGCCGCGACGATCGGCAATTTCAGCCGGAAGCGGAACACGCTGCCCTCACCTTGTGTTGCGTCAACGCTGATCGAGCCACCCATCTGATCGATGAGCCGCTTGCAGATCGCGAGCCCCAGGCCAGTCCCGCCAAACCGGCGGGAGATGGAATTGTCGGCCTGCACGAACTCGCCGAACAGGTTGCCGATACGCTCTGTCGCGATGCCGATGCCGGTGTCGCGGACCGTCCATTCCACGATCGCCGCGGCATCCTCGTGGGATATGCAATTCACCACGACGGTGATCTGACCCGCCGCGGTGAACTTGATCGCGTTCGACACGAGGTTGATCAGCACCTGCCGAATGCGGCCGGCGTCCCCCATCACGCAAAGCGGCACACCGGCGCCGATTGAGGCGACGACGCGCAATCCTTTCGCCGTGGCGCGAACGCCAAGAATGCTGACCACGCTGTCGGCCAGCGTGGCCGGGGAGAACGGCACATCCTCGAACGTCATCTTGCTGGCGTCAAGCTTCGAAAAATCGAGAATATCGTTCAGAATCCGCAGCAGATCGTCGCCGGAGTCGCGGATCGCCCGCACCACCTTGCGCTGCGGTGGCGTGAGGTCGTCATCCAGCAACGTGCCGGCCAGCCCCAGCACGCCGTTCATCGGAGTGCGGATTTCGTGGCTCATCATCGCGAGGAAGGAGGACTTCGCCGCGCTGGCAGCCCGCGCCGCGGTGATGGCCCTCTCGTGCGCCCGCCACCAGCGCGCCATCACGAACGCCGCGATCAGCACGACGATCGCGAACGCGGCCGACATCGTCATCATCAGTTCCGCCGTGTGACGCCAGCCGGTCAGCACGGCGGCTTCGGTCAGGCTCGTCGTGATCAGCAAACCATGGTTGGGCAATGTCCGGGCGAAACGTATCGTCCGCTCATGGCTGGTTGGATCCACCTCGCGGATAATACCTTCCGCCGCCAGCGCGCGCCCGGCATGGGCCGCGGTCCACGTTGCATCATCACCCCCCTCTGAATCCCCCGCTGGCCCCACCGCCGGAATGCGCACGATCAACGCTCCATCTTCGCGCGCGACCGTGACCGAGCTTCGATTCCCGAGGGAGGTGGCATGGAAGAAGTTCTCGAAATATCGCAGTGATAACGCGCCGATCATCACGCCCAGAAATTGGCCGTTTGGATCGTCCAGGCGTCGCGCGAGGTTGATGACCCAGGATCCGTTGGCTCGATTGCTTACCGGTACTCCGACGAAGGACTCGAGGTTCGGATCGGCCTTCAGTGCCTTGTAGTAATCGCGATCGATGACGCTGACCTCGGGCACCGGCCAATAGCGTGAGAAATTGAGCAGCTTGCCGCTGGCGTCGATCAGCGCGACCCCGTCCACCTGCTCCAGCCCGGTGATCTTTTCCCGCAGGAACAGATAAGTATCGTGATTGGTCGCGATCTGATGGAAGGTTTCACTGTCGTTAATTCCCATGCTGCCGAGGTGTCCGCCAACCCTGGACAGGACGAAGTCGACCGACTGGAAGGAACGCTCGGTTTGTTCGGCGAGCATGACCGTGTGACGCCGGAGGTCGATTTCCGCGCCGTGCAACGCGCTCTCGCGCAGATTCCCGAGAATAATGATGTTCGTGCCGACGGTGCATGCGATCACCAGGACAGCGCCCAGTAACGCAATCGAGCCAACGCGATATTGCCTGGCCGCCAGGCGAAACCGCGCCATCGACGCGGTGGCGAAACGCGGCATCGCGCCGGGCACCACGACCTGGCGGGGCCCGGTCACGCCGCGTTGCTCGGTGGCCACGCGAGCCAAGGTCGTCAATTCTTTGCCTCCCCGAACCGCGGAATGTGCATCCACCTGGCGATTTCGTGTCTGACCAGCCTGGCGAGCGCCTCCGGTGAGCGATCCGGGTGATCCGGAATCTCGCTCCCAACGTCGAGCAGGGCTTTGCGCACCGCCGGATCCGCCAGTGCCGTGCCGAGGGCGGCATTCAGCTTGTCGATGATCGGTCGCGGTGTGCCTTTGAGTGCGAACAGGGCGTTCCATGCCGTCACCTCGAACTGTGGCAACCCGGCCTCCTGGGCCGTCGGAATGTCGGGCAGCGACCGGTTACGGGTCGGCGAGGCAACCGCGTAGACGTGGATCGACAAGGCTTTGGCCCGCGGAACGATCGCGACGGTTTGGTCGCACATGTAGTCGGCTTTGCCCGCGAGCAGCGCGCTCATCGCGGGTTCGGTGCCTTGAAATCCCGCCAATTTCGGGCTCACACCGATGATGGCATTGAACAACGCACACGCGACGTACGATACCGAACCGATTCCCGCATGGGCCATTTTCAACTCGCCCGCGTGCTCGTTCGCATAGGCGATGAACGCCGTCAGATCGCGCGCGGGAAAGTCCTTCCTCGCGACCATGAGGATGGACGTTCGCACCACCAGGCCGATCGGCGCGAAATCCGTCGATGGGAAGTATGCGAGCTTCGGGTAGAGCGCGACCGCGGCGGCGTGCGTCCCCATATTGCCGAGCATGATCGTGTAGCCGTCCGGTGCCGCGCGCATCGCGCGCGTCGCGGCGGTCGTCCCGCCGGCGCCGACAACATTCTCGATGACGATCTGCTGGCTGAGCGAGCGCGACAGACTCCCCTCCAGCAGGCGCGCGATCACATCGGTCGGCCCGCCGGCGGCGAATGGCACGATCATCGTGATCGGCCGCGTGGGATAGTCCGATTGCGCGAAACCGGTCCCGGCATGACCACAGAAAAGGACAAGAGCGGCGATCATGACCGATCGCGTCATCCTGGCGGGCGTTCTTGTTTGGCGATCGGTCGCGCTGACGGGTGACATCGGAAATCCTGGCCAGAAGCGTGGTGGCTTGCTGGCTCGCCACCATTGTCCGACCCGCCTTAAAAAACTGTTAATGCGGCCCTGATGGCGGCGGCGACAAAGCGTTCGACCCGCGGATCAGGTGGCGATCGACCCCACGGCATCCACCTGGTTTCCTTCGCTACAGCCTCACGCATGATTTCCTTCGGCTCCGCCTCAAGCATGACTTTCCTTTGACTCCGCCTCATGCATGACCTTCGGCTCCGCCTCATGCAAATGCCGAATCCGGATTGGTACCGGCGGGTGCGAATAGTGCACCAGCGCATACACCGGATCGGGCGTCAGAGTGGACGCATTGTCGCGCGACAGCCGGAGCAAGGCGCTGATCATCGGCCCCGCCGCGACCTGCCGGCGCGCGTAGTCGTCAGCCTGGAACTCGTTGCGGCGAGAAATCCAGTTGCCAAACGGTGCCAGTACTGGGCCGACGAGGCCGAACAGCAACAGGCACGCCAGCAGCGCCAGCGCATCGTCGCGATACGCGATGCCGAATGACGGTAGCAGCCAGGCCTGCTTGCTCAGCCAACCGAACGCGGCCAGCACGGCCAACGCGATCACGGCACCACGCAGCAATCCGAACAGCACGTGACCGTGCCGATCGTGGCCGAGTTCATGTGCGACCACGGCCTCGATCTCGTCCGGCGTGCTGGCGGCGATCAGCGTGTCGAACAGCACGACTCGTTTGGTTTTGCCGAACCCGATGAAAAAGGCGTTGCCATGCGCCGACCGCCGCGACGCATCCATGCTGAACAGTCCGGATGCGCGGAAGCCGCAGCGGCGCAACAACGTCTCGATCCGGGCGCGCGGTTCGCCATCCTGGAGCGGGGTGAACTTGTTGAACTGCGGCGCGATCAGCCGCACATAAATGGTCGGCGCGGCGAACATCAGGGCGATGACGCCGAACCAGGTCCACAGCCACCACAGCCCGACAAACGCGCGCATGGCCCAGAGGCACGCGAACAGCAGCGGCACCGAGATGGCGAGCGCGATGGCCCAACCCTTGACCTTGTCGAGGACGAACATCAGCGGCGTCGTCCGGTTGAAGCCGAACGCCTGCTCCACCACGAAGGTCCGCCAGATGTCCAGCGGCAGCGACAGCACCGCGCCGATGGCGAAGGTCGCGAGCAGGAACAGGACCCCAAGCCCCAACGATGGCGCCAGGATCGACGCGAGCGCGCCGTACAGCAGGTTGATGCCACCCAGTACCCAGGCCAGCGAAACCAGGAGGTCCCACACGGTGCGGACGCCGGCCAGACGCTCGCGCGCCACGGTGTAATCGGCGGCTTTGCGGTGCTCCTCGATCGTCACGCTGGCGGCGAAGTCGGCGGGCACGGCGTCGCGGTGGCGGCGCACGCACGCGATCTGCCGCGCTGACAGCCAAAGCGACAGCGCGGTCCAGACCGTTGAAATCACGATAAAGGCGACGAGCAGGGTGGGCATGCGGAAGCTTCTCCGTGGCGCTGGGCGAAACGCCGGTCAGTTGGCGCGCGTCACGCGGAATACGCCACCAGATTTACCCGCGCTCCGCCAGGGTATCGGCGAAACCCCCGCGGCCGGCGGAAGATCCAGATCCGTGGTCCGCGACCGGGTGCCGACCGCGACCGCGCGATCGAACCGCCGTGGATCGGCGCCACTCAGCGACCTTGGTTCGTGCGCGACAATATCCGGTCGCGCGGCGATCACCGCCTCGATGACCGCGGCCGCGTCGAGCGCCGGGCACCCCCGAGGCGACGGGCCGCCCAGGCCGGTCGTCCCCCGCCCGATGTCAGCGAAAGATGTCAGCAAAAAAGAGTTGATGGCGCCGTCTGAATCCGTCGTCTGGCGCCTCGATCCGGCAGCGGCTATATCTGCCGCGGCGACTCGCACTGCCGTCGTGCGGCGCCGCGCGAGATGCGGCCCATTGGGCTCGCGAATGGGGGAGGCCAGCCGCTTGAAACTGAGTTCCGTGACGCGGTTTCTGGCCGCCTGCCTCCTGACGATGTGCCTCGCGGCCGGCGCCGCTGCTCAGTTGAGCGCTCCACCGGCATCCGCCCCGCCAGCCGCCACCCCACGAGCCGCCACCCCACGAGCCGCCACCTCACCGGCATCCACCCC
>ODAK010001270.1_pt1 | contig 27926 bp, 34 predicted proteins | sample 1539591 | NCBI WGS metagenome assembly ODAK01 (sample SAMEA3539303, study PRJEB22396) | soil metagenome | biome: tundra; feature: field; material: soil | place: USA | collected 2010-05 | depth 0.15 m
TGCCGTCGGCGTCGACGAGCTCGTCCATGCCGAGGCGATTGATCTTCATCACCGTTAGACAGGCGAGACGCGCCCCGGGCCGGGTCAGGAGCAGGCGATGCACGGTCAGGCGCGCGGCCTCCAGCAGCGCCGGCTCGGCGCCGAGCAGGTCGACGGCAGCGAGCACGATCGGGCAGCTCGCCGTCTGCTCGGCGATGCCCCCGGTCGTCTCGGCTTCGGGGCCGATCGCGGCGAACCAGCGCTTCATCACGTTCAGCGCGCCGTTGCGTGCCATGCGCGTGGCACGCGCGGTGAGCGCGACCTGGTCGGGGTGGCGCAGGTCGAAGGCAAGTTGCGCGGCGGTCTGGTAGCGACGCTCCGGCCGGACCTCGAGGCAGCGCAGGATCACCTCCTGAAGCCACGGCGGGCAGTCGGTTCGCAAGGCGCGCGGCGCCAACGGGTCTCGGTAAAGCCGCCGGCGCAGCCCGCGCACGCTGTCGGGGGTGCCGAACGGTCGTTCGCCGGTGACCAGGTGGTAAAGCATCACGCCGATCGAAAACAGGTCGCTGCGCGGGTCGTTGCGAACGAACCGGACCTGCTCGGGCGACATGTAGGGGGAGGTGCCCATCGGCAGCTCGAACTCCTCCTCGAGCAGGTCGGGTAGCCGGTCGTGGTGTGAAAGACCGAAATCGATCAGGACTGCCTCGCCGCCCTCACCGCCGACGATGGGGCGAAACATGATGTTGCTCGGCTTCACGTCCAGGTGGATCACGTGCTGGCGGTGCAGGTCGTGCAGCGCCGTCGCGACCTGCCAGCCGATCTGCACGACCTCGTCGAGGGGAAGAGGGGCGGCGTCGAAGCGCGACCGCAGCGACGGCCCGTCGATGCGTTCCATCACGATGTAGGGCAGGCGCGTGAAGTCGCCCTTGGCGACGAACTTCGGCACGTGCGGCCCGACGAGCGAAGGCATGATCATCTGCTCGACCTCGAAGCCGACGATGCTCGCTGGATCGTCGCCTCCTTTGATGCGCGGCACCTTCATCATCAGCGGCAGGTCGGGCTCGCCTGGCGGCGGCGGTTCGACGCGGGTGACGTGCCACAGCGTCGCCATGCCGCCTCGGTGCATGCACTCGTCGAGCCGGAAGCCGTCGACGACCTGACCGGCCTCGAGCGATGCGGGTCGAACGACGCCCTCAGCCGCCATGGGTCAGTCGATCGGCAAGGCCCCGCGGCAAGCCGGCGGCACGGATCTTCGCGGCCGCGGCCGCATGGTCGTAGGGCACGCGGTGGAAGGTCAGGGCGGGCGCGGCGACGTCGAACATCGCGTAGCAGGCGGCCGGGTTGCCGTCGCGCGGCTGCCCCGTGGAGCCGGGGATAGCGAGCCATCGTCGCTGCTCCGACAGCGGGATGACCACCCCTGGTGTCGGCGCGAATTCGCCGGCCTTGCCGGTGCCGGTCAAGTGGTACAGCATCGGCACGTGCACGTGGCCGCAAACCGTGAAGCGACAGGCGGTCGCGTGCAGGCTACGCATCGCGTCGCTGCGGCTCTGGATGTAGTCCCAGCCTCCGGGCGCCCAGGCGTTGGCATGCACGAACAGGGTCTCGTGCTCGATCATCGACATCGGCAACGCGGCGAGGAAAGCGAGCTGCTCTGCGTCGAGACGGGCGCGTGTCCATTCGATGACCGCGCGCGCGTCGGCCATCATGCTCGGCAATGGCCCGTGCACGACCGCAGCATCGTGATTGCCGAGCACCGCCAGGGAGTCCTGCGCGACGTGTTCGCGCACGAGGTCGACCGCCCAGGCGGGGTCGGCGCCGTATCCGACGAAGTCGCCCAGGAAGGCGTAGCGATCGGCGCCCTGACCGCGCGCATGGTCCATCACGGCGGTGACTGCCTCGCGATTGGCGTGCAGGTCGGCCACGAGTGCGAGCTTCATCGGCGACCGCGCGGTGATCAGCCGATCCGGCCCAGGAGGAGGTACTCCATCAACGCCTTTTGCACGTGCATGCGATTCTCGGCCTCGTCCCACACGACCGATTGCGGCCCATCCATCACTTCGGCATCGACCTCCTCGCCGCGGTGCGCCGGCAGGCAGTGCATGAAGAGCGCGTCGGGCCGCGCCGCGGCCATCATCTCGCGGTCGACGCACCAGTCGGCGAAGGCGACGCGGCGCTCGGCGTTCTCGGCTTCGTAGCCCATGCTGGTCCAGACGTCGGTCGTCACGACGTCGGCGTTGCGGCAGGCGTCGATGGGGTCGCGGAAGGTCTTCAGGCAATCGTCGCGGCGCAGGCCGACGGCCATCGGGTCGATCTCGTAGCCGCCCGGCGTGCTCACGTGCAGCGTGAAGTCGAGGATGTCGGCCGCCTGCAGCCAGGTCGTCGCCATGTTGTTGCCGTCGCCGACCCAGGCGACGATCTTGCCGTCCATCGGCCCGCGCTGCTCGATGCAGGTGAACACGTCGGCGAGGATCTGGCAGGGGTGGTATTCGTTGGTGAGGCCGTTGATGACCGGCACCCGCGAATGCGCTGCGAAGGCCTCGATCTTGGCCTGCTCGAAGGTCCGGATCATGACGATGTCGACCATCCGGCCGATGACGCGCGCCGTGTCTTCGACCGGCTCGGCGCGGCCGAGCTGGCTGTCGCCGGTCGTCAGGTGCACGACCGAGCCGCCCATCTGGTACATGCCCGCCTCGAAGCTCACGCGGGTGCGCGTCGAGGCCTTCTCGAAGATCATCGCCAGCGTCCGGTCGACGAGCGGCGTGTACTTCTCGTAGTTCTTGAAGTGCTTCTTGATCGTCGCCGTGCGCTCGAACAGATACGCGTATTCCTCGGCGCGGAAGTCCCTGAACTGGAGGAAGTGCTTGATCAGGCTCATGCCGCGCCTTATTCCGAAGGCGCGCTCAGAAATTCCTTGATCAGCGGGCAAAGGATGGCGACGATCTGCGCGGCTTCGTCTCGCGAAATGATCAGCGCCGGCAGCAGGCGCACGACGCGGTCCGCGGTGACGCTGATCATGAGCCCGGCCTCGGCCGCCTGGCCGAGCAGCACGCCACAGGGACGGTCGAGCTCGATGCCGATCATCAGGCCCTGGCCGCGCACCTCGACGACGCCGGCCACGCCGGCGAGCTCGTGCTCGAGTCCCCTCTTCAGAAGGGCGCCGACGCTGGCTGCGTTCTCGAGCAGGCGCTCTTCTTCCATGATGCGCAGCGTCTCGACGCCGGCGCGCATGGCCAGCGGGTTGCCGCCGAAGGTCGAACCATGGTTGCCCGGCCCCATCACGTCGGCGGCGCGCGGCCCGCAGACGACGGCGCCGATCGGCACGCCCGAGCCTAGACCCTTGGCGAGCGGCATGACGTCGGGGCGGATGCCGGCCCACTGATGCGCGAACCACTTGCCGGTGCGGCCCATGCCGCACTGCACTTCGTCGAGCATGAGGAGCCAGCCTCGCTCGTCGCAGATGCGCCGCGCTTCCTTGAGGTACTCGACCGTGGTCGGCCGGATCCCGCCTTCGCCCTGGATCACCTCGAGGAATATCGCGACGACGTTCGGGTTCGTGCGCGCGACGTTCTCGATCGCTGCCGCGTCGTTGAGCGGAACGCGGACGAAGCCCTCGACGAGCGGGCCGAAGCCCGCCTGCACCTTCGTGTTGCCGGTCGCCGAGAGCGTCGCGATCGAGCGGCCGTGGAACGCGGCTTCGTAGACGACGATCTCGGGGCGATCGATGCCTTTGTCGTGGCCGAATTTGCGCGCGATCTTCAGCGCTGCTTCGTTCGCCTCGAGGCCCGAGTTGCAGAAGAAGACGTTCGTCAACCCCGAGAGCTCGCAGAGCTTTGCGGCGAGGCGCTCCTGCAGCGGCACGAGGTAGTAGTTCGAGCTGTGGATCAGCCTTGCGATCTGCTCGGTGAGCGCCGGCACGAGCTTCGGGTGCGCGTGGCCGAGCGTGTTGACGGCGATGCCGGCGAGCGCATCGAGGTACTTGCGGCCTTCCGTGTCCCAGAGCCAGCAGCCTCGGCCGTACGACAACGCCACGGGCAAGCGCCCGTAGGTCTTCATCACGTGCGGCTCAGGCGCGGCGGGGAGCTTTTCGGGCGCGTTCATCGTCGTACTCCGCGGTCGGGCAACACGCGCTCGGTATGCAGCGCGCAGGAGGGCGGATTCTAAAGGCCGGCATTCCTCCGCGCCGCGGCGATGTTGCAGCGCAGCACCCGGAGGTTCGCGTGGTGACAATTCGCGTCGGCGAACTCTTTGCACCCGCGTGCCCCAGCCTCGAGAACTCTTCATCCAGGGCGACGGCAAGCCCTTTCGCCCACGCGACTGGGCCGAGCGGTTGGCCGGCGCGATGTCGTGCTTCCGGCCGGATGGCGGCGGTGGCCTGGGCGCGTTCATCGGCTACTTGCCGTACTGCGTGCCCCGCATCGTCGACAACGTCAAGGGCGTTCTCGTCAACGAGGCCCTTCGCGAGCTCGAGCCGATGGCCTGGGACTTCGTCATGAACTTCGCCCGCCGACAACGACATCGTCGTCGTCGAGCCCGCGGCCTGCTGAAAACAAAAAGGCTCGCGATGCGAGCCTTTTCATGCGGGCGCGATGCGCTCAGGCCGTGGCGAGCGCCTTCACCTTCGCGGCGAGGCGGCTCTTGTGGCGCGCCGCCTTGTTCTTGTGAAAGAGGCCCTTGTCGGCCACCGAATCGATGACCGGCTGGGCCGCCTTGAACAGCTCGGCGGCCTTGGCCTTGTCGCCGGCCTCGACGGCCTTCTGCACGTTCTTGACGACGGTGCGAAAGTGCGAGCGCATGGCCGTGTTGGCGGCATTGAGCTTGACGTCCTGGCGGGCGCGCTTGAGGCCCGAAGCGATGCGGACGGTCTTTTTCTTGGCTTTGGAGGCGGTGGCCATGAGAGCTAGCTAGGTTTCGGCAAAGAGCGCGAGTATAGCATCTGGGGTCATGAACTTGCTCCGGGCGGCGTCGACGATTTCGCTGTTCACGCTCGCCTCGCGCATCGCCGGTCTGGCGCGCGACGTCGTCATCGCCTCGGTCTTTGGCGCCGGCGCGCCGCTGGACGCGTTCTTGGTCGCCTTTCGCATCCCGAACCTGCTGCGGCGCCTCTTCGGCGAAGGTGCGTTTTCGCAGGCCTTCGTTCCGACGCTGGCACATCTGCGCGCGAGCGAAGGCGACGATTCGACGCACCGCATGATCGACGCGGTCGCCAGCGTCCTCTTCTACGTGCTGCTGCTGACCTGCCTCGTCGGCATCGCCGCGGCGCCGCTCGTCGTCTGGCTGATGGCCTCGGGCCTGGCCGAGTTCGACGCCGCCGTCGTGATGACGCGCGTGATGTTCCCCTACATCGGCTTCATCTCGCTGGTCTCGCTCTCGGCCGGCGTCCTCAACACATGGAAGCGCTTCGCCGTGCCGGCGGCGACGCCGGTGCTGCTCAACGTCGCGATGATCGGTGCGGCGTTGCTCCTCGCGCCGCGCTTCGAGCGCTCGGGCTGGCCCTCGATCTACGCCCTGGCCGTAGGCGTGATGCTAGGCGGCGTGCTGCAACTGGCGGTGCAGGTGCCCGCCTTGCGCCGCGCGGGTTGCCTGCCGCGGATCGCGACCACGGGAGCGGCCATTGGCGCTGCGTGGCGGCATCCCGGCGTGCGCCGCATCATGCGGCAAATGGCGCCGGCACTGCTCGGTGTTTCGGTGGCGCAAGTCTCGGTCCTCATCAACACGCAGATCGCCACGCATCTGGGCATCGGCGCGGTCTCCTGGCTCGACTACGCGGCGCGTCTGATGGAATTTCCGACAGCGTTGCTCGGTGTTGCGGTCGGCTCGGTCCTGATTCCGCAGCTCGCGGCGGCGCAGGGGCGCAACGATGCCGAGACCTATTCGGGCCTGCTCGACTGGGGCCTGCGCCTGACGCTCGTCCTCGCGCTGCCGTGCACGGTGGGCCTGCTCCTCTTCCCCCAGGCCATCGTCGCGACGCTCTTCGAGCACGGTCGCTTCGACGCGCTGGCCGTCGCCAGGACGGCCAGCGCCCTCCAGGGCTACGGCGCCGGGCTCCTCGGCCTGATCGGCGTGAAGATCCTGGCGCCCGGCTTCTACGCCCGCCAGGACATGCGCACGCCGGTGACGATCGCGATCATCGTCCTGGTGCTGACTCAGGCGATGAACCTGGCCTTCGTGCCCTGGCTCGGCCACGCCGGACTCGCGCTGTCGGTTAGCCTGGGCGCCGTCGTCAACGCGGCGTGGCTCTTCATCGGGCTGCGTCGCGGTGGCTGGTACCGGCCGGCGGCCGGCTGGGGGCGTTTCGTCGCATCGGTGGTCGTCGCCGCGACGCTCATGGGCGTCCTGCTCGGCGCGGCCGAGGCGCGTATCGACTGGATCGGCCTTGCCGACCGCCAGGCGCTTCGCGTCGCGGGGCTCGCCGGCTGCATCGCCGTGGCGGCGCTCGTCTACTTCGGGGTCCTGCTCGCCGCCGGCCTTCGACCTCGCGATTTTTCGCGCCGCGCCTGAGGCGGCGCCGCTACGCGAAACGCGGCCGCCCGCCCGGCCATTGCCGCGAGGTTCTAAACTCACCCGATGTCCGGGCTCCTGCCGCTTCTGCCGCCGACTGCGCTCGACTATTTCACATCGCTCGTCGCCGACGACGAGACGCTGCCGTTGCTCGAGACGGCGATCGCGATCGCCCAGCACGAATATCCGTCGTTCGATACGCAGTCGACGCTGACCGAGATCGACGCGCTCGCGGCTCGTCTGAAGGCCCGCATTGCACGCGACGCGATGCCGATGCAGCGGCTGCGCCTGCTCAACCGCTTCTTCTTCCAGGAGCTCGGCTTCGCCGGCAACGTCAACGACTACTACGATCCGCGCAACAGCTACGTCCACACCGTCCTCGAGACGCGGCGCGGCATTCCGATCACGCTGGCCCTGATCTACATCGAGCTGGCGACGCAGAGCGGCCTCGACGCGCACGGCGTCTCTTTCCCCGGGCATTTCCTCGCTCGCCTGCGCATGCCGCAGGGCGATATCGTCATCGATCCGTTCACAGGGCAATCGATGTCGCGCGACGCGCTCGACGCACTGCTCGTTCCCTACCGGCGCCGCCATGCGCTCGCCGACGGCCACGAGCCGCCGCTCGGCGCCTTCCTGCAGGCGGCCAAACCGCGTGAGGTGGTCGCTCGCATGTTGCGCAACCTGAAGGAGATCTTTCGCAGCGGCCAGGATTCGGCGCGCCTGCTCGGCGTCGCCGAGCGGCTCGTCATCCTGCTGCCCGATGCGTGGGAGGAGCGGCGCGATCGGGGCCTCGTGCACGCCGCGCTCGGCGCTCGCTTTCCGGCGATGGCCGATCTCGCCGGCTATCTCGAGCATGCGCCCGACGCGCCCGATCGGCCGGCGATCAGAAAGCGTCTTGCCGAGCTCGGACACGACGGCACGTCGCGCCAGTACTAGGCCAACGCGGTCTGCCATGCGGCTCACGTCATCGCAGCGGCGTGCCCTCAACTGGGCCGCCGCCGGCGTGGGGGCTCCGTGAAGCAGATTCCGCTCGCGATCGGGGCCGAGCCGGCGCGCACCTTCGAAAACTTTCTTCCCGGGCCGAACGCTGCGGCGATCGCCCACCTGCTCGCGCTGGGGCCGGGCGCGCCGCCGGTCTACCTTTGGAGCGCGGCCGGCAGCGGCAAGACGCACTTGTTGCACGCCATCGTCCATCGTGCCCAGGAACGCGGCGAATCGACGGCCTGGTTCTCTGCGGAATCGACACTGCCATGGCAGGTGCCCGAGCACTGCGACTGGCTCGTTTTCGACGATTGTGGCGCGTTCGACGAGGCACAGCAGCACGCCGCCTTCTCGCTCTTCGTCGACGCGACCGGGCGCGGTGCGGTCGTTCTCGCCGCTGGAGGCGTGCCGCCGGTCGATCTCGCCGTTCGCGAAGACCTGCGCACCCGCCTCGGCTGGGGCCATGTCTTCGCGCTCGAGCCGCTTGCCGAGCCCGAGGTGCGAGCCGCCCTGCGCCGCGAGGCCGACCGGCGCGGCACTTTCCTCTCCGATGACGTGATGGACTATCTGCTCACGCGTTTCGCGCGCGACCTGAGCCATCTGATGGCGCAGCTCGACCGGCTCGACAAGTTCTCTCTGTCGACCAAGCGCGCGATCACGGTGCCGCTGCTTAAGCAGATGCAGGCGGAAGAAGGCGAGACGTGAATCTCTGTCTTTTCGACCTCGACCACACGTTGCTGCCGATCGACTCCGACCTCGCCTGGGGCGAGTTCGTGATCAGCCTCGGTTGGGTCGACGCGGCGGCGTTCAGGCGCGGCAACGACGCGTTCTATGCGCAGTACCGCGAAGGCCGGCTCGACATCGATGCCTACATCGACTTCGTCACCAAGCCGCTGCGCGAGCGCTCGGCCGATGAGCTCGCGGCGGCGCATCGCCGTTTCATGAGCGAAGTGATCGGGCCGGCGCTCCGGCCGGCGGCGCTCGATCTCGTCGCCCTGCATCGCCGGCGCGGCGACCGGCTCGCGCTCGTCACCTCGACCAACGATTTCATCACCGCTCCGATCGCCGCGGCCTTCGACATCGAGGCACTCATCGCCACCCGCCTCGAGCGGGACGCCAACCGGCGATTCACTGGCCGTATCGAGGGCACGCCGGCCTTTCGCGAAGGCAAGGTCACGCGTGTCGGACAATGGCTGGCGGAAAGCGGCGCGAGCTGGGGCGATTTCGACCGCGTCAGCGTCTACAGCGATTCGCTGAACGACCTGCTGCTCCTTGAACGCGCGACCGAGCCGGTCGCCGTCAATCCCTCGCCCGATCTCGAGGCGCTGGCCCGCGAGCGAGGCTGGCGCATCATGAAGCTGTTCGAATGATCAAGAAATTCATCAAAAAGTTTCTCGGCAAATCGGCCGCGCCGGAGCGCGCCGGCAAACGCGTCGAGGTGCCCAAGGCCGAGCACGGCATCGACCCGAAGCTCGTCGACGAGCGCGCCGTCAAGGTCGTGCAGACGCTGGCCGACGCCGGCTACGAGGCCTACGTCGTCGGCGGCGCCGTGCGCGATCTGCTCGTCGGCCTGCGTCCGAAGGACTTCGACGTCGCCACCGACGCGACGCCGGAACAGGTCAAGGGGCTCTTCCGGCGCGCCTTCATCATCGGCCGGCGCTTTCGCATCGTCCACGTCGTCTTCGGACGCGGCCGCCAGGACCGTGGCCTTTCCGAAGTCATCGAGGTCTCGACCTTTCGCGCCGTGCCCGACGCGAACGCCGCAGAACAGGTCGCCGGCAACGAGAAGACTTCGAGGAGCGATCTGGCGGGCAAGACCCACGTCGTCGACGCCGAAGGCCGGGTCCTGCGCGACAACGTCTGGGGCCCGCAGATCGAGGATGCGGCGCGGCGCGACTTCACCGTCAACGCGATGTACTACGACCCGATCCGCGAGGTCGTCGTCGACTACCACGGCGGCATCAAGGACGTGAAGAAGAAGTTGCTGCGCATGATTGGCGATCCGGTCACGCGCTACCGCGAAGACCCGGTGCGGATCATCCGCGCCGTTCGCTTCGCGGCCAAGCTCGGCTTCGAGATCGAGGCGAAGACGCGCGCCCCGATCAAGGAAATGGCGGCGCTGCTCGACAACGTGCCGCCGTCGCGTACCTTCGACGAGATGATCAAGCTGCTGCAGACCGGCCACGCGCTGGCCAGCATCGTCGAGTTGAAGAAGCTGGGGCTGCATCGCGGCGTCTTCCCGGTACTCGACGTCGCGCTCGACGAAGCGCAGCGTCACGACGGGCGCGAGAAGTTCGTTCGCGCCGCGCTCGCCGACACGGACCAACGCGTCGCCGCGGGCAAGCCGGTCGCACCGAGCTTCATGTTCGCGGCCATGCTCTGGCACGACGTCCTGGAAGGTTGGACAGAGCGCCAGGCAGCGGGCGAACCGCCGTTCCCGGCCTTGCAGCAGGCGATCGACGCGGCGTTCGACGCGCGCATCGGCGACATCTCGGGGCGCGGCAAGCTCGCCGTCGACATGCGCGAGATCTGGATGTTGCAGCCGCGCTTCGACCGGCGCGCCGCCAATGCCGTGTTGACCCTGCTCGAGCAGCCGCGCTTTCGCGCCGGACTCGACTTCCTGCGTCTGCGCGGCGAGGTGGGCGAGGCCGATCCTGCCCTGGCCGTCTGGTGGGAAGCGCTCTACGGCGCCGGCGAAGACGAACGCCAGCGCCTGCTCGAATCGATTCGCGAGCCGCGCGGGCCGCGTCGCGTGAAGAAGGCGGCGGGCCCGGTCGTGCCGCGAAGCTCGATCGACGCGAGCGGCGACGAAGCACCGGGCGCCGTGACCTCGAGTGACGATGTGGGCGCGAGCCCGGACGCGGCCGCATCGGAGCAGGGCACGCCGCGCAAGCGGCGTCGACGCCGACGCCGGCCGGGCGAGCCCGCAGGCACGGCGACATGAGGTTCGAACTCCGCATCGCCCGCGGCGCCGCGGGCGCGACCAATCATTGATTGGCCCGTCGTGGAAAGCGAGGCGGGCGCCTTCATCGGCCTCGGATCCAACCTGGGCGAGCGCGCCGGCCATCTCGAGGACGCGCTGCGCGAGATCGCGGCGTTGCCCGGGACGACCCTCGTCGCACGCTCGTCGCTCTACGAATCGGCGCCGTTCGAGGCCGGTGGCGGCGACTACCTCAACGCCGTCGCGCGGGTGCGGACGTCGCTCGACGCACTCGCCTTGCTCCACGCGCTGCAGGCCATCGAAGCGCGGCACGGACGCGACCGACTCTATGCCAACGCACCGCGCACCCTCGACCTCGACCTGCTGCTGCATGGCGAATCCCGGCAGGCAACGCCGGAGCTGACGCTGCCGCATCCGCGCCTGCACGAACGTGCCTTTGTGCTGCTGCCGCTCGCCGAGATCGCGCCCGGTCTGCGCATTCTCGGTCGCGGCACCGTCGACGATTTGCTGCGGGCATTGGGCCCGCAGCACGTGGCGAGATTCGCGAAACCCTAAACTCGGCCGATGATGAGTTCTCTTCCCGCGCCGCTTCGAACCGCGGCGCTTCTTACCGCATCGAATGTCTTCATGACCTTCGCGTGGTACGGGCACCTCAAGTACATGGAGCAGCGGCCCTGGATCATCGCCGCGCTCGTCAGCTGGGGCATCGCCCTGTTCGAATACCTGCTCCAGGTGCCGGGCAACCGCATCGGCTATGAAGGCGGCATGAGCCTGTCACAGCTCAAAATCATGCAGGAAGTGATCACGCTCTGTGTCTTCGTGCCGTTCGCCTTCGTCGTCATGAAGCAGTCGCTCAAGCTCGACTTTCTCTGGGCGAGCCTGTGCATGGTCGGCGCCGTCTACTTCGTCTTCCGTTCAGCATGAGCGAAGGCCTCTCGCGTTTTCGCCACATCGCCATCGAAGGCCCGATCGGCGCTGGCAAGACGACGCTCGCGCAGCGACTGGCGGCAGGCATCGGCGCGGAGCTGATGCTCGAGCAGCCGGCCGAGAACCCCTTTCTCGATCGCTTCTACGACGACATGAAAGGCTATGCCTTCCAGACGCAGCTCTTCTTTCTCTTCCAGCGCCAGAAGCAGGTGCAGGCGCTGGCCCAGATGAGCATGTTCGCGCCGACCGTCGTCAGCGATTTCATGTTCGAGAAGGACGCGCTCTTCGCCAAGCTGACGCTGAGCGACGATGAATACCGGCTCTATGCGCAAATGCATGTCGCCGTGGCGGCGCAACTGCGCGAGCCCGATCTCGTCGTCTGGCTGCAGGCCTCGCCGCCGACCCTGCTCGCCCGCGTGCGTCGGCGCGGCGTGGCGATGGAGCAGGGCATCGGACTTCGCTACCTCGAGCGCCTGTGCGACGCCTACGCCGAATTCTTCGAAGCCTACGACGGCGCGCCGGTCTTTGCCGTCGATAATGAGGATCTCGACCCGGCGAATCGCGAAGCCGACCTCCTGCGCCTGATCGCGCGCCTCGAGCGGTTCGATGGCCGCCGCGACTTCTTCGGCACACGGGTCGACGTTGGATTCGATTGAAGCTCAACCCATGATGGAGAACCTGATGAACTCACGCCGCCAATTCATTCGCCTGGCTGCCTTTTCGGGCGCGCTGGCCCTCGCTTCCCGTGAAGCGTTCGCCGACGCGCCTGTGCTCGACGAGAAGGATCCGCAAGCCGTCGGTCTCGGCTACGTTGCTGATGCGGCGCATGCGAACAAGGCCAAGTACGCGAGCTACACGGCCGGCCAGGCGTGCTCCGGCTGCCAGCTCTATCAAGGCAAGGCCGGCAGTGCGACGGGCCCGTGCCCGTTGTTCGCCGGCAAGCAAGTCGCGGCGAAGGGCTGGTGCAGCGCCTACGTCAAGAAGGCCTGAAACGACGCGGGCATGTAGGCCCGCCGCCGTGATCAACGCGATCCGACGACGTTGTCGATCCGGATGGCGATGCCGCTCGCGCCGGGGCTGACCGGTGTCGCTTCGCCCGAAAGATCGCCGGCCTGCGGAATCGCGTTGCCGCTCTTGCTGATGCGCGCGCCGACGATCACCTGCTTCGCGCTCGAGAGCGTGGCCGTTGGCGTCATTGCCATGCTGTCGTCGAGCCTGAACGACAGCGGCAGGTCTGCGACCTTGGCACGCTGCACGGCCAGCGGCATGCGGCCGCCGCCGGCCGCCCGGGCGAAGACGAAGACCGTGTCGTCGCGCGCCACATTGGCGGCCAGCTCGGGCGCGAGCGTCACGGTCCCGCTCACGCTCTTGCCCGATGCGGCGATGCTGTTCTTCGCCGCCGGCGGTGCCGCGCCGGAGGCACCGGCGCGTTCGCGCGCCTCGGCGATGCTCGACTGCACCCTCTTCAGGATCTCGCTGTCGGCGGGCAGCGTGTCGGCCATCTGCTGCCAGCGCGTGATCGCGCCGTTGTAGTCGCCGCGGTCGAAGGCGATCGTGCCGGCGAGCGCCAGTGCCTTCGGCTGCGCCGGATCGGCGGCGAGGGCGCGCTCGACGAGGGCGACCGATTCCGGGTTGTCGGCGCCTCCCTGGGCCGCAGCGACGGCATCGGCGTAGTCGGCGAGCAGGACGGCGTTCTTCGGTTGCAGCTCGGTCGCGCGCTTGTACGCCGGGATCGCTTCGCCGAAGCGGCCGAGCACGCTGTACGAGCGTGCCAGCATGAGCCAGCCCTCGGCGTCGTCGGGGCGTTCCTTCATCCGCGCGGCGAGCTTGTCGACCATGGCAGCGATCTGCTGCAAGCCGTTCGGCGCCGCTTCGCTGGCGCCGGCTTCGGGCGCCGCCGCGATGCTGGCTGGCAACGCGCTCTCCGGGCCGACGCTTGCCAGCGAAGGTGAGCCGGTTTTCCAGTAACCAGCGGCGGCGACGGCCAGAACCGCGACCGTGAGGCCGGCGACGAGCCGGCGCGACGGCCTCGCTTTCGCCTCGCCGCCGCGGAGCAGGTGCTCGCCGATCTCGCGCTCGACGGCGCGTCGTTCGCTGTCGTACCGCGCGGCATCGAGCGTGCCGGCGTCGTGCAGCGATTTCAGTTGTAGAAGGCGACCGCGCGCCGTCGCGAGGAAGGTGTCCACGCTAGGGCCTGGGCACGACGCCGCTGGCGGCAAGCGCGGCGCCGGCCTCATCATCGTCGTCGTCGTCGGGATCGAAGGCGGCGGCCGTCATCCGGCTGCGCCGCCGCAGGACGATGACGAGCACGGTCGCGCCGATCGCGAGCATCAGAGCCGGGCCGAACCAGAGCAGCACCGTGGTCGGGCGCATCGGTGGCCGATAGAGGACGAAATCGCCGTAGCGCGCCGTCATGTAGTCGACGACTTCGCGGTCGCTCTTGCCCTGCTTCAGCAGTTCGCGCGTCTCGCGGCGCAAGTCGGCGGCGAGGTCGGCGTTCGAATCGGCAATCGTCTGGTTCTGGCAGACGAGGCAGCGCAGCTCGGAGGTGATTCGCGTCATCCGCGCTTCGAGCGCCGGATCGGCGGCCTCGGGCGCCGCTTCCTTCGCCGCGGCGGCCAGCGCCGTCAGGGCGACGACGATGCCGACGACGATGGCGACGACAGGTCCTGGCATGCGCCGATGCATCGAGCCCTCAGGCATCGGGCTTCTTCAGCTTTTCGAGCAAGGGTTCGATCTTCGTCGCGAGCGCCTCTTCGGTAAGCGGGCCGATGTGCTTCATGCGAATGACGCCGTTCTGGTCGATGACGAAGGTCTCGGGCACGCCGTAGACGCCGAAGTCGATGCCGACGCGGCCTTCGCCGTCGAAGAGCGATGCCTCGTAGGGGTTGCCGAAGCGCGCCAGCCAGCCGCTCGCATCGGCGCGCTGATCCTTGTAGTCGAGCCCGTAGATCGGCACGACGTGCTTCTTTGAGAACGCGACCAGCAACGGGTGCTCCTCGCGGCAGGAAACGCACCACGAAGCCCAGACGTTCAGCATCCAGACCTTGCCGCGCATGTCTTCGAGGCGCATCGTCTTCGCCGCGTCGTCGAGCCGCGTCAGCGTGAACTTCGGCGCCGCTTTGTCGATGAGCGGCGAAGGCACTTCGTGCGGGTCGAGCTTCAGGCCACGGGCGAGAATCGCCGCGAGCGCGAAAAAGGCCGCGAGCGGAATCAGGAACCAGAGCCGCTTCATGTCGCGGCGACGCCGGCGCCATGCGCCATCGCTGACTGGCGCGCCTTCGAGCGATAGCGCCGGTCGGTCGCGGCGATGAGGCCGCCGAGCGCCATGACGAAGCAGCCGCCCCAGATCCAGTCGACGAAGGGCTTGTAGTAGACGCGAACGATCCAGGCGCCGCCCGCGACCGGCTCGCCGAGCGAGACGTAGAGGTCGCGCGTGAACCCGCTGTCGATCGAGGCTTCGGTCATCGTCGATTGCGTCGAAGGGTAGAAGCGCTTTTCCGGGCGCAACGTTGTCAGCGGCTTGCCGTCTTGCGTGATGTCGATCTGTCCCTGCACCGCACGATAGTTGGGGCCCGGCATATCGCGCACACCGCGGAACGTGAAAGTGTTGCCGCGAATCTCGGTCGTGTCGCCGACGCCCATTTTCACGTCGCGCTCGACCTCGCCCGTCTTCACCATCGTCACGCCGAAGATGAAGATGGCGATGCCCAGATGCGCGGCCATCATGCCTAGCACGGCGCGGGGAATCTGGCGTGCGCGATGCAGCACGCTCGTGCGCAGGCCGCCCGCGGGGCGAAGACGCTCGGCGAGATCGGTGGCGAGCGAAGCGACGATCCACGCCGCCATCAGCAAGCCGAGAGCTCCGACGATGCCGACGTCGCCCTTGAGCCAGACGGTGATGATCGTCGCGACGACGCTCGCGCCCGCCGCCCAGCGCAGGCGATGGGCCAGGTCGGGCAGTTCGGTCTGCTTCCAGCGAGCCAACGGGCCGACGCCCATGAGAAAGACGAGCGGTGTCAGGAGCGGCACGAACACGGTGTCGAAGTACGGCGGCCCGACCGAGATCTTGCCGAGGCCGAGGGCGTCGAGCGCGAGCGGATAGAGCGTGCCGAGCAGCACGGCGCCGCAGGCGACGACGAGCAACACGTTGTTGGCGAGCAGCAGCGTCTCGCGCGAGAGCAACGCGAAGCGGGCGCCGAGTCCCACGGTCGGCGCGCGCCACGCGTAGAGGGTGAGCGAAGCGCCGATCACGATGACGAGGAAGGCGAGGATGAAGAGGCCACGCCTGGGGTCGGTGGCGAACGCGTGTACCGACGAGAGCACGCCCGAGCGGACCAGGAAGGTGCCGAGCAGCGACAGCGAGAACGCGAGGATGGCGAGCAGCACGGTCCACGACTTGAAGCTGTTGCGCTTCTCGGTGACGGCCAGCGAATGGATGAGCGCCGTGGCGACCAGCCAGGGCATGAAGGAAGCGTTTTCGACCGGGTCCCAGAACCACCAGCCGCCCCAGCCGAGCACGTAGTACGACCAGCCACTGCCGAGGGCGATGCCGATGGTGAGGAAGATCCACGCCGCCGTCGTCCACGGCCGTGTCCAGCGCGCCCATGTCGCATCCAGGTTGCCGCCGATGAGCGCTGCGACCGCGAACGAGAACGCCACCGAGAGACCGACGTAACCCATGTAGAGCATGGGTGGATGGATGACCATGCCCGGGTCCTGCAGCAGCGGATTGAGGTCGCGGCCGTCAGCCGGTACGGGGAAGAGCCGCTCGAACGGGTTTGACGTGACCAGGATGAAAAGCAGGAAGCCGAATGCGAGCAAGCCCATCACGGCAAGAATGCGTGCGACGACCGTCTCGGGCAGGTGACGGCTGAACTGCGCCACCGCGAAGGTCCAGAACGTGAGCATCAGCAGCCAGAGCAGGATCGAGCCTTCGTGCCCACCCCACACCGCGGTGACGCGGTAGTGCAGGGGCAGCGAGCGGTTCGAGTTCGAGGCGACGTAGAGCACCGAGAAGTCGTTGCCGACGAAGGCGAGCGCCAGGCACACGAAGGCGAAGGCGACCAGCACGAAGACGAGCCGGGCGCATGGCCGCGCCAGCGCCATCCATTCGGCGCGGTTGCGCGCCGCGCCGAGCATCGGCAGCGTGCCGAGCACGGCCGAGATGCCGAGCGCAAGCCAGAGAGCGAAGTGGCCGAGTTCGGGAATCATGGCTATTTGCGCATCGGCTCGGCGGCGAGCGTCTCGGCAAGCTTCGGGTTGCCTTGCTGGGCGCGCTTCAGGGCGTCGGCCGCTTCGGGCGGCATGTAGTTCTCGTCGTGCTTGGCGAGCACTTCGCGGGCGACGAACACGCCGTCCTGCAACTGGCCTTGCGCGACGACGCCTTTGCCTTCCTTGAAGAGATCGGGAAGGATGCCGTCGTACTGAACGGGAATCGACTTCGCCGTGTCGGTGACTACGAAACTGACATGCATGCCGTCGCGCTTCACCGTGCCGCGCTCGACGAGCCCGCCGATACGGAAGGTGCGCATGCTGGGGGCTTCGTGCGATGCGACTTGGGACGGCGAATAGAAGAACACGAGGTTGCTCTGGAATGCGTTCAGCACCAGTGCCACTGCTGCGCCGACCATGGCGACGACGCCGGCGGCGATTGCCAGACGCTTGTGGCGCGGTTTCATCATTCGCCCTCGCCAGCCAGGGCCCGGCGCGCGCGACTGTGGCGAAGCGCCGCCATGACAGGCTCGACCGCCATGCACGCGGCGGCGACGCCATAGGCGCCCCAGACATAGAGGCCATAGCCCCCCATGGCGAAAAAGTCGGAAGCGCTGTTCCAGGTCATGTCTGCATTCCGGTGATGGGCGCCGAAACTCGCACGCCGCGTGCGGCTTGCGTGGCCCAATGCGCGTGCTGGTCGCGTTCCAGAACGATCGCCCGCGCCCGCATGAAGACGACGGCGAAGGCGTAGGCCCAGAAGGCGAGCGTCATGAGCAGCATGGCGACGAGCATGGAACTCACCATTTTGGGCGAAGTCGTGAGCGTGATGGTTGCTCCCTGATGTAACGTGTTCCACCATTTCACCGAGAAATAGATGATGGGGACGTTGACGCTGCCGACGACGGCGACGAGCGCGCCGGCGCGATCGGCCCGGCGCGGGTCGTCGATCGCCGCGACGAGCGAGAGAAATCCGGCGTAGAGAAAAAGCAGGATGAGCTCCGACGTGAGCCGGGCGTCCCAGACCCACCAGGTGCCCCATGCCGGCTTGCCCCAGAAAGCGCCGGTCCAGAGGGCGAGAAAGGTAAACAGCGCGCCGGTCGGCGCGATGGCGCGCGCCAGCATCGAGGCAAGCCGCGCATTGAAGGCCCAGCCGATCGCCGCCCAGAAGGCCATGGCGACGTAGAGCACCATCGACATCCAGGCCGCGGGAACGTGGATGAAGATGATTCGATACGCATCACCCTGGGTCGCATCGGTCGGCGCGCGGAAAAAGCCCACGTACAGGCCGGCGATCGCGAGGATCGCGAAAGCCGCCCAGCAGAGTGGAACCAGCACGCCGGCCAGCCGGTAGAAGCGGGCCGGGGCGGCGAAGTGGAAGAAGCGAAACGTCATCGTCATGATTGTCGGGCGAGCGTGATTGTCCCGCCTTGCGGCCGGCGGATGTTGACGCCGGTCATTCGGTCGCGATGCGCAGTGCCGCGGCCGTGGCCGGCGGCGCGACCAGCACCGTGAAGATGAGAAATGCGCCGAGGAGCGACAGGTGGCCTCGCGCCGAGAGGCCGCCGTCGACGGCGGCCACGGCGCCGGCGCCGAAGATGAGCGCTGGAATGCAGAGCGGCACGATGATCAGGATGAGGAGTGCCGCGCCGCTGCGAAGCCCCAGCGTCAGCGCCGCGCCGAGGCCGCCGAGAAGGCTGAGGACAGGCGTGCCGAGGAGGAGCGTGATCGTCAGGGTCGCGATCGCTTCACCGCGCATGTCGAACATCAAGCCGAAGACCGGCGCGGCGACGACGAGGGGCAAGCCGGTCACGAGCCAGTGCGCTGCGGCTTTGGCGGCAACGAGGCCGATGGCGAGGCCGGGCGAGGATGCGAGCAGCATCTGCTCGAGCGAGCCGTCGGCGAGGTCGGTGGCATAGAGCTGCGTCACCGAGATCATCGCCGCGAGCAGCGCTGCGACCCAGACGACGCCAGGCGCGATCTGGCGCAAGGTCTGCGCCTCGGGGCCGACGCCGAGCGGAAACAGGCTCACCGCGACGGTGAAGAAGGCGACCGGAAGGAGCGCGTCGGCGCGTCGGCGCGCGGCCAGTCGCAGGTCGCGCGCGACGAGCGCCGAAAAGAGACCCGTCATGCCGCGACCGGCGATTCGAGCATCACGACGAAGGGCGCCGGCTCCTCGATCGCGAAGGGAACGTGGCTCGTCAGGACGATGCTGCCGCCGCGCTTCGCATGGGCGACGAGAAGCGCCTTCAAGGTCTCGATGCCAGCCGCGTCGAGCGCGTCGAACGGCTCGTCGAGCAGCCACGTCGAGGCCTCGCGCTCGGCCGCGAGCCTGGCCAGTGCGACGCGCCGCCGCTGCCCTTGCGACAGCGTGCGCACCGGTGCATGCTGGCGGCTCGCCAGGTCGAAGCGGGCGAGCGCGACATCGAGCTCGTCGTGCGTGGGTTCATCGCCGGCCAGGCGCATCAGGAAATGGAGCGATTCAACCGCGCTCAAGTCCTCTTTCAGGGCGTTGGCATGAGCGATGTAGACGAACGGCCGCCGCGCTGTCGTCTCACCCCAGACGACCGTACCGGCTTCCGGCGCCGAAAGTCCGGCCAGCGTGCGCAGCAGGGTCGTCTTGCCCTGGCCGTTGGCGCCACGCAGCCAGACGATCTGGCCGGCCCGGACCGTGAAGTCGACAGCGCCGAACAAGACCCGCTCGCCGCGCCGGCATGCCAGGCCGTGGACGGCGAGGCGGGGAATGTCACGGTTGTCAGACGAAGCTGCCGGTCTTGCCATCTCTTTGCTGTGGTTGACAAATCGAACCGGGACGATCCGCGGCCGCACGCGATTGTGATCGGTGGGTGGCCAAGCTCATCTCGTCGATCCGCGGGCCGTCCGGCGGCGCCCGTAAACTCCTCCACAAACAAGGAGAGGCCAGCATGCTTTTCGGCAAACTGCTGCCGCGCGAGGGAAATTTTTTCGAGCTATTCAACCAGCATGGCGGCTTCATCGCGGAGGGCGCCCGCGCGTTCATCCGCCTCATCCAGCACTACGCCGACCCGGCTCTGCGCGAAAAGTATGCGATCGAGGTCGGCACGGCGGAGCGCCAGGCCGATCGCATCACCGCGGAGGTGAACCGGCTTTTGCACAAGACCTTCATCACGCCGATCGACCGCGAGCAGATCCACGGCCTCATCAACGCCATGGACGACATCCTCGACCTGCTCCAGGACGCGAGCGAGACGATGATGCTCTACGACGTGCAGGCGATGAACGACGATGTCCTGCGCCTCGGCGACCTGAGCGCGAGGTGCTGCGAGCGGGTGCAGCACGCCGTCTCGCTGCTGCCGAAGATCAGCGAGCCGCAGGTGGCCGAGGCGGCGATCAAGACCTGCGAGGAGATCGACCGCCTCGAGTCCGATGCCGACCGGGTCATGCGCTCGGCGATGTCGAAGCTCTTTCGGGAAGAAAAGGACGTGCGCGAGCTGATCAAGCTGAAAGCGGTCTACGAGCTGCTCGAGTCGATCTCCGACCGCTGCGAGGACGTGGCCAATCTCATCGAGGGCGTTGTCCTCGAAAATTCGTGACGGGGCGGGCTGAGCGTCGGGCCGCTCCCAAGCCGGCCCGAGCCCCCTCGGGGGGGCGGACGTTGTACCCGTCGGACGGTGGGTGCCACCCATGAGCGCCACCGAGATCTCGTTCGGCGTCGTCTCGCTGCTCGTCGCGCTGGGGATTGCGTTTGACTTCATGAACGGCTTTCACGATGCCGCGAATTCGATCGCCACCGTGGTCTCGACGGGCGTGCTGAAGCCACAGCAGGCGATCGTTTTCGCCGCATTCTTCAACATCGTCGCGATCTTCGTCTTTCATCTCAGCGTCGCGGCGACGATCGGTAAAGGCATCGTCCAGCCGGGCGTCGTCGACCACCACGTCGTCTTCGGCGCGCTGATCGGGGCGATCTTCTGGAATTTCGTCACCTGGCGCTGGGGCATTCCCTCGAGCTCGTCGCATGCGCTGATCGGCGGCATCGTCGGCGCCGTGATCGCCAAGGCCGGTGCCAACTCGCTCATCGCCTCGGGCATCTGGAAGACGGTGCTCTTCATCTTCCTCTCGCCGGTGCTCGGCTTTCTGCTCGGCGCGTTTCTGATGGTCGCCGTGGCCAACGTCTTTCGCCACTCGTCGCCGCTCAGGGTCGACAACCTGTTCCGCCGCCTGCAGCTGGTCTCGGCCGGGCTCTACAGCCTTGGCCACGGCGGCAACGACGCGCAGAAGACGATCGGCATCATCTGGATGCTGCTCATCGCCTCGGGCTATGCACAGGCCAACGCGAGCATGCCGCCGGCCTGGGTGATCTGGTGCTGCTATGTCGCGATCGGCCTCGGCACGATGTTCGGCGGCTGGCGCATCGTGCGGACCATGGGCCAGAAGATCACGAAGCTGAAGCCGGTCGGCGGCTTCTGCGCCGAGACCGGTGGCGCGATCACGCTCTTTCTCGCGACCGCGCTCGGCATTCCCGTCTCGACGACGCACACCATCACCGGAGCGATCGTCGGCGTCGGCTCGGTGCGGCGCGCCGCGACGGTGCGTTGGGGTGTCGCGGGCAATATCGTCTGGGCCTGGATCTTCACGATTCCGGCTTCGGCGTTTGTTGCCGGCGTGTTCTACGCGGCGAGCTTGTGGTTGTTCGCTTAGACGGAGCCGGGCAGCTGCCACTCGAAATAGCGCTCGACGACGAAGGCCAGCGTCGCCATCGCCACGGTGGCACCGAGGGCGAGGGCGATGCAGACGCCGAAGATCACCGCCCCGCCCGAGCTGCGAGGCGGATCGCCGGTGCCGAAGCGGGCGTTCCAGCGTTCATCGGGCATCAAGCCGTAGACGATGGCGACGAGCGTCGTCATCGTCACCATCAGGCCGAGGAGGGGAACCAGCAAGCTGCCGAGCCGGTCGTCGGTGCCCAGTTCGCGCAATCGCCAGAAGCCCCAGGCGCCGACGAGCGTCGGCACGGCGTGCAGCCAGGCCCAGGCATCCGCCATTCCGAAGAGATAGAAGCGGTGCAGGCCGAGGCTGCCACCGATCAACGCCAGCCATGTCGCAACGGTCTTGGAACGTCCGTGCCGGGCGCCGGCCATCATGAAGCTGGCGCCGTGTCGCCGAAGCCGAGGCTCTTCTGCATGATGACGACGTCGAGCCAGCGATCGAATTTCCAGCCGGCCGCCCGGATCGTTCCGGCGTGGGCGAAGCCGAGGGCCCGGTGCACGCCGATCGAGCCGGCGTTGGCTGAATCGCCGATCACTGCGAGCATCTGCCGCGCCCCGGCCGCTTCGCAGCGCGCGACAAGCTCGGCGAGAAGCAGGCGGCCGAAGCCGGACCCGACCGCGTCGTCAGCGAGGTAGACCGAGTCCTCGAGGCAGAAGCGATAGGCCGGGCGCGGCCGGAACTGGTTAGCGTACGCATAGCCGACGACGTTGCCGGCGCGCTCGAGGACGAGCCAGGGCAGGCCCTTGCTCAGCACGTCGGCTTGGCGGCGTTCCATCTCGGCCCGATCCGGCGCCTCGAGCTCGAAAGTTCCGGTGCCGTGAGCGACGTTCCAGGCGTAGATCGAGGTCACCGCGTCGAGGTCGTTCGGTGTGCACGGGCGGATCAGGATGTCGCTCATGGCGAGGGCGGGAAAGACAAAGGCAACGTCGAGTTTATAATGTGAGGTTTTTCGCGGGACGTCTCCCGACACCGAGGTTCAACATCATGGTCGTGATCCGGCTTGCACGCGGCGGCGCGAAGAAGCGCCCCTTCTTCAACATCGTCGTCGCCGATTCGCGCCTGCGCCGCGACGGGCGCTTCATCGAGCGCATCGGCTTCTACAACCCGGTCGCCTCCGGCGGCGAGCAGCCCTTGCGCGTCGCTTTCGATCGCGTCGAGCACTGGACGGATCACGGCGCGCAGATGTCGCCCACCGTCAGGCGCCTCGTCGAGCAGGCGAAGTCGGCCGCGTAAGTCGCAGGCGCGCGTCGCGATGACCGACGCAGCGTGGCCCGACGATGCCCTCGAGGTCGGGCGCATCGTCGAAGCCTGGGGCCTCAAGGGCTGGTTCAGGGTCCACGCTTTCGCGGCGGAACCGCTGGCCTTGCTCAGCGCTCGCTGCTGGCATCTCAGGCCGTCGGAATCCGCGCTGGCGGTTCGTGCCGCGGCGCCCCGTCCCCCCGAGATCCTGAACATCCGCGAAGCACGCGAGCACGGCGATGGCCTCGTCGCCGCGGCGCGCGGCATCGACGACCGCAACGCCGCCGAAGCATTGCGCGGCTCGCGCATCTTCGTCGGGCGTTCCGCCTTTCCGGCGCCGGGCGAAGGCGAGTTCTATTGGGCCGACCTGATCGGCCTCGCCGTCGTCAATCGCGAAGGCGAGGCGCTGGGCACGGTCGTCGGCCTGCTCGAGAACGGGCTGCAGGGCGTTCTGCGCGTGCAGCCTGTGCCCGGCGGAGACGGCACGCCGTCGGAGGAACGCCTGATCCCGTTCGTAGCTGCCTGCGTCGACGACGTCGATCTCGCTGCGCACCGGATCGTCGCCGACTGGGGTCTCGACTATTGACAGGTCCTGAAGGCGCGGCGATGCGATTCGACGTCATCACCCTTTTCCCCGAGCTCTTCCAGGCGCATCTCGTCCACGGCGTGACGCGGCGCGCCTTCGAGTCGCGGCAGGTCGACGTCCGCCTCTGGCAGCTGCGCGATTTCGGCGACCCGCCGCACGCGCGCGTCGACGACCGGCCCTACGGCGGCGGCCCCGGCATGGTGCTGCTCGTCGAGCCGCTCGAACGCGCGCTCGCCGCCATTCGGACGGATCGCGACGAAGCGGCGCCCGCGCCCCTGGTCAACTTCTCGCCGGCCGGCAAGCCGCTGCGACAGGAAGCGGTCGGCACATTCGCCGCTGGCGCCGTGCTTCTCTGCGCCCGCTACGAAGGTGTCGACCAGCGTTTCATCGACCGTCACGTCGACCTCGAGCTGAGCCTCGGCGACTTCGTCCTTTCCGGCGGCGAGATTCCTGCGCTCGCCTTGCTCGACGCTGTCGCACGCCTGCAGCCCGGTGTGCTGGGCGATGCGCGCTCGCACGAGCAGGACAGTTTTTCGGCTGACCTCCTCGATTGCCCGCATTACAGCCGCCCCGAAACCCTCGCCGGCACCGACGGTGCCGTGCCCCAGGTGCTGCTCTCGGGCAACCACGCCGCGATCGAGCGCTGGCGCCGCGATCGCGCGCTGGCGCTGACGGCGTCGCGGCGGCCCGAGCTCATCGAAGCGGCGGAAAGGGCCGGGAGGCTCGATGCGGCGGACCGGGCCAGCCTGTCGAAGCGGAACGAGCGAAAGCTATAATTCGCGGTTTTTCCGATCCTCTGCGGCGCAGGGCCCGAGCGGCCCTACAACAATCTTCATGCACGCCGGCACGATCGCCAGGAGCATCGCGTGGACCTCATCCAGACCCTCGAGCACGAGGAAATCGCCCGTCTCGCCAAGACGATCCCCGACTTCGCGCCGGGTGACACCGTCATTGTCAGCGTCAACGTCGTCGAAGGCACGCGCAAGCGCCTGCAGGCGTTCGAAGGCGTCGTCATCGCCAAGCGAAACCGAAGCCTCAACTCGAGCTTCATCGTTCGCAAGGTGTCGAGCGGCGAAGGCGTCGAGCGCACCTTTCAGACCTACAGCCCGCTGATTGCCTCGATCGAAGTGAAGCGCCGCGGCGACGTGCGTCGCGCCAAGCTCTACTACCTGCGCAATCGCTCGGGCAAATCGGCGCGGATCAAAGAGAAGCTTGCCTGACGTCGTCACGCAGGTTTTTAGCGGTGCGCCGGCGTAGCCGGACGCCGCAAGAACTTCCCCGGTCATAGCGTGCCTCTCGCTTTCGATCCCGAGGCGCTTCCCGCCCTCGGTTCCGATTCGCATCTCCCGGCGGTTGCCGCGGCGAATATCGCGCCGGCGGCGATCCGCGAGCGCTTCGGCGCCCCGCCTGCGTGGGAGCCGGAGACCAAGGTCGAGCGGCGCTTCGTCGATCGTGCGGCGGCAGCGGCCTCGGTGCTGATTCCGCTCGTCCTGCGCCAGGAGCTCACGGTACTGCTGACGCAGCGCACCGATCACCTCACCGATCACCCGAGCCAGATCAGCTTTCCCGGCGGGCGGGCGGAAACGAGCGATGCCGACGCCGTCGCGACCGCTTTGCGCGAGGCGTACGAAGAGATCGGCCTCGAGGCTTCGCATGTCGAGGTGCTCGGCTCCTTGCCGACATATACGACCGGCACCGGCTTCGTCGTCACGCCGGTGGTCGGCCTCGTGCGTCCCGTCTTCGACCTGAAGCCCGACCCTTTCGAGGTCGCCGAAGTCTTCGAGGTGCCGCTCGCCTGGCTCATGGATCCTTCGCATCACCAACGCCACGCCGTCGAGGTCGGCGGCGTGAAGCGCGAGTTCCTCTCGATCCCCTGGCCGGGAGCGGATGCGCGCGGCCAGCCGAGGCACTACTTCATCTGGGGCGCGACCGCGGCGATGCTGCGCAACCTCTACCGCTTTCTTTCCGCCTGATCGGCCAGCTCGATCGGAACGCGATTCGGCCACGAGTCGCAACATGTCGCCGGCAACCCGGTCGGTATCATGGATCGCGATGAGTTTCTTCGCCGTCTTGTTCGCCCTGTTGCTCGAGCAAGTCAAGCCGTTGCCGCGCGGCAATGTGATCCACGATGCCTTGACCGGCTGGATGCGCTGGACGGCTCGCAATTTTGACGCCGGCCGCGAAAGCCACGCCTGGGTCGTGTGGTGCGTGACAGCGCTGGCGCCGGCATTGCTCGCCTGGGCTGTGTTTGCCGCGCTCAATCGCGTCAGCGGCCTGCTCGGCCTCGCCTTCGATGTCGCCGTGCTCTACCTGACGCTAGGCTTTCGCCAGTTCAGCCACTACTTCACCGACATCCGCGCTGCCCTCGACCGCGGCGACGAGATCGAAGCCCGGCGCCTGCTCAGCGAATGGCGTCATCTCGATGCGAGCGAGCTGCCGCGATCGGAATTCCTGCGCCACCTGATCGAGCACTCGCTGCTCGCGGCGCACCGGCACGTCTTCGGCGTCTTCTTCTGGTTTGTGCTGCTTTCGGGCTTCGGCCTCGGCCCGGCCGGCGCCGTGCTCTATCGCATGGCTGAGTTCGCGAGCCGCTACTGGGCGTTCAAGAGCGGTGACGGCGCGATCGCCGTCAACGACAGGCTGATGGCCTTGTCGATGCGGCTCTTTCGCTACCTCGATCATGTGCCGGCGCGGCTCACCGCGTCGGGCTTCGCGGTCGTCGGCAATTTCGAGGAAGCGGTCAACTGCTGGCGTCGCGACGCGGGTTTGTGGAAGCACGATAACGAGGGGGTGATCCTCGCTGCGGCCGCAGGCGCGGTCGGCATCCGACTAGGCGGTGGATCGGCGCCGGGCCTGACGCCCGATCGCGCCAAGACATTCGAATCGGGCGCGCCGCCGGAATCGGCCGATGCTGAGGGATCGACGCCCGGCGTGCCGCCGCAGCTCGCGCACCTGCGCAGCGTCGTCGGCCTGGTCTGGCGCTCGGTCGTCCTGTGGATGCTGCTGCTGGCGCTGCTTTCGCTCGCTAATCTCGTCGGCTAGGGCGTCAGCGTTGCAACTCGGCGAGGATCTCGCGGTAGATGCGATAGCGCGTCTCGGCGATTTCGCCGCGTCCGAGCGCGGCAACGACACCGCAGCCCGGTTCGTGCACATGCGCGCAGTTGTAGAAGCGGCACTCGCCCACATGGCGAGCGAGATCGGGCATCAGCGCGGCGAGCGCGTTCGGCGCGATGTGGCGCAGGCCGAATTCCTGGAATCCCGGCGAATCGATGAGCGCGCTTTGGCGGCCTCTGTCGATCCAGTACCAGTGCGTCGTCGTCGTCGTGTGCCGGCCGGTCCTGAGCGCCGCCGAGATCTCACCGACCTGCGCCGCGGCGTCGGCCACCATGAGATTGACCAGCGTGCTCTTGCCGGCGCCGCTCGGGCCGAGGACGAGCGTCGCCTTGTCGGCGAGCCAATTCGCAAGACGCGCAGCCGACCGAGTCGCCTCCTTTTTCAGCGCGACGCCCACGACCTCCACGCCCATCGCCGCATACGGCGCCAGCCGCCTTTCGGCCGCAGCGAAGGCCGGCAGATCCTGCTTGTTGAGGACGATGCGCGCCGGGATCATCGCCGCCGCGGCGGCGATGAGGGCACGTGCCAGTTGCGATTCGCTGAACACCGGCTCGGCCGCGACGACGACCAGGAGCTGGTCGATGTTGGCCGCGAAGGCCTTGGTCTTCCAGGCGTCCTGACGGTAGAGCAGGCTCTGGCGCGGCAGGATCGCCTCGATGACCCCTTCGTCGGTCGAAGGCAGCCAGCGAACCCGGTCGCCGACGACGCATTCGCTCTTCTTGCCGCGCGAATGGCAAAGGACGCGTTGGCCTGTTGATCCTTCGACGACGACATGCCGGCCGTGGCCGGATACGACTCGCCCTTGCTCTTCAGCCGGCGAAAGCGACGAGGGCATCGGCCTTGGCGGCGCAAATGAAGTCGTTGCGCGAGATGCCCCCGGCCGAGTGCGTCGAGAAGCGCACGACGCATCGGTTGTACGACAGGCGCAGGTCGGGATGATGGTCCTCGACGTGGCAGACCCAGGCCAGGGCGTTGACGAAGGACATCGTCTCGAGCCAGTTCTTGAAGGCGAAGGTCTTCTCGATCGCGCCTTCGACCTCGCGCCAGCCGCTCGACTGCGCGAGATGGTTGCGGATCTCGGTCTCGCTCATCGCAGCGGCGAGCTGCTCGCATTTCTGCTCGAGAAAGTTGGTCATGGCGTCGGGTTTGCAGGCAGTGAGAGACCCAGGGCGGCGAGGCGCTCAACCGCGGGAGGATGCGAATAGTAGAACCGCGCGTAAACCGGATCGGGCGTCAGCGTCGTGGCATTGTCCTCGTGCAGCTTGAGGAGCGCCGAGGCGAGGGCGCCGCCGTCGGCCTGCGCTGCCGCCCACGCATCGGCCTCGAATTCATGTCGCCGCGACAGACCGGCGAAGAGCGGCGCGACGAAGAAGCCGAAGACGGGCGCGATCATTACCAGCAGCAGCAAGGCGAGGGCGCCGTCGGGCGCATCGAGCGACGGTCGGACGCCGAGGCCGACGTAGAACCAGACCTGGGAGGCGAGCCAGCCGAACGCGGCGAAGAGGGCCAGGCTCGCCGCGAACATGGCGAGGATCCGCCGCGCGATGTGGCCAAGCTTGAAGTGGCCGAGCTCGTGCGCCAGGACCGCTTCCACTTCGGCCGGGGCCAGTCGGGCGAGCAGCGTGTCGAAGAAAACGACGCGGCGAGCCGCGCCGAAGCCGGTGAAATAGGCGTTGGCGTGCGCCGAACGGCGGCTGCCGTCCA
>ODAK010001272.1_pt1 | contig 27920 bp, 25 predicted proteins | sample 1539591 | NCBI WGS metagenome assembly ODAK01 (sample SAMEA3539303, study PRJEB22396) | soil metagenome | biome: tundra; feature: field; material: soil | place: USA | collected 2010-05 | depth 0.15 m
TCTGACTTCCACCAACCCGGAACGCGGGTATCTCGATTTCGCCCGCTGGCTTAGTTATAACTAACGCCGGCCACTGTCACTGCAAACTCCGGGACTGACCCAACGCTGCCCCTGTGAATCGATCATCAGGACCGACACCGCTCCGCCGACATCAGCGGTATGCGTAGTCTCGGCATCCTTTATCGCCGCTTGTATCAACTGCTCCAGAGCTTCGGGCGTGGACGACATCCACCAATCGGGATGGTCACTGACGTAACGCAGAATTGCGTCGCCGCCGGAGCCGAGAATGATCAGATTCATTTCCTCGGTCGCGGGAAATCGCTCCTGCCGGATGCCGCCGTCAGCCGCGATGTTCCAGTCATCCTCGATCAGAACGGGATGCCCTGCCTCCCAGCCCGCAAAAACGGCCTGCCCGAGGTGACCCATCTGGAAGGCCTCGTAAATATCGGGAAAGTCTTCTTTCACCGCGTCGGCGGCCCGTTTCATCTGGGGAGCGAGCGCCTGCTCCACCGCATCGATCCGCGAGGCGAGCGGACCTTTGGATGCCGCCAGCGCCTTCATGGCAATCGCCCGAAAATCGAAGCCGGTCTTGCTGTCTGACGTCAGCGCTGCCACCGCAAAGGCCGCCACCGGCGTCTGCACGATCTTGCAGCCTTCCGAACTATCTGCAGGTCCCGCAGTATTGGCGGTCTTCGTGAGCCGGCTGTCTGCCGCAATATAGATCGCGTTCGGAAAGATGGCTGCGACAATCGCCGTCGCTGTCATCAGCTTCGAGAAAAGCAGGCAGACGAAAGTAAGCCGCATCAAGCGCACCCTACAAGTCTAATGCGGATTGAAGCCTGCGGGAAGTGTGACGACGGAAGTGTGCGCGATCGACCAGGATTACTTCTCGCCGACGGCAACGGCACGCTGCTCTTTCGAGATCGGCACTGCGCCTTCCGGCGTATCCGATTCGGCGGTAATGACTTTGACGTCCTCTTGCTTCTCGATTGCCGTCATCTTTTCGGTCTCAGGCTCGTGTTCGGGAGCAACGCGCTTCATCCACGGCGCAAGCTTTTGCGCATAGGCGCGCTTGATGGCCGGCAGGGCCTGCTCCGCCGCCGCAACTCCCCGTGCGATCAATTCTTCCGAGCGGTAATACTCCACCCAGGTAAAATCGGAAAGTTCGGGGTTGATCAGTACGTCGGCGGATATCGCTTTGAAGTTTCCGAGTTCGTATTGCAGCGTCTGCATCGCGTTCATGATGATGTCGAACATGTTCGGAAGCCCGGCGCTCTCTTCCAGCCATGTCAGCGGATTGAACCAGCTCATCATGCGAAAAGCATGCGATACGGCGTTTTCCACGCCCTTCTTCAGCGGCGGCACCACGTTGACCGCGATGCACAGATCGGCCCCCATCATGTTGACAATCTCAGCCGGCACGGGGTCTGAGACGCCACCATCCACCAGCACGCGCCCGTCGATCTTCACAGGCGAAAAGACCATGGGCACCGAAGCGCTGGCGCGAAATGCATCGGAGAGTTTGCCCGTGCCGATCGAGACTCGCTCGCCGCTTTCCACATCGGTAGCCACTGTCCGGCACGGGATCGTCAGGTCTTCAAAAGTCGTTATGGCGCCCAGCAACGGCCGGAATATTTCGATGAACCGCTCGCCGGCCAGGAGTCCCGGCTTGGTTAACGTCAGATCGACCGCGAGCAGCGCGTTCTGCCGCTTGCCCAGCTTGTAAGCCATGTCGATCATTTCATCGACGCCAATCCCCGCGGCATAACCGACGCCGATGATCGACCCCTGGCTGCATCCGGCCAGCAGATCGATCGGGATATCGTTCTTCTCCAGCACCTTGAGCACACCAAGGTGAGCAATACCGAACGCCGCGCCGCCGCCGAGTGCGATACCCACCGACGCGCCCAGAATCTTCCGCGCCAGTCTCTGAATGGGGAGCGCTGAGGCAGCCCGGGGGTTCAGGCGCAGATATGCCAGCGAATCTCCGCGCGACATGCCTGTATCGTTGGGAATCACAAACGGCTCGCAGTGGTTCAGCGAGATCGGGCGGGAACCCGGGTTGAAGAGGTTAACGATCTGGTATTTCCGCAGCTTGTTCGGCGAGCCATCCTTGTTCGTGTGCCCGCTGCCCGGCTGCGGGGGAGCGTTCGGTACATCGACGACTTCGATAAATACATCCGAAAAGAGCGGTACGCTCTCCAGCAGCCCGTGGACGCTGGTGTTGAGGTCGAACACCATGAACGGAAACCGCGTACTCAGGTTCGAAATCAGGTTTGAAGCACGTTCCGCATAGAACGGGACCGGCAGGTCTGTGCGCGCCGGAACCTCCAGAATCGACACGCCGCCGATTTCAGTCGGCAGAACTTCATTGATCTCGCGATCGGTTTGGCGCACCTCCCCCGAAAGCAGTTTCCCGACCGCGCCTTCCGCGGCCGTCTGGCTCATGCGCACATTCACCAGCAGAACGTCCTGCCCGGTGAGATCGTGCAGATAATCGGCGAGGTAAGCGGCGACGAGACTCTTGCCTTTCAGCCCCGGTTCCGCGCCGACGGTAATCGTCAGCGTCGAACCGCGCATCACCTCGCCTTTGTTCATGTTGGCGAGCCGCTTACACAGAATACGCGTAAAGTATTCCAGCGCCTTCGGATTTTTCAGAAAGAGCGTATTGAAGGCGGTTCGGTCGAGCGACATCAGACGCGCGCGCCTGCTGGCGGCCACGGTGGCCGTGCGTTTCCCCCCCTGCAACAGCGCCATCTCGCCGAAGAAATCTCCCCGTTTCAGAACAGCGATCAGTTGCTGCGAGGTTTCTCCCACCAGAACGTCAAGTTCGCCATCGAGCACTACGTAAAAGGTGTTGCCTTCTTCGCCCTGCCTGCAGATCGTGTCGCCCTTCTGATGTGTTTCTTCAACGAAGAGCTCCTGCACGGCAGCCAGTTCGGCGCGGCCAAGAAAGCTGAATATCGGGATTGTCGCTAACAGGTCTTGCCAATCTGCCATTAAAACGCTCTCTCTCCGGGTAAGTCCGATCGTTCATTTTCGCATTCCGGCGGCATGAAAGCGACAATTTTCCGCAGTGTTACAATTTGCTGGTCCGGGGAGACATCGCAGATGAAAGATAAATACTATCGGGAAAATGAATGGTGGGTCAGTCCTTATAACTTCGTGCCGGAAGTGCGCGATACGTTTCAATTACCGGCGAAGGTGAGTATCCACGACGCCACGCTGCGCGATGGGGAACAGACGCCGGGCGTTGTTTTCAGCGTCGCCGACAAGATTGCCATCGCGGAGAAGCTGGATGAAGTGGGCGTGGAACGTATCGAAGCCGGCATGCCCGCCGTTTCCGAACAGGACTTCGAGGCCATCAAATACATTTCGAAAATGGGCCTGAAGGCCAAAATTTACACCTTTGCACGCGCCATCAACGCCGACATCGACAAGGCCCTGGAGTGTGGTTGCCACGGCGTCATTGTCGAGGTGCCGATCGGCTATCCGAAGCTGAAGTATCAGTTCAAATGGACGTGGGAGGACGTGCTGCGGAAGAGCGTTGGTGTCATTAACTACGCCAAGTCCCGCGGTTTGCACGTTGTCTACTTTCCCTACGACACCACGCGCGCCAGAGAAGAAGATCTTCGGAACCTGCTGAGCCGCATCGTCCTCGACTCGAATCCCGATTCAGTGGGCGTCGTCGATACGATGGGTTGCGCGCTGCCGGAAGCCATTAAATATATGGTGCGGCTCGTCAAGTCGCTGACGAAACTTCCCGTGGAAGTGCATACACACAACGATTTCGGCATGGCGGTCGCCACCGAGCTGGCGGGCGTGGAAGCGGGCGCCGAATGCGTCCACAGCTGCGCCAACGGCCTGGGCGAACGAACCGGCAACGCAGCCCTTGAAGAGTTGATGGTGGCGCTGCACGTCCTCTACGGTTACGACACGCAGTACAAGCTGAACAAGCTGCCCGAACTGGGCGCGCTTGTCAGCCGCATCAGCCGCTTCGAGACGGCCGTCAACAAGCCCATCCTGGGTGACAGGAACTTCACTCGCGAGTCCGGTATCGGAGTCGATCTGGTGGTCAGGGAACCCCTTGCCATGTTCGGCACGCACCCTGCGCTCACTGGCCGTCAGGGCGAAGTCGTGCTGGGCAAGAAGAGCGGCAAGGCGTCCATCACTTACAACCTGGAACAAATGGGCATCAGCGGGACGGATGACGAGTCCATCGCCGAAATGCTCCGCCTCGTAAAAGACAGGGGCATCGAAAAGCGTGGTCTCCTGACTCCCGAGGAGTTCAGGGAAATAGCCGAGGGCGTGCTCGCGGTCCGCAAATAACAGCGCGTACCCGAATGGGCATTGATTACCTGAAGGCGACGGCTGCTGCGGTCGGGCTCGAAATCAGCGCTGATAATCAGCCGGGCGTGATGGAGAATCTCGACCGCATCGCCGCCATCGCTGATTTTCTGATGCTATTTCCGCTCGCCCAGGACATAGAAGTTGCACCGGTATTTCGGCCGTGACCGCGGAAGGTATCGCCGGGATTTCGGCTGCGGTTCGATCCCGCGACGTCCGAGCAGTCGATGTTGCACAAGCCGCGCTCGATCGCATCCGGCAACTCGATCCGCGTCTCAACTGCTTCACGGCCGTTCTCGCCGAACGGGCTATAGCTGACGCAGAAGAACTCGACCGGAAGATCGTTCGTGGTGAAAACCCCGGACCTCTTGCCGGCGTACCCTTCGCCGTCAAGAATCTCTACGATGTGCGAGGCATCCCCACGCTCGCCGGCTCTGTCATACGCAGGACCTCGGCGCCCGCGGCGCACGATGCCTCCATCGTCACCGCCCTGCACAACTCCGGCGCGGTGCTCGTGGGCGCTCTGAATATGGATGAGTTCGCATACGGTTTCACCGGCGAAAACAGCCACTACGGCCCCACTCACAATCCGCACGATCTCACGCGCGTTGCCGGTGGCTCATCCTGTGGGTCCGCAGCCGCAGTGGCAGCCGGGATAGTGCCGCTGGCACTTGGTTCCGATACCAACGGCTCCATCCGCGTTCCAGCTTCCTTCTGCGGCATCTTCGGCCTGAAACCGACCTACGGACGCCTCTCACGTCGCGGCGCCTTTCTTTTTGCCGGAAGTCTCGATACAGTCGGACCGTTCGCGCGTTCAGTGGAGGATCTGGCTCTCGCGTACGACGCCATGCAGGGCTTCGATCCCGCCGACCCGGTCTGCGCGGAACGGCCCGTTGAACCTTCCCTTCCCCGCCTCCGCGACGGCATCGGCGGCCTGCGAATCGCCACGGCCGGCGGCTATTTCGCCGACCCGGGTGCGGCGCAAGCCAACGAAGCAGTCTCGATCGTCGCAGCCGCGCTGCACGCCTCTCGCACCGTGGAGATTCCTGAAGCCGCGCGCGCCCGCGCCGCAGCTTATTTGATCACCGCGTCTGAAGGCGGCAACCACCATCTTTCCGACCTGCGCACGCGCGCTGACGAATACGACCCCAACACGCGCACGCGACTGATCGCCGGCGCTCTGATGCCTGCCGCGTTCGTGAGTTTCGCGCAACGCTTCCGCGCCTGGTACCGGCAACAACTGCGTGCGATTTTCGAGGACCTCGATATCATCCTCGCGCCTGCTACACCCTGCCCGGCGATCAGGCTCGGCCAGAGCACCATCACCCTGAACGGCGAGGAAGTACCAGCCAGGCCCAACCTCGGCGTTTTTACACAGCCCATCTCTTTTGTCGGCCTGCCTGTCGTTACGGTTCCCGTGCAACTCCCCGGACAGCTTCCGATCGGCGTCCAGCTCATAGGCCCGCCGTTTTCGGAAGCAATGCTGTTGCGCGCCGCGCACTTCCTTGAGTCCGCAGGTATCGTCTCGGCCCCCGTCGCGCACCTTCCGGGCTGAATGCACGATATCCTGTCCAGAAGCACCAATGATCTGCTGATGCAAATGCTCCAGCCTGCAAACGAAGCGCCCGCGTCGAAAGGCAGTCAGACGCTTCACCTGTGGGTACTGGCCGGAATCGTAGCCGGCATCGTCTTCGGTCTGGTCGACCCAACTCACGCAGCCGCCATGAAGCCGCTCGGCGACGGCTTCATCAAGCTGATCCGCATGGTGATCGCGCCAATCATCTTTTGCACCGTCGTCGCCGGCGTGGCCAACGTCGGCGACATGCGCAAGCTCGGCCGCGTCGGCATCAAGGCACTTCTTTATTTCGAAGTCGTTACCACCCTCGCGCTCGGAACCGGCCTCATCGTCGTATCCCTGGTCCAGCCCGGCGCTGGCATGAACGTGAACGCCGCTACTCTCGATCCCGCGGCCGTTCAACAGTACGCGGGCACGGGTAAAGCCCTGTCGACTGTCGATTTTCTGCTGAACATCATTCCCGACACGCTCGTCAATGCTTTTGCAAAAGGTGAGATTCTGCAGGTTCTGCTCGTCTCGATTCTGGTGGGTCTGGCGCTGGCCGCCGTGAAAGACGGCACTCCGCTCATTCGTGCCATCGACATCGTCGCGCAGGTTCTGTTTCGCGTCGTCGGCTTCATCATGAAAGCCGCGCCGCTCGGCGCTTTCGGCGCTATGGCGTTCACGATCGGCAAGTATGGCCTGCGTTCTCTGCTCCCTCTTGGCAAGGTGATCCTTTGCAGCTCGCTGACCAGCCTCTTCTTCGTTTTCGTCATACTGGCGCTGATTTCGAGGCTTCACGGCTTCAGCATCTTCCGGCTTGTGAGGTACCTCGACGAAGAACTTCTGATCGTTCTTGCAACATCTTCTTCCGAACCCGCCCTTCCGGGCCTGATGGAAAAAATGGAGATGATGGGCTGCTCGAAGTCTGTCGTGGGGCTGGTCGTTCCATCCGGCTACTCTTTTAATCTGGATGGCACCGCAATCTATCTGACGATCGCTTCAGTATTTGTAGCGCAGGCCACGAATACGCACCTGACCGCAATGCAGACGTTCACAATGTTGCTCGTACTGATGCTGACGTCGAAAGGCGCCGCTGCTGTCACCGGTGGGGCTTTCATTACACTGGCCGCGACTCTCTCCTCCCTTGGCACCATTCCCGTCGCCGGCATCACGCTTCTGCTCGGAATCGACAGATTCATGTCGCAAATACGCTCGCTCACCAACCTCGTTGGAAACGCGGTCGCTACGATCGTCATCGCCAAATGGGAAAACGAGTTCGAACCCCCCGGCGCTGCAGAGTCGAGTTTTTCCAACATCGCCCCGCGCGACTTGAAAATTCCGGTCGGCTGAGAATCTTTTTCGGAAATTCTTTCCGCCTGCCTTCGCGATAACCCTTCCCTCACGTTCGGGGTTATGGCATCGTGTAACCCCAAGCGTCAGCGCGGGGAATCTTTCCTTTCATGTCTTTTCGTCAACATGAAGAATCGATGGAACTCCGATTGCGGGCTCAGCGGCGGTGAAGTGTTATTGACAATGGCAGCCACGTCGACATTATGCGTTACTTCATCGGGCCTCTCTCGATGATCCACGCGCCGTGCAGGGTGCCATCGAGCGTGAAGTGATCTCCGTCGCCGCATGAACGCGTACATCCATCCCACTGCGCTGATCGAGGAGGGCGTCCAAATCGGCGCCGATTCCTCGGTCTGGGATGGCGTCCACATCCGGCGCAACACTCATATCGGACACCACTGCATCATTGGAGAAAAAAGTCACATCAGCTATGACGTGCAGATCGGCAATCTTGTGAAGATCAATGCTTTTGTCTATATCTGCAGCGCCGTAACACTGGAAGATGGTGTGATGGTTTCGACAGGCTGCATCTTTACGAACGACCGTTACCCGCGCGCTACTGAGCCGGAACTGATGTCTCTCCGTTCGAGCGCGCCGGATGAACGGACCATGCCAACCGTCGTCCGCGCAGGCGCGACTCTGGGCGCAGGTTCTCTCATCGGCTGCAATCTTACGATCGGGCGTTTTGCGATGGTCGGCATGGGCAGTCTGGTCACAAGGCCAATCGACGATTTCCACATGGCCCTCGGCCATCCCGCCCGAGTCGTCGGCTATGTCTGCCGCTGCGGGCTTCCCTTCGCCAAATTCCTCGCGGATCACCACCCGGAACGCATAGTGCACAGTTGCGCCGTGTGCCGCCGCCGCTACACCACGCGCAACGGCGTAGTCACGGAATCGTTTGCAGCACTGTCATAAATCCCGCGCTTCACTCCGACAGCGCCCTGCGCGGCCTGCCATGGCTTCGAGGTGATCCTGTTACAGCTGGCCGACAATACCCAGGATGGCTTCCACCACGACCTCGTCCCCAACGATGGTGTTCATCATCAGGTTGTACAGTGACCGGTCCGGCCAGATCTTCCCGTAGTACTTTTTGATAAATGCCGCGCGCTCCCGGTCCACCGACTCGATCAGCGATGACGCTTCGTTTTCCGATTGCCCCGCCTCCATACAGCGGCGCATCTTCTCGTCGTGCGGCGCATACAGAAATGTGTGGAAGGCGTCATCGCGATGCCGCAAAAACCAGTTCGCCCCCCGTCCCACAATGACGCAATTCCCCCGCTCTGCAACCTCGGTCACCACCTTCTCGAACAGAATCGACAGATGTTCCGCGTCGAGAACTTCCAGCTCAGCCGTATCGATGCGCGCCTCGAAACTCCCTCGCATGAACGCCTTGGCCAGCCGGTAGAATACCGAGTCGACCCGCTCTTCATGCTTCTGGACCATTTCTTTCTTGCACTTAAGCCGGCGCGCGATCTCTTCCGTGATCTCCTGGTCCCACAGCTTCCACCCCAGCCGCTCGGCAAGTGTCGAAGCGATGCTGCCCGCGCCGCACCCGTACTCGCGCTCCACGGTGATGACTTTAATCATGCCGAGTCTAATTTACAGGATTTTTGGTGCCGCGCGATACACTGAAAGTAGTGTTGTTGACAATTGCCCCCCAGGCGCCCGAGAGGCCCAAATGGCTTCGCGCGCCTGCCCCGGTGGGTGAAAACTACCGCGAACTCAAAACTCTCATTACAGACCTAAGGCTTCACACGGTCTGTGAGAGCGCCGCGTGCCCCAACGTCGGCGAGTGCTGGAACCACCGCACCGCCACATTCATGATTCTAGGCAACGTCTGCACCCGCCGCTGTGGCTTTTGTGCCGTGCAGAAAGGCGCCCCGCTGCCGGTCGATTACGACGAGCCGCGCCGCGTCGCCGAAGCAGTTTCCATCATGGGTCTGCGCTACGCCGTCGTGACCAGCGTCAATCGCGACGATCGCAAAGACGGGGGCGCCGAACTCTTCAAACTCACCCTCGAAGCCATTCGCGAACGCGTGCCCGGCTGCAAAGTCGAAGTCCTCGTCCCCGATTTCCAGGGCAGCCACGCCGCCATGAAAATCGTGATGGACGCCCGGCCGGACGTCCTCAACCACAACACCGAAACCGTCCCGCGCCTCTATCGTCAGGTCCGGCTCGGCGCCCGTTACGAGCGCTCGCTCGAGATGCTGCAACACGCCAAGCAACTCCGCCCCGAAACGCCCGTAAAGTCAGGCCTCATGCTCGGCCTCGGCGAGACGCCCGAGGAAGTACTCCAGGTCATGCGCGATCTCAAAGCGCACAGCGTCGATATCCTGACCCTCGGCCAGTACCTGCGCCCGTCACCGAAGCACCTGCCGATCGTGCGTTACGTTCCGCCCGCTGAATTCGACGACTACCGCCGCGCCGGGGCCGAAATGGGCTTCGCCCACGTCGAAGCCGGCCCACTCGTCCGCAGTTCCTACCACGCCGACGACTCCCTCTCCGCCGCCTTGAGGTAGGGTAGGCGTTTCCGCCTGCCCATTCTGCGATGATGAACAAATGTTTCCGCGAGCCATCGCCCTCGTTCTATCCCTCGCCATCACCGCAATAGCAGCCGGCCCGATCTCCTTAGACCAACGCTTCGCCGCCCTGCATAAATCCCCCCTCGAACTCCACGCCTTCCTCTACAAAATGCCGAAAGGCGCCGACCTCCACAACCACCTCTCCGGCGCCATTTACGCTGAAGACTTCCTCTCCGCCGCCATCGAAGAACACCTCTGTATCGACAAAGCCGCCCTCGCTCTCGCAGTCTGCGGCCCCCTCAAGGTGGACGCCTCCACGATCCAGACCGACAATACCCTCCGCAACGCCCTCATCGACGCTTTCTCGATGCGCAATTTCGTCCCCGGTAAACAGCCCGGCCACGACCACTTCTTCGACACTTTCGATCTCTTCGGCGCCGCCGGCAGCGGCAATCTCATCGCCGGTGTAGCCCGGCGCGCCGGTGATCAGAACGAGTCGTACATCGAGCTCATGGCTCTCTCGGGCGGCGGCCCCATCTCAAACATTGGCAAGACCGTTGGCCTGACAGGCGATTTCGAAGCCACCCGAAAACAACTCGAAGCCGCCGGACTGCCCGCGCAGGTGAAGGCCCTCAGCGCCCGCGTCGATGAAATGGAGCGCACGCGCGTGAGTAAACTCGGCTGCGACCAGCACCCCGATTCCCCTGCCTGCCGCGTGCAGATCCACTACGTCTATCAGGTCCTGCGCGAGTTCCCCAAAGAACAAGTCTTCGCCCAGGTGATCGCAGGCTTTGCCGCCGCTGCCGCCGACCCCCGCGTCGTCGCCGTCAACTTCGTGCAGGCCGAAGACGGCTACAACTCTATGCACGATTACGACCTCCACATGAAGATGGTCGACTACGCGAAGTCCGTCTACCCCAAAGTCCACATCACGCTGCACGCCGGCGAACTGGCCCCCGGCCTGGTCCCACCGGATGGCCTGCGCTTTCACATCCGCGAAGCCCTCGACACCGGCCACGCGGAACGCATCGGCCACGGCGTCGACGTCATGTATGAGAACGATCCCCTCGCTCTTCTCAAACAAATGCGCGACCATCACACCCTCGTCGAGATCAACCTCACCAGCAACGCCCTGATTCTCGGCGTGCAGGGCGATGAACACCCTTTCCCCATCTACCGAAAATACGGGGTGCCGGTGGCTCTTTCCACCGACGACGAAGGCGTTAACCGCTCCCAGCTGACTGAAGAATTCGAACGAGCGGTTCTGACTTACAACCTCAGCTATTCCGACGTCAGGGAGATGGTCCGCAACAGTATCGAGTACTCGTTCGCGCCGGGCGAAAGTTATTGGAAGGACCGCCGCTATACCGCCCCGGTCGCCCCGTGCGCCACAGGCCGTAAGACGAACGCCTGCCAGTCGTACCTCGAAAAAAACGAAAAAGCCCGCCTCGCAGCCGATCTCGAAGAACGTTTCAGTACATTTGAACGTACTTACAGGTGAGGACGATTTAATCGAGGACGATATGCGTTACTGGCTGATTCACTGGATTCTGAGCGGCGTTGCGCTCCTGGTTGTTGCGAACATCCTGCCCGGTATTCAGGTGGATGGTTTCGGGTCTGCCCTGATTGCAGCCCTGGTGATCGGTCTCGTCAGCGCGACCGTGGGCATCGTGCTCAAGATCGTGCTGCTGCCGTTTATCTTCCTGACGCTCGGCATCGTCTACTTCCTGATCAACGGTTTCATGCTGAAACTCGCCTCGGAAATAGTCCCCGGCTTCCGCGTCTACGGCTGCCTGCCAGCGGTCCTCGGCTCCATCCTGCTGACCCTCGTGGACTTCGTCCTGAACCGCTTAGCCGGCATCTAGCCAGGTACACGCGACTTCAGTCGCGTTCGTTCAAGTCGCGTGTACCTTACGCGTCCGGATTCACCAGAATAATGTTCCCGACCGCCGTATTCGACGCGGGTACATGATAGAAGCGGTAAGCTTCCTTCGCGTTATCGTCCAGCGCGCCGCGCATCACGTGCCACATCACCATCTCGATGCCTTCAGCGCCCGCCTCCCGCACATACTGCATATGCGGAATCTCCGACAGACCCTTCGGATCGGCGGTCAGCCCGTCGAGAAACTTCTTGTCGAACTCGCTGTTGATCAGCCCGCAGCGCTCGCCGTGAATCTGGTGCGACATGCCGCCCGTTCCGAACACCACCACGCGCATGTCTTTCGGATATTCCTCAACGGCCTTCTTGATGGCCTGGCCGAGCGCGAAGCAGCGCTTGCCGCTCGGCGGCGGATATGTCACTACGTTCACGCACAGCGGAATCACCGGACACGGCCACTCTTTCACCTGGCCGAACATCATAGAAAGCGGTACCGTCAGACCGTGATCCACTTCCATCTCGTTCACGATCGTCATATCGAAATCATTGAGGATCAACGATTCGACCAGATGCCACGCAAACTCCGCATCGCCCTTCACCACAGGCACCGGACGCGGGCCCCAGCCTTCATCAGCCGGCTGAAACTCCGGCGCCACGCCGAGACAGAAGGTCGGAATGTACTGCAGCGAGAAAGCCGTCCCGTGATCGTTGTAAACCTCGATCACCATATCCGGCTTCAGCGCCGCCAGCACTTCCCGCGCCTTCGCAAAGCCGTCGAATACGGGCTTCCAGTATTCCTCCTGGGTCTTGCCCATATCGAGCGCAGCCCCGATGGCCGGCACATGCGAACAACCGACGCCGGCAATAATTCTCGCCATTAAACGTTTCCCTTCTTCTGGTCAGCCTTGCTGCGGTTGCCCTGAATGGGCCGCCCGCCGCCAATCATCATCGCGCGGTAGTTTTCACGCGTCGTCCCCGCCATCGAAGCCGCCATGGCTTCGAAGGAGAACCCCGAAGTCGCGCCGAGCTTCGAGACGTAGTATATGTTCCCGCCCTCCTGGATCATTCCGAGCCAGTTGCGTTCCAGGACCGCTTTGCGCTGCGCTTCCGACAGCTTGAATTTATTCAGGTACGTCGGCTCATCGGCGAGAAACGCCTTGCGGTTCTCATCCTTCATGAGCGACATGCAGAAATTGTTGAGGTGATAACCCTTCGCACAGGCGTGCTTGTCGAACAGGTACGTGCCCGGGATATCGGAATACTCTTCGGATTTGCTCATGGTCTTCTTTCTGACTTACTCTACGCGTCCTGCTCTAAAAATCGGGCGCATCGTCGAGGAACTCGACGCCGAGATCCTTCAGTCTTGTACGCAGGCCGTACATATCGAGACCCAGATCCCCCGCCTTCAGACGCTCGCGGTTCTTTTCTTCTTTGATGCGCCGCTGGTCGCTGAGTTTCGCCACCTCGGCAGCCTCTCTGCGCGGCACCACCACTACACCATCCACATCCGCCACGATTACGTCGCCCGGGTTCACGATGATACCCGCGCAAACCACCGGGACATTCACCGAGCCCGCGGTCGCTTTCACCGTGCCCATTGCGGAAATAGCCTTCGACCACACGGGGAATCCCATCGTCGTCAGGTCGGCCACATCGCGCACGCCGGCATCGATAATCAGCCCCGCGCAACCACGTACAGCCAGCGAAGACGCCAGCAGTTCTCCGAACATGCCATCCGTCGATTCCGCAGTCGTCGTCACCACCAGAACATCTCCCGGCTGGCAGACTTCAACTGCCGCGTGGATCATCAGATTGTCACCCGGCTGGCACGACACCGTAATCGCCGGCGCGCCGAGTTTCGCGCTCGCATAAATCGGGCGCATGTAGGGCTTCATCAGCCCGGAACGGCCCTGCGCTTCATGCACAGTGGCCACGCCGAGATCGCGAAGCATTTTAGTGACTTCGGGGTCCGGCCGTTTGATATTTCGGTAGATAACAGGTTTCATGAGAGCGGGCCGGCAACTTGCGGGATGGTTTTCCGGGATAAAGACAAGATTCCAGTATTACACCCCGGTCCCGAAGCGTCAACAGAATCGCGCCCTGTGATATATCAAATTTTGGACCAGGACTCTTGACAGATTCCGGCCATGCTTATATCTTTGATAATCACATTTCAGACATCGCAGTTCACGTTTGATTACCTTTGCCGGGCTCGCGCCGTCTTTACAGAGGAACTTTCTTAGCACCACCCAAGGACTTTTGAAATGTCTTTATTCACGATTTGTCAGGCGATACAGCAGTCTTCCATCGGCACGCAGATTCGCGAGTCGACCTATGTCTTCCCGCTGATCGAAGCCACGCACGTCCTCGGCCTCGCCATGTCGGTCGGCACCATCGCCATCGTCGATCTTCGCCTCATCGGCGCCACCATGACGAAGGAGCCCGTCACCGACGTGATCGAGCAACTGCAGCCGTGGACGCTCAGCGGATTCGCGGCCATGTTCATCAGCGGCGCGTTTCTGTTCTGGTCGGAAGCCGCGCGCCTCTATCCGAGCTACAGCTACCGCATCAAATTTATTTTCATGTTTTTGGTCGGCATCAACGCTCTGCTGTTTCATTCGACCATTTATCAGTCGGTGGACAAGTGGAACAACGACCGGGTCACCCCGATCCGCGCGCGCATGGCGGGCTGGATCGGCATCACCTTCTGGGCCGTCGTGATCTTCTGTGGCCGCTGGACCGCGTACAACCTGAAGTAAAAAAGGACCCACTTTTCTCATGAATTTTCTTGAACTCTTCAAGTGGTTCGACGCGACCTGGATCAGTAAGGTCATCCGCGATTCCACTTACATCTTTCCCGTCGTCGAAGTGCTGCACCTGTTCGGCCTGACGCTGCTCCTCGGCACCGTCAGCGTCGTAGCCATGCGGATGCTCGGCTTCGGCATGCGCCGCCAGTCGGTTCATGAAGTCGCGACGCAACTCGCGCCCTGGTCCGTCGGCGCCGCGATCCTGACCATCGTCAGCGGCATCCTGCTCTTCCTGTCGGAAGCGATGAAATGCTACGGCAACGCGGCTTTTCCCTGGAAGATGTGGCTCCTCGTCGGCGGCATTATTCTCTACTTCGTCACGCAGAATAAAGTCACCTCACCCAACTCGAAGCTCAGCCCAGGCCAGCTGAAAATCATCGCAATTCTCTCGCTGGTGCTCTGGTACGGCGTCGCCATCGCCGGCCGGGCGATCGCGTTCGTCTAACCGCTATCCTCTAAAACAGTGAGCACAGAATCCCCCTACGTCGAGCAGGATCACAATCCTGCGCCTCTTGAATTTGCCATGCCGCATGGCGCGATCGACGCGCACATGCACGTCATCGGACCCTTCGACCGCTTCCCGCTGTCGCCGAAGGCGCAGTACAAGCCTGTCGCCGCCACTTGGCAGGAGCAGAAGGAAGTCCTGCTCGACAAGCTTGGTTTCTGGGGCTACGTAGTTGTCCAGGCTACATGCCACGGCACCGATAACAGCGTCGTAGTCGACGCGCTCGAACACATGGAAGGCCGTGCAGCCGGCGTCGCCTCTGTCACCGAAGACGTCACGCACGCGGAGCTGGAGCGCTTGCACGAAGCCGGAGTCCGCGGCGTGCGCTTTGCCTTCCTGCCGCACATCGCCAGCGAAACCACGCCAACCGACGTCATCCAGCGCATCGCGGAAAAGATCCAGCCCTTCGGCTGGCACACCGATCTCTACTTCCTGCCGCAGACTTTCGGAGTGATGGAGCCGCTCATCCGCTCGCTCCCGACGCCGGTATTGATCGATCACATGGGCCGTCCCGACGTGAACGTCCCGGTCGAGCAGAACGACTACTTCGACAAGCTCCTCGAACTCGGCGCCAGCCGCAACGACATCTACTGGAAGCTCACTTCACCCGACCGCTACACGCGCTCGGCGCGACCCGAGGACTGGGGCGTCGCTCTGCCTTTCGCGCATGCGCTGCTGAAAGAATTCCCGGGCAACGTAGTCAGCGGCACGGACCGTCCGCGCCCCAACATGAACACGGTTATCGTCACCGGCCGCGGCAATCCGCCCAACAAAATGCCGAACGACGGCGACATCGCGAACCACTGGATCTGGCCCGTAGCGCACAAAAACGCCTCCGTGCTCACCCGACTCCTCGTGGAAAATCCGCGAAAGCTTTACGACTTCCGCCAAGCCTGATGTGGCGCACGCACTCGTGCGTGCCGCATCGAGACTCGTCTCGATGCCCGCCCGGGTCCAATGAGAAGATCCCGCGCTGGAACCACTGTAAAGGTATGGCATGCAGCCGGCGCCGTTTACCTCATATCTACCCGGAAGACACCCCACTCTTTCTCACTTTTCATCTTCACGGCAGTATGCCCGCCACACTACGTCCGCCGCCCGGCCCGCTGTCCTCTGGCGAAGCTTTCGTCTGGCTCGACCGCCGACTGGACACAACGAGAAAGGGCCCATGTATCTTCGACAACCCGAGATCGCGCAAATCGTTACCAATTTCAATCCGTAAAGGGGTTGATCTGGGCCATTACAAATTGCACGCGTACGTGGTCATGGCAAATCACGTTCATCTTCTGATTCAGCCGACAATCGCGCCCGATCGCCTGCTGAGGTCCCTGGAGGGATCGGCCGCACGCGAAGCCAACCGCCTGTTAGACCGAACAGGTGAACCTTTTTGGCAGAAGGAGTCGTACGATCACTGGGTACGGAATACGAAGGAGTTTCTGAAGATCAAAGCGTATATCGAAAACAACCCCGTCAAAGCGGGTCTCGTTCGAGATGCTCGGGACTTTCCCTGGTCAAGCGCGGGCGTCGAGATGAGTCTCGACGCGGCACGCACGAGTGCGTGCGCCACGCGCCCTACCCTGCCTTCGCCGTCTTGATCAGCACAGGCTTCACCTTCGCGTTCTCACGCACGACATCTCCTGGGCTGATCACCACCCGCTGCCCCATCTTGAGTCCGCCGAGAATCTCCAGCCGATCGCCGTAATCGCGTCCCACGTCGACTGCCTGGAAGTGCACGATGTCGTCGTCACCCACCACCGCCACATGGCTGCCGTCGCCGCGCACCACCAGCGCATCCGCGCGGATGATCAGCGGCGGCTCCTGCCTCGGCGTCGTGAAGCTCACTTCCGAATACATGCCCGGCAGCAGTTGCCCGCCGTCGTTCGGCACCTGCACTTCGGTGAGCAGAGTACGCGTCGCCGGATCCAGCGAACTCGCCGTGCGCGTCACCGTACCGGTGAACGTCTTCATCGGCAGATCCGGAATCTTCAGCTGTGCCAGTTGCCCCACGCGCACCGATGTCGAATCGGCCTGCGGCACGTTCACATAAGTCCGCATCCGGTCCGTCTGCGCGATGCGGAACATGAGCGTGCTCCCCTCGGTCACCAGCGCGCCCGTGTCCACATTTCGCAACGTGATCACGCCGGCAAACGGCGCCCGCACTTTCAGATAACCCTGCAGTTCCGTCAACCGCCCCAGGTTCGCTTCAACCGCCGTAATGTTGCTCTTCGCCACATTCACGGCCTTGTCCAGCGACTGCACACTCTGCCCAAGCGCCTCGTATTGCGACTTGTAAGTATCCGCGTCCTGCCGCGACACCGCGCCCTTCCCTACCAACGCATTCCACCGCTCGTACGTGAGCTTCGCCATCTCGGAATTCGTTTTGCCCTGCCCCAGATTCGCGTTCGCTTCCTCAAGCGACGCGCGGGCCTGATCGACACTTGCCTTCGCCTGCCGCACCTGCTGATCCAGTTCGGCCGCATCGATCTCGGCCAGCAACTGCCCGGCCTTCACGCGATCGCCGATATCGACATACCGCATCTTGATGTAGCCGCTGGCGCGCGCCAGCACCGGCGCTTCTGTCACTGCCTGAATATTGCCCGGCAGCGACAACATGCTCTTGCCCGACGCCTGCTCCACCACGGCAACGTTCACCGGAGGCAAGGCAGTCGCGTCCTCCTTCGCTTCTTTCGCGAGCGCGGTCTGCCGGTTGGTTTCGGGCAGGTAGCCCGCAAAGAACGCGCCCGCCAGCGCCAGAGCAGCAACGATTGCGAGACCCCACAGCGTCGCCGATGACGGCCGCTTCCCTTTGCCGTGGGGATGCGGAACGTCGCGATGCTGTTCGTGCAGCTGTCGCTTGAGCTGTTCGATCTCGGCAAGTAATCGCGCCTCAGTCCTGTCGCTGAGTTCCCTGTCTTTCATCTCCCGGTCGTTCATCTCCCGATCGTTAATTGGCGTCTGCATGGGTTTCCGTATTGAATTTATTCGCGTTCATCCAGGTTGTCTCACGCAGACAGATAGGAGCTGACGTCCTCGCGTTCCTCTTCTTCCAGTTTAAGGTCAAAATCCACAGGGGCCTTTTTGCGCATCAGGCTGTAAACGATCGGCACGATAAACAGAGTCGTCACAGTCGCCAGAATCAGACCGCCGATCACCGCCCGGCCGAGCGGCGCGTTCTGCTCGCCGCCTTCGCCCATCCCCAGGGCCATCGGCAGCATACCGATGATCATCGCCGACGCCGTCATCAGCACCGGCCGTATGCGCGTCGAGCCCGCTGCAAGCGCAGCCGCACGTTCGTCCATGCCTTCCAGCCGCTGATCGTTCGCAAAAACCACGATCAGAATACTGTTGGCCGTCGCCACCCCGATACACATAATCGCGCCCATCAGCGATGGCACGCTGAAAGTCGTCTGGGTCACGAACAGCATCCACAGGATGCCCGCAAGCGCGCCAGGCAGCGCCGTCAGAATAATGAACGGATCCAGCCACGATTGAAAATTGAGTGCCATCAGGAAGTACACCAGCACGATGGCGAAAATCAGGCCCAGCCCAAGGCGGTAGAAGGACTCCTGCATCGTGGCGATCTGCCCGCGCAGATCGAGTGTCATGCTCTTCGGCAGAGTCTTCGCCGCATCGTCCATGATCTTCTGCACTGCCGCGCCCACCGAACCCAGGTCCTGCCGGTCCACGTTCGCGTAGACATCGAACACCGGCTGCACATCATAATGGTTCACGATCTGCGGCGCCACGCCACGCGTGGTCGTCGCCAGATTCGAGAGATGCTGCACGGGATCACTGCCTGCCCCCGGGTTTCCGTAAGCCAGAGTCGACTGGCTGGGTGAAGCGCCAACCGCGGCAAGTCCTGAGCCGCCCGTATTGGCAATCTTACCCACTGCGGAAATCGGCGTGCGCATCAGCGCATCCAGCGAATCGATTTTCCTTTGCGGTGTCTGCGGGCCGATCTGGTACTGAATCCCGCTCGCCCAGTTCAGCCATTGCGCGGGCGCAATCTGCGAGGTGCCGCTCAGCGAAATCAGCAGGCTGCTGGCGACATCGCTTTGCGAAAGCCCTACCTGCCCGGCCTTGTCGCGATCCACATTCACCCGGATCTCGGGATAATCCACTACCTGATGGACATGCACATCCACGGCGCCTGGAATCCGCGCGATCCTGCGCTGTAAATCGACGGCCATTTTGTATCCGGCATCCGAATTGCGCCCCGCGATCTGCACATCGATCGGCGAGGGCAGCCCGAAGTTCAAAATCTGGTTCGTAATATTAGCGGCTTCGAAATAGAAGGCCACGCCGGGGAACTTTTCGTTCAGACGTTTGCGCAGCCGGTCCTGATAATCGAGCGTGCTTGCGGTGCGCTTTTCTTTCAGCGACAGCAGGATCTCGCCATCGCCCGTACCAAGGGTCGGGTTGTCGCCGAACGCCAGATTGAAACCACCGTTTGGCAGGCCGATGTTGTCGATGATGGTGCCGAGTTCGCTCGCCGGTATGACACGCCGAATCTCGTCTTCGATCTGGCCGAACACCACTTCAGCCTGCTCGATACGAGTCCCGGCCGCCGTTCTCGCGTGCAACCGGAGTTGACCGGAATCGACAGTCGGGAAAAAGTCGCTGCCGATGAAATGGATCAGGCCGAGCGAGCCGAAGGCGAAAAACAGAAAGCCGCAAAGCACCATTTTGCGGTGTTCGAGAGCCAGATCGAGCAGCGAAATATAGAAGCCGCGGACCCGCTCGAACTGATGGTTGAACGCATAATGCACTCGCCAGATCAGGCCTTTGCCACCGGCCGTTTCGCCATGCTCGCCCAGGATGTAAAGCTTCATTTCCGGACGCAGCAGATAGTGCACCATGTTCGGAATCAGTGTGCGCGAGAGGAGATAAGACGCCATCATCGCGTAAACGACGGCCAGTGCCAGCGGGGTAAACAGGAACTTCGCCGCGCCCGTGAGCAGCAGCACCGGCACGAACACTACGCAGATACACAAGGTCGAAACGAACGCAGGCGCCGCAATCTGCTGCGCGCCATCCAGCACCGCGCGCACGAGCGGCTTCTTCATCGCCATGTTGCGATGCGTGTTTTCGATTTCGACCGTCGCGTCGTCGACCAGGATGCCGACCGCGAGCGCGAGACCGCCCAGCGTCATGACATTGATGGTCTGGCCGGTCAGGTTGAGCACGATGATCGACACCAGAATCGAGAGCGGAATCGAGATGCAGACGATGATCGTGCTGCGCCAGCTGCCGATGAACAGCAGAATCATCAGGCCCGTCAGACAGGCCGCGATCAGGGCTTCTCGCAGCACGCCTTCGATCGATGCGCGCACGAACAAAGACTGATCGGCAAGTTGTCTTAGCTGCAGATCGGGCGGCGCCTGGGGGATAATACGCGTCTTGATCGCTTTCTTGATCGCATCCACCACAGCCAGCGTCGACGCGCGCCCGTTGCGCATCACGACCATCAGCGCTCCCTTTTGCCCATCCACGCGCACGATCGAAGTTTGCACGGACGCGCCATCGCGCACCTGCGCCACATCTTTCATGTAGATGGGTGCGCCGTTGACGATTTTCACCGGCAGATCGTTAAGCTCCGCCACGGTGCGAGGACTGCTGTTCAGCTTGATCTGATAATCCCTGTCGCCGAATTTGGCGCTCCCCGCCGGCAGAATCAGATTCTGCTGCCCGAGCGCGCTCGAGACGTCGCTCGCGGAAATCTGTTTGGCGTACATGGCGTCCGGATCGAGATCGACCATGATGTTGCGGAACTTGCCACCGTAAGGGTTGGGGACCGTAGCGCCCTGAATGGTGGCAAGCTGCGTCCGGATGAAAGCGTTGCCATAATCGAAGAGCGCCGATTCGCTCATCGTTGAACTGCCCAGGCCGATTTGCAGCACCGGAACGCTCGAAACATCGTATTTCAGAATGTTGGGCGGAAACATGCCCGGCGGATAGCCGCGCAGGTTCGACTGCGCGTTCGCGACGACCTGCGCCTGCGCCAGTTCAATGCGCGCGCCGGGGTGGAAAAATACGCGGATCACCGCCACACCGTTGTAAGACTGACTTTCGATATGTTCGATGTCGTTGACGCTGGTTGTGAGGCCGCGCTCGAAGCCCGTCACTACCCGGTTGGCCATTTCTTCGGGCGAAAGGCCGTTGTACTGAAAGATGACGCTGAGAATCGGTATGTCTATGTAAGGAAAGATGTCGATCGGCATCGTAACGATCGAAATACCGCCAAGGATCATGATCAGAAACGCCATGATCACGAAAGTATAGGGACGCCGTAGCGCTAATTTGACGATCCACATGAGGGGTTTTAAATCAAATTGTACCGTTTAGGAATACTCAATCTAGGGCGGACTCCAGGCGCAAACGGTTACGCTTTTCCTTACTAACGTTTACGCTTCCAGTCCTGTACAATCTCCCCATGCGATTTCTGCTGATTCTCTTGCTGGCTGGTGCTGCGTGGGCACAAAGCGCTGTGTACGTAATAACACATATTGACCTGATGCCCGCCGGCACCGAGAACGGAGTGGCGGCGCTCAAGAGTTTTGCCGCAGAGACCCTGAGAGAACCGGGCTGCACCCGCTTCGAAATCCTGCAGCAAGACGGCCGTCCCAACCATCTCACGCTGGTCGGCATCTGGAAGGACCAGAAAGCCTTCGACCTGCACGATTCCAGCGCTTATACGAAGACTTTTCGCGAGAAGATGCAGCCGCTAATCGGGAGCCCGTGGGACGAGCGGCTGCATCAGTTGATCAAACCGTAGACGTGGTTCCAGGTTGGTAAGAAAGGCAAAGAGCCGACGTGGGCGTCGGCTGCAGGCCGGGGGGCCTGCCCCACCATCAAATCCCTGATCGCTTCAGGTAAGCGAGTCTGATAACGCTCAGACAAGCGCCGGTTTGTTTACCCCGCCCGGTCTCCAGGGCCTGCTCTTTTGACGTTCGTGACCAGAGCCTCGAGGAAATGGTCACGCATTGTGCGCCGGAACATCGCAGCGACGTCCGGCTTCTCGACTGCAAGATACATGGAGCGGCGGGCGAAACCGCCCGCCCCACCTCGGAAATAATGTGCAAGTCGCTGATAACGCGCGAAATAATTTATTTCGAATAATTGTGAACTAAAACGCGCTGAAGACGCGTTTCGTCGAGGGCGTTTTCCCATTTCGCGACGACAATCGTGGCGACGGCGTTGCCGATCAGATTCGTCGGCGTCAGGCCTTCCGACATCAGGCGGTGAATTCCAAGAATCAGCGCGACGCTGGCAACGGGGATTGTGCCAGCCGTGGCAAGGGTTGCCGCAAGCACCACGAAAGCCGCGCCCGCGACGCCAGCCGCGCCTTTCGACGTCAGCAGCAGGACCGCCAGCAGTCCGATCTGCTGCCCGATGTCGAGCGGTGTATTGGTAGCCTGCGCGAGGAATACCGCAGCCGTGGCCAGATACAGACAGGTGCCATCCAGATTGAACGAATAGCCCGTCGGAATCACCAGGCCAACGACGCTCTCTTCGCAGCCGAGTTCTTCGAGGCGGGCGATCATGCGCGGCAGGACTGTCTCCGACGACGTGGTCGCGAACACGATCAGCAGTTCTTCGCGGATGTAGCGGATCAGCCTGAAGATACTGAAACCGCACCATGCGCAGATGGGCCCGAGCACGCCGAAAACGAACACCAGACAGGTGAGATAGAAACCGCCGAGCAATCTGCCCAGCGACACCAGCGAACCTGCCCCGAAACGTCCCACCGTAAATGCGATGGCCCCGAACGCCCCGAGGGGCGCGGCCCACATGACGATCGCGACGATTTTGAACAGCACCTGCGACGCCACCTCGATGGCATGGACGATCGGCTTGCCCGTTTCTCCGGCCTTCGTCAGCGCGAAGCCGAACAGAACCGAAATGAGCAGCACCTGCAGCACGTTGCCATTCGCGAACGACCCCACCAACGTGTCTGGAATGATGTTCAGCAGGAACTGCACCGCCGTTTGATTCTGCGTCTGCGCGACGTACTGCTTCACGGTCGACGTATCGACGTGCGACAAATCGACATTCATGCCGCGACCCGGGTGCAACAGGTTCACCGCAACCAGGCCGATCACCAGCGCGATGGTCGTCAGTACTTCGAAATAGACGATGGCTTTGATGGCGACGCGGCCTACCTTCGCCAGATCTGTCATGCGCGCGATGCCATGCACGACCGTGCAGAAGATGATCGGCGCGATCAGCATGCGAATCGCTTTGATGAAAGCATCGCCCAGCGGCTGCATCTGGGCGCCCAGCGACGGCCGCACGATCCCGAGCAGGATTCCGAGCGCCATCGCGAGCATCACCTGCACCCACAACTGCCTGTACCAGACTTTCGCGGTGCTTGTGCGGGCGGGCGGAATCAACGCGCGATCATACCATTAATGGCTTCGTCGCTCGGGGAATTCTCGCCGCAGTTCTGGTCCGTCGTGGCGGCGACCTTCCTTGGGTTTCTCGGCATTGGCTCGGTGATCCCCGGCCTCGCGCCACATGTGGTGCACGATCTCGGCGGTTCGGACGAAACGGTCGGTTTCGTGATCGGGGTCTTCTCGTTCGTGGCGCTGGGAGCGCGTTTTTTCTCCGGCGCGCTGGCGGATACGAAAGGCCGCAAGACGTCGTTTGCCAGCGGTCTGCTGTGCTGCGCGATCGCGGGCGCGGTATACCTCGCTCCTCTCGGCATTGCGGGGGTTTATCTGGCGCGCGTGCTGCAGGGTTTCGGCGAAGCGTTCCTCTATACCGGCGCCGCCACCTGGGCAGTGGAGCTGGCCGGCACCCACCGCAGCGCGCAGGCACTCGGTTACGTGAGCAGCGGGATCTGGGGCGGGATGTCGGCCGGACCAGTCCTCGGTCACTATCTGGGTTCGTTCAGTCACGCCGCTGTGACGCAGAGTATACTGGCGCTGCTTTCTTTTGCCCTTTTGATCCGGGTGCCGGAGCGCTTCAAGCCGCATCCGCATAAAGTGAAGCGAAACTGGCTGCCGCGCCGCATGATCCTGCCGGGGCTCGCGGTGGGCTTCACGAACGTGCATTACCCGGTGATCACGGGCTTCCTGATCCTGCATCTGGCGCGGCATGGGAACTCCGGATCCGCGGCGTTTTCCGCCTATGCGGTCGTCATTCTCTTTTCGCGGTTTTTTCTTGGCAGCCTGCCGGATCGTATTGCGCCGAAGATCACGTATTACATCGGTCTCGCGGCGATGACGGTCGGGCTGCTGGTGCTGGCTGCAGGACCGCCGCCTCTCATCGCGATCGGCGCCGCCGCCATCCTGGGCTTCGGCTTCTCGTTCCCCTGGTCGTCGGTCGTTTCGACGGTCCTCCGGCAGACACCCGATCGTGAACATGGTTCCGCTATCGGCATCCTCGGAGCGTTTTATGATTTGTTCGTGGGCTTCGGCTCGCTCGCGGCAGGCGGAATTTCGGACCACTTCGGCTTCGCATCAGCGTTCGTACTGGCGGCGGCGATGCTCGGCGCGGCCTCCCTGGTTGGATGGTTCCTGTTTCCGGCCCGCCGTTCCGAAATCGCCCTGGCGGAGATCGCATGATGCGCGCCGTTGTCGGGTTGATACCTTTGCTGACGGCCGGGCTGCTGTTCGCGCAGCCGAAGACGTTCGAGACGGCGTCGGTAAAACTGCTCCCCGGCCAGGAGGGGCTCACGGACTTCGCCGCCAACGGCACTGACCGGTTTACGGTCACCAATGTGACAATGCAACTCCTGATCGAGATCGCTTTGGGAGTGGACGACACCCGCATTGCAGGAGGCCGCTGGCTCGGTTTGGAGCGCTACGACGTCGTCGCAAAGGCCGAAGACGGCGTGAGGCTGACTCAGGATGAACTGCAGCCTCGGCTGCAACGGCTGCTGGAAGACCGCTTCGAACTGGCGTATCATCGCGAGACAAAAGACATCCCGGGGTTCGCGCTGGTTGTGGCGAAAGGCGGGCCGAAGCTCCGCAGGAGCGCGAAAAATCCAGCGGCGCCGATCATTTACCCAGGCGGTATGCGTAGCGGAAGCTGGTCGATAGAATCGCTCGCGTGGGGCCTTTCTCGGCCGCTGCGGCAACCCGTGGTCGACGAGACCGGTATCAAAGGCGCCTTCGATATCGAACTTACCTTCGAGCGCGAAGGCGAAACCAACCCCCTCGATATTCACTGCGTTACAGGAGCAGTTGGGGCTCAGGCTCGAACCCCGCAAGGTGCCTGTCGAAATTCTGGTGATCGACCATTTGAATAAGGCGCCCACAGAAAATTAGCGGGCTGGCCTGAGCATGTCGGATTTCCCCACTGACAACAAGCGTCGAGATAAGTCTCGACGCGGCACGCGGAGTGCGTGCGCCACACTAGACGGCGCGGGTCAGGACACGGTTCAGGCGCTGTACAAAGGCCGCTGGATTCTCTACCGGCAGTCCCTCAACGAGAAGCGCCTGTTCCAGAAGCAGGAACGACGCGTCATTAATGAGCGACTCGTCTGTCGCGCCCATCAGTTTTTTTACGATCTCGTGATCGGGATTGATTTCGAGCGTGGGCTTCATGGAAGGCAACTGGTTCTGCCCCATCGCACGCAGCATCTGCTGCATCTGCATGGACGGCTCGTCTTCGTCCGACACGATGCACGACGGGCTGTCGGCGAGACGGACTGACGCTTTCACGTCCTTCACCTTGTCGCCGAGCGCGGCTTTGATCTTTTTGAGCAGCGGTTTCAGTTCCTCGGACTTGTCCTCGGATTTGTCGGCTTCGTCTTTCAAATCTTCACCGGCCGAACTCTTGTTGACGGCCTTCAGTTCGATGTCCTGATACTTGTCGATCGCACCGAACACGAGTTCATCGAACTCGTCGTCGAGGATCAGAACTTCGATGTCTTTCTTTTTATAAATCTCAAGCAGCGGGGACGTACGCAGCACGTCCGCCGTGCCGCCGGTGATGTAGTAAATGCCCTTCTGGCCTTCTTTCATGCGGCCTTTGACTTCGGCGAGACTCGTCCAGCCTTCGGTCTTCGTCGACTTCATCCGCACGAGGTCGAGAATGATCTCGCGATTGCCGAAGTCGCTGTACAGGCCCTCTTTGAGAAGGCGGTTGTATTCGTCGACGAACTTCCTGTAGTCCTCGGGCTTATCCGTTGCGATCGATTTGAGTTCGGACAGCACCTTCTTCACGCTCGCCGAGCGGATGTTATTGAGCAGGCGATTCTGCTGCAGAATCTCGCGGCTCACGTTGAGCGGAAGGTCTTCGCTGTCGATGATGCCACGCAGGAACCGCAGGTAGACGGGGAGCAGTTCCTTCGAATCGTCCATGATGAAAACTCGGCGAACGTAGAGCTTCACGCCGGGCTTGTAGTCCGCCTGGTAGATCCCCATGGGCGCCTTTGCGGGCACGAAAAACAGCGTGGTGTATTCCTGCGTACCTTCGGCCCTGGTATGGAACCAGAAAAGCGGATCTTCCCAATCGCCCGAAATGGACTTGTAGAGTTCCTTGTAGTCCTCGTCCTTCAGCTCGCTCTTCGAACGCTTCCAGAGCGCGCTGGCGGCATTGATCTGCTCAGTCGAGCGCGTTTTGATGGACTTCTTTTCCTCTTCATTCCACTCGCTCTTGTCGGCGGTCAGGTAGATCGGGAAGGCGATGTGGTTGGAGTATTTTTTGACGATCTCGCGCAGCTTATAGCTGTTGGCGTAATCTTTGCCTTCTTCGTTGAAGTGCACGGTGACCGTGGTGCCCTGCTGCGGGCGTTCGGCGGGCTCGATCTCGAAGCCGGTTTTGCCGTCGCTGGTCCACTTCCACGCCTGCTCTTCGGCGGCCTTGCGGGAGATGACTTCCACGCGATCCGCCACCATGAAAACGCTGTAGAAGCCGACGCCGAACTGGCCGATCAGGTTGGAATCCTTCTTCGCATCGCCTGACAGATTCGAGAGGAAGTTTTTGGTGCCGGAACGGGCGATGGTGCCCAGATGCTCCACCAGATCCTCGTCATTCATGCCGATGCCGTTGTCGGCGATCGTGAGGGTCTTCTTGTCCTCGTCCAGATCGAGGTCGATCCGGGGGTCGAAGGGTAACGACTTGTATGGATCTTCCGTCAGAGTAAGGTACTTAAGCTTGTCCAGGGCGTCAGACGCATTGGAGACGAGCTCACGCAGGAAGATCTCCGGGTGCGAATAGAGCGAATGGACAATCAGGTGAAGTAACTGATTTACCTCGGTTTGGAATTCTCGTTTGGACATAAACCATTGATTTTAATAAAACGCATACGTTGTCTTGGTAAGTTGATAGTCAGGAGCTCCAGTTAGTGCAATTTCGAATGAGGGCATTTTTTGCCATTTCAGTACTGATGGCGCAGATTGCCTGTAATAGCGCTCCGCCCGCGGGCCAGGCAACAGGCAGAGGTCCGGGCAGAGCAGGCATGCCCCCCAGTCCGGTCACCGCGGCGAAGGCGGAATTACGCGACGTGCCGGTCGAGGTGCGCCAGATCGGGTCGGTGGAAGCGGTGGCCATCATCGCCGTGAAGGCGCAGATTGGCGGCGAACTGCAGAACGTTTATTTCCGCGAAGGCGACGACATCCGCAAGGGCCAGAAGCTTTTCCAGATCGACCCGCGACCGTATCAGCAGGCGATCGATCAGGCGCAGGCCGCTATCGAAAAAGACAATGCCCTGATCGCCCAGGCCGAGGCGAACCTGTCGCGCGACCGTGTGCAGACCGCGAATGCCAAGGAACAGGCGCAGCGTTATGAAGCGCTGGCGAAGGACGGCCTGATTTCGAAAGACCAGAACTCGACTTACCAGACGACTTTCAACTCCCAGAACGAAGCGCTGCACGCCGACGAAGCGGCCATCAACAGCGCGAAGGCGTCGCTCAACGTGGATAGAGCGGCGCTTGAGACCGCGAAGCTGAACCTCGCTTACTGCTCGATCGCGTCGCCTATCGACGGGCGTGCCGGCAGT
>ODAK010001273.1_pt1 | contig 27918 bp, 27 predicted proteins | sample 1539591 | NCBI WGS metagenome assembly ODAK01 (sample SAMEA3539303, study PRJEB22396) | soil metagenome | biome: tundra; feature: field; material: soil | place: USA | collected 2010-05 | depth 0.15 m
TGCAAGCAAATTAACAGGGAGATCGCATCCCTCTGCCCGCTGAAGCGAGCAGTTCCCTGCGGTTTCGAATCTATGGCGTTCGCCCGCTTTGATGTGAAGACCTTGCCCGGCGCCCAGTGCGAGTTCGTTTCCTTCGACATCCATTTGCAAAATTCCCCGCAAGACATAAAAAAATTGGTTTACCTTCTGATGGTAGTGGCGAATTTCTGAAGTTCCGGGCGGCATGCGTTCTTCGATGACGCTGAGCGCCGGAGTTTCGACCAGGTGCCATCCATCACATCCGCCTCCCCAGGAATAGTGCGGGGCCGCTCGCCTGTCAACCATCACGGTAATAATTCTAACTCATCTGCTGTGTTCGCGTACCTGTTCTTCGGTGAGTCCGTAGAGCGGAGGCGTAGGAACTTCCAGCATGGCGAGATAAATATAGATTTGTCCGCGATGATGGATTTCGTGTTCGATCATCAGGCGGAGCCATTTCCAAAGTGTGATGCTTGCGCCGTCGGGAGTGGTCGTTTTTTTGTGCAGGTCGGCGTCGGTGACGGCGGCGAAAATTTCCATGGATTCGCGGTGGAGGCGGTCAACGTAGGCGAAGATGGCGTCATGGCCATCGGCGAGAGCGCGATCGTGGCCGGGATAACGGCTGGGTTGGAAGCGCGCGTTTTCGGCCCATATGTAAGGCTCGGTTCCGGCGAGATGGCGGAGGAGATCGCCGAGTGTGAAGCGGCCGGGCCTGAAGGTCCATTCGATTTTGTCTGGCGGGATGCAGCGAGCTACGCGGAGGGTGCGCTGGCGGACGTTTGCGAATTGGTCGACGAATTGAGTGGATTCTGGATTTTCCATTTTTGCCTCTTGGTACGAATTATTTCATACGTGAGAAGCGTCCACAGGCTGAAGCCTGTGCCACATCTGTTATTTTGGCGCGTCGGGGCCGTTTACGGATTGTGCGTATTGATAGACCAATTGTGCGCCGCGGTCGGTTCCGACGATGGTCAGGATTGCGAGTACGACTAGTCCGATGAGCAACCATCGGCGCGGGTTGGAAGTGAAGCGGCTGCGCATTGAAAAACAATACAGGCAAAGGGCGGTTGCGAGGCTTGTGGCGATTAGCATCAACGTTTCGTGCAGATCGAAAACATGTTGGATCGCAATATTGGGCTCGACGGAAGTTTGAGCTTGCCATCCCGTGAACGCGGCGACGAAGGCAGCGAGAGTGCCGAGAAAAAGTAAGCGCACGGCGGTGCGATGCCAGTCGTCGTTGGAGCGCCAGATGGCGAGAGCTTCAAAGAGGAGGGCAGCGAACCAGAAGGCGATTGGAAAATGAACGAAGAGTGGATGAACGTTGAGCATGGATTTCAGGCCGGGGAGCATGTGGACCTCCTGCGAATTGCTGGCCGATTTTCGCGCAGATTGCGGGTTATGCAAAGTGAGGATGTGCGGTGACGGATTTGTGGGAGGGATGAGTGATCGCAAGTGAAGTTAGAGGAGCACCGGCAGGAATGTCGGTGCTACCTGCGCGCTGATAGGAAATGTGGGGGCTTATTCGTACAATAGCGCGGAGTTCAGGAGAGATTGATGGGGGTGGGAATAAAATGCCGGGTGATATTTGGCGGGCAGTCATCGGAAGGCAAGGCGTTGCTGGAAACGAACGAGATTATTTTTCGCGGCGATTTCCGGTTGAAGATTTTGCTGAAAGAAATTAAAAACCTGAAAGCGTCAAAGGACGAGCTGCGAATTTTGTTTCCCAAGGGCGAGGCGATATTTGTTCTGGGCTCGGCAACCGCGAAATGGGCGCAGCAGATTTTGCATCCGAAAAGTGTGATTGAAAAGATTGGCGTACGGAATGGCGCGAAGGCAGTCGTGATTGATGTGGATGACGAGGAATTTCTGGAGAAGCTTCGCGGGGTGGCTACGATTTCGGATAGGCTGGGGCGTACATGCGAGGTAATTTTCTTTGGTGCGGAGTCGGCTGATGATTTGAAGCGCGTGCCTGCGCTGGTGAAGGCGATGGCGCCGGATGGGGCGCTTTGGATTATTTATCCGAAGGGTGTGCAGGTAATTCGAGAAATTGATGTGTTGACGACGGGGCGGAAGGCGGGGTTGAAGGATATTAAGGTTGTGGGATTTTCTTCTACGCACACGGCGCTGAAATTTGTAATTCCGGTTTCGGAGCGATAGGCGATTCTGTCCGGTACGTTCCGAAATCTGGATTATTTATTCCGAGTCAGTGATTCGATGAAGATTTCAAGCGCCGAAGTTCTTCCGTGGCCGCCGAGTATTCGTACTTGGTCGTCTGGCCGGTATCCAATGCTTTTTGAAAAAGAGCCGAGGCATCGAGTGGCTTGCCGCCGATAAGCGCACGCTCGGCCAGATAGAAGTAGGCTTCGCAAAGTTGGTTCTTTTCCGTCGCAGAGTCGGGATTCTTCGCTGCCGCTAAAACCGACTCGAGTTCGGCTGTACCCAGATAAAGCTCGATAATTTTCCCCGGCCATTGTTTCAGATCCAACGCCGCTGCGTTTTTTTGCAATTCGCTGCCGCCAGTGTTGCCGGCTCGCGCCTGCGTGACGTACGACCAGATGTTGGTGAAGGCGTCCTTTGGCCGAAGCTGAACAGCAACAGCAAAATCTTTTTGGGCGAGCTCATTTCGGCCCAGGTAAAATTGCGCCAATCCCCGTCTGAAGAAAGCCGACGCGTCGTTTGAATTCAACGCAATGGCTTGATCGTAATCCTGGATCGCGCGGTCGTACGCGCCTTTGTTTTCATAGGCGATGCCGCGGTTGTAGATGGCGGCGGCGTATTTTGGATTTAACCGAATAGCCTGATCGTAGTCTTGAATGGCGTGGTCAATGTCGCCTTTCCTTTTGTAAGTGACCGCGCGATCGTAGTAAACACCGGGGTCATTTGGATTCAGGCGGATGGCTTCGTTGTAGTCCAGGAATGCACGATCGTGGTCGCCTTTGTCGTCGTAAGCGTCGCCCCGCATGACGAAGGCATAAGAATAATTTGGATTTAAACGGATGGTCTGGTCGAGATCCTGAAGGGCGCGATCGTAGTCGCGCGTGTTGTAGTAAGCGACGCCACGACTGTAGAAAGCTTGCCAGTAAGCCGGATTCAGGCGTACGGCCTCGTTATAGTCGAGTATGGCGCGGTTGTAGTCGCTTTTATCCTTGTAAGAGTTGCCACGGTTGTAGAAAGCCTGCGAGTAAGTTGGGTTCAGGCGAATGTCCTGGTCGAAGTCCATGATGGCGTGATCCAAGTCGCCTTTTCTTTTATAGGTGATACCGCGCTCGAAGAAGGCCTGGGCGTAATTTGGATTCAGGCGGATGGCTTCGTTGTACTCCAGGATGGCGCGGTCGTGATCGCCTTTGTCGTCATAAGCGTTCCCGCGGGTGACGAAGGCGATGGAGTAGCTTGGATCCAGGCGGATGGCCTGGTCGAGCTGCTGAATCGCGCGGTCATAGTCTTTCTTGCTGTTGTAAGCGATACCCCGGTTATAGAAGGGGAGGGAAAATTTTGGATTTATGCGGATGGCTTGATCGTAGTCTTGCATGGCGCGGTCGATGTCGCTCTTGTTGTAGTAAGCGATGCCGCGGTCATTGTAGGCGGTCGCGAGATTTTCCTGGGAAAGGGTTCCAGATTGTATCGCCGTTGTACAGAATTGCAGCGCCAAATCCGGGTTGGTTTTGCCATTCTCATAACAATTCGTAAGGTCACTTTTCGCCTGCGCCCAACACGGATTAGCGAACAGGCAAACGGATGAGAGGGCCATTCCTAAAAATCGCAATCGTGCCGTCCTAGAGTTAGTTATCAGCATAATGTGTTTCAAGCTTAGCACCAGCAACTCGTGCGGAGCTGTTTGTCGGATGGACTTGGTGTCCAGTTCGTTATTTGATCGGGAGCGAATCGATTCTATGATGTGCGTATGACGGCACTGCTGGAGCTGCGTGGACTGACGGTCGAATTGCCGACGCCGGGCGGATGGGTGCGTCCGGTGAATGATGTATCGCTGCGGTTGGAGCGTGGGGCGTCGCTTGGGTTGGTGGGGGAATCGGGATCGGGAAAGACGATGTTGGCGTTGGCGCTGATGGGATTGTTGCCGCAGGGAGCGCGCGTGCGCGGCGAAGCAATTTTTGATTCGGCGAACAGTGCGAATTCTGTGGATCTTGCTGCGCTAGAGGAAAATGAGTGGACGGGAATTCGCGGGCGGCGAATTGCGATGGTGTTTCAGGAACCGATGACGGCGCTGAATCCCGTGATGCGCGTGGGGGCGCAAATTGCGGAAGCGATTCGCGTGCATCATCGCGGAATGCGCTCGGCGGAAGTTGCGCGGCGAACTGTGGAAGCGTTGGCGCGAGCGGCGGTGCCGGAGCCGGAGTTGCGCGCGCGGCAGTATCCGCATGAACTTTCCGGCGGCCTGCGTCAACGAGTTTTGATTGCTATGGCGATTGCGATGGGGGATGCGGCGAGTGGGGATGCTAGCGATGATGGTCACGCCGGCGGCGGGCGTTTGTTGATTGCGGATGAGCCGACTACGGCGCTGGACGTTACGGTGCAAAAACAAATTTTGGAATTGCTGATGCGGTTGCGGCGGGAGTTGGGACTTTCGCTGATATTTATTACGCATGATTTGGCGGTGGTGGCGCAGGTGGCGGATCGGTTGGCGGTGCTTTACGCGGGGCGCGTGGTGGAAGAAGGGCCGACGATGGAAGTTTTGCGCAGGCCGCGGCATCCTTATACGGAGGGATTGTTGCGTGCGTCGCCGCAACTTTCGCGGAGCGAGTTGATTCCGATTCCGGGGATGGTTCCGGCGCTAGACGCGTTGCCGCCGGGATGCGCGTTTGAGCCGCGGTGCGCGGTGCGGCGCGATGAGTGTAAGTTGGCGGTGCCGGAGATGCGGGTGGCAGGGGTTGAGCACACGGCGCGATGTGTGTTGGTTTAGATTTGTGTGGTTGCGCAGATTTGACACGGAATTGGAAGGGGGCGGGTCGCAGACCCACCCTACGACAGGTTCATGAACGATACGCCTGAATCACGACAGCTGGATCTAATTCGGGAGCGATTTACTGGCGCGGCGAATTCGTTTGGCGATTACGCGCTGGATAGCCGCGTCAGTGAGGCCGATAGGTTTGCGTCGCTGGCTACGGCTGGGGCTGCGGAAATTAAAAATTGGCGCGCGCTGGATTTGGCTTGCGGGCCGGGAACATTTACGAGGGCGCTGGCGGCGCGGATGCGTTTTGTTGTGGGATTGGATTTGACTCCGGCGCTGCTGGCGCGCGCTGTGAAGTCGGTGGGCGAGGCTTGTGCTGCAGCGAAAACCATTAGCGCGTTCGCTTGCGGCGATGGGACGCGGATGCCGTTTGCGGACGGTACATTTGATTTGGCGATATGCGGATACAGCATTCATCACATGCTGCATCCGGCGCGCGTGACTAGCGAATTGGCGCGGATCGTGCGTGTTGGCGGGCGAGTGGCGATTGCGGATATGGTGTCGCGGGATGGATCGGATCGCGAGCTGCAAACGCTGATTGAACAGACTCGCGATGCATCGCACGTGCTGGCATTATTTGCCGAGGAATTTGAAACTTTTTTTCGGAACGCGAACATGCGCGTGGTTTCGAGCGAACTGGCGGAGAAAACGCGGAATTTTGATGTGTGGATGAACGCGATGGAAGTTCCAAAAGGCACGGCGGCGTATGCAGAAACGCGAAGATTGTTGGAAGGGACTATGGGGAATGACGCCGCGGGGATGCGTCCGCGAGTTTCGGATGAGGGGCAATTGGAGTATTCGTTGCCTACGATTTATATTGTTGCGGAAAAGATGCGCTGAAGTATGTTGAGAGTGAAATGTTTGTGACCATCATGCCCGAACCACTGCTTGAAGCTACTGATTTGCGGAAGACGTTTCCTGTGTCGGGCGCGGGGTTTGGCGCTGATTCGCGACGTACGGCTGTGGACGGTGTTAGTTTGCGGTTGGAAGCTGGGGAGACGCTGGCGATTGTTGGCGAATCGGGCTGCGGAAAAACTACCTTGGCGCGAATGTTGATGCGGTTGATCGAGCCGGACGAGGGTGAGATACGTTTCGCGGACGCGGATTTGATGGCGGCGCGCGGAAATAAATTGCGAAGTCTGCGGGCGGAAATGCAGATGGTATTTCAGGATCCTTTTTCGTCACTGGATCCGCGGATGCGAGTAGGCGCGATTGTGGCCGAGCCGCTGGCGATTCATTTTCAGGAGCTGGATCGTGCCGGGCGAGCGCAGCGCGTGGCGGAAGCATTGGCGGCGGTGGGATTGGACTCGGCCGCGGCGGGGCGTTACCCGCATGAATTTTCCGGAGGGCAGCGACAGCGGATTGGAATTGCACGCGCGCTGGTGCTGCGTCCGAAATTGGTTGTGGCGGATGAGCCGGTTTCGGCGCTGGATGTTTCGGTCGGGGCGCAAGTATTGGAATTGCTGGCGCGATTACAGCGGGAATTTTCGCTGACTTATTTATTGATTTCGCACAGCTTGCCGGTAGTGGCGCAGCTTGCTACGCGCGTGGTGGTGATGCAGGCGGGGCGATTTGTGGAAGAGGGCTCGGTTGAGCAGGTTTTGAACCGGCCTGCGCATCCTTATACACAGGCGCTTTTGGCGGCTGTGCCGGTATTGCCGGCATAGATTTTTCTTCCTTGAAACTTTTGGGGGTTTAGTCCGTAATACCCGGCAGCGGAATGCCGGCGAATCCCTTACAGCACCAATCGGGAGATTGGCGTTCCCGGGATTGACGTCCACGCGATTCCAACAGTGGAGGCATCACTTATATGGTTACGACTGCGATTTCGCCAGCGCCCGGAGAGCAAGCGCCGGAGGCAAAGATTAGCGCCATGGGGCGCGTGTTTGGAGTGCTGTTTAGTCCCGGTGAAACTTTTGCGGATATTGCGCGCAAACCGAGTTGGTTGGCGCCGATTGCGATTCTGACGCTGCTAAGCATTGGCCTGTGTTTTTTGTTGATACCGAAAATGGATTGGCGCGGCTACATGCGTCAGCAAATGGACAAGAGCCCCCGGACAGCTAATCTGCCCGACGACCAAAAAGAGACGGCCGTCGCCACGCAAGCCAAGATCGCGCCGACGATTGGATGGGTGGCTGGTTTCATCGGAGTTCCGCTTACCGCGCTGATTTTCACTCTGATTTATTGGGGAGCTTTCAACGTATTTAAGGGGGCGGGGCTGAAGTTTGGCACCGGGTTTGCGATCATCTCTCACGCGCTGATGCCCACCGCAATATCAACCATATTGGGAGGCATCGTCGTCTTTCTGAAGCCGGCCGGAGAGATCACTCCAGATCGACTGGCGGTGACCAGCGTTGGAGCGCTGCTTGCTTCTGATGCGCCCAAGTGGCTGGCTTCGCTCGGCAGTTCACTGGATCTTTTCTGGTTCTGGATTATGGCGTTGATCGCGATTGGTTTTGCGGCGGCGAATCCACGAAAGATACCGAAGGGCAGCGCATTCGCTATCGTAATCGGAATGTGGGCGTTGTGGGTTCTGCTGAAGGTCGGATTCTCGACCATGTTTTAACGCACTACGACGTTCTAAGGAACCGCGATTACGCGGTTACAACTACATCGTTGAAATAAATGCCATCGCTGCCTGCTAAACTAGCGGCGATGGCATTTCGTTTTGAACTGAGAAAAACGGACGCGAGTGGCGCGCGGTTGGGGCGTTTGCACACTCTTCACGGAGTTGTGGATACGCCGGTGTTCATGCCGGTGGGGACGCAGGGAACGGTAAAAGGATTGACGCAGTACGCGCTGGAAGAACTCGGCGTTCAGATACTTCTTGGAAATACCTACCATTTATATCTTCGTCCCGGACACGAACGGATTCGACAGCTTGGTGGATTGCATGGATTTATGGCGTGGCCGCGCGCGATTCTGACGGACTCGGGCGGATTCCAGGTTTTCAGTCTTTCGGAATTGCGGAAGGTGACCGACGACGGAGTGACGTTTCGTTCGCATCTGGATGGATCGGAACATTTTCTTTCGCCGGAGAAGGCTCTGGAAATTCAGACGGCGCTGGGGTCGGACATCATGATGGTGCTCGACGAATGCATTGAGTATCCGGCGAGCCACGAGCAGGCGTGCAAGGCGGCGGCGCGAACATTTGATTGGGCGCGACGCGCGCGGACGGCGTTTGCGGGACAATCGGCAACGCGAGAAGCGGCAGGTAGCGCGACGCAGGCGCTATTTGGAATTGTGCAGGGCGGAACGTATCCGCATTTGCGTCGCGAAAGCGCGGAGCAACTGATCGGATTGGATTTCGATGGTTACGCGGTGGGCGGGCTGGCGGTGGGAGAGCCGCACGCGCTGACTTGCGAGATGACTGCGGCCGCTACCGCTCTGCTGCCTGCGGAAAAACCACGATATTTGATGGGTGTGGGAAAGCCGGAAGACATTCCCGATTACGTGCGACTGGGAATTGACATGATGGATTGCGTGCTGCCGACGCGAAGCGCGCGGCACGGCTGTATTTTTACTTCGGCGGGCAGGCTGTTGATTCGGAACGCGAAGCATGCCGATGATTCGCGTCCGGTGGATGAGGCGTGTTCCTGCGCGGTGTGCAAGCGGCATTCGCGGGCGTACCTTCGGCATTTATTTATGGCAAACGAGATACTCGGTTCGGTCCTTGCGACCCATCACAATATCCACTTTTACCTTGACCTGATGAGGCGAATCAGGCAGGCTATCGAGTTTGGGGACCTAGAAGAATTCTCCTCAGAGCTGAAGACGCGTCTGGTCGCGGGCCCCTGCTAAATTCCGCAGGTTGGTGATATGCTGTCCCGTTAGACGTTTATCGCAAGGGGTCGAAACATCCTGTGTTCCGATGTTTGCATGCGGGACGGCAGGCTTTGGTTTCGATGTGCTTTCGAGTAGGAGCGCACGGGCTAAAGGCACATAGGCTGAAGCCTGTGTTACTGGGCGTGCGGAACGGCGGTTCAGCCAGTGGTGATTAAGTGGCGCGTGATTTGGGGGATATTGTTCCAGAAAATTTTGTCTTAGAAAACCAGGGTGAGTCTGAATGATGTGGAATCCTAATTTAGTGGCGGCGGATTTGGGCCAGTCCTTGGGCGCGTTGGGTGGAATTCTGCCAATCGTCCTGATCATGGTGATTTTTTATGTGCTGCTGATCCTGCCCGCGCAAAAACGGCAGAAGAAGGTCACGCATATGCTTTCTGAATTAAAGAACGGCGATAAGGTTATAACGACGGGCGGTGTTTACGGAACGATTGTCGGGATTGAAGATGATGCGATTCAACTGCGAATCGCGGATCAAGTAAAAATAAAAGTGTTGCGGTCCGCGGTTGGCGGCCTGCAACCCGAAAATAAAGAAAGTTAATGCGCCGAATTTAGAAGGAAATTTCCCCGCTGATTTGCTGGGAGCGCCTGAGTCAAGTTCAACGATGAATTCCAACATAAGATGGAAAGCAATATTTGTGGCAGCAGTGATCGCCCTGTGCATTTACGGGCTGGTGGGGCTGCCCGATTTCCCGACGTCCTGGACGACGGTGAAGCAGAATATGTCGCAGCGAATCCGGCTGGGACTTGATCTGCAAGGCGGCACGCACCTTGTGCTGCAGGTGCAGGTGAATGAAGCGGTGCGGCAGGAAACCAACCAGCGAGTTTCGCAACTCTACACGCTGCTGCGTGACAAGAATATTGCGTCGGACCAGCCTGTCTCCACCAGCGATACACAAATAAAGGTGTCGAATCTCGCGCCGGACCGGATTGGTGATTTCCGCAATCTGGTGGCTGATTCGTTTCCGGATTGGGATCCACCAGCTGCGGCGCCCGGCGAAACGAACGGCTACGTGCTGAACATGAAGCAGGCGGCAATCTCCGCGATTCAGCAGCGAACGATGGATCAGTCTGTAACCACGATCCGGCGGCGCATTGACCAACTTGGTTTGCGCGAGCCGGTCGTCGAGCCATACGGTCAAGGAGATAACGAAATTATTGTGGAGCTGGCCGGCGAGGGAGATCCGACCCAGGCCAAGACAATTATTTCGGAGGGCGGACAGCTTGAAGTTCGGCTGGTCGAGGATACGCACCCATACACGTCAGAGGCGGAAGCGCAGGCGGCGCACAACGGAGTGCTGCCTCCGAACACTGAGTTGTTGCGGGGAAAGAGCTCATCAGCCGCAAATAGTACGGGATCTGGCGATGTGTGGTGGCTGGTATCCAAGCAAGCGGAGATTACGGGCCGTGACCTGCGAACTGCCCGGGCCGAGCGAAGTACAGAGCGGCCGCCTTATTATGCAGTCGCGTTTAATCTGACGACGGATGCGGGCCGGCGTTTCGGCGCATTCACCGAGCCAAACATTGGAAAATCGATTGCGACGGTTTTGGATCATCGGGTGGAACTTGTGGCCGTACTGAACGGGAAGATTGAAGATTCCGGTCAGATCACCGGCACGTTTACGGAGCAAGAAGCTACGGATTTGGCACTAATTTTGGAAGCCGGAGCACTCCCTGCGAGCATCACATACCTAGAGGAGCGGACAGTTGGGCCGTCGTTGGGGGCCGATTCGATCCGCCACGGTATGCAGGCGTCACTGACCAGCCTGATTGTTGTGCTGATTTTCATGGTGGTGTATTACCGGTCAGCGGGAGTGAATGCAGTGATCGCGCTGCTGCTGAACCTTTTGATTTTGCTGGCGGCGCTGGCGTATTTCACGGCGGTGCTAACGCTGCCGGGAATCGCGGGTGTAATTCTGACGATCGGTATGGGCGTGGATTCCAACGTGCTGATTTTTGAAAGGATTCGCGAAGAATTGCGAGCAGGAAAGTCACCTGTTTCCGCGGTGGATTTGGGATTCAAGCGCGCGTTTTTGACGATTATTGACACGCACGTAACGACTGTTGTTTCGGCGGTTTTCCTATTTCTGTTTGGCACCGGACCCATTAAGGGTTTCGCGATTTCCCTGACGATTGGTTTGGTCGCAAACCTATTTACTTCGGTATACGTATCGCGGATGATTTTCGACTGGCATTTGTCGCGGGCGAACCGACAGGCCCAGCTCAGTATTTAAGGCGTAATTCGGCGCTTGACGCGCACAGCTGGTGTCTAAGTCTGGCAGCAGGAACGTAGCAGACGGACGGAAGATTGGTTGGAACCTGGCGAGGCTAGCCGGTGTCTAACTGGAGCGAGTTCAACCATTATGGAGTTTTTCAAGCAAACAAATATCGACTGGATGGGGAAAGCGAAGTACTTTTTCGCGCTTTCCGGGACTCTGCTGGCCATCGGCATTGCCGCCTGCGTGCATAATGGCGGTCTCTCGTATGGCATTGATTTTAAAGGGGGTACGCTGGTTACGGTGCGTTTCGCCCAGACCCCGAATGTGGACTCGATTCGCCACGATTTAGAAGCGCAGGGACTTGGCCAGAGCACGATTCAGAGCATCCACGATATCGCCAACTCAAACTCGAATGAAATCCAGATCGGTCTTGCGGTAAAGGGAGAGGGTGCGCAGGCGCTGGATGAGGGCAAGACATCTATTGTAAAGGCCTTGAACCAGAGTTTTCCTGCCGGACCTGCGGGCAAGTTGGACATCAACAGCGCGACGCCTTCGGATCTGTCTGAGTATCTGACCCGCAAGGACCCGCTGAGTTTGGGAACGGCCGCCGGCGATCGCTACAACCAAATTACGCAGCAGATTCTGGATTTCCGGAACAAGAACCGCAGCGGAATTATCGCGGACCTGGGCGACTTGGGCAATTCCGGAGTGCCGCCGCAGGTTGTGGCATCCGTGCGTGATGGTTTCTACGCCGGACCTTTTGCCGTGCGCAACGTGGAAATTGTGGGGCCGAAAGTTGGAGCGGAACTGCGGAAGCAGGCAGTGTACGTTACGCTCTATGCTTTGGCGGGCATGTTGGTATATATTGCGATTCGATTCGAGTGGATTTACGGCGTGGCGGCGGTGATCGCGGTTTTCCATGACGTACTGATCACGCTGGGCTTGTTTTCATTGTTTCACCAGTATTTTGAAATTTCGCTGACGGTGATCGCCGCGCTCTTAACACTGGTCGGCTATTCGATGAACGACACGATCGTAATTTTCGATCGCGTCCGTGAGAACAACCGCTTGATGCGGCGGGAACCATTCGCGGATATCGTGAACCGATCGATTAACCTGACACTTTCGCGGACGATTTTGACGAGCGGGCTGACATTTTTAACGGTGCTGGTGCTGTTTCTGATGGGCGGACCGGCATTGCAGAGTTTCTCTTTTGCACTGGTAATTGGAATTGTGGTAGGAACCTACTCAAGTTTTGGAATTGCCGCACCGCTGGTGGTGGCATGGAATCGGTGGAATGGGCCGAGTGCATCTTTAAGTTCCGGATCCGCAGCCGGTAACAAACCGGTGTCGGCGAAGCGGGTGACCGCTTAGACCGAAGCCGCAGGAGGTAAGAAACATGTTTGACGATCTGGTCGAATGCAGTCCGAGTGGCAAGAAGAAAACGAAACAAGCTTCGACTGTCTTTATCTCAATGATCACGCAGGTGGGGTTACTTGCTCTGATGCTGATCATCCCTTTGCTGGTAACACCAGCACTTCCTAAGAGCTTCCTTGCTACAATGTTGACCGCGCCGCCGCCACCTGCGGCACCGCCGCCTCCTGCTCCGGCAGCGCCCGTGGTGCATGTGAAGCCCACTGCGCACTTGATTGAAGCTGGGAAACTTGTGGCGCCAAAATCGATTCCTAAGGACGTGAATATCATCAAGGAAGATGCGGCACCGCCCGACGTCGGCGTATCGCAGGTAACCGGCGGCGTAGTTGGCGGAGTTCCCGGCGGTCAGATTGGCGGCGTGTTGGGCGGAATTATCGGTGGAGTAAGCACCGCAGCGCCTCCTCCTCCACCACCCCCGGCGCCCGTGCAGACGCGCATTACCAAGGGCGGAGACGTAATGATGGCGACGGCGATGAACAAGGTGCAGCCAGTGTACCCGCAACTTGCGCGGCAAGCGCGCGTGCAGGGCACAGTCCGTCTGCATACGCTGATTGATAAAGACGGCAAAGTGATTGAGGTAACGTATGTGTCAGGTCCGGCGATGCTGGTTCAGTCCGCCATTGATGCCGTAAAACAATGGAGGTTCCATCCGACGCAACTGAACGGCACGCCAGTACAGGTCGAGTGCGTATTTGAACTGAATTTCAATTTGGGTGTTGTATAGAAAGCGAGCGGCGCGAGCTGACGGCGGTACGCGCTGATTGCGAAGTGGTTGTAACGGTGTGTTCGCCGCTGCCGTCAATACGCGTGCGATATCAGAAGAAAGAAAGAAAAAGGAGCCGATTCGATGCTTGCAAATCTAGCAGTGTGGATTTTGATGTTACAGGACGCCGGTACAACCAGCTGGTCGATTCCGGACATGTGGCACAACATGGCGTGGGTCGCCAAGTCCGTTATCGTTCTTCTTTTCCTGCTTTCGGTATGGTCCTTTGGCGTAATGATCGACCGCTTCCTGATGTATGCGGCCGCCCGGAAGCAATCGCGTGTGTTCGTCCAGCAGGTGGCGGGCGCATTGCGAGAGGGCAAACTCGACGAAGCGATTTCCATCGCCGAGCGCAACAAGAAGAGCCACATTGCGAAAGTTGTTGCGACAGGGCTTTCTGAATTTCAGTCGGCATCGGCGCAGGTGCCCGACGAAGAAGTTATCGAAGCGGCCAAGCGCGGACTGGAACGCTCGGTGGCAATTGTGCACGCCGAAATGAAGCGCGGGCTCAGCGGTCTTGCGACCATCGGCTCGACGGCTCCGTTCGTCGGATTGTTCGGCACGGTCACCGGCATCATCCACGCGTTCAAGGGCATTGAATCGTCGCACGCAACTGGTCTTTCGGCGGTGGCCGGCGGTATCGCAGAAGCGCTAGTAACCACGGCGATGGGCTTGATCGTGGCGGTGCCCGCGGTATGGGCTTACAACTATTTCACGAATAAAGTCGAGTCGTTTGACGTGGAGATGGACAACTCCTCAATGGAGCTGGTGAATTATTTCATCACACGGCGGAACGCAAAAAAGTAGGAACCCATGGCCTATAAACCACAAGCAGGCGTAACAATGGCAGCGCCGAACGTGATTCCGATGGCGGATATCATGCTCGTGTTGCTGATCATTTTCATGGTAGTCACGCCGATGTTGCAGCACGGGCAGAACGTGAATTTAGCCCGGGTGGATAGTCCGGAAAACCTGCCCAACGCCGACAAAGATGACGCGATCATCGTGGCGGTGGACCGTGAAGGGCACATCTACGTGGGCACCACGCAGACACCGGAAGACCAGCTGACAGCGGTGGTTCGTGACAAGGTCAAGGACCGGATCGACAAGAGCATTTTCATCAAGAGCGATGGCCGAGCGAAGTACATCGACGTCACCAAAGTGGTGGATGATGTGCGCTCAGCCGGCGTGGACGAAGTCGGTCTATTGACGGAACGCGTCGAACGGCGCGGTCCGACGACGGCGCCTCCGCCTCCAGGTACCGAGTAGCGCTACTCGAGTGACGCGCATCGGTCCCGGCTCCGGGTCGAATGCGCGGAGCAGGACTTAGAATCCGTGAGGTCTTGCAAGCGGCCTCACGGGTTCAGTTTCGAGAAGGCTAGGATTAAGCGCAAGAGTTGCCCGGCGATTTTCTCTGAAGCGGAGGTTCGCGATGGGAATGCAAGTGGGTGACAACAAGGGTGGCGCAGTTGCGGAAATGAACGTCGTACCGCTGATTGACGTTCTGCTGGTGCTGCTGATCATCTTCATGGCGATTACGCCGCTGACGCCGATGGGATTGAAAGCCGCGGTGCCGCAGCCGGGCCCGGCCAGTGATGGAAAGCCAATCGTCGTGCAGGTTTTTGCCGGCGGAGGGTTGAAAATCAACGGCGAGGTTTCTTCCTGGGCAACGCTGGGAACCCGGATGCAAGAAATTCTTAAATTGCGCGCCGAAAAAACGGTCTTTGTGAAGGGCGATACGAAGGTGGAGTTTTCAGACGTTGCGCGCGCGATTGACGCGATTCGCACAGCGGGTGTAGAACACGTAGGATTATTGACGGAAAGAAATTGATTCAAGGAATGAGAGTAATACCCGGGTACGTCAAGTAAGCCCGGCATTCTAAATTGTAATCTTTTTAAAACGGAGCAAACCAATGGGAATGTCAGTCGGAAGCAAGGGTGGCGCGATGGCGGAAATGAACATCGTGCCGTTGATTGATATTTTGCTGGTGCTGTTAATTATTTTCATGGCGATTACGCCCACCATCTCGATGGGCTTGAACGCGCTGGTGCCGCAGCCTGCGCCGCCGAATCAGGCGAACAAGGAGGAGTTGCAGGCGAAGACGATCGTCGTGCAGGTTTTTGCAAACGGCAAAGTGAAGATCAACGAGGAGGATTCCTCGTGGGATGGGCTACAAGCGCGGCTGGATCAAATTTTTAAACAGCGCGCGGAAAAAATCGCTTTCGTGAAGGGCGATGATACCGTTTTCTTTGGTGAAGTGGCAAAGGCAATTGATATCATGCGAGCGGCAGGCATTGACAAGATTGGCCTATTGACTCCGAGAATGGAATCCGGCCAGTAAACATTGCGCCAGCAGGAAGCGCAGGAAGTATCGCGCGAGACCAGCGAGGCCCGCGTGGGGCACAAAGACGACGGGCGCCAGGACGGTAATCAAGTATGAATGCACCTTTCTTCGAACTGCAAAAGAACAAATTTCGTTCCTTTGTGACCGTGAGCTTGCTGGCGGCCGTCGTGCTGGGGCTGGGGGGCTGCGATAAGCTAAAGGCACGCGACCAGTTGAACCGGGGCATCCAGGCGTTCAAGGCCGGGCAGACGGACGCGGCCATTGAGAATTTCAAGCAGGCCAAGGAATTGGATCCGAATCTGCTGATGGCGAAACTCTATCTGGGCACCGCCTATCAATCCAGTTACATTCCTGGAGCGCCTTCGGACGAAAACGCGCGGATGGGGAAGCAGGCGCTTTCTGAATATCAGGACGTGCTGAGCGTGGATCCGAACAACCTCGATGCGATTGATCGTGTCGGGGCTTTGCTGTACGCAATGGCGGGCACACCATTTTCGCCGGAAAAATTTGAGGAATCCAAGAGCTACTGGCAAAAGCACATTAATTTGAAGGCGGACGATCCGGAACCATATTACTGGATTGGATTGATTGACTGGAGGCTGTCGTACACTTCCAACATGGCGTTGCGCGCGGCCTACAATCACATTCCGGCGAACTACAAGAAGCAGGTTCACGACGATCAACCGATGCCCACGGACGTGCGCGAAACGTTTACTGCTGAACAAGCAAAGACGGTGGACGAGGGCATTGCCGCTCTGAAAAAGGCGGTTGAACTTCGGCCCGATTACGATGACGCGATAGCCTACCTCAGCCTGATCGACCGTCAAAAGGCGGATATGTCGGGCAATTCCGCCGAGCGGGACGAACTGCTCAAGGAAGCCGATACGCTGATGGATCAGGTAAAGCAGATCAAGCAGAAGAAAGCCGCCGCACAGCCAAGCAGCTAGTTTTCGTTCCACGAAACATTTGACGCAGGCCCGCGCGATGCCGCGGGCCTGTTTTGTGTGTGCCGAGCATGTTCGATAGCTTGGAGGTGAAAGTCCTCTACCCATCTTGATGGAAGAGAAGGGTTAGTGAAGCGCAAGGGCGTCGTCGCGAGGCGAGGTCTGAAAGAAGCGCGGAGCAAACACGCGAGCCGATGGACAAGAACTGGATATGAGGCCTACGGTGCCGGGCGAGCGAGCACATGATTGCGAAGCCCACATCCATCAAAGGCACTGGTGGTAAATCCAGCGGTTGTGCGTGGAAGGCGATCGAACTTACCTCGGGAGATCTGCTGCATGTCACGGAATCGTGACTGAGGGTGAAGAGATTCACTCTGATCGTGCGGCAGAAGTCAGCAGCGGGCGTATTAATCGCGAAGGCGATGAAGGCCCAAACAGTAGGGAGCGGCAAGTAGGACGCAGGACTCGATGAGCGACAAGCGGCAGAAAAACCAGCTAGTGCTGGCCTTTACTGAGGAGGGGAGGAGTGAAGCTCCGAAGGCTTCTCAGGAAGGGACCGAATCGCGCACGGCGAAATGCGAAACCGAACGTCCAGCTAGTCACGAGCAGTTGATGGAAGAAGTCTGCGAGCGGGAAAACTGCTGGCAGGCTTACAAGCGAGTCAAAGCGAACAAAGGAAGTCCGGGAATCGACGGCCTGAAAGTCGGAGAGCTCTCGGGCTACCTGAAGCAGCACTGGCCCACGATACGGGAACAGCTGTTGCGTGGGACCTACCAACCACAACCGGTACGACGGGTGGAAATCCCGAAGCCGGACGGCGGGGTGCGAAAGCTTGGCATCCCGACGGTGCTGGATCGACTGATCCAGCAAGCGGTCATGCAGGTTCTACAACGCAGATGGGACCCAACCTTCTCCGAACACAGCCACGGATTCCGGCCGAAGCGCTCGGCGCATCAAGCGGTAGCCAAGGCGCAGCAGTACATCGCCGCAGGCCATCGCTGGGTGGTAGATCTCGATCTTGAGAAATTCTTTGATCGGGTCAATCACGACAAACTGATGGCATCGATCTCTCGACGGGTAACCGACAAGAGAGTGCTCCGATTGATCGGGGCGTTCTTGAAAGTGGGTGTGCTGGAGAACGGGCTGGTGAGTCCGGCGGAAGAAGGCACACCGCAAGGTGGACCGCTCTCTCCGCTCCTATCGAACATCGTGCTCGACGAACTCGACCGCGAACTCGAACGGCGCAAGCATCGCTTCGTACGGTATGCGGATGATTGCAACATCTACGTCCGTAGCCAACGAGCGGGTCAGCGGGTGATGAATAGTGTCACCGGCTTCCTCACGCGACGGCTCAAGCTCAAGGTGAACGAGACCAAGAGTGCGGTGGCTCGACCAGTAGAGCGAAAGTTCTTGGGGTTCAGCTTCAGCAACAACAAGGAACCGAAACGGCGCATCGCGCCGAAGGCCGTGTTGCGCTGCAAGCAGAAAATCCGAGAACTGACGCGGCGGACGCGAGGGATCAGCCTGGAACAGATGACGAAGGAACTTGCGGCCTACTTAAGGGGCTGGAAGAGCTACTTCGGCTTCTGTCAGACACCCTCGGTGCTGAAGGCTCTGGATGAATGGACGCGACGTCGGTTGCGATCCATGATCTGGAAGCAATGGAAACGCGGGAAGCAGCGGTACGGACAGCTACGTCAACGCGGGGTAGGTAAGGACCTCGCTGCACAAACGGCGGGCAGTCCTCACGGTCCTTGGCGTGTGGCGAACAGTCCGGCCCTGTCTTTCGCGCTTCCGATCGCTTACTTCGACTCTCTTGGCCTTCTTCGGCTGTCCGCTGGCGATGCGTAACCCTCTGAACCGCCCGATGCGGACCCGCATGTCGGGTGGTGTGGCAGGGGAGAGTGGGTGACCACTCCCCCTATGCCGATTGTGTGCCCGTTTTGTTTAGCAATGAAGCGGTTTTTCACCCGCAAGCACAATTCGCAATTACGCGGTATAATTGGATTCCTTTGCTCACTGTAAATAACATCACCATGCGCTTTGGCGCTCGAATACTGTTCGAGGACGTGACCTGCTCATTCCTGGACGGGCGGCGCTACGCCATCACCGGGCCGAACGGCGCGGGCAAATCCACATTAATGAAAATACTGACGGGCGAAATGGAGCCAACGAAAGGCTCGATTACGCGGCCGAAGAAACTCGGCATCCTGAGGCAGGACCAGTTTGCGTTCGATCAATTCCGCGTGATGGATACGGTCATCATGGGGAATGCCGTGCTGTGGAAGGCGCTGGAGGAACGCGACGCGCTGTATGCGAAGCCGCATGAGTCTTTGACGGATAAGGACGGCATGAGGCTGGGCGAGCTCGAGGGCATTGTGGGAGAAGAAGGCGGCTACACGGCCGAGGCGGACGCAGCGGTGCTGCTGGATGGTTTGGGCGTGGAAGACGCGCTGCACGACCGCAAGATGGGCGAATTGCAGGGCGGGCAGAAAGTGCGCGTGCTGCTGGCGCAGGCGCTGTTTGGTTTGCCGCCGGCACTGCTGCTGGACGAGCCCACGAACAACCTGGACTTGGATTCCGTGCACTGGCTGCAGGATTATCTTTGCAAGTACGAAGGCGTGCTGATCGTGATTTCGCACGACCGCCACTTTTTGAACAGCGTCAGCAGCTACACGGCGGATATCGACTACCAGACGGTGATCATGTATCCGGGCGGCTACGATGACATGGTCGTGGCGAAGACGCAGATTCGCTCCAGCATTGAAGCGGAAAATGCGCAACGCGAGAAGAAAATTGAGCAACTGAATGCTTTCATCGCGCGATTTTCTGCGGGTACGCGTTCGCGGCAAGTTACTTCCCGGCGGAAAGAAGTTGAGCGAATACAGACTTCGGAACTGGCGAGATCCAACATCGCGCGTCCGTACATTCGCTTTGATTTGACGCGGCCATCGGGACGGCATCCGCTGGAAACGAAGGGCCTGAAAAAATCGTATAACGATTTGAAAGTAATTTTGCCATTCACCACCAGCGTGGCGCGCGGCGAAAAAATCGCGCTGATGGGGCGCAACGGAGCGGGGAAAACGACGCTGCTGAAGTCTCTGCTGCGGAATGCGCCCGGATATCTGGACTCTTCTGACAAGCAATTCCTGATTGATGGCGGCACGGTGACCTGGGGACATGAAGTAACCGTCGGATATTTCGCGCAGGACCACGCGGATTCGATTACCAAGGGCACGACGACTCTCGAATGGCTGTACCAGTTTAATCCGCAGGCTACGCAGGCGGAATTGAGGGGACTGCTGGGGCAAATGCTATTCAGCGGAGAAGACGCGCTGAAACCGACGCAAGCGCTTTCGGGCGGCGAATCGGCGCGGCTGATTTTCTGCAAGTTGATGCTGCAGAAACCAAATGTGCTGGTGCTGGACGAGCCGACGAACCATTTGGATTTGGAATCCATCAACGCGCTGAACATCGCGCTGCAAAAGTACGAAGGCACGGTGCTGCTGGTTACGCACGACCACGACGTGATTGACGAAGTGGCCACGCGGATTTGGCATTTTGAAGGCGGGCATATTGATGACTTCAAGGGGCCATACGAGGAATACATGGTTTACGCGCAACAGAAGGCCGCGCAGAACCAAAAGGTAGCCGCAGGCCGCGGAAAGAGGTAGGCCCGTGACGGATCCGCGTCGCTGAATCCGTTGCACCCTCACCAGGAGTAATATAAAAGCGTTATGCCTCCATCCGGGAAGCCGCTGCTTCGCTTTGATCGCTCGACGCGCGCGCTGGAATCGCGCTTTGAAGAGTTGGTGGCAAAGCTGCGCCAGAATCGTCCCGCTGATGATCCTGAATTACTGAAGCGCGCTTACGAATTTGCCGCTGAGCAGCATCGCTCACAAAAGCGCGAGTCCGGCGATCCCTACCTGTCACATCCCCTGGAAGTAGCGCACGTGCTGGCGGATATGAAGCTGGACGTGATGACGCTGACGGCGGCGCTGCTGCACGACGTTGTGGAAGATACGCAAATTCCACGCGGGCGAATTTCCGAATTATTTGGCGCCGATGTCGCTCAGCTAGTGGAAGGCGTAACGAAAATCAGCCGACTGGATTTGCTGGCTCCCGAGGCACGGCAAGCGGAAAATCTGCGCAAGATGCTGCTGGCGATGGTGAACGATGTGCGCGTGGTGGTCATTAAACTGGCTGATCGCCTGCACAACATGCGCACGCTGGAATATTTGCCGGTGGAAAAGCAGCAGCGGATCGGGCGCGAAACGCTGGACGTTTACGCGCCGATTGCGCACCGGCTGGGAATGGGATTAATCCGAGGCGAGCTGGAAGATTTGTCATTCCGCTATCTGGATGCCAATGATTATCTGGAATTGCAGAAGAGCGTTGCGTCACGCAGCAAGAGCCTGGAAAAATTCCTGCAGGAAGCGCAGGGGGCGATCCGGCGCAAGCTGGTGGAAAATGGAGTGCCCGCGGAGGTGGAAGCGCGCGTCAAGCGGCTATTTTCCATACATCAGAAAACGCAGCGGCAGGAATGCACGCTGGATCAGATTTACGATTTGCTTGCGGTGAGGATTATCACGGATTCGGTGCGCAATTGTTACGGCGCGCTCGGAGTGGTGCACGAAATCTGGCGGCCGGTGCCCGGGCGATTTAAGGATTACATCGCGATGCCGCGGCCGAATTTGTACCAATCTCTGCACACCACAGTGATTCACGAAGGGCAGCCATTTGAGGTGCAGATTCGCACGCAGGAAATGCATCGCATCGCGGAGCAAGGCGTGGCTGCGCACTGGAAATATAAAGATGGCCGACAAGTTTCCGAGGCCGACGATCAGCGAATCACCTGGATGCGCCAACTGATTGAGTGGGCGCGGGAAATGCAGGAGCCCAGCGAATTTCTTTCCACACTCAAAGTGGATTTATATCCGGACGAAGTGTATGCGTTCACGCCAAAGGGACGCGTGATTCCATTGCCACGCGGCGGGACTCCGGTGGACTTTGCGTATGCCGTGCATACCGAAGTCGGCAACCTGTGTAGCGGAGCGAAAGTGAACGGGCAGATTGTGCCGCTGCGCCACGCGCTATCGAATGGCGACGTGGTTGAGATTCTTACGCAGAAGGGCCACGTTCCCAGCCGTGACTGGCTGAGTTTCGTGCATACATCGCGCGCCCGCAGCAAGATTCGGCACTGGGTGCACATGAATGAACGCGGCGAAGCGACGGAAGTCGGGCGTCGCTTGCTGGAAGGTGAAGCTCGGCAGTTTGGACGTTCGCTGAAGCGCATACCGGAAGCAGATTTGCTGCGCGTAGCAGGCGAATACGGTTGCGGAAAACTGGAAGATTTGTACGCGGAACTTGGCTACGGAAAATATTCCGCGCGGCAAGTTTTGAGCAAAGCGCTCGGAGAAACGCTGGGCGAGCCCGCCGCAAATGAGCCTCGGCCGAAGAGCGCGCCAGCCCGGATTGTTTCGGGGGTAAAGCGCGCGTTGGGAATGGGAGCCGCGGCAGCGATTCGCGTACGCGGTGACAGCGATCTGATGGTGTTCCTGGCGAAATGCTGTAATCCGATTCCCGGCGACGAAATTGTGGGATATGTTACACGCGGCCGTGGAGTGGCCGTGCACTTGAAGGCCTGCCCAAACGTACAGAATTTGCTTTATGAATCGGAGCGAAAGATTGATGTTGGATGGGCGGAAGCACCGGGCACGCAATATACGGTAAGCCTGATTATTCGCACACAGAACCGCCCAGGCATGCTGGCGGATGTTACGGCGATGATTAGCGACGCGGGCTCCAATATCCAGACGCTGGCCAGCCAACCGGATAAGTTGAATGCGCGGGTGGAAGCCACCCTGGATATTGTGAATCGCAAGCAGCTCGAAAAAATCTTGGCGAACATCAAGAAAATTTCCGGCGTATTTGGTGTGGAGCGAGTTTACAAGGTTTGAAGCGTTCGTCCCCCAATTCTGAGTGTACCGCCCGATATCCTTCCGACGTTGATTCTCGCGGCACGCGACGATTACGCCACACGTTTCAACCCCGCAACTATCGCTAGAATACAGAGAATGAATACCGTCAGGAAAATGCGAACTATTAATACTCTGTGGCTGTGCGGCCTCTTGGCGGCCACGGTTTGCCTTGGTGGATGCCAGAAATTTCATAAGACGAATACGCAACCTCTCTACCAGGCGGGAATGTGGTCGGACACCATTAAGCAGCTGAAAGATCTGGACGTCAGCGAATCTGAAGTAAACGAACTCATAAAACTGCACGAGGCCGGACTTTCCGACGACGCTTGCGTGAAGTTGATGCACATCGTGCGAGACCGCAAGGAGATGTTCACGAGCGGGGATTCCGTTGCGGGCTTGCTGCGAGCCGGAGTCTCCGAGAAAAGCATACTTGAGCTGGCGCAGCTTAATTTGATTGGGACCTGGGCTCTGGAAGCGCAGGGCATCCGACTTTCAGGCTACTCGGATAATGTGGTGCTCGCGATAGCGCACCGCCGCGCGCAGCGGCTGCCGACGGTATCGGCGACATCGCTGGTCGAGTTGAAAAATACGGGCGTCACTGAACCGCAAGCCCTCGAGCTGATCGCTCGCGGGCTGACCGACGAGCAGGCCGGCCAAATGATTGCGAGCCACCAGCAGAAGCAAAAGCCCACGGGTTTTGTGCGCGGCTCGGGGCGGAAGTCTCGCTGAATCATTTCGCGACGTTAAAAATAGTCCTCGTCTTTTGACGTCTTCCCGATCGCCCGGTAGAATTCACTCAGATTGTCTGAACACGCAACATCACGAATTCTACTCCCCACGGTTGCGATTCTTGCTGCGTGGATGGCAGGTGGTTGCGCAGCCGCATTAGGTCCCGGTTACACGATCGAAAAACAGGTCGTTGAAGTGAGCTATACCCAACAGGCGCCGGATCGCGTGTCGGTCCGCGCATCGTACCAAGTAAAAAATATTGGGACGAAGCCGCTCCGTGCGCTGGATATTCAACCGCCGGATTCGGAAATAATTCAGCCGCAGGAATTGCACGTGCAATGGCGGGGTAAAACGCTTGAGGTTCCTGCGTCGAAGCCCGATGGCGGCGAGAACGAACTTCGCATGCCTCTGGAAGGAAGCTGGAACATCGGCGAGAGCGGCGAATTCGTGGTTTCCTACGACCTGAAGATCTCTCCCGACCAAGCCGCTATCGGCTCCAATCACGGAGCCGCCTTTTTTCTCCCAAGTTCCGGATGGCTTCCAATATTGCTGCCGCCACATGGAGTGTTCGCGACGGGTGGCACGCCCCCAACGAAATGGAATTTGGTTGTGAGCGTTCCGGATGGCTATCGCGTGCACGCGAGCGGAGACAATCGCGGAGCGGAAAAGCACGGAACGCACGCAGGCCTGCGCTTTGAGCAGCGGCCGGGAACGCATTATGACGCGTACGTCGCGGCAGGTCCATACATCGAGCAGCAGGTGCACTCGCCAGGGGGCACGGTCGTATTCTGGACAGCGAGTCCACTTACCAGCAATCGTTCGGCCGAGGTTGGTAAGCTTGTCGCTTCTGATGCCGCCTTCTTTTCAACGGAATTTGGAGCGGGCGAAACGAATAAATCTCCAATCTGGCTGATTGAATGCCCCCAGGGCGCGCCGATATTGAAAGACCGGCCGTGGATATCGCAAACAGGGTGTCTCACTCAGCCGCATAGTGTTGTTATTCCCGCGGAAGCTTTCAGAACGGGCGGGCCTGAAGAGTTTGCGAAATCTGTGGACCTGCAACTTGCCGCCACGTGGCTTTATTTTTCCGCACGCCCCGCTCGGTATGGTGCACTGTTCCCGGTGGCGGCTATCCCGGAGTATGCGGGCCTCGCTCTGGCCGCCTCGCGAAATGCGGACTCTCGGAACGAGGCTATACGCGATCTACTGCGGCGAGTCGACGCAATCCCAGACGGAGGAAAACCGCTCATTCGCATCGATGCGAAAGATTCGCCCGAGCTGCAGAATCGCGGGCGCGCGGAGAGTGTACTTTTCTTCTTCGCACTGGAAGACCGCTGTGGTCCACAGAATGTTCACAAAGGAATCGCACGGGCGTCGCGTTTGCTCCGCGGACAGACGTGGGGGCTTCCCGATTTGCGCTCGGCGGTGGAAGCCGAATGCGGAGGACCCGTGTTGGAAAGTTTCTTCCGTGAATGGATGGATGGACGGGAAATTCCGGCGGAATTCCGCGCGCGCTACGCCGTGGCGCCTGCTGGAAAGTAAGCTGTGCAGAAAGACTTTCTGAATTAGCACGAGAAGCAGAATTCAAATCTCAGGAGGAACAGAGTGAAGCAAATTATTGCCACCGATCGCGGGCCTAAGGCTATCGGACCTTATTCACAAGCCGTGAAAGCCAATGGATTTCTATTTGTTTCCGGGCAAATCTGTCTGGATCCGCACACGCAGCAGCTGATTGAAGGCGACGTCTCAAAGCAAACCGAGCGCGTGATGGAAAATCTGAAGGGAATTGTTGAGGCCGCTGGTTCTTCGATGGATCACATTGTGAAGACGACCGTATTTCTTTCAGATATGAACGATTTCGCGGCGATGAACGCGATATATGGCAAGTACTTTCCGAGCGAACCGCCGGCGCGCGCAACCGTTCAAGTGGCGCGGTTGCCGCGGGATGTAAAAGTGGAAATCGAAGTGATCGCCGAGGGATAAAAGAAATGCGCCGGGGTGCGAATTGCGCTCCGGCGCTGAAAAGTTTGAAATCGGCTCGTGCGCGAGCCTAAGTCTAGCTAGAAGCGCCGGCGATTTCCGCCGCCACCGCCGGCGTCACGGTCACGTCCACCATCGCGGCCGCCGCCTCCGCGTCCACCATCACGGCCACCGTCACGCCCTCCGCCGCCACCACGGCCACCGCCTCCGCCACGATTACCACCACCACCGCCGCCGCGATTGCCGCCGTAGCCTCCTCCGCTACCACCGTGGCCACCGCCGCCACGAGGCGCCTGAGGACGCGCTTCATTCACCTGCAACACGCGGCCTTCCAGGTTGAATCCATTCAGGGCAGTTATGACCTTTGCCATATCTTCCGCTGGGGCCAGTTCCACGAATCCAAAACCACGGGAACGGCCTGTTTCTGCATCACGGATCACGCGAGCCGAGGCGACTTGAAAGCCATTACTTCCGAACAGTTGATTTAAACTCTCATCCGTTGTGTCAAAAGAGAGGTTTCCTACATATAGCTTCGCCATGGCAGTTCCCCCTTCGGTACACCGCACATCCAAAAATGTTGTGGAGAAAAATGGGCGGGCGCGCATTGCGAACCCGCCCCAGTAGGACTAGAGGCTGGTAACGTTCGCGGCTTGGAGACCCTTGGGCCCACGAGTGACTTCAAATTCAACCGCCTGGCCTTCGTTCAGCGTTTTGTATCCATCTCCCTGAATGGCGGAGAAGTGTACGAATACATCTTCGCCGGACTGGCGCTGGATGAATCCAAAGCCCTTGCTGGCGTTAAACCACTTTACGGTTCCTTGTTCTTTCACGGTAGTTCCTCTTCTGTTGATTAAGCTATTTGTGCGTCTCGTCCAAATCTGTGGAGCCTCCAGCCGCAACAAAAAAGGCCGCGAGTTGTGCAAACTCGCAGCCCCTTTGATGCACTAATCCAAAGGTTTTACAAGAGCAGCAAACGCAGGAAAAGACTAACACAGGACTAGGTGGCAAGCTAGGAAAACGTTGGCAGGAACGGGCGTCAGGGGTGGCCGAAATACGGATTTTGGCCGCTTTGGCCGGCGTTTTAGGGGATAGCCGTAGAGACGACTCGCGTTGTAAGATTCAGGTATGACTTGGCTTAGCCTTGTGCTGCTGCTGTTTTCCGGGCAATCCGGCTTTGAGATTCCTGCCATTCAAACTATTGATTTCTATGGGTTGCGGACCATTTCCGAGGACCGGGTGCGGCAGGCGCTTAAAATCAAGGAAGGGGAAATCCCGCCGGAAACGCCGATACCGGCTCAATTAAGGCTAGAAGCGGTTCCGGGGATCGCCAAGGCCCGATTGAATTTTGTGTGCTGCGAGAAGGGCAAGACCACGCTTTACGTGGGCATTCAGGAGAACGGAACACCGGGTCTGGAGTTTCGTGTTGCGCCGACAGGCGCGGTTCGGCTGCCATTCGACGTGCCGCCTGCTGGGGAGGCGTTTGAGAAGGCATTCTCGATGGCGATGGAGGCGGGGGACCGTGCGGAAGACCAATCCGAAGGGCATTCCCTGATGCATTTTCCCGAGGCACGGGCGGCGCAGAAGAAATTCATCACACTCGCGGCGCTGCATCAGGGAGTATTGCGAGACGTGCTGCGCAACTCCTCTGGCGCGGGGCAGCGCGCACTTGCGGCAATGGTTCTGGGTTACGCGGCCGATAAACGCGAAGTGGTGGCGGATCTTATTTACGGCACGCGCGATCCCGAAGACGAAGTGCGAAATAATTCCACGCGCGCGCTGTGGATTATTGCGAAATTGGCTCAGCGGAAACCGGAATTAGGGATTCAAGTGCCGGCGACAACGTTTATCGATCTACTGAATTCCATTGTGTGGACGGATCGGAACAAGTCGTCATACGCTTTGCTGGAAACTACGGAGAAGCGCGATCCGGCGATACTGGCTGAGATTCGCGAGCGGGCGATGCCCTCGCTTGTCGAGATGGCGCGCTGGAAGGCGATTGGACACGCGCAGCCGGCGATTTTTCTGCTGGGACGAATCGGCGGAATGTCTGAGGGCGATATTCAAGCTGCGATTGATCGCGGCGATCGCCAGGCCGTGATTTCGGCGGGATTGAAAGTTGCGGCCGCCGCGAAGTAAACGCCACGCGCGGAGGCTGGATTTTCTACTGCCATGTCATTTCGTGTTGTAGGAAGAAACGGGCACCTCTGATTTCGCAGCAGCGACGACATCGCCTTCCTTGTAGTCGGCGACCTGCAAGCGCAGATTGCCGGGGTTCGTTGCGTAGCCCAGAGCAACATCCATCGCGAGCGTGCCGTTACGGATCAAGCGCTCGAGTTCACTGTCAAAATCCTGCATACCTTCGGTTTCGCCGTCGCGCATGGCGTCTAACAGAGACTTGCCGTCTGATTCGCCTTTTTCCACGTAGTCGCGAGTGCGCATAGTAGATTTTAGAATTTCGACAACCGCGACGCGTCCATCGCCATCTTTGCGCGGTGCCAATCGTTGCGAAACGATATAGCGGAACGCTTTGGAAAGGCGGGTGCGAATGATGTGCTGATCAGCGAGAGGAAAAGCACCGACGATGCGCTCGACTGTTTTTGAGGCGTCAATCGTGTGAAGCGTGGAAAGCACCAGGTGGCCTGTTTCCGCGGCTTCCAGAGCAATTTCGATGGTTTCCTTGTCGCGCATTTCGCCGA
>ODAK010001275.1_pt1 | contig 27905 bp, 25 predicted proteins | sample 1539591 | NCBI WGS metagenome assembly ODAK01 (sample SAMEA3539303, study PRJEB22396) | soil metagenome | biome: tundra; feature: field; material: soil | place: USA | collected 2010-05 | depth 0.15 m
CCCCTCATCCGACCTCCTTCGGAGGCCACCTTCTCCCGCAAGGGGAGAAGGATGCGGAAACTCGCCCCACACCTAACTTGAAAAGGGGACCTTTGCGGCTTGCCGGGCGGTTAATGACGCTGTTACGTCTCTTTCAAGCGGGCTTTCGCGCCCGAGAGGAAACAAGGGGCTTTGGTTATGGCGGGTCTGCTCGCAAATCTGCGCAATGTCGTGATCGTCAGCTTCATTCTGGCGCTCATTTTCATCGCGGCCTATTTCAGCGTCTATGGCGGTGTCGCCGACCAGACCTTCTGGACGGCGATCTTCCGCTGGCTGCACGTGCTGTTCGGGATCATGTGGATCGGGCTGCTCTGGTATTTCAACTTCGTCCAGACGCGGATGATGCCGCAGATCCCCGCCGAGCTGAAACCCGGCGTTTCCAAGTACATCGCGCCCGAGGCCCTGTTCTGGTTCCGCTGGGCGGCGGCGTTCACCCTTTTGATGGGCATCATCCTTGCCGGCGCGCGCGGCTACATCGTCCAGGCCTATACGCTGGGCGCCACCGAAGGCTTCGCCAACAAGGGCCACATCCTGATCGGTGTCGGCATGTGGCTGGGCACCATCATGGCCTTCAACGTCTGGGTGTTCATCTGGCCGAACCAGAAGAAGGTGCTGGGCATCGTGGCGGCCGATGACGCGGCCAAGGCGACGGCGGCCCGGGTCGCCGGCATGGCTTCGCGCATCAACACCCTGCTGTCGGTGCCGATGCTGGTGGCCATGACTATGCACCAGACCCTGATCGGCTGACCGACCTAGGCTTGGACGACCTCGACGCGACGGTCCGGCGGGCCGATCCGGACCGCTGGCTGGCCAGCCGGTTCGTCGCCTACCCCGTCGCGCGGGCGGACGTGGTCGCGCTCTACGCCTTCAACCACGAGCTGGCGCGGGCGACCGAGGCCGCGCGCGAGCCGCTGGTGCAGGAGATCCGCCTGACCTGGTGGCGCGAGGCGCTGGACGAGGTCTTCGCCGGCCGCCCGCCGCGCCGCCATCCGGTGGTCGAGGCGCTGGCGGAGACCATCCGCCGCCTTAGCCTGCCGCCAGCGCCCTTCGAGACCATGATCGAGGCCCGCATGGAGGCCATCGATGCGTCGGTCGCCGACGAGGCGGCCGTCTATCGCCATATCGACACGACCGCCGGGATGCTGATGGGCCTTGCCGCATCCGCGCTGGACGGAACGGCGTCATCGGCCGCGACCCAGGCCGCCGCCCGCGCCTGGGGCCTCGCCGGCCTGGCGCGGCTACGGCGCACCGGCGTGGATCGCCTGCCCAAGGCTTGGGACCAGGCTGAAATCCGACGCAGGGTTCGCGCAGCCATGGCCGCCGCGCGAGCCGCCGCCCGCGACCTCCCAGTCGCCGCCTTTCCAGCCATCGCCTATGCGACCCTGGCGAACACCTACGCGGCCGGGCGAGCGCCTTCGGAGCTTGAGAAACGGCTGCGGCTGACCACAGCCGTCCTGACGGGGCGGCTCTAGACTCGCGTTTTATTCCGCCGCCGCGCGGATGCTCCGGCCCAGCCAGGCGTCGATGTCGTTGAGGGCGCGGATGGACATGGCCCGTTTGCGCGCGCGGCCGCGTTCGCCGCGGCCCTTGGGGCGTGGGGCGGCGTCCGGCGTCTCCAGCGGCGGTAAGAGGCCGTAGTTGATGTTCATCGGCTGGAAGGAGCCGCCGGCCATGTGGCCGCCGGTGATATGGGCGACCAGGGCGCCAAGGGCCGTGGTCGGCGGCGGTGGGTCGAGGGCCACGCCCAGCCGCTCGGCCGCGGCCAGCCGTCCGGCGATCAGGCCGATGGCGGCGCTCTCGACATAGCCCTCGACGCCGGTGATCTGGCCGGCGAAGCGCAGGCGGAGATCCGCCTTCAGCCGCAGGCTCGGGTCGAGCAGGCGCGGGCTGTTGATGAAGGTGTTGCGATGCAGGCCGCCCAGCCGGGCAAACACCGCGCGCTCAAGGCCCGGAATGGTGCGGAAGACCTCGGTCTGGGCGCCGTGCTTCAGCTTGGTCTGGAAGCCGACCATGTTCCACAGCGTGCCCAGCGCATTGTCCTGGCGCAGCTGCACCACCGCATAGGGCTTTTCCTCGCGGTTGTGGGCGTTGGTCAGGCCGACCGGCTTCATCGGCCCGTGGCGCGGGGTCTCGCGCCCGCGTTCGGCCATCACCTCGATGGGCAGGCAGCCGTCGAAATAGGGGACCTGTTCCCAGTCCTTGAACTCGGTCTTCTCACCCGCCAGCAAGGCGTCGATGAAGGCTTTGTACTGATCCCGCGTCATCGGGCAGTTGATATAGGCCGCCGCGTCGCCACCCGGGCCTTCCTTGTCGTAGCGCGACTGGCGCCAGGCCACGTCCATATCGATGGTTTCGGCGTGCACGATGGGGGCGATGGCGTCGAAAAAGGCCAGCTGGTCCTCGCCGGTCAGGCTAAGAATGGTCTCAGTCAACGCCGGCGAGGTGAGGGGGCCGGTGGCGACGATGACGCTGTCCCAACGGGCGTCGGGCGCCGCGATCTCCTCGCGGGCGATGCTTACCCGCGGATGCGCCTGCAGCCGCGCGGTCACGGCACGCGCGAAGCCGTCGCGGTCGACGGCCAGGGCGCCGCCCGCCGGGGTCTGGTGGGCGTCGCCGCACGCCATGATCAGCGAACCGGCGCGCCGCATCTCGGCGTGCAACAGGCCGACCGCATTGTACTCCCAGTCATCGGAGCGGAAGGAGTTGGAACAGACCAGCTCGGCCAGGTCCTGGCCCTGGTGGGCATCGGTGCCGCGCACCGGCCGCATCTCGTGCAGCACCACGGCGGCGCCGGCCTCGGCGATCTGCCAGGCGGCTTCCGAGCCGGCCAGGCCGCCGCCGATCACATGAATGGGGTCAAGGCTCATGCGGCGGGTCTTACGCCGTGGACCCTGCGCGCGGAAGTGGCGCGCACGGCCAAGCCATGCTTATCCTCAGGCCCTGGGGTCGGGACAGGGGGCGTGAGATGGCGGAAATTGCGGTCGGCGGGGCGATCAACGAAGGGTTCTCGCTCATTCGCCGGCATCCGGGCGCGGTCTTGCTCTGGGGCCTGGCGCGAATCGTGCTCGCCGTGGCCATCATCGGCCTCTATGCGCCGGTCTATTTCAGTATCTTTCAGGCGGTTCGCGCCGGCGCTACCCCCGCCTCGCTCCAGGGCAATCCCCAGATCATGGCGATGCAGTCGCTCAGCTACGTGATCAACATATTGCAGCTTCTGGTCTCGGCGGTGGTCACGTGCGCGGTGTTCCGGGCGGTGTTGCATCCGGAGCGCAGCCAGTTCGCCTATCTTCGCCTCGGCGCGACCGAGTTCTTCGTCGCCGTACTCTTGCTCGGCGCCGGCTTTGTCGTCGGCATCGGGCTGATCTTCGTGATCCTGATCGCCGCGATCGTGATCGCGCTGCTGGCCGTCATGCATCTGGTCTGGGCGGCGGTGATCGTCGGAATCGCGGCGGCCATCGCCGCGATCGGCGCCCTGATCTATCTCGGCCTGCGCTTTTCGATGGTCGGGCCGATGATCGTCGAGGACGGCAAGTTCCACCTTGGCGAATCCTGGGCCCTGACCAAGGGCCACGTCGGTTCGCTGTTCATGATCGGCCTGTTGCTGGTGGTCGTGGCCCTCGTCGCCGAAATTGTGCTGGTTATCGTCCTGGTCGCCGTCGGCGCCGGGGCGCTGACCGCCATCGCCGGGGGGATGAGCAATATTCCAGTGCTCTTCCAGGAGCCGCCTCAGGTGCTGTTCGCGCGGCTGGGGCCGATCCTGGTCATCGCCGCGATCATCTGGGTTCCGTTCATAGGCTGCATCTCGGCGATCATGGCCGCGCCCTGGGCCAGGGCCTACCGCGACCTGCAGCCGCCGGACCTCGCCGCCACCTTCGCCTGAGGCGAACCGCAGCGCCACAGGCCCTTGCAAACCAACGGCCGGCGGAGCTTTCGCATGGACGCGAGAGTCAGGCCGTTGCTAGACAGGGTCCATGAGTAGTTTTTCGCCTGCCGATGCGGCGTTCGAGGGGTTTCGCCTGACCCGTGAGCGCCCACGCGCGGTGATCGCCTGGGCGCTGTGCTATCTCGTCTTCACCTATCTGATCAGCGCCATCGCCGATCTGACGCTGGGGCCCCAGTCCAAGGCCCTGATCGCCGACCTGCAGCGCGCCAGCGCCGACCCGGCCGCCTTCTGGCCGGCGGCGCAGAAGATGGCGCCCTTCTTCCTGGCCGGCCTGCCGCTGAGCCTGGCCTTCCAGGCCATCTTCACCTGCGCCATCTACCGCGCCATCCTGCGCCCGGCGGAGTCCGGCCGCGGCTATCTCAGGCTGGGTTTGGACGAGCTGCGCATGATGGTGCTCAACCTGATCCTGGCGGTGATCTGGGGGGCGACCATTTTCGTCTTCCTGCTGGTGACCCTGGTGGCCGCGGCGACGGCAGGCACGGCGGGCGAGGCGATCACCGTGCTGATCGCCGACGTCGTCACCGTTGGCGTCTTCTGTGCAGCGGTCACGGTGGCCATGCGCTTGTCCCTGGCCGGTCCGATGACCTTCGCCGAGCGGCGGTTGCGGGTGTTCGCCTCCTGGACCATGAGCAAGGGGCTCTTCTGGCGGCTGTTCGGCGCCTACGTGCTGTCGCTCATCCTGGCCGTGATCGTGCTTCTGCTCATGCTGCTGGTCCTGGGCGCCGCGGCCAAAATATTGACCCAGGTCACCAGCCTGCCGCTGACGGCGCTGGGCGCCGCCGCGACCAACCCGCTGGCGGTGGTGATCACGATCGTGTCGCAGGCGGTGACGGTGCTGATCCTCACCTGTTTCAACGTCGTGCTGAAGGCCTGGCCGGCCCAGGCCTACAAGGAGCTGATCGGCCCAGCGACGCCGGCGGCGGCCGTGGTCGACTGAGGCTTTAGGCTGAGGCGCTGGGCCTGGCCCTGATGCGCTCGTGCCAGGCCGCGAGATTGGTTCGCTCGGCATCGATATCCAGGCCGATCCAATGGGCGAAGTCCACCGTCGAAAGGGCGCAGATATCGGCCATGGAAAAGGCGTCGCCGGCGATGAACTCCCGGTCGGCCAGCTCGCCGTCCAGCCAGCGCTGGGCGTTGGAATAGGCGGCGCGGTTGGACTCGCCGAACTCCTTGAACTGGGTGAGCAGGGCGGCGGTGTACGGGTGGGCGTGGCGCCAGAAGTTGCCTACCGGGCTCATCAGTTGGAACTCGATGCGCCGCACCCACATGTCGACATTGGCCTTCTCGGCCGCGGTCCTGCCGAACAGGGAGGGCTCGGGCTGGATTTCCTCGAAATAGCGGCAGATGGCGACGGTCTCCGAGATTGCGGTCCCATCATCCAGCAACAGGGTCGGCACCTGGCCCAGCGAGTTCATCTGGCGATACTCCGCCGACTTGTGCTCGCGCTTGCTCATGTCGATCGGCGTCTCGGGCAGATCGATGCCCTTCTCGGCCAGAAACATGCGCACCCGACGCGGGTTCGGCGCCGGCTTGGGCGCGCCGTAAAGCTTCATGAGGTCGTCCTCCCGTTTCGCCGAGCATAGATCAGGCGACGCCGGGTGAGGGCAAGCGATCCGTAAGCCGGCTGTCCGCTAAAAGCCCATATAGGTCTTGTATTCGCCGATGATCGAACGCCAGCGGGTCAGGGTGTGATCGAGCTGTTCGTAGGTGCCGCCTGGACTGACATCGATGTCGTATTCGGCCCAGTATTGGCCGCTGCTGGTCGTATAGGCGCGGATGTAGCGTTTTTCGGTATTCCAGGCGTTGATCCGGGCCAAAGAGCCGGGCGAACTGGGCCAGCCGGCGGCGTACTGGATGGAGTCGCAGCGGCCCGCGCTGCAGCCATAGAAATAGATGTCGTAATTGACCCCATCTATGCTGCTGGAGACGATCCTCTCCTCGGGCTTGGCGCCGTCCGATTGATCCGGCTTGATGGTCGCGGGGTAGCCGGAGGCGTGCAGCCAGCTCGCCACCTCCTCGTAGGTCAGGCCGCCGGACGGGATGTCCCGCGCATTGGCGGTTCCGGCGAAAGCGCCGAGGGTCAGAACCGCGGCGACGGCGCCAACGGCGATCGATAGCTTCATGATGCGCCCTCCCGTTGGATCGCGGATTGGCCCCAGGCGTCCGGATCAACCAAGCTACGGTCAAGCTTACGCGCAGTGAAGGCGCATGGGAACCGGCGGCGCCTCTAAGACCCCGCCATCGCCTTGACCCGGCCGGCCTTCTTCGGCGCCGCCTGCGCCCGGCGGCGTTCCTCGTGCCGTTGCAGCGACTGGGCCAGATAACGGCCGGTCCAGCTGTCCTTGTCGGCGGCCACCTGTTCGGGCGTGCCCTGGATCAGGATGCGGCCGCCGCCGTCGCCGCCCTCGGGGCCGAAGTCGACGATCCAGTCGGCGGTCTTCACCACATCCAGATTATGCTCGATGACCACCACCGTATTGCCGTGATCGACCAGCTCGTGCAGCACCTCGAGCAGCTTGCGCGTGTCCTCGAAATGCAGGCCGGTGGTGGGTTCGTCGAGGATGTAGAGGGTGCGGCCGGTGGCCCGCCTGGAGAGTTCCTTGGACAACTTCACCCGCTGCGCCTCGCCGCCGGACAAGGTGGTCGAGGGCTGGCCGACCTGGACATAGCCAAGCCCGACCCGCTTCAGCGTCTCCATCTTCTCGCGCAGCACCGGCACGGCCTTGAAGAAGTCGGCGGCCTCGTCGACGGTCATGTCGAGCACGTCGGAGATCGACTTGCCCTTGAACAGGACCTCCAGGGTCTCGCGGTTGTAGCGCTTGCCCTTGCAGACGTCGCAGGTGACGTAGACGTCGGGCAGGAAGTGCATCTCGATCTTGATCACGCCGTCGCCCTGGCAGGCCTCGCAGCGGCCGCCCTTGACGTTGAACGAGAAGCGGCCCGGTCCGTAGCCGCGCGCCTTGGACTCCGGCAGGCCGGCGAACCAGTCGCGGATCGGCTGGAAGGCGCCGGTATAGGTGGCCGGGTTCGACCGCGGCGTGCGGCCGATCGGCGACTGATCGATGTCGATGACCTTGTCGAAGAACTCCAGCCCCTCGATGCGGTCGTAGGGCGCCGGGGCGTCGGAGGCGTTGTTCAGCCGCCGGGCCGCGGCCTTGTACAGGGTCTCGATGGTGAAGGTCGACTTGCCGCCGCCGGAGACGCCGGTGATGCAGGTGAAGACACCCACCGGGATCTCGCCGGTGACATCCTTCAGATTGTTGCCGCGCGCGCCGATCACCTTCAGCCGCTTGGTGTCGGGGACGCGCCGGCGGTGTTCGGGGATGGGGATCTCGCGCGCGCCGGTCAGGTACTGGCCGGTCAGGCTGCGCGGCTCGGCCATGATGTCGGCGGCCGTGCCCTCGGCGATGATCTCGCCGCCGTGCACGCCGGCGCGCGGCCCCATGTCGATGACGTGGTCGGCGCTCAGGATCGCCTCCTCGTCGTGCTCGACGACCAGGACGGAGTTGCCCAGGTCGCGCAGGCCCCGAAGGGAGCCCAGCAGGCGCTGGTTGTCGCGCTGGTGCAGGCCGATGGAGGGCTCGTCCAGCACATAGAGCACGCCGGTCAGCCCTGAGCCGATCTGGCTGGCCAGGCGGATGCGCTGGCTCTCGCCGCCGGACAGCGTGCCCGAAGCCCGGGAAAGGCTTAAGTATTCCAGACCCACATCGACTAGGAAGCGCAGGCGGTCGTTGATCTCCTTCAGGATCCGCCGGGCGATCTCCATCTGCTTGGACGAGAGCGTCTCCTCAAGCGCCTCGAACCAGTCGCGCGCCGGGCGGATGGCCAGGGTCGAGATCTCCGCGACGTTGCGGCCGGCGATCTTCACCGCCAGCGCTTCCGGCTTCAGCCGCAGGCCGCCGCAGGCCTCGCACGGCGTCTCGGCCTGGTAGCGTCCCAGCTCTTCGCGCACCCAGCTGGAATCCGTCTCGCGCCAGCGCCGCTCCAGATTGGGGATGACGCCCTCGAAGGTCTTGTTGACCTCGTATTTGCGGGCGTTGTCGTCATAGACGAAGTGGATCTTGTCCTTGCCCGAGCCGTAGAGCACGACCTGGCGGGCCTCTTCCGGCAGCTTCCACCAGGGGTCGTCCATGGAAAAGCCGTAGTGGCGGGCCAGCGCCTGCAGGGTCTGGGTGTAGAGCGGCGAGGGGCCCTTGGCCCAGGGCCCGATGGCGCCCTTGTGCAGGCTCTTGTCCTTGTCGGGCACGATCATGTCGGCGTCGAAGGCGAGCTTGTGGCCCAGCCCGTCGCAGACCGGGCAGGCGCCGAAGGGATTGTTGAACGAGAACAGCCGCGGCTCGATCTCCGGAATGGTGAAGCCGGAGACCGGGCAGGCGAACTTTTCCGAGAACAGCAGCCGCCTGGGCTCTTTCTCGCCCGGCGCGGTGTCGGCCCATTCAGCCACGGCGATGCCGTCGGCCAGGCGCAGCGCCGTCTCCAGCGAGTCCGCCAGCCGCTGTTCCATGTCCGGGCGGGTGACGATGCGGTCAACGACGATGTCGATGTCGTGCTTGATGTTCTTCTCGAGCACGGGCGCGTCCTCGATCGGGTAGAAATCGCCGTCGATCTTCAGCCGCTGGAAGCCGTTGCGCTGCCATTCGGCGATCTCGCGGCGGTACTCGCCCTTGCGGCCGCGCACGATGGGGGCCAGCAGCATCAGCCGCGTGCCTTCGGGCAGGGCGGTGATCTTGTCGACCATCATCGAGACGGTCTGGCTCTCGATCGGCAGGCCGGTGGCGGGGGAATAGGGCACGCCGACCCTGGCCCAAAGCAGGCGCATATAGTCGTGGATCTCGGTCACCGTGCCGACGGTGGAGCGCGGATTGCGGCTGGTGGTCTTCTGTTCGATGGAGATGGCCGGCGACAGGCCCTCGATCAGGTCGACATCCGGCTTGCTCATCAGCTCCAGGAACTGCCGCGCATAGGCCGACAGGCTCTCGACATAGCGCCGCTGGCCCTCGGCATAGATCGTGTCGAAGGCGAGGCTGGACTTGCCCGAGCCGGACAGACCGGTCAGCACCACCAGCTGGCCGCGCGGAATGTCGACGCTGATGTCCTTCAGATTATGCTCGCGCGCGCCGCGCACGCGGATGAAGCGGTTGGGATCGGACATTCAAACTCGCTCGGAAAGGCCCGCCAGGATCGCGGGCCAAGCCCCCTAATGTAGTACGCGGAGTCGCCGACGCAGCAAGAACATTTTAGGAACATCATTGTCCTGCTGACATCACGTGTCAGCAGGAGGCGGCCGGCGCCTCGCAACGCCTGTTCGGCGGGCGGTATCGGTCCGCCGTCCGGCATGGCAAGTTCGCGCCCAACACCAAAGGGAGCGCTCAATGCCGGCCGAGATCATCCTGCACCACTATGACACCTCGCCCTTCTCGGAAAAGGTGCGGCTGATGTTCGGGGCCAAGGGCCTGGCCTGGCGCTCGGCGATCCAGCCGACCATCATGCCCAAGCCCGATCTGGTCCCGCTGACCGGCGGCTATCGGCGCATTCCGGTGCTGCAGATCGGCGCCGACGTCTATTGCGACACGCAAGTGATCCTGGCCGAGATCGAGCGGCGCCATCCGGGCGAGGGCGACGCCGCCGGTCCCGGATTCGCCGTCAACTACTGGGCGGATCGGCTTTTCTTTCAAGCCGCTGTGCCGATCATCTTCGGCGAGATAGGCGATCGCGTGCCCCGCGCCTTCATCGAGGATCGCGAGAAGCTGTCCGGCCGACCGTTCGACGTGGCGGCGATGCAGGCCGCGGCCCTGCCCATGCGCGTGCAGTTCCGCGCCCAGGCCGCCTGGATCGATCAGGCCTTGAGCGGCGGCGACTTTCTGAGCGGCAAGACCGCCGGGCTGGCCGATTTCGCCGCCTATATGAACATCTGGTTCGTCGCCGGCGCCGTGCCCCACGTCGCCGATGCCCTGCTGGCGGGCCTCGACCGGGTGAACGCCTGGCGCAAGCGCGTGGCGGCCATCGGCCACGGCCAGCGCCAGGAAATCACCACCGCCGAGGCCCTGGACGTCGCGCGCGCTGCCGATCCCGCCGCCTATACCGACAACGACGCCCACGACCCGCTGGGCCTCGCGCCCGGCGCGGCGGTCAAGGTCATGGCCGACGACTGCGGCCGCGACCCGATCGCCGGAACCCTGGTGGCGGCCAACCCCGGCCGCGTGGTCATCGCCCGCGAGGATCCGGGCTTGGGCAAGCTGCAAGTCCACTTTCCCCGCGCGGGCTACCTGGTGATGCCGGGCTAGCGCACCCCTACCGTCATGGCCCGACTTGTTCGGGCCACCCATGATCGCCGTCGATCGTTCGTGTTCATGGGTCCCCCGCATTCCGCGACTTCGCCGCTCCAGCGGGGGGGATGACGGTTTAGGTTTGCAGCGCCTAAGCCCGGTCGATCCGCGCGGCGAAGCAGCCGTGGGCGGCGTTGTGGGCGTGGAGGTAGGCGACCTCGGGCTTGGCGAACTGGCGTTCGATGGCGGCTTCGACATCGTCGGCCAGGGCCAGTTCGGCGCTCACCAGCATGTCGGCCTGGTCGAAGGCGCGCAACGCGATGGGGCGGCCGTGCAGCACCGGCGGCGTCTCGTCGACCAGGTGCTGGGTCTCGGCGGCGCTCTCGTTGACATAGATGGCGTAGTTGGAGCGGTAGGGCGTCGCCGCGTCCTGGTGCTCGTAGTTCAACAGCAGCAGGGTCTGGCCGGGCTGGGCGTCCTCCAGCGTGATGCGACAGGGATAGCGGCCGCCAGCTAGGGCGGTCTGGCGCAGGACGCCGCGCGCGGCGAGGTCCTCGTCGCTCAGCCCGAACAGCGGGCGGAAGGTCTCGATCGGCAGGCCGGAAATGGAGTAGCTCATGGGATGCTCCTTAAGAGGCTGGGAGCGCCACCCTCGGCCCCTCCGCCACCGGCGCCGATCCGTTCCTTGCCGTTGTGGTCGCGCACCCCCTATGCTGCGCCCGTTCAAGTCTGCAGGAGGCCTCGATGGAACGCGAGACGAATCCCGATTTCGTCCCCGCAACGCATCCAACGATGGTCCTCCATGCCTGCCCTCATCACCCTCGACGCCGTCAGCTACCGCGCCCCTGACGGCCGCGAACTTATTGAAAATCTGACGCTCGCCTTCGGGCGGGAGCGCACCGGCCTGGTCGGGCGCAATGGCGTCGGCAAGACGAGTCTGCTGCGCCTCATTCTCGGCGATCTCGCGCCAACGCACGGGACGGTCAGCGTCGCCGGCCGCGTCGCCCATCTGAATCAGATGCCGCTGCTGGCCGGCGGCGCGCAGATCAGCGACGTCATCGGCGCCCGCGATGGGCTGGATCGCCTGGCGCGGCTTGAGCGCGGAGAGGGAGCGGAGGGCGACCTCGAGGCGGCCGACTGGCTCCTGCCCCAGCGCATCCAGGAGGCGCTTGAGACGACCGGCCTGGGCGGGCTCGACCTGACCCGCCCTGGCGCTTCGCTCAGCGGCGGCGAGGCGACGCGCGCGGCCCTGGCCGCCATGCTGATCGGGCGGCCGGACGTGCTCCTGCTCGACGAGCCGACCAACAATCTGGACACGGCTGGCCGGGCCGCCATCGTCGAGCTGCTGGCCGGCTGGAAGGGCGGGGCGATCGTGATCAGCCACGACCGTGCGCTGCTCCGTCAGATGGACCGCGTCGTCGAGCTGACCGGGCTCGGCGCCAACGTCTATGGCGGAAACTACGACCTCTACGCCGAGCGCAAGGCGGCGGAGGAGGTCGCCGCCGTCCGGACGCTGGACGCCGCCGAGCAGGCCCTGGGGAAGGTGAAGCAGGAGATCCAGTCGGCGCGCGAGCAGAAGTTCAGGCGTGACGCCCGTGGTCGCCGAGAGGCCGCCAAGGGCGGGCAGCCGCGCATCGTGGTGGGCGCCATGAAACGGAAGGCCGAGGACACCGGCGGCAAGCTCACCCGCCTCGCCGAGCGGCTGCGCATCGAGGCCGAGCGCGATCTGGCCGACGCCGACGCCCGCGTCGAACGCTTCCGCCGCCTGGCCTTCGAGTTGCCGCCCTCGGGGCTGCCCGCCGGCAGGCAGGTGCTGACCTTCGACGGTGTCAGCTTCGCCTGGCCAAACGGCCGCCGCGTCCTGGACGGGCTTTCGTTCCGTATGGTCGGGCCGGAGCGGCTGGCCGTGACCGGGCCGAACGGCTCCGGCAAGACGACGCTGCTAGCGCTCGCCATCGGCACGATCCAGCCTGACAGCGGCCGCATCATCCGCGGCGTCGCCGCCGAGGTGCTCGACCAGCGGGTCAGCCTGCTCGCCGACGACGAAATGCTGGTGGAGAACTTCCGCCGGCTCAATCCCGCCGCCAGCGACAATGACGCCCACGCCGCCCTGGCGCGCTTCCTGTTCCGCAATGTCACCGCCTTGAAGCGGGCCGGGGACCTGAGCGGCGGCGAGCGCCTGCGCGCCGGCCTGGCCTGCGTGCTGATGCGGCCCCGGCCGCCGCAGCTGATCGTGCTGGACGAGCCCACCAACCACCTCGACCTCGACTCCATCGCCGCCGTCGAAGCCGCGCTGGCGGCTTACGACGGCGCGCTGCTGGTGGTCAGCCACGACCGCGATTTTCTGAGTGCGGCGGGGATCGAGCGGGAATTGAGGTTGGGGAGCTAGGCCCGCCAACCCTATCCGTCATGGCCCGACTTGTTCGGGCCACCCATGGTCGCCGACCGACGTGAGTGTTCTTGGGGTCCGGTTCACCCGCCCGGAGTCATCGTCGTACGCAAGCGATCATGGGTCCCCCGCATTCCGCGGCTTCGCCGCTCCAGCGGGGGATGATGGGGTAATACCGGTTACGCGTGCCTGTTCAGCGTCACCGCCGTCGCCGCGGTGTTCGGTGGCTTGACGCCGGCGGGGCCGTAGCCGGTGTTGGCGCCGCGCTGGTTGGAGATCTCGGTGGCGATGGCGTGGACCAGGCCTTCGGTGATGGTCTTGGCCGCGTTCAACGCCCGGCCCTGGCGGGCCATGACGGCATCGAAGCCCTCGGTGGCGCGGATCAGCCTCTGCAGCTCCGGTTTCGATGCGGCGGCGACCAGGCTGGGCTGGGCGCGCAGGGTTTGCGCCTCGCGCCGGTAGATATTGGCCAGCCGGGTGGTCTCTTCCATGTTGCGCGCCGCGTCCTGCGGCCGGCGCGCCTCGAAGGCCTGGGCCTGTTCGGCGATCAGCGCCGTCAGCCGCTCGGTGAGCGCGATCAGCTCGTCGATCCGCCCCTCGGCGGCCAGGGAAGGCTCGTCCGCCACCTCAGCTCAGCCCTTGCATCTTCAGCATTTCCCGCTGGACGGCGGCGCCGACCCCGATGCCGCCGCTCTTGCTGATCTGCTGGGCGAAGGCGTCCATCAGGAAGGAGCGGAAGGCGCCTTCGCCCTGGCCGCCGCCGAACGGGCCGTCGGTGGAGACGCCCTCGAACATCTGGCCAAGCATGTTGGACAGGAAGGAGGTCTCGAAACTGTCCGCCGTCTTGGCGATCTGCGCCTTGGATTCGCTGGCGCCGGCCTTGGGCGCCTGGGTCGTCGGCGTCAGCAGGTTGGAGGGCAGGACCTGGGCGGAAAGATCGCTCATCACATCACCTCGATATCGGCTTGCAGGGCGCCGGCGGCCTTGATCGCCTGCAGGATGGAAATCATGTCGCGCGGCGTCACACCGAGCGCGTTCAGCCCGGCCACCAGGGAGGCCAGTGAGGCGCCTTCCTTGATGACCAGCAGCTTCTTGCCCTTGGCCTCGTCGACGCTGAGGCTGGAATGGGGCACCAGCGCGGTCTGGCCCTGGCTGAAGGGCAGCGGCTGGCTGACGCTGGGGCTCTCCTGCACGGATATGGTCAGGTTGCCCTGGGCGATGGCGACCGTGGAGACGCGCACGTCCTCGCCCATGACGATGACGCCGGCGTCCTCGTCGATCACCACCTTGGCCGGAGCTTCCGGCTCGACCTCCAGATCCTCCACCGCGGTGACGAAGCCCATCATGTCCTGGCTGGCGGGGGGGTGCAGGGTGACGATGGTGGGGTTCTCGGCGACAGCGGTGGCCGGATAGTGGGTGTTGATCACATCGGCGATGCGCTGGGCGGTGGTGAAGTCGGGATTGCGCAGGGAAAGCCGGAGCTGCTGCATCGAATCGAGCTTGAAGCCGACCTCCTTTTCGACGCTGGCGCCGGCGGCGATGCGGCCCGATGTGGGCACGCCGCGGGTGATCGACGAGCCCGAGGCGCCGCTGGCCGAGACCGCGCCGGTCTCGATCGTACCCTGGGCCACGCCATAACCCTCGCCGTCGGCGCCGATGAGGGTGGTGACCAAGAGCGTGCCGCCCTGCAGGCTCTTGGCGTCGCCCATGGCCGAGACGGTGACGTCGATCTGCGAGCCGGTAGCGGTGAAGGCCGGCAGGTCGGCGGTGACCATCACCGCGGCGACGTTCTTGGTGTCGAAATTGGCCGCGCTGCGGGTGTTGACGCCCATCCGCTCGAGCATGGATTCCAGGCTCTGCAGGGTCATGGGGGCGTTGCGCAGGCTATCGCCGGTGCCGTTCAGGCCGACGACCAGGCCATAGCCGACCAGCTTGTTGCCGCGCACGCCTTCGAACGAGACGATGTCCTTGATACGCGACGACGCATAGCTGGGCTGGGCCAGGATCAGTCCCGCCAGGGCGGCCGCGATCCAGAGCCAAACTCGTAAACGCATGCAAGCCCCTGGCGACGCTTTCGGCGGCCCCCCGCCATCACCCTTGACCAATGCGACGATCGTGCCAGTCGGGCGCGGAAAAATACCGTGTGAAATCAGTGGCTTGATTTCCGAAAAATACAGCGAAATAGACGCAGGCAAAATCTGCCCAGTCTTAACGAACCGGCAAGCCGCTCAGCCAACACTGCGGCCATTCCCGAGTGGGTCCTGTTCGCGCGAGTTTCTCCCGGCATGAAGGTAGGCGGCCCCAACGGTGTCGGATCGGCGCAAGCCTCGTCGGGCCGCGGCGCGAGACCGGCTGCGGGCGGCTTTTCGATCGCCAGCCCGGACGGCGCCCAGGAGACTCAGGCCTCGGCGCGCCTGGCCTCCACCATGGGCATAGGCTCGATCGACGCGCTGCTCGCCCTGCAAGAGGTGGGCGGGCCAACCGAGCGGCGGCGCAAGGCCGTGCGACGGGCCGGCGTCATCCTCGACGTGCTCGACGATCTGAAGCTCGCCGTGCTCGATGGCGGCATCGCGCCGGCGACGCTGGGCCGGCTGATCGACGCCGTGCGGCAGGAGCGCGCCCGCACCGGCGACGCCGGGCTGGAGGGCCTGCTGGACGAGATCGAGACGCGCGCCGCGGTCGAGATGGCGAAACTTGAACAGCATGCGGCTGCGACCTAATCGCCACCTCGCTGCGGCTTTATTTTACAGGCCGTGCGATTTGGTATAAGCGGGCCGCTTCTATGGGGGCGTAGGGTTGAAAGCGTGGAAACGTCAATGAAGGCGACCGCGATATTGGTTGAGAATAGAGAGTATCGTCCGACCGAGGACGAAACTTTTATGAGTGAGCGGCAGCTTGAGTATTTCCGCCAGAAGCTTCTCAACTGGAAAGAAGATATCCTCCGGGAATCAAGGGAAACGCTCTCGCATTTGCAGAGCGAAACCGAAAATCATCCCGACATCGCCGATCGCGCCTCTTCGGAGACTGATCGGTCACTGGAATTGCGTACGCGAGACCGTCAACGCAAGCTGATCGCCAAGATCGACGAGGCGCTGCAACGCATCGACGAGGGCAATTACGGCTATTGCGAAGAGACCGGCGAGCCCATCGGCATCGCCCGGCTGGACGCGCGGCCCATCGCCACCCTGAGCCTGGAAGCCCAGGAACGCCACGAGCGCCGCGAACGGGTGCACCGGGACGAATAGAACGCGGGCTTATGCCGGCTGCGAAATTTCCTTAAAGCCGGCTTCATGACCGATCGTCTCATCATCGCCGCGGTGCAGGCCAATCCTACCGTTGGGGCCATCGACGCCAACGAGGCTCTGGCCGCGGCCCGACTCGCCGAGGCCGCGGCCGCCGGCGCGGACCTGGCCATCTTCTCCGAACTCTTCCTCATCGGCTATCCGCCCGAGGACCTGGCGCTGAAGCCTGCCGCGGTGGCCGCCTGCCGCGCGGCGCTGGACCGGTTGGCGCTGAAGACCAAAGACGCCTGCGCCGCCCTGATCGGCCTGCCCTGGCCGAGCGGCGAGGGGCGCGGGCCGCACAACGCCGTGGCGCTGATCGCCGACGGCGAGATCAAGGACGTCACCTTCAAGGTCGACCTGCCCAACTATGGCGTCTTCGACGAAAAGCGCGTGTTCACGCCCGGGCCGGGCGCCCATGCCTTCGACTTCAAGGGGTTCAAGATCGGTGTTCCGGTCTGCGAGGACGCCTGGGGGCCGATTCCCTGCGCCGACCTGGTCGCTCAGGGCGCGGAACTGTTGCTCGTCCCCAACGGCTCGCCCTATCGCCGCACCGCCGAGGACGAACGGCTGGGCATTGCGCGGGCCCGCACCGCCGAGAGCGGCATCCCGCTGATCTATGTCAACCAGGTCGGCGGCCAGGACGAGCTGGTGTTCGACGGCGCCTCATTCGCCCTGCAGGCGGACGGCCAGCCCTGCATGAGCCTGCCGATGTTCGAAGAGGCGCTGGGCCTGATGACCTGGGAGCGGTCGGGCGGCGCCTGGCGCTGCACCGAGGCGCCGATGACCACCTGGCCGGAGGGGCCGGAAGAGGTCTATCGCGCCATGGTGCTCGGCCTTCGAGATTACGTGAATAAGTCCGGTTTTCCATCTGTTTTAATTGGGCTTTCTGGGGGAATAGATTCGGCGATCACCGCCGTCGTGGCCGCCGACGCGCTTGGTCCCGACCGGGTCCACCTGGTCATGCTGCCCTCGCGCTACACCAGCCCGGAAAGCTTCGAGGACGCCAAGGGTTGCGCCGCGGCCATCGGCGCGGACTATCGCATCATCCCGATCATGCCGGGGATCGCGGCGCTGGACGAGATGCTGGCCGAGGCCTTCGCCGGCCGCAACGCCGACACCACCGAGGAGAATATCCAGGCCCGCCTGCGCGGCGTCACCCTGATGGCGCTCTCCAACAAGACCGGCGCGCTTGTGCTCACCACCGGCAACAAATCGGAGATGGCCGTGGGCTACGCCACCCTCTATGGCGACATGTGCGGCGGCTATAACGTCTTGAAAGACATCTATAAAACCGACGTCTTCGCGATCTCGGCCTGGCGCAACGCGCATAGGCCGTTTCTGGCCTCCGCCGATCACCCGATCCCCGACCGCATCCTCACCAAGCCGCCCAGCGCCGAGCTGCGCGACAACCAGACCGACCAGGACAGCCTGCCGGCTTACGCCGACCTCGACGGCATCCTGCATGGCCTGGTCGAGGAGGAAGCGACCCTGGACGAGATCGTCGCCCGCGGCTATGCGCCGGAGGTGGTCGAACGCATCCAGCGCCTGCTCTACATCTCCGAATACAAGCGCCGCCAGGCGCCCCCCGGCGTCAAGATCGGCGGCAAGGCCTTCGGCCGCGACCGCCGCTACCCGATCGTCAACGGCTTCCGCGACCGCATCGGCGGGTTCGGGAAGAGCTAAAAGGCAAGCCCCGGAACACCTCTCCCTCTGGGAGAGGTGTTCTTGAGCACGGCTCTAACGCCGATGTTACCCCACCCTCGGCATCAGTCTTGGGACCGTCTCCGGTGCGATGGCGGCCATTTCGCGGATCGCCGGCAAAAGCAGCTCGACCGTGTCGACGGCGCGCCAGGTGGCGGCGAAGGCGGCCGGGGTCAGGTTCAGGGCGATGGTCTTGTCGAGGAATCCGAACAGCGGATCCCAGAAGCCGCCCGGATTGTAGAAGACGGTCGGCTTGGCGTGCAGATCGAGCCTGCGCCAGGAGATCAACTCGACCACCTCTTCCAGCGTGCCGATGCCGCCGGGCAGGGCGACGAAGGCGTCGGACTCTTCGAACATCAACATCTTGCGCTCATGCATGGAGCGCACGACGATGGTTTCCACCTCGTCGAAAAGGATCTCACGCTGGCGCAGGAATTCGGGCATCACCCCCAGGACCCGGCCGCCGGCCGCATGGGCTGCGCGCGCGCAGGCGCCCATCAGGCCTATGCCGCCGCCGCCATAGACCAGCCGTATGTCGTCACGCGCCAGGATCTCGCCGAGGCCGCCGGCCGCCGCCAGCAGGGCGGGATCGGCGGCGTCGGACGAGCCGGCATAGACGCAGATCGAACCGATCCGCGGGGGTTCGGACATTGACGGCCTCTCGGGAGTCGAAGCCCGCGATCATTCGCCATCGCGCCCGGAATGCAAGGGCGACCGCCTGGGCCGGCATGCTCGTCGCGGCGGGGCTGCTGCTGGCGGCTTGTGGTCGCGGCGGCGATTGGCGCACGCCGCAGGCCCCGGCGGACGAGTCGGCGCAGGGGCAGATCGGCTACACCCCGCCGCCCCGGTTCACCTCGTCCCAACGCCTTGGCGACGGCCAGATCGAATTGGCCGGGCTGGCCGATCCGAATGTGCGCATACGCCTGGCCTCGCCGGACGGCGTCGCCTATGGCGCGGTGACCGACGGCCGGGGTCTGTTCACCCTGACCGTCCCCGCCGCGGCGGCGGTGCGCCTGTTCGGCCTTTCCGAGGACGTGGCGGGGCGGATCATCCAGGGCGAGGGCTATCTGGCCGTCTTGCCCGCGCCCGGACGGCCGGCGGTGCTGTTGCGCGCCGGCGGCGGGGCGCACGCCCCCGGCGCCAGTTCGGACACGCCCGATGTCGCCGCGGTGGATTTTGACTCCGGCGGCGGCGCGGTGGTCTCGGGCGTGGCGCATCCCGGCTCGACCTTGCGGCTGGTGCTCGACGGCCAGCCGGGCGGCGAGGCGAGGGCGGACGCCCAGGGACGGTTTTCATTCGCGCTGGCGGCCATGCTCAAACCGGGCGATCATGAACTGACCATCCAGTCCGCTGGCGGCCAGGCCGACGCCAGGTTCAGCGTCAGCCCGGCCGGGCCCATTTCGGGGCTGCCTTTCCGCGGTCAGCGGCAGGCGGGCGACTGGCGCATTGACTGGCTGACCCCCGCCGGGGGACAGCAGACGACTTTGATTATGGATTGAACGAAGAGGTCTCAAGGCTTGGCCAGGAATCCGATGGCGGGTCGGCGCATGTCGACCCCGGAGGCCATCGCCCCCACCGGCGTCAAATTCAGCTTCTGGAGTTCGATGGCGGACCTGGTCCGCCTGGTGCTGCGCTCCAAGGCCAAGGGGCTGAAGACGCGCCTGGGCGTCGCGCTGACCCTGGTCCTGATCGGCAAGTGGACGGGTGTCATTGCACCGCTGTTCATCAAGAACGGCATCGACAGGCTGAACCACGGCCATAGCCTGCCCCAGGCCATCCTCACCGGCTTTATCGCCTATGCGTTGGGCTCCACGGCGCTGCGCTTCATCGCCAACACCGCGCCCTATATGCGCGACTCCATCTTCCAGCCGGTGTCGCAGATGGCGCTGGCGCGCTCGGCGGTGGAGACCTTCGCCCATTCGCTGTCGCTGTCGCTGGACTTCCACCAGGGCAAGCTGACCGGGGGTTTGAGCCGCATCATCGACCGCGGGGCGCGCTCGACCGACACCTTGTTGCGCAGCGTGGTGTTCAACCTGGGCCCGACGGTGATCGAGCTCACCATGGCGTCCTGGGTGCTGACCGCCAATTTCGACGGGCGGCTGGCCGCCGTCGCGATCGCCACCATCATCGTCTACATCATCCTCACCTTTTCGATCTCCAACTGGCGCATCAAGTATCGCCGCGCCTGGAACGAGGCGGACTCCTATGTCGCCGGCCTCGCGGTCGACGCCCTGATGAACTACGAGACGGTCAAGACCTTCGGGTCCGAGGCGCGCACGGTCGGCCAGTACGAAGACGCCATGGTCACCTATGCCCAGGCGGCGGTGAAGGCGAACACCTCGCTGCAGCTGCTCAACGCCGTCCAGTCCATCGTGCTGAACGTCGGCTATGCCTCCATCGTCTGCCTGGCCGGCTATCTGTTCGTGGTCGACCCGCAACATATGAGCATCGGCGGCATCACCGCCTGCATCCTCATCCTGCAGCAGGTCTATCAGCCGCTGAACATGCTGGGCTCCAACTACCGCGAGATCCGCCAGGCCTTCATCGACATGGAGCAGATGATCAATCTGCGCGCCATCCAGCCGGACATCGTCGACGCCCCGGACGCCGTCGACCTGCCGCCGGCCTCGGCGAAAGGCGCCGAGCTGGTCTTCGAGCACGTGGAATTCCAGCACACGGCCCGTTCGGTCGGCCTGGCCCAGGTCGATTTCCGCGTTGCGCCGGGCACGACCACCGCCCTGGTCGGCCCATCCGGCGCCGGCAAGACCACCATCGTGCGGCTGGCGCTGCGCCTGCTCGATCCGCAAGGCGGCGCGGTGAGGCTGGACGGCATCGACCTGCGCCAGGTGAAGATCGCCTCGCTGCGTCGCGCCATCGCCCTGGTGCCCCAGGACGTCGCCCTGTTCAACGACACGCTCTACGCCAATATCGCCTTCGCCCGGCCGGAAGCCGACGAGAGCGAGGTCTGGGCGGCGGCGGAGGCCGCGGAGTTGTCCAAATTCATCGAGACTCTGCCCTACAAGATGGAGACCCGGGTCGGCGAGCGGGGCCTGAAGCTCTCCGGCGGCGAACGCCAGCGGGTGGGCCTGGCCCGGGCCCTGCTGGCCAATCCCCGCCTGCTGGTGCTCGACGAGGCCACCAGCGCCCTGGACGGCCGCACCGAGGCCGCCATCCAGGCCACCTTGCGCAAGGTGCGCACCGGCCGCACCACCCTGGTCATCGCCCACAGGCTCTCGACCATCGCCGACGCCGACGAGATCCTGGTCATCCGCCGCGGCCGCATTGTCGAGCGCGGCGGCCATGCCGAGCTTATCGCCGGGAATGGCGAATACGCCGCCCTCTGGCGCCGCCAGACCCGCGAGGACCCCGGCAAGCCGCAGGTTGAACCTGTGGTGCGCGAGGCGGTATCAGTCCTCGAGCCCGAGCTCGACCGCGAAACGGAGACCTTCTGATGAAATACCTGCACACCATGGTGCGCGTGCGCGACCTCGACGCCTCGCTGGACTTCTACATCAACAAGCTGGGCCTGGCCGAGGCCTCCCGCGTCGAGAACAAGGGCGGCCGCTTCACCCTGATCTTCCTCTGCGCGCCGGACGACCTGGAAGCCGCGCGCAAAAACCGCGCGCCCATGGTCGAGCTGACCTACAACTGGGACCCGGAAAACTATGACGGCGGCCGCAATTTCGGCCACCTGGCCTATGAGGTCGACGACATCTTCGCCACCTGCCAGCGCCTGGCCGACGGCGGCGTCACCATCAACCGCCCGCCGCGCGACGGCCACATGGCCTTCGTCCGCTCGCCCGACAACATCTCAATTGAGCTCCTGCAAAAGGGCGGCCGGCTGGAGCCCGCCGAGCCCTGGACCTCGATGCCGAACGTCGGAAGCTGGTAGGCGCGGTCGTTGCGGCTTGCGTCATCTGAGTGAATGACGTTCACTTGCCGAAACAATTGGTAGGGAACGTCGCAATGAGCCTGGATACGCTGGAGCCGTCCGCCGCCGAGCCCGTGCCGGACTTCGATCCCGACGCGCTCCGCGAAAAGTACCGGATCGAGCGCGACAAGCGGCTGCGGCCGGACGCCAATGCCCAGTATGTCGAGATCAAGGGCGACTTCGGCCACTATATCGACGACCCCTATGTCGAGCCCGGCTTCACCCGCGAGCCCCTGAACGACGAGGTCGACGCCCTGGTCATCGGCGGCGGCTTTGGCGGGCTGATGGCCGCGGCGCGGCTGCGGGAGGCGGGGCTGGAGCGCATCCGCATCGTCGAGAAGGGCGGCGACTTCGGCGGCACCTGGTACTGGAACCGCTATCCAGGCGCCCAGTGCGACATCGAAAGCTACATCTACCTGCCGCTCTTGGAAGAGACCGGCTACATCCCGCGGGAGAAGTACAGCTACGCCGCCGAGATCCGCGCCCATGCCCGGCGCATCGGCGAGACCTTCGATCTCTACCGGCATGCCCTGTTCCAGACCGAGATCAAGGATCTGCGCTGGCTGGAGGACGAGAAGCGCTGGCTGGTCGCCACCAATCGCGGCGATGCGATCAAGGCCCGCTATGTGGTCATGTCGAACGGCCCGCTGAACCGCCCGAAACTGCCCGGCATTCCGGGCATCGAGACCTTCAAGGGTCACAGCTTCCACACCAGCCGCTGGGACTATGCCTATACCGGCGGCGATTCAGCCGGGAACCTGACCGGCCTGGCCGACAAGCGCGTGGCGATCATCGGCACCGGGGCCACGGCCATCCAGTCGGTGCCGCACCTGGGCCGGGCGGCCAAGCATCTCTACGTCTTCCAGCGCACGCCATCCTCGGTCGACCTGCGCGGCAACCGGCCGACCGATCCGGACTGGGCCAGTTCGCTGACGCCCGGCTGGCAGAAGCGGCGGATGGAGAACTTCAACATCCTGGTCAGTGGCGGTCACCAGGAGGAGGACCTCGTCAGTGACGGCTGGACCGACATCATCCGCAGCCTGACCTCGATCGCCGCTTTCCAGTCCGGCAAGACCATCGCGCCCGAGGACATCCCCGCCGAGATGGAGCTGGCCGACTTCCGCAAGATGAACCAGATCCGCGCCCGGGTCGGGGACCTGGTCAGCGATGCGGCGACCGCCGAGGCGCTGAAGCCCTGGTACCGGCAGTTCTGCAAGCGCCCGACCTTCAACGACGACTATCTGCCCACCTTCAATCGCCCGAATGTGACCCTGGTGGACACCGGCGGCCGCGGCGTCGAGCGGGTCACCGAGACCGGCCTGATCGTCGATGGCGTCGAATACGAGGTCGACTGCATCATCTTCGCCACCGGGTTCGAGGTAGGAACTTCTTACACGCGCCGGGCCGGGTTCGAGATCCACGGGCGGGACGGGCGCACCCTGACCGACCACTGGAGCGGGGGCTTGCGGACCCTGCACGGCTTCATGAGCAACGGATTTCCCAACTGTTTCCACATGGGCGTCAACCAAAGCACGCTGACGCCCAACTTCCCGCACCTGCTGGAAGAACAGGCGCAACACATCGCCGAGGTGATCGGCGCGGCCAGTCTGCGCCAGGCCTCGGTCATCGAGCCGACGACGGCGGCCGAGGCTGGCTGGGTCCAGACCATCCAGGACAACGCCAGGGCCAATCTCGACTTCCGCATCGCCTGCACCCCCGGCTACTACAACGGCGAAGGCCACGCCGGCGACGGGGCCGGGCTGTTCGACGGCCTGTACGGTCCGGGCTCGCCCAAGTTCTTCGACCTCATCCGCGCCTGGCGCGAAGAGGGCATGGAGGGATTGGCGATCGACTGAACGCGCCCAGCGCATCTTCATCCGTCATGGCCCGACTTGTTCGGGCCACCCATGATCGCCGTCGAACGTGAGTGTTCATGGGTCCCCCGCATCCGCGGGGGATGACGATCTTTTTTGCTCGCCGTGGCAGCACCAGGTCGGCTTTGTTCTAGTCTTCCCCCAAATCACGAGGAAACGCCCCCATGCCGACCCGCACTCTGCGCACCGTCCTCGGCGGCCTGGCCTTTGGCGAGGCGCCGCGGTGGCGGGAGGGGCGGCTGTGGTTTTCCGACATGCACGCCCATGAGGTGGTGGCCATGACCCCCGACGGCGCGCGCGAGACTGTCGTCACCTCGCCGACCGCCGTTTCCGGCCTGGGCTGGCTGCCGGACGGGCGGATGCTGGTGGTGTCGATGGACGACAACCGGTTGATGCGGCTGGAGGCGGACGGTCGCCTGGTCGAACACGCCGACCTATCGCCGGTGTCGGCCTTCAACCCGAACGATATGGTCGTCGACGCCAAGGGCCGCGCCTATGTCGGCAATTTCGGCTTTCCGCTCTATCCGCGCGGCGAGATGAAACCGGCGAAGATGGCGCGGGTCGATCCGGACGGCTCGGTGCATGAGGCCGCCGACGCGCTGATCTTTCCGAACGGCACGGTGATCACCCCGGACGGCAAGACGCTCATCGTCGGCGAGTCCTTCGCCAGTCGCATGACCGCCTTCGACATCGCCGCCGACGGGGGTCTGTCGAACCGGCGCGTCTGGGCGACCCTGCCCGAGGCCGCCGTGCCCGACGGCTGCTGCCTGGACGCCGAGGGGGCCATCTGGGTCGCCTCGCCGACCACCAACGACGTCATCCGTCTGCACGAGGGCGGCCAGGTCTCCGAGCGCATCGATGTCGGGCGCGGCGCCTACGCCTGCATGCTCGGCGGCGGCGACCGGAAAACCCTGTTCGTCCTGGTCTCCGACGAGTCCGACCCGGAGCTCACCCGCGCCAACCGCACCGCCGGCATTGTCGCGGTGGAGGTGGAAGTGGCGGGCGTGGGGTCGCCCTAGACACTCACGGCCCACGCCGACCTTCAACCGTCATCCCCCGCTGGAGCGGCGAAGCCGCGGAATGCGGGGGACCCATGACACTGATCTTAGACGGTGATCATGGGTGGCCCGAATAAGTCGGGCCATGACGTTGAAAAAAGAGGGCTTTAGGCCGCCACCCTCGGCACCGAGGCGGCGCGGATCTCGCGGGGCGGGTACTCGTGGGGGCCGAGTGCGCCGACGACGGCCTGGGACTCGTAGGGCGCCTCCAGGATGGCGATCTCGTCGGCGGTCAGCGGGTTCTCGACCGCCGCCAGAGGCGCGTCGAGGTGCTCGGCCTTGCTGGCGCCGACGATCGGGGCGGTGACGGCGGGCTTGGACAAGAGCCAGGCGATGGCGACCTGGGCCGCACTCTCGCCGCGCTGGCCCGCGACCTTCTTCAGCGCATCCGTGACGGCGTGGTCGGCGGGTCGGTTATAGCGGTCACGGCCAAGGCCCATGTTCGACTTCGAGCGCACCGTGCCGGCCTCGCGGTTGCCGGCCAGCACGCCGCCGGCCAGCGGGCTCCACGGGATCAGGCCGACGCCTTCCTCGAGGCAGAGCGGGTTCATCTCCCGCTCTTCCTCGCGATAGAGCAGGTTGTAGTGGTTCTGCATCATCGCAAACCGCGTCCGGCCGGTCTGGTCGGCGCGGTTCAGGTATTTCGAGAACTGATAGGCGAACATCGAACTGGCGCCGATATAGAGCGCCTTGCCCGACTTCACGACGTCGTCCAGCGCCTCGATGGTCTCCTCGATCGGGGTCTCATAGTCGAAGCGGTGGATCTGGTAGAGGTCGACATAGTCCATGCCCAGCCGGGTCAGGCTGGCGTCGATCGACTGGCTGATATGCTTGCGCGACAGGCCGCCGCGATTGGGGCCGCGGCCCATCGGGTTGAACACCTTGGTCGCCACCACGCTCTCGTCGCGGCGCACCTTCAACGCCTTCAGGCCGCGCCCGAGGATCTCCTCGCTCTGGCCGCGCGAATAGATGTCGGCCGTGTCGAAGAAGTTGATGCCGGCCTCGACCGCCTTGCGCATGATCGGCAGGCTGGCGTCCTCGTTCAGCGTCCAGTCGGCCATGCCGCCAAAGCTCATACAGCCCAGGCAGAGCCTGGAAACCTGCGCTCCCGTCGATCCCATGCGAACATATTTCATGTTCGGTCTCCCGCTTTTTTGATTGGTGGGGACGGAAAGGCGTCCCTGACCTGATCCTAGCACCGGCCGGATGCTCGGCGTCGCTCAAAACCCGCCGCTTAGCGCAAACTTCGCGAAGTGGGCCTGCACCTCCCTGGCGTGGGCGTCATATCGGGTCTTGAGGAAGACGCGGAGGCCCAGGACCAGGAAGAAGCCCACGATATTGGTGATCAGCGCCGTCAGGATGAGCAGGATCCACAGTCCGGCATAGGCGGCCCAGCCGAGGACGCCGTTTTCCTTGCGCCAGTAGCGGAAGATATAGAGCCCGCGCAGAATCCGGTGCCGCCCCGGCTCCGCCATCAGGAACAGCGAGATGGCCGCCCGGTTGTTGGCGTCGCGCCGCAGGACGATGCTGAGCAGATCGCGGGTCCGCTCGAGCTGGTTTTGCGCGAGCGCGATCCGGGCGGCGACGCGCAGCACATATTCCGAATCCGGGCTGATCCGCAGCGCCTCTTCGATATTGGCTTCAGCCGCCTTGGGGCCGCGCTGCTCGAGCAGGTTGTCGGCGCGCTGGGCCAGCAGGACCGACGAGGCCGGCGCGACGGTCAGCCCCTCGTCGCAGATGGCGATGGCCGCCTTGTTCTCCTTCCGGTCGGAGGAGCACATGGCCAAGATGTGGTAGCCGAGCGGCTCGCGCGGATCGAGCGCGATGGCCTCGCGGGCCACCTTGGCGGCCTCGTAGGGCCGCTTCCGCCGACGCAGGATCTCGGCCCGGACCCGGTGGCCAGTGGAGCCGTTCGGGGCGATACGGACCAGGTCGCCGGCGGCCTCTTCGGCCAGGGCGAGTTCGTCCAGATTGAGATGAGTCTGAGCCAAGCCTGCCAGCGCGTTCGTATTTTCAGGGTCAGCCGCAAGGGCGTCCTTGAACTGGCGCATGGCGCCGCGCGGATTGCCGGCGCGGACCAGGGCCCATCCGGCCTGGGCCAGCGGCTCGCTCTGCGCCGCACTCATGGCTCAGCGTTTGTGTTTGTCGAGGAAGGCGACCACGTCGTCATAGAGGCCGCCCTCATTGGCGAACTTGGCGAAATTCCTGGCCTCGGTCAGCCATTCCAGCGTCGTCGCCCGGGCGGTGCGCACGGCCTTGGCCAGATGCGCGTCGGTCAGCTCGACGACGTGGTTTTCGTCCAGGCTCTGCTCGATCGCCTCATCGCAGGCCATGTCGACCACCTGGGCCAGATCTGCGGAGGAGAAGCCAGAGCTGGCGTTGACGATGGGCGCCAGGTTCAGCCCCTCGGCGCCGGGCCGGTCGGCCAGCATCAGCTTCAGGATCGCCGCGCGCGCGGTTGCGTCCGGGGGCGGCACGAACAGCACCCGGTCGAAGCGGCCCTGGCGACGGAAGGCCGGATCGATGGCCCAGGGCACATTGGTGGCGGCCAGCACCAGCACGCCCTCATTGTCGGCGCCGACCCCGTCCATCTCGGAGAGGAAGGTCGAGACCAGGGCGCCGGTATGGGTGGTCTCGGTGGCGCCGCGGCGGCTGGCCAGGGCCTCGATCTCGTCGAAGAACAGCACGGCCGGCGCCTTGTCGCGCGCCTCGGCGAACAGGCCGGCCATGCGCTTTTCAGACTCGCCCAGCCATTTGGACAGGATCTCGGGGATGCTGACCGAGACGAAGGCCGCGTCGACCTCGCCGGCGGTGGCCCTGGCCAGCATGGTCTTGCCGCAGCCCGGCGGGCCATAGAGCAGGATGCCGCCGCCGGCCTTCTTCTTGAACTTGTCGAACAGCGCCTTGCGGGTGAAGGGGAGGATGATCTTGCGGCGGATCTCGGCCTTCACCTCGTCCAGTCCGCCGACGTCGGCGAAGGTGACGGTGGGGCGGCGGTGCGCCGGCGGTTCGGGCAGGGGCTGGCCGGCGATCGGGCGGCCCTTCAGATCGACCACATTGGCCGCGGCCTCGGCCGGCACCGCCAGCGCCGCTTCGAGCGCAGCATCGGCCAGCTCGGGCCTCGCCTCGACGGCGCGGGCATAGGATTGCGCGGCGTCCGCGGGCCGGCTCAGGGCCAGCTCCGCCCGCGCCCTGGCGATGCCCAAGGCGGGGTCATCGCCCTGCGCCCAGGTCAGGGCGGCTTCCGCGCGGTGGTGACCCAGGAGCAGAGCCGAGGCCATCAGGCGGGTGTCGTCGCTATGCGGCCCGGGCTCGCCCGCCTCCAGCCACTCGAGCGCGCGCTCGCAATCCACCGCCTCGCTGGCGGCGCGCAACATGGCGCGCACGACGCCGCCGGAGTTCGGCGCGGCGCGGGCGGCC
>ODAK010001276.1_pt1 | contig 27899 bp, 32 predicted proteins | sample 1539591 | NCBI WGS metagenome assembly ODAK01 (sample SAMEA3539303, study PRJEB22396) | soil metagenome | biome: tundra; feature: field; material: soil | place: USA | collected 2010-05 | depth 0.15 m
CGCTCGTGCTGGAAAGCTGCTTGAGCTGGCGGTCGATGTCGTCGTCACCGGAGCCCAGCGCCGTCAGGTCCTCGAACGTGCCCGACGCCTCGAGCTCCCCGACCGCGTCGGCGCGCGCCTTCATGTTCTCGGTCTTGTCCAGCGCCCGCTGCATCGCCAGGCCGACATCGGCCATCTCCTCGCCGACGCCGGTCGCCGCCTCGGAGATCCGCACCTGCGCTTCGGCGGCGGAGTACTGGGCCTTGACGACCTCCTTCTTGGAGCGGAACTGCTCGATCTTGGTGCGCAGCTTCTGCTCGGAGGCGGTCATCTGCTCCTGCTGCTGCTCCAGCTGGGCGATCTGCGAGTCGAGCGACTGCAGCTCGGTCTGGGCGACGTTCTTGCGCTCCAGCGCCACGCGGGCTAGATCCTCGTTGCCCGCCGACAGCGCCTGCCGGGCCTGCGTATCGAGCTTGACGACCTGCTGCTGGAGCTTCTCCTCCTGCAGTTGCAGGCGCTTCTTGGACGTTACGACGTCGGCGATTCCCTTCTTGACGTTCTGCAGCAGTTCGATCTGCTTCTGGTAGCTGTACTCCAGCGTCTCCGAGGGATCCTCGGCACGATCGAGCAGCTTGGAGATCTTGGCTTTGACGACGGTGGACATGCGCCCGGAGAGTCCCGGCATCGCATCCTCCTTGGCGGGTGGCTGGACTGGCCTTTTGTAGGGTATCGGGCGACCGAGGTTAGGATGCGCCTGCCCATGGATCCCAAGCCCGTGTCCGACTCGCAGGCGACGCTGTCGCACTGGATGGGCGTCACCGACGCCAACAGCTCGGGCAACATCCACGGCGGCACGGTGATGCGCCTCGCCGATGAGGTGGCCGGGTTGACGGCGATCAAGCATGCGCGCCAGCGCGTGGTCACCGCCGGGATGGACCGGATGAATTTCCTGGTGCCGATCTACGTCGGGGAATACGTGACCCTGAGCGCATCGGTCAACGCGGCCTGGCGGACCTCGATGGAGGTCGGCGTCCGCGTCGAGGCCGAGAACCCGCTGACCGGCGTAAAGCGACACACCAACACCGCCTATCTGACGATGGTCGCGCTCGACGCCGACGGCAAACCGGCGTTGGTGGCGCCACTGCAGGCGACCACCCCGACGCAGCGGCGGCGGATGCGAGAAGCCGAGATGCGCCGTGCGGGCAGGCTCGCCGAGCGCGCCGAGATGCTTGCGCACCGCGAGCGCACCGAACCCTGATCACCGAGCCCGGACTGCGCGGAGAGCCCGCCGACGCTTCGGGATGACGGCCGCCGGGCCGTCATCCCGGTGGAATCGCCGCCTGCGGCGATTCCACCGGTTCCACCTACAGGCTGGAGGGATGGCGCTCGACGAAGCCCTGAGTGTCGGCCAGCAGTGGACGCCAGCGCGGGCCGCTACCGGGGGGCGGGTTGGGATCGCCCTCCGCCGAGGTGTCGAATCGGATCCCCGCGATCTCGATGAACGCGTGCCCGGGATTGGTGTAGACCGTGACCCACTGCCCGAGGCCGCGTGAGTCCCAGCTCATGAACTCGCCCGAATCCATCGACTGCTTCAGCAGGCCGGCCGCGTGCAGGACGTAGGAGACCGAGCCCGAGCAGTCATAGCCGGCGTCGTTCCAGGTCCCGTGCCCGCCGCCGTAGATGTAGGGCTTGTGGCGGATCTGATTGCCGGCCCAGATCGCGCGCTGGACCGCCGGCGGCGCAAAGGAGGGGGCGTAGGCGACGCCGTGGATGATCTTGGCGGCGTCACCCTGGATCATCGGGTGCGCGATCGTGCTCACCGGCGTCGCCGGTGCGCCAAGCCCAGCGCCGCCGCTGGAGATGGCGGTCGGCAAGGACGCCTTCGGGCTCGCGGTGGCCGCCAACGCAGCGGGCGCGGCAGCGAGAGCGAGTACCGCAAAGATCGGGAGCAGCAGCAGACGGGTTAGGCGCAAATGGTTCTCTTTCGTAGGCCGGCGGGGTTAGCTGTCGGGCTGGCGCCAAAAGAGTCTGCGCCTCCCGCGGATTCACCGCGGGATTAGCCCCTGGGACACGTGGGTCCCCCGCTCCGCGGATTTGGTGGCCGCGGATTAGGCGTTGATGAATATACAGGTTCAATCGGCGGGCGGGCACCAAACCTAGGGGCTCGCGGTCACCGAACCCGGCCATTCCATCGGCGCTCGGCGCCCCCCGCCTCGATAACGTCCGCGCCACGATGCGATCGCGCGCGCTCTCCATGCTCGGCGTCTGCGCGGTGCTCACGGGTTGTGGCGGTGGCACCAAACTGCTCAGCAACTCGTCCTCCGGCGCTCCGTCCCCGGGCGCAGGCGCCACGGCCGCCCAGGCGCCCGCTCAGCTCGGCTTCCCGTCGCTGGCGACCAAGAACACCACCCGCGTGGCCGGCGCGGATCCGACCGCCGACGCGGCCGCAGTGGCGCTGGCGGTGTATCCGTCAGCGGCGCCGGGGACCCACCCGGGAGCCGTGACGCTCGCGCCCACCGACGACTGGCAGGCAGCGGTGGCCGCCGCGGTCCTGATGGCCCCTCCGATCCGCGCCCCGGTGCTGCTCTCCGGCAGTTCCGCGCTGCCTGCGGCGACCGCGGAAGCGCTGAAGGCCCTTGCTCCCTCCGGCGCCGGATCCGCCGGCGGAGCTCAGGTGATCAGGATCGGCGACGTGCCGAGCCCCGGCCGGCTGCGCTCGGCTTCGATCGGCGGCTCTGACCCCTACGCGCTGGCGGCGGGAATCGACCGGTTCGTCAGCGCAGCCGAGGGCGCCACCAGCTCGGATGTGGTGATCGCGCCGGCCCAGAGCCCGGCGTATGCGATGCCAGCCGCCGGCTGGGCGGCCGAGAGCGGTGATCCGGTCCTGTTCGTCAACGACGGCGATGTGCCGGAGCCCACGCGTCAGGCGCTGCTTTCCCATCAGCACCCGCATATCTACGTGCTGGGGCCGCCAAGCGTGATCTCCGACCACGTGCTGGCGCAACTGGGGAAATACGGGTCGGTCAAGCGCGTCGGCGCCCAGGATCCGGCCGCCAACTCGGTCGCGTTCGCCGAATACCGTGACCCGGCCTGCCAGTACGGACAGCCATGCGCGCATGTTCCCGGCAGCTTCGGCTGGGCGATGCGCAGTCCCGGTCACGGCTATGTGCTGCTCAACGCTGCGCGGCCGCTGGACGCGGCCGCGTCGGCGGCCCTGTCGGGAAGCGGGGACTATGGACCACAGCTGCTGATCAACGATCCGGCTAAGCTCCCGGGCTCGGTGCTGAACTTCTTCCTTGACTACGCGACCCCCGGCTACACCCAGGAAGGACCGACCGCGGCGGTCTACAACCACGGTTGGGTGATCGGCGCCCCGGACGCGATCTCGGTCTCGGTCCAGGCGGAGATGGACAGCCTCCTGGAGGCCGTCGCGCAGAGCTCAAAATGAGCCAGGAGGAGAATCCCGACCGTCTGCGTGAGGGCCACCGGGTGACCGTGGAGGATGTGCGCCAGCTGATGGGAGCCTCCACACCCCACTTCGCACTGCAGCTCCGCGCCCGGATCAGGGCTCTGATTCGCGACCTGCCCGAGGGACATCCCGCGCGCGCGGAGGGAGAGCGTGAGATCGCCCGGCTGGACAAGATCGCGTTCGTCGGAGAGGTCCGGGGTCACGCCGCCGAGTCCGGGATGACACCGCTGCCCAGCCTCGGACGCGACGCTCGCGAAGCGCACTGACCCCGCCGGTCCCCCGCATCGATCGTCCCCCCGGTACGTTTAACTTTCCCTGGTGAGCGAGGAACGCTTCATATCGGTCATCGGCCTCGGCCGCGTGGGGCTACCGCTGGCGCTGTGTTTCGCCGACCGCGGGCTGCGGGTGCTCGGCGTCGACCACGACCCGGTCGTGCTGGAGTCGATCCGCGCCGGGCGGATGCCGTTCATCGAGGCCGGGACGCAGTCGCTGCTGGATCAGGCCCTGGCCGGCGGCCGGCTCGAGCTGACCGATCGCGCCGCCGACGCAGCGCAGGCGGAGGAGATCGTGATCACGATCGGCACGCCGTCGTTCTCCCACATCGAGAGTGACCTGCGCCAGGTCCGGGCCGCGGTCGACGATCTGCTGCCCCTGCTGCGCCCGGGCCACTCGCTGATCCTGCGCTCGACGATCGCGCCCGGCACGACCGAGTTCGTCGCCGGCTACCTGGAGAAGCGGCGCGACCTGCGGGTCGGCGAGGACGTGTTCGTGGCCCACGCCCCTGAGCGGATCGCGGCGGGGCGCTTCGTGGAGGAGATCTCGACGCTCCCGTGCATCATCGGCGGCGTCGGTGAGACCTCCACCGAACGTGCGGCGAGCCTGTTCAGCGTGTTCGGCGCACCGATCGTCAAGACCACTCCAGTGCAGGCCGAGCTCGCCAAGATCTGGACCAACATCCTGCGCTATGCCACCTTCGCGCTCCCCAATCTGCTGATGATGGACTGCGAGCGCCACGGCGCCAACGTGTTCGAGGTGATCGAGCTGATCAACCGCGACTACCCGCGGGGTGGGATCGCGATGCCGGGACTGACGGCCGGTACCTGCCTGCGCAAGGACTTCGCCTTCTCGGAGGAGCGCTCGCACGCGCCCGGGATGCTGCTGGCGGTGTCCCGGGTCCACGAGGGCGTACCGCTGTTCCTGGTCGAGGGGATCAAGCGGCGGATCGGGACCCTGGCCTCACGCAAGGTGGCTGTCCTGGGGCTCACGTTCAAGCGCGACACCGACGACGAGCGCGACTCGCTTTCGCCGAAGCTGATCCGCCTGCTCGAGCGAGAACTCGCTGACGTGGCCGTCTGTGACCCGCACGCCGCCACCCCGACCCAGCCGCTGGCCGACGCCGTCCGCGACGCCGACGTGGTGATCGTCGCCACCAACCACTCCGAGTTCGAGCGCCCGGAGACGTTGCGCGCGATCCTCTCGCTGGCGTCCGCCGATTGCCTGCTGGTCGATCCGTGGAACAGCTTCGGCACAGCGCAGGTGTTCCTGTACGCCGCCGAGTCGGCGGCGCTGGTCGCCGGCACTGCGGAGGTCGACGCCTCGCCGGACGCGATGCACTGATGCGACGCGTGCTCGTGACCGGAGGCGCCGGGACGATCGGCTCCGCGGTGGTCAGGCGCCTGCTGGGAGATCCCGATTGGGAGATCAGGGTCGCCGATCAGCGCCCCGCGCCGGACTGGATCCGCGAAGGCTGCGAGTTGCACGAGGGCGACCTGCGCGATGCCGAGGTGGCCAACGCGGCGATCGACGGCTGCTCGCACGTGATCCATCTCGCCGCGATCGTCGGCGGGATCGCCAACTTCCACCGGCTCCCGTTCACGCTCACCGAGGTCAACAACGCGCTCACCGGCGCTCTGGTCCACGCCGCGGTCGACGAGCGGGTGGCGCGATTCCTCTACGTTTCCTCGTCGATGGTGTTCGAGCGCGCGACGGAGTTTCCGACCACCGAAGCCCACGTGGAGAGTTGCCCGCCACCGCGTTCGGCCTACGGCTTCTCCAAACTCGCCGGCGAGGTCTACACCCGCGCCGCACATGAGCAGCACGGCCTGAGCTTCACGATCTGCCGCCCGTTCAACGCCTACGGCCCCGGTGAACTGCCCGATCCCCACGAGCCCGGGATCGCTCACGCCGTGCCCGATCTGATCGCCAAGACGCTGGCGGGCCAGCGGCCACTGGAGATCTTCGGCTCCGGCGAGCAGACCCGCACGCTGACCCACGTCGCCGACATCGCCGACGGGATCGTCACCGCGCTCGGATCGCCGGCGGCCGAAAACGAGGATTTCAACATCTCGGCCTCGCAGGAGCTGACGATCGCCGAGATCGCACGGCTCGTATGGGAGGCCTGCGGAGAGGATCCCCAGAAGCTCAAGCTCGCGCACCTGCCGACCTTCGAGGTGGACGTCCAGCGGCGCTGGCCCTCGGTCGAGAAGGCGCGCCGGCTACTCGGCTGGGAGGCACACGTGCCGCTAGGCGAGGGGATTCCGCAGACCGTCGAGTGGCTGCGCGAGCGCGGGGTGGGCTCACGGGAGCAACTGGCCGGGTGATAATGCCCCGATGACCGCTCGGCGTGCGCTGATCACCGGTATCACCGGGCAGGACGGCTCCTACCTGGCTGAGTTCCTGCTCGACCGCGGCTATCAGGTGCACGGCATGGTACGGCGCTCCTCGACGGAGAAGTTCGAGCGGATCGAGCAGATCCGCGACCGGCTGGAACTGCATCAGGGGGACCTTTTGGACCAGCGCTCGCTCGTCGACACGCTGCGGGCCTCGCGTCCCGATGAGATCTACAACCTCGCCGCGATGTCCTACGTGGCGGCATCCTGGGTCCAGCCCACGCTGACCGCCGAGTTCTCAGGGATCGGCGTGACGCGGCTGCTGGAGGCGATGCGCGAGGCGTGCCCCGAGGCCCGCTTCTACCAGGCATCCTCGTCGGAGATGTTCGGCAAGGTGCGCGAGGTGCCCCAGACGGAGCTGACTCCGTTCTACCCCCGCTCGCCCTACGGCGTCGCCAAGGCCTACGGTCACTTCATCACGGTCAACTACCGCGAGTCCTACGGGCTGCACGCCACCAGCGGGATCCTCTTTAACCACGAGAGCCCCCGACGCGGGCTGGAGTTCGTCACGAGAAAGATCACCTGGCACGCCGCCGCGATCAAGCTCGGGCTCCAGACCAAGCTGAAGCTGGGAAATCTCGACGCCGAGCGCGACTGGGGCTTCGCCGGTGACTACGTGCGCGCCATGTGGCTGATGCTCCAGCAGGACCAGGCCGACGATTTCGTGATCGCCACCGGCTCGGCCCACTCGGTCCGGGAATGCCTGCAGATCGCCTTTGACCAGGTCGGTGTGTCGCTCGACGGGCACGTCGAGACCGACCCCGGTCTGCTGCGTCCGGCCGAGGTCGAGCAGCTGATCGGTGACGCCGGCAAGGCCAAGCGGATGCTCGACTGGGAGCCCGAGGTGAGCTTCGAGGAGCTGATCCGGATGATGGTGGACGCCGATCTCGCGCTCCTGTCGCGCGACCCCGGCGCGCGTCGCGCTTACGGTCGCTAGCGGGTCAGCTCAGGCGGCTGACCGTGAAGCTGCAGCCGCGCGTCTCCAGCTCGGCAAACATCTCCCCCGGCTCGATGCAGCGCTCCGGGGGAAGCGCCCCGGTGGCCGTCAGCGATCCGCGCGCTAACAGGCGAACCGCGGCGGCAGCGGGAGTCGCGGTGGAGACGATCGAACCCCCGATGCCGAAGTGGGGACGGGTGAGCGCCCTGACCACGACCTTGGCTCCCGAGCCGGCGGTGACGGTAACCAGGTGCACCGACGCGGTCGCGTTCGAGGCCGGCTCGGCCTGACGGGCGGCCTCGGCGACGTTCTCCTCCGGGCTGCCGACGAGCTCCTTGAGCTTGGCCAGCAGAGGCGCGGCGAGCGACAGTCGGAAGCTGGCGGTGGCGCAGTGAAAGCTCTCGCCGAAGGTGGCGAGCTCGGAGTGCAACGTGTAGATCGTGTCGGCCATGCCGATCGGATCGCCGAAGTCGATCGCGCCGCCCGGCTGCAGGGGCTGGATCTCGGTCGGCCGGCCGTCGCGCAGCACGATCGGGGCCAGCGTCAGCTCGTCCAGCAGGGTCTGGATCGCGTAGGGCGGGCGCAGGCGGCCGTCGTCGACGGCGCGCGGGTCGCGCCCGGCGGCCGCGACCTCGATCGAGTCGATCCCGCCGGCCTCCCCGTCGAGCTCCTGCAGCGCGCGCCGCGCCATCAGGTTGGTCTTACCGGGACTGGAGCCGATCCCCAGCACGGCCAGCAGGCCGGCATTCTCGAACCGGTCGCCGAGCTCCAGCTGGCGGCCGGTCATCCAATACAGACCGCCGAGGTCGAGATAGTGGCAGTCCGCGCTCAGGCAGGCTGTCATCGCTTCCAGGTTGATCCGGTAGGAGGCGGTGTTGACGAGGACGTCGAGGTCACCCAGCCGGCTCGCCAGCTCGCCTTCGGCGCGCGCATCGATCGCCTGCGCCGTGGCCTTGCCACCCCCGTGCTCGGACGCGACCGCCGCCGCCCGGTCCCCATCGAGGTCGAGCAGCAGCAGCCGATCCACCTCTCGGGACTCCGCCAAGTCACGCACGATCGCCGGCGCGATCGTGCCGGCGGCACCGAGAACGGCGACGCCGATGGTTCGGTTGGGCTCAGCACACATCTCAAACCTGACCGTAGCGATGATCCGCTTTGGTCCGCCTTATCCGTTCCGTACAAAGCATTTGGTTCACTTCGGCCACCAGACGCTTGCGCTCTTACCCAACACGGCGGAGAATCTTCGCCTTCGCGCGCCCACGGGCCCGCGATCAGAGTCGAAACCTGGGCAACCTTACCCACCACCAAGAGGGACCGCCGTGGAAAGCGCGACGTTGGGACAGCCGGCCGCCGGGATTCAGGTCGAGGACAAGGGCCTGAAGAAGAACGCGATCTCGTTCGTCTCAAACATCGTGATCGGCGTCGCTTCGACGGCCCCCGGTTACAGCCTGGCGGCGACGCTCGGATTCATCGCCGCGGTCGGAGGCCTGGGGTTCGAATCGCCCGCCGTGATCCTGGTCGCTTTCTTCCCGATGGCCTGCATCGCGGCGGCCTATTACTACATGAACCGCGCCGATCCAGACTGCGGCACGACGTTCTCGTGGATGACCCGGGCGATGGGCCCGTGGCTCGGCTGGCAGGGGGGCTGGGCGATCGTCGTGGCTGACGTGCTGGTGATGCCGAGCCTCGCCTCGGTGGCGGGCAACTACACCTTCCAGCTGTTCGGCAGCACCAGCCCGAGCAACCTCGACGTGACGATCGTCGGGATCCTCTGGATCATCGTGATGACCGCAATCTGCTACGTCGGCATCGAGCTCTCGGCGCGTCTGCAGCAACTCCTGCTGGGGATGGAGTTCACCACGCTCGTGATCTTCGCGGTGGTCGCGCTGGTCAAGGTCTACGCCAACCACCCGGCGCACTCGGTGCAGCCGACGCTGGGGTGGTTCAACCCGTTTGACATCTCGAGCATCAGCGCGCTGGACGGCGGCATCCTGCTGGCGGTGTTCATCTACTGGGGCTGGGACTCCGGGGTCAGCGTCAACGAGGAGACCGAGGATTCGAGCACGGCGCCGGGCCGGGCCGCGATCATCTCCACATTCGTACTCGTCGGGATCTATCTGCTGGTCACCACCGCCGCGCAGGCCTTCGGTGGCATTGACTCGCTGAAAAACAACCAGGCCGACGTGTTCGCCCCGCTTGGCACGAGCGTGCTCGGGTCGCCGCTCAACAAGCTGCTGATCATCGCGGTCCTGACCTCGGCGTCAGCCTCGACACAGACCACAATCCTCCCGACGGCTCGCACGACGCTGTCGATGGCGCGGGCCAAGGCGATCCCGAAGCAATTCGGCAACGTGCATCCGCGCTACCTGAGCCCCGGCTTCTCGACGCTCTGGATGGGCACCACGTCGCTGATCGTTTACGTGCTGCTGTCGGCCACCAGTCAGAACCTGATCGCCGACGCGTTCACCTCGCTGGCGCTGACGATCGCCTTCTACTACGGCTTCACGGGCTTCGCCTGCGTGATCTTCTACCGCCGCCATCTGCTCGACAGCGCCAAGAACTTCTTCTTCATCGGGGTACTCCCGTTCGTCGGTGGAGCGGTGCTCACCTGGGTGCTGATCAAAGCCGTGATCGACTACTCCAAGGCCGACGGTGGCTACGCCAAGCCCTTCCTCGGAATCGGCTCCCCGATCGTAATCGCGCTCGTGATGATCATCCTCGGATTGATCCTGATGATCGTGCAACGCGTCACCATGCCCGAGTTCTTCAGACGCAAGCCCGAAGTCGTCGATGATTCCGTCCTCGCCGGCGCTCCCGCCGGGGGTGCGTCGTGAGCAGCGGAATCGTCGTCGGCTACGACGGGTCTGAGTGCGCCAAGGAGGCCGTCCGCGTCGCGATCGAGATCGGCAAGGCCTACGGAGAGAAGGTCGTGATCGCGTTCGGTTACGAGCTCAACCCGGTCGCCGGTGAGCTCCACGACTACCACGCGGCGCTCAAGGAGCTGGCGACCAAGCGTCTGACCGAGGCGACAGCGCTGGCCGCCGACGACGCGGACGTCGAGGCGGTCATCGTCGAGAAGGCGCCCGCGGCGGGTCTCGTCGCACTCGCCGACGAGCGCGACGCTCGCGTGATCGTCGTCGGGACACGCGGCGAGAGCCCGATCCGGGGCGCGCTGCTCGGCTCGACCCCGCACAAGCTGCTGCAGCTGTCTGACCGCCCGGTGCTCGTCGTTCCGTCGGTCGACCGCTGACGATCCAGCCGCCCTCACCCTCGGGGCCGGCCGCTGGGAATGCAGGTCTCGCTCACGCTGGGACTCGGTACCACCCGCTGGCTGAGCCACGGCGACGGCACTTACCCGCGTCTACCGCGGCCACGTGCACCCACGCTCGTCGCCTATCGCACCCGCGATGTGATTGTCCCACCCGTCAACTCTCAGCGGCTGCTGCGGCGCATCCCGCACGCGGTTGGGCTGCGCGTGCCTGACGCCGGTCACGCCTTTCTGTTCCAGAACCCGGGCAAGGTCGCCGCCGCGTTCGCCCGCTTCCTCTCACGGGCACGAGTCGGCTGACTCACGGACCGGCACCACAGTTCTCCGGTGGCGGCGCGCTCCGCCCAGGACGGGTCCTCAACGCCGGGTTGATGGCGCCGGTGCGCGTTGACTGGGGTTCCGGGTAGGGCGGCGTGTAGCCTCGGCCGTCGATGGAGCACCAGACCGCCGCCAGCGAAGGGATCCCCGACAGCACCTTCCCCGGCCCTTACCCGGTCGGCTCCTATGCGGCTGGACTCAAACGCCGGCTCCAGGAGTTCGCACGGGTGCAGCTGGTCGGCGAGCTGTGGGGCTTTCGGGCCAGCCGCGTGCGCGTCTACTTCGAGCTTCGCGATGCCCGGGGGGCGCTGCCCTGCTCGATGTGGCGCAACGAGTTCGACGAGCTGCGGATCGACCTCGCCGACGGGATGCGGATCGTCGTCGGCGGCGGTTGCGATTACTACCCCGGCAGCGGCACCTCCTCCCCATCGTTTCAGTTCTCGGTCTCCGAGCTGCGCTTGGCCGGTGAGGGCGACCTGCTGGCTCAGCTGCAGCGTCTGCGCCGCCAGCTGCACGCCGAGGGTGTATTCGAGCCCCAGAAGCGGCTCGCGCGTCCACGGCTACCGCGCACGATCGGCATCATCACCGGCGAGCGCGGCAAGGCGCGCGACGACGTCCTCGCCGGCCTTCGCCGCCGTGGCTGGGGTGGGCGGCTGATCTGGGCCTTCGTGCCTGTGCAGGACCGCCACGCCGCCCCCCGGATCGGCGCTGCGCTGAGGGAGCTCGCCGCGATCGAGGCCGTGGAGGTGGTGATCGTCGCGCGCGGCGGTGGCTCGCTGGCCGACCTGTTCGCCTTCTGTGATGAGGCGCTGTGCCGGACCGTCTCGCTGTTGCGCGTGCCGGTGATCTCATCGGTCGGCCATCACACCGATCGCACTCTGATCGACGACGTGGCGGCCGTGTGCTGCTCCACCCCCACCCACGCCGCCGAGGCCGCGGTTCCGGTCGACTGCCGCGCGGCGCGATCGGACATCGCCGCCTGCGCTCGGTCGCTGCACAATCACGGCCGGCGAGCGGTGCTGGCGCGCGCTCGCGCGCTGGGCCATCTCTCGCGCGCCCCGGGCCAGCACGTGGCCCGCCATCGCAAGCAGCTGCATCAGCTGCTGCGCGAGCTGCGGGCCAGCGCGCGCCGCAAGCATGAGCGCGCGGGCAGTTTGGCCGACCGCCACCGGCTGGTGCTCGCGCGCACCGCCTCGCGGGGGTCCGGTTCAGACGCGAGCCAGCGCCGACGGGAGCTCGATCGCCTGGCGCTGGCCCTCGCCGCCCACGATCCGCAGCGGACGCTGGCGCGCGGTTACGCGCTGGCCACCGACCCCACCGGCACGCCGCTGGGGTCTGCAGCCGCCGCTCGGCGCGCCGGCGAGCTGTCGCTGCGCTTCCACGACGGGACGGTTCCGGCGCGGGTGCATCAGGAACGACGCCCGTGAGCGCCGAGCGCACGTATGAGTCGGCGGTGGCCCGCGTCGAGGAGATCATCCGCCGGCTTGACTCCGGCGACGCCGGCCTGCGGGAGACCCTGGACCTGGTCAAGGAGGGACGCGAGCTGGTGGAGTACTGTGCCGTCGAGCTCGAGGCGGTCAGCCAGGGGCTGGAGGAGCTTCGCCTGGAGGAGCTGGTGGCGCGTCTGGAGACCGGAGCCCGGGAACCGTGAGCACATTTGACCTGCTGAGCGGCCTCCCGCTGGAGGTTGCCGGATACGAGCTGGAGGCGCTGAAGGCCAACGTGTCCAGCGGCTTTGAGCGCCTGAGCACCGTCGTGCACCTGCGCGGCGGCGGCCTGGAGGGCGTCGGTGAGGACGTCGTCTACGACGCCGAGGACCACGTCGCCCTACAGGCGGCCGGTCCGGTCGCACCGCTGGCCGGCCGCCACACGCTGGGGGAGTTCTGCGAGCTGATCGACGATTTGGACCTCTTCCCGGTGGCCCCCCAGCGCGACGTGTCGCGGCTCTACCGGCGCTGGACCTTTCACAGCGCGGCGCTCGATCTGGCCCTGCGCCAGGCCGGCCAGCCGCTGCACGAGGCGCTGGGACGCCCAGCCCAGCCGCTGACCTTCGTGGTCTCGTTGCGCCTCGGGGAGCCGCCGTCACTGGCGCCGATCCAGGCGCGCCTGGCCCATTACCCGACGCTGCGCTTCAAGCTCGATGCCACCAGCTCGTGGACCCCGGAGCTGATCGAGGCGCTGGCGGCCACCGGCGCGGTCGACTCGATCGACTTCAAGGCGCTGTACCGCGGCACCATCGTGGACCAGCCGCCGGACCCGGTCCTCTACCGCCGCGTCGTAGAGGCTTTCCCCGACGTCTGGATCGAGGATCCTGACGTGGTCACCCCGGAGACAGCGGCCGAGCTCGCCGGCGAGCACGAGCGGATCACCTGGGACGCGCCGATCCACTCGATCTCCGACATCGAGGCGCTGCCGTTCGCGCCGAGCATGGTCAACCTCAAGCCGTCGCGGATCGGCGGGCTACAGAAGCTGTGCGCCACCTACGACTATTGCGCCGAGCGTGGGATCGGCGCCTATGGCGGTGGCCAGTTCGAGCTCGGGCCCGGGCGGGGCCAGGCGCAGTACCTCGCCTCGCTGTTTCATCCCGACACACCCAATGACCTGGCGCCGGTTGGCTTCAACGACAACGACCCTCACGCGGGGCTGCCTTCCAGCCCGCTGGTGCCCGCGCCCGACGGCGTCGGCTTTCGCTGGCTGGCCTGACGCCGGCTTTCGCCGATCGGCCTAACCGGGTCAGCCGCCCAGGGCGAGCAGCAGCTTGCCCTGCACCCGGCGCTCAACGATCCGCTGCAACGCCTCGTTGACCTGCTCCAGCGCCAGCACCTCGTCGATCTGCACGCGCAGCGATCCGTCCTGCAGGGCGCCGATCGCCGCCTGCAGACCAGCGCGGCGCTCGCGTGGCTCCAATTGCAGACCCGCGTAGCCGAGCACGGAGATCATCTTGCGATACAGCGTCTGCATGTTCAGCTGGACGTCGGCGCCGGCCGAGGTACCGAAGGACACCAGCCGGCCACGCACGGCCAGCGCCTCGATCGACGGCGCCACGAAGGCGCCGCCCAGCGGATCGAAGGTCACCGTCGGCTGCAGGTCTGAGAGCGCCTCGGTGAGCTCCTCGGGGCCGGCGACGACGACGTGCTGGGCTCCCTGCGCCTCGATCGAGCCGACCTTGCCCGGTGAGCCGGTTTGACCCCACACGGTGGCGCCGGCCGCGGCGGCCAGCGAGACGATCATGCTGCCGACCCCGCCGGAGGCGCCGAGCACGAGCACGCGATCCTCCGCGCTCACCCGACCCAGTTCGCGCACGACCTTGAACGCGGTCAGCCCGGCGATGCCGATCGCCGCCGCGTCGCGCGCCGCGACGCCGTCGGGCAGCGAGATCACTGCCCCTTCGGGGACCACGGCCGCCTGGGCCCAGACGCCGTCGCGCCCCGCGCCCAATCCCCCGCCGGCCACGAGCACGTGGCGCCCACCGACCGTGCCGGCCGCCTCGCCGCCCAGCGTCCGCGGCAGCGATCCGCCGGTGGGTACGCGGCCCTCGGCGATGTAGCGGTCGATCGGGTTGACGCCGGCGAACTCGAGCGCCACGACAACCTCACCGGGGCCCGGCTCGGGCAGCGTCACCGACTCGATAACGAGCGGTTTCCCGTGTTCGTGCAAGCGCGCGGCGCTGATTGTCCTGGTGGCGTCAGTCATCGCAGATCCGGGGCTCAGGCCCGAGCATGGATATAGCAGGCCGGGCGTGCGCATAATGGATTACATGACATCGAACACTGCACTCAAAGGAACCGTCGCGCTGGTCACGGGCGCCTCAAGCGGCATCGGCGAAGCGACCGCGCTCACGCTGGCCCGGGCCGGGGCCGACGTGGCGATCGTCGCCCGCCGCCAGGACCGGCTCGACGCACTGGCGGCCCGGCTACGGGACGAGGGCGCCCGGGCGCTGGTGATCGGCGCCGACCTCAGCTCCCAGGAGCAGGCGCAGGCCGCGGTGGAGCGGACCGCATCCGAGCTGGGCCGCCTGGACACGCTGGTCAACAACGCCGGCGTGATGCTGCTGGGTCCGACCGTGGATGCGCCGCTGGAGGAATGGCAGCGGATGATCAAGATCAACGTCGAGGGACTGCTCTACTGCGCCCACGCCGCGCTCCCGCATCTACTGCAGGCCGCGCAGGACAGCCCGCGTCAAATCGCCGACATGGTCAACATCAGCTCGGTGGCCGGCCGGGTGGCCCGCAACGGCAGCGGCGTCTACAACCTCACCAAGCACGGCGTCGGGGCGTTCAGCGAAGCGCTGCGCCAGGAGGTGACCGGGCGCCACGTGCGCGTCTCGCTGGTCGAGCCGGGGGCGGTGGCCACCGAGCTGCGATTCCACAACCGCCCGGAGATCCAGGAGAACATGGCCAAGCGTTTCGGCGCCATCGAGATCCTCAGATCCCAGGACATCGCCGATGCGATCGCCTACATCGTCACGCGGCCGTGGCACATGTCCGTCAACGAGATCCTGATCCGCCCCACGGAGCAGGAGGGTTAGGGTTCGCGACTGAAGTCGTGAGCCCTTAGGCCCTTAGACGCGCTGAATCAGCGTGCCCGTGCCGAGGCCGCCGCCGCAGCACATCGTCACCAGTCCGATCTCCTTGTCGGAGCGCTCGAGCTCGTGCAGGAGCGTGGTGATCAGGCGGGCGCCGGTGGAGCCCAGCGGGTGCCCGAGCGCCATCGCGCCACCGTTGACGTTGACGCGGTCCATGTCGGGCTCCAGCTCACGCCGCCAGGCCGCCAGCACCGGAGCGAACGCCTCGTTGATCTCGAACAGGTCGATGTCGTTGATCGCGATCTTGTTGCGCTCGAGCAGCTTGCGCGTGGCCGGGATCGGCCCGGTCAGCATGATCACCGGGTCCACGCCGACGGTCGTCTGGTCGAGGATCCGCGCTCGAGGGGTCAGCCCCAGCGAATCGGCCTTGTCACGGGACATCAGCAGCACCGCGGCGGCACCGTCGGAGATCTGCGAGCTGTTGCCTGCCGTGACCTTCCCGTCCTGCTTGAACGCGGGCTTGAGCTGCGAGAGCGCTTCGATCGTGGTATCCGGCCGGATCCCCTGATCGCTGACGTAGGTGGAGCCATTGACCTTCATCGGCACCGTCTCGCGCTCAAAGCGGCCCTCCTCGGTGGCGCGATGCGCCAGCTGGTGCGAGCGCAGCGCCAGCTCGTCGAGCTCGGAGCGTGGGATCTCCCACTGGTCGGCGATCATCTCGGCCGACAGGCCCTGCGGGATCAGGTTGTAGCGCTCCAGCAGCTCGGGCGGCCAGGGGTTGCCGACCTCGCCGACCCAGTTGAAGCCGACGCCCATCGGGATGTGCCCCATGTGCTCCACGCCGGAGCCGATCACGACGTCGTGCACTCCGGCGGCGATCAACGCGGCGGCGAAGTTGACCGCCTGTTGAGCCGAGCCACACTGACGGTCGACGGTCGTGGCCGGCGTCTCGGCCGGTAGGCCGGCCTGCAGCCAGGCGTTGCGCCCGACGTTGAACATCTGCTCGCCGTACTGCTGCACGCACCCGGTGATGACGTCCTCGACCTCTCCGGGCTCGATCCCGGCCCGCTGGATCACCTCGGAGTAACAGCGTCCCAGCAGCTCGTTGGGATGGGTGTCCTTGTAGTAGCCCTTCTCCTTATGACCGCGACCAATCGGCGTACGCACAGCCTCCACGATCACGACCTCGCGACCAGCACCTGCGGGCATCGGAACTCCTTCTCATGCGGGGAGAGCGCGGCGCCGGGTCGATGAGCGCCCCGCACCACTGAACAGTCCCGTACTGTACCCGAGCAGTCCGGGCACAACGGACGCCCGAGAGCCAACGACATCCAGGAGAACCCTTGCAGGAACGACTCGGAATCGCGGGCGCGGGCGTGATCGCGTGCGGTCTCGCGGCGATCGCCGCGCGTCACGGCGACGTGGTGCTGTGGGCGCGATCGGACACGTCCGCGAAACGCGCCCAGGCGGCGCTGGCCAAGCTCAGAACCAAGCTGCACGACCCCGACGGTCACGTGGGGCACGTGCGCGTGGTGACCGAGCTCGAGGAACTGGCGCAGGCCACCTTCCTGGTCGAGGCGGTGGTGGAGGACCCCGATCACAAGGCCGCGCTGCTGGCCGCCCTCGCTGGACATGCGCAGGAGTCCGCAGTGCTGGCGACGACCACGTCCTCGCTGTCGATCGCCGACCTCGCCCGGGCCAGCGGCCGTCCGGAGCGGTTCGTGGGCCTGCACGTCTTCAATCCCGTTCCGCGGATGAAGCTGGTCGAGCTGGCGTTTCCCGCCCAGGCCGACTGGGAGACACGAGCTCGCGCCCGCGCATTCTGCGAGACGCTGGGCAAGACCGCCGTCGAGGTGCCCGACATCCCGGGCTTCGTGGTCAACCGGGTGCTGTTTCCCTACCTGTTCAGCGCCGTCGAGCTGATGGCCCAGACCGGCATGGCACCGGACGATGTCGATCGCTGCATGACGCTCGGCGCCGGAATGCCGATGGGACCGATCGCGTTGCTGGATTTCGTGGGGCTCGACGTGGCCCAGGCGATCGGTCAGACGATCGGCGCCTCCGTTCCCGCCGCGCTGGCGAAACTGGTGCAGGCCGGCTCGCTCGGACGCAAGAGCGGCCAGGGCTTCTACTCCTACGACTAATTATTTAATAATCATTCAGGTGCCGCAGCCAATATCCCCAACGCGACGTACCTCATAGCAGCACCTCCTCCCCAGAAGCACGAGCCGGCCCGTCCCCAGCGGGCCGGCTCTTTTTTTGCCCTCGCCAAGGGCGCCGCCGACCCAGCGGACCCGTCGATCCACGAGCGGCGGCCGGCCAGCTGGCGAAGCCGGCCCTCTCATGCGGGCCGGCTTCATCTCTCCTCTCAACCGCCGGGTGGGGCATGACGCTTGCGATCGCCTGCCTCCGGCTGTTGCCTTATGTGTGAAATGTAACGAATGACGCGAGCGCGTGCAGCCGGGCCGGCTCGGTCAGCTGGTGACGATCTCCGCCGGCGCCTTGCGGTTGCGGATGCGCACCGCCTCGATCCGGTTCTCCCGCACCGACTCGACGCGGATCGAGTAGCCGTTCGCCGCGATCGAATCCCCCCGCTTGGGCAGGCGGCCCAGCTGTGCGAACACGAACCCGCCGACTGAGTTGTAGGCATCGGTGTCGACCGGCAGATCGAGCCCATAGTTCTCCAGATCGGTGATCGCGACGTGACCGCGCACGAACCAGTCGCCGTTGGCCAGCCGCCTGACGGCCCCGCCGGCGGGATCGGTCTCGTCGTCGATCTCGCCGACGACCTCCTCGATGATGTCCTCAGTGGTGACGATCCCGGCGGTACGGCCGTATTCGTCGATCACGATCGCCAGCTCCGTGCGCTCGCGTTGCAGATCGGCCAGCAGGTCGTCCAGCGGCTTGGTCTCAGGCACCAGTGGCGCGGGGCGCACGAGCTTTTCGAAGCTCGCGTCCTCACCCTTGGACATCAGCAGCTTGACCAGCTGGTTGACGTGGACGATCCCCTTCACCCGATCCTGGTTTTCCTCCTCGGTCACCACCAGCCGGGAGTGCCCGGTGGAGACGCAGCGCCGCAGCGCCGCCTCCACCGTCTCGGCGAGGTCCACGGTCACGACCGCCGGAATCGGCGTCATCACCTGGCGCGCCTCCTGCTCGTGGAGGTGGAAGACGCCGGTCAGCATGTTGGCCTCGCCGATGTCCAGGTGTCCACCGGTGCGCGAATCGGCGATGATCCGCTTGAGCTCGTCCGGGGTCCCCCCCTCCGGCTCGGCATCGGGGTCGGTGCCGAGCGCGCGCAGCATCCAGTTGGAGGAGGAGTTGAGCACCACGATGAACGGATGGAAGAGCAGCCGGAAGAACCGCAGCGGACGCGCGATCCGGCGCGCCAGCTGCTCCGCGTGCTGGATCGCGTACAGCTTCGGCACGATCTCCCCGACGATGCTCTGGGTGATCGTGATCAGCAGGTAGGCGATGATCACTGCGATCACGACCGCGGCCCCATGCCCGATTGCGCCGCCGAACACGGGCTCCAGAAGATGGGCGATCGCCGGCTCCCCGAGCGCGCCGATGCCGACCGACGCCATCGTGATCCCCACCTGACAGGCCGCGATGTAGTCGCCGATCTGGCCGAGTTGCAGCAGCGCGAGGCGAGCGCCCTTCGCCCCCTCGTCCACGAGCGCCTCCAGCCGTGCGCGGCGCGATCGCACCAGCGCGTACTCCGCGGTCACGAAGAACGAATTGACCAGGACCAGCAGCGCGGTCAGGATGACGAAGATCGCCTTCACAGGCAGAGATGCGCGCTGCAGCGTTCGATGCGAACGCTGGCGCCTGCCGTCCGCGCGCTGCTACTTCGAGGAGGGTCGTCGTCGTTCATTCAGCGACGCGAGCAACGGTAGCAGCAGCCGCTGGCGGATCCGCACCGGCGCCGGGAATCGACAGCGGCCCGAGCCCGATCAGGAGAGCTGATCGAATTTCTTGGCCATCTCGAAGTCCGGCTCGGTCAGGCCACCCGCCGAATGATTGGTAAGCGACAGCTTCACCTTGTTCCAGCCGTGGACGAGGATGTCCGGGTGATGATTTGCCTGCTCGGCCACGTCGGCGACCTGGTTGACGAACACCATCGCCTCGGCGAAATCCTCGAACTTCCAGTCGCGCACGATCTCGTCGCCCTCACGGATCCAGTGGCTGCGCTCCAGGCGCGATCCGATTTCCTGTTCACTCAGGAGCTCTGCCATATCTTTCTCCTTGATGCGAATTGTGAGCCTTGTTCCGTCCGCGACCGAGATGCTGTTCGCGCTCGGCCTCGGGTCCGACCTTATCGCCGTCACGCACGAATGCGATTACCCACCCGCCGCGCGGGAGCTGCCGAAGATCACCCGTGACGTTCTTCCGGCCGGCCTCAGCGCCGCGGCGATCGACGCGGCCGTCAAGCAGCGCACCCTGGCCGGCGAGTCGATCTACGAGCTCGACGCGCAGGCCCTGCACGACCTGCGTCCCGATCTGGTCGTCACGCAGGCGCTGTGCTCGGTGTGTGCCGTGTCCTACGACGACGTGCGCGCGATCGCTCAGGAGATCGATCCCCAACCGCGGGTCGTCTCCCTGGACCCGCACACCGTCGGGGAGGTGCTGGGCGACGCCCGCACGCTGGCCCGGGCCACCGACTGCCAGGACGCGGCGGTGGAGCTGGTGCGCGACATGGCGGCCCGAATCGACCGGGTCAAGCTCGCGGTCCGCGGCGCCCGGCGTCCGCGCGTGGCCGCGCTGGAGTGGCTGGACCCCCCGTTCGGCGCGGGTCACTGGACGCCGCAGCTGATCGATTACGCGGGCGGCGAGGATGTGCTGGGGTTCGCCGGCGAGCCCTCCACGCAGTGCACCTGGGATCACGTCGCCGCCGCCCAGGCGGACATCGTCATCGTCATGCCCTGCGGCTACGACGCCGAGATCGCCCACCGGGAGGCCGAGATGCACCGCGATCAGCTGGCGGCCCTGGGGGCGGGCGAAGTGGTGGCGGTCGACGCCGCCGCCTATTTCTCCCGCCCTGGGCCGCGGATCGTCGACGGCCTGGAGCTGCTGGCCTCGATCATTCAGCCCGAGCTGGTGCCCGAGGTCCCGGGCCGAGCGCTGACCGTCGAGCTCCGGGCAAATTTCTGAATCACGGCACTAAAGCTAGATGCCGAAACCGAGACCGTTCGGGGTCAGACCCGTGGCGCCGGCCACCGCGATCGAGCCGATCACGCTCACGACCGCCAGAATCAGGGCCCCGGCGAGCACCGAGCCCGACCTCCGCCGGCGTTCGCCGAGCTCGACGATCAGCCAGCCCATGATCAGGCCGGCAACCAGGCCGCCGAGATGGCCCCCGATCGAGATTCCCTGAACGCTCAGCGAGAAGACGATGTTGATCAGCAGCGTCAGCCCGAGCCCGCTCTGCCAGATCGAGATTCCCCGAGCGCGCGCCACGACGATCAGCGCACCGAGGACTCCGAAGCAGGCCCCTGAGGCGCCGACTGTGTAGTAGTCAGGTTGAAACAGGAGCGCTCCGAACGAGCCCGCCAGCAGCGAGACGAAGTACACGATCGTGAAGTTGAGCCGCCCGATCCCCGGCTCGAGGATCTTCCCGATGAAGTACAGGAAGACCATGTTGAACAGGATGTGCAGCAGTCCGTCGTGCAGGAAGCCGCTGGTCAGGATCCGCCAGTACTCGTGGTTCTGGGAGATGTAGGGCCCGGCCAGCGCTCCCTTCAGGAGCACGGTGCCGGCGATGCCTCCGCCCAGCGGCGCCCCTGACGCCGTCTCCGCGATGAACACGATCACGTTGATGGCGATCAACAGCTCGGTCACCGTCAGGCCTGAGCGCGGCGAGCGAATCGTCTTGACCTTCGTGCGCTCGCGGGCGCACTCGGGGCAGCGCATCCCGACCGGCGTGGGCGTCATGCAGTCGGGGCAGATCGGCCGCCCGCACGATGAGCACGAGACGCCGGTCTCACGCGAGGGATGTCGGTAGCAGACGGCCATCTGGGCTGACCGTATCAGCGGGCCACGATCGCCCCGGCGGTTACGCGCTGCGCGGCGGCGACGCGAACGGCCGGCTCAGCGACGGGGCCGGATCCGGCGGGCCTCTTCGGCGAAGTCGTGCAGGGTGCGCTCGGCCAGCTCGAGCACGTTGGAGGATTGCAGGCGCCGAGCCCGGTGACGGCCGCGGACGCGCAGGACCACCAGCGCGGTGCCCGCCGAGGCACCGATCACCACGGCGGCCGCGGGCCTGACCCAGTTGCGCGGATCACGCATCGCCCCCAGCTCCCAGGACTCGAGCTCATCCTGGGCCAACTCGGTCAGGCTGACCAGCGTCAGCTCCAGTCGCGCCACCAGGTCGGCGGGGGGGTCGACGGGCGTCAGCGCCTCACGCAGCAGCGCCTCGAAATCGGTCGTGCCGGTGCTCAACCCGCCTCCCCCGCGCCGCCCGGCGACTCAGGGCCGGCGCCCGCCGTCTCGGCGACCATTCCCTCCAGCTGGCGGATCGCGCGATGCAGCAGGACCTTGGTGGCTCCGTCGGTGCGCCCGAGCGCCCGCGCGATCTCCCGATTGTCCATCCCCAGGGCGAAGCGCATGATCAGCGCCTCGCGACGGTCGTCGGGGAGCGCCGAGACGCCCTCGAGGATCGACTTGAGCTCCTCACGGCCCTCCACCAGCGATTCGGTGGTGTGCGGCGCGGAGATCATGCTGGCGTCCTCGATCGCCGATTCAGGCTTGCGCGACCGGTCGCGATAGAAGTTGGCCGCCAGGTTGTGGGCGATCCGGATGAGCCAGGGGCGCAGCGGACGGCCATTTGACTCGCGCAGCGCCCGCTCGAAGTGCCGGTAGGCCTGAAGGAACGTCTGCTCGGTGAGATCCTCGGCGTCGTAATGATTTCCCACCCGGTAGTAGCTGTAGGAATAGACATCGCGAAGATGCGCTCGGTAAAGCTCGGTGAAGCGGGCGTCCAGTTCCGCCTTGCTCTTGGGTGCATCGTCAGCCACCGCATACCCAGCCTACCTCCGGTCACGCGGCGCGGATAGGCCGCGCTCGCTTCCGCACGATCGGTTCGGTCACCGTCGCCGTCCACCGCTCGGGTTCGATCCGTCCCTCCACCAGCGCCGCGAGGCCGTCCAGCGCGGGGGTATCAAGCCGCGCGTCACGCGCCGCTGAGGCCAGCATCGGCACGTAGTCGACGGCGTCGGCGCTCTGTCCGACGGCGTGGGCCAGCTCGGCCGCCGGTATGCCGCGCGCCAGCAGCTCGCCGGCGCGACGGTGCCCGGAGCGATCGGCCAGCACTGTGGCGACGAGGTCCCCCACTCCGGCCAGGCCCGCGAACGTCTCAGGCTGACCACCCCGGCTGCGGGCGAGCGCGTCGACTTCGGCAAACACCTTGCCGGCGGCGGCGCCGGCCACGCCGGGGCCGGCCGGCGATGCCGCCCCGGCCGCCAGTACCGCCGCATCGGCGGCGCAACCGGCCAGCTCGACCCCGGTCACGTCGTTACTGACGGAGACGTCGAACTTGGCGGCGGCGAGAGCGTCGGCCAGCTGGCGGGCAAAACCCAGGTCCACCGAGGCCAGTGTGACCGCGACGCCCTGCTCCAGGACTTCGGCAGCATCGACCGGGCCACCGAGCACCGCAATCGCCCGCGCCTTGCAGCGCTCGGCGGCAAAGGCGGAGGGCAGCGTCCCGAGCGGAGCCACCAGGCCCTTGGAGGCGACCAGCACGCCGTGGCGGCTGGTGATCCGCTCGCCGTGGGCCGCCAGCACGCCCGGCAGCGACTTCGCGGACACGGCCAGGCAGACGAGGTCGTGTCCCGCCAGCGCCAGGTCGGCGGCCCGCAGAACGCGGACGGCTTCGGGCAGCGCCACGCCCGGAAGCTGGCGGGCGTTCTCACGCGCGCCGACGAGCGCCGCCGCCTGCTCGTGGGTGCGGCAGCCGAGGTCGACCTCAAAGCCGGCCCGGGCCAGGCAGACCGCCAGGCTGGTTCCCCAGGCGCCGGCGCCGATGATCGCCGCGCGGCGGATCGGGGGCAGGCCGCCGAGCCACTCCCATTGGAGCATCACCAACGGCCAGATCCGTTCGGTGACGGCGCCGGCCAGCGCGGACGTGGGGTTCTCGACGCAGGGGAAGCGAAGCGGGCGCCCGGCGCGGATGCGGACCTTGTGCGGCCGGATCCGGATTCCGCGGCGGACAGCCTCGGTGCCGATCACCGCCACGGGCACCACCGGGGCGCCGGTCTCCAGGGCGACCCGGCCCACACCCCGCTTGGGCTTGCCGAGCGTGCCCGGGCGGACCCGCGTGCCCTCGACGAAGATCAGCACGATCCCCCCGCGCGCCAGAATCGCCTTGGCGGTCTGGATCGTCTCCTCGTCGCCGGTGCCGCGCTGGACCGGGAAGGCGCCGAGCGCGCTGAGGATCCAGGCCAGCCCGCGGAAGCGGAACAGCTCGGTCTTGGCCACGTAGTACATCGGGCGCCGGGCCATCGTGGCGATCACGAACGGGTCCAGGAAGCTGCGGTGGTTGGCGGCGATGATCACCGGTCCCTGAGCGGGGATGTGCTCGCGCCCGATCCTGACGTAGCGGAAGTAGATGTGGAAGACCGGCTGGAACAGCGCTCGGACCAGCCAGTACAGGAGCCGGTTGGGGCCCTGTTCTCTTGCGCGCCGGTGCAGCCGTTCTTGATCCATCGCACATTGGCGTACCCGTTCGGTCGCCGCCCGTTACAGTTGGACCTCTTGAGCCCGGGCATCGAACGCACCCGCACGCTTAGAGGCGCCGTCTGCGGCGCCGTCGCCGCCGCCGTGTGGGCACTGCAGCAGCCGCTGGACAAGCTGGTCTTCTCAAGTGGCTACGACGACGTCGAACTGCTCGGCAAGGTGGTCACCCGCGGCGACGGCTGGTTCCCGGTGGGACTGGCGCTGCACATGCAGAACGGGGCGCTGTTCGGAGCGGTGTATGCCAACCTGGCCCCCGCGCTGCCGATCCCCCCGGTCCTGCGCGGTCCCGCCGCTGCGATGGTCGAGCATTTCGGACTGTGGCCGCTGGGGCGGTTGTCCGACCGGCTTCATCCGGCGCGCAAGGAGCTCCCCGAGCTGTCGGGCAACCGGCGCGCGTTCGCGCAGGCGACTTGGCGCCATCTGCTGTTCGGGATCGTGCTGGGCGAGCTCGAACGCCGCGTGAACGCCGAACCTGAGCCCACGCCACCGGAGCCGGAGGCCGTCTACTCGAGCAACGGCCATGGCACGCTCGAGCACGCCGTGTCCGTCGAGCCGGCCCCCTGACCGGGCGCGGTACCGACACGGAGCCGCTGCGCTGCGGGCTTTGATCACCGGAGCCTCGGGCTTTGCCGGCGCATGGCTGGTCCGGGCGTGCGTGGCCGCAGGCGACTCGGTGGCCGCGCTGTCTCGCACCGGCGCCGTGGCCGACGGGGCCGCCGACGGCCTGTCGGTCGACCTGCGCGACACTGACGCGGTCCGGGCCGCGGTTCGTGACACCGGACCCGAGGTCGTCTACCACCTGGCAGCGCTCAGCTCGGTGGCACGCTCCTGGGAGGATCCGACGAGCACCGTGCAGGAGAACGTCGCCACCGCGGTCAGCCTGTTGGAGGCGATCCGGCGCGAGTCCCCCAGCGCCCGCGTGGTGTGGGTCAGCACGTGCGAGGTCTACGGCAAGCCCGCAAGCCTGCCGCTGCACGAGGACGCGCCGCTGCAGCCGGCCAACCCCTATGCCGTCTCGAAGGCGACCGGCGACATGCTCGCCGCGGTGTACGCCGACGCCCACGGGCTGGACATCGTGCGTGCCCGCCCGTTCAGCCACGCCGGCCCCGGTCAGCGGCCGATCTTCATCGTCTCCTCGCTCGCTCGCCAGGCCGCCCAGGCGCGAATCTCCGGCCAGGAGCACATGCGGATCGTGACCGGCAACCCGGACGCGCGCAGGGACTTCACCGATGTCCGCGATGTTGTGCGCGCCTACCGCCGGCTGGCCGAGGCCGGGCGCCCGGGTGTCTACAACGTCAGCTCGGGCCATTCGGTGTCCGCCGCCGAGCAGGTGGCGCTGCTCGGCGAGCTGATCGCGCCGTTGCGGGTCGAGCACGAGATCGATCCCGCGCGCGTGCGCGCACACGAAGTCATGGACCTGCGCGGCGACCACCAGCGCCTGACCGCTGCGACGGGCTGGGAGCCCGAGATCTCCTTCCGCCAGACGATGGCCGACACGATCCGATGGTGGGAGCAAGAGCTGTCAGGCGCCCCGGCAGACGACACGATCTAGTGCCAAACTGAGGCCGCGCCGCCCGCCTAGCTCAATTGGTAGAGCACTTCACTTGTAATGAAGAGGTTTTCGGTTCAAGTCCGAAGGCGGGCTTTGAGAAGTGGCTGCAAATCGCCGGGTTTTTGCTTTGTGTGATTTGAACGGGTCTTGGTCGGCCGGCTATTTCACGAAGCGGTTGGCAGAGGCGTGGCTGCTGGACGAGGCGCGCCGCGGCGTGCTGCCGGGGATGGTGCGCACGGGCGCGACGTTCGCGGACGCCGCTGCGGAGTGGCTGCGTTACGTCGAGCACGATCGGCAGCGCAAGCCGTCGACCGTCGCCGGCTATGACTCAATCGTGCGCTCGCAGTTGCTTCCGACGTTCGGCAGCATGGGGATCGAGTCGATCACACCGTCCGCGATCGAGGATTGGCTTGCCTCGCTGAGCCAGGCTCCGAGCACGCGCACCGTCCGAGAGCGGGAGCGGCAGCGGTGAGTGTCTTGCTACTAGCGCGTGAAGCGGAAGGACCGGCGTATCGACTCGAAGGTGCGCCGATCCTCGGCATTGTCGTTGGCCGTCGGCGACGCGAGCAAGATCATGTAGCCGCGCGTTCCGTGGAGGGCGGCGAGCTTGTTGACGTCGTACCCGTCGCTGCACGTCGCCGTCCAGGCCAGGGCTGGCTCGCCGGCGAGCGTCGTCTCCTCGACCGACGAGGACTCTGAGCAGACGGCAGGTGCGGCGCGAACCATGGCGGCCCTCCACTCGGCCAGCCCCATCCCCGTCGCTACTCGTGCGGCGGCGGCCACGAGCGTGCGGCCGGTCGCCGGGTCTGTGAAATTGGCGAAGGCGGCTGACCCGAGCCCCTGCAGCTTCTTGCCGTTCCAATCGACCAGCGCGTCGTCTTCCGACCAGTCCTTCGTGAGGGTCACGCGGAAGCCGTAACGCTGCGACAGGAACCTCTGCGGCGGCGACGCCGGCCGCTTCGTGGTTATCGCCTGGGTGGCAGTCGGCTGCGTCGGCGCGGACTGTGTGGCCTGCACGGCCGGTTTGCTCCCCGACGAACCGCAGGCCGCCGCCGAGGCGACCGTCGCGACGGCGATTAGCGCGAGCGGGAACGCTCGCATCTGGTCTATGCGTCGCATCTCGTCTCCTTATCTGGAGTCGGACCCCTGGGCAAGCGTGGGGTTGGGTTGACCGGAAACTGGCTCAGCCACTACTGGCTGTTGGATCGCGCCGGCCCGGAGCCGGGTCAAGCCGCAGCGGCGGGTGATGCGCGGCGGCGATACCCCCTTTGCTTCAGTGGCTGGCGAGGTCGTGGAGCTCTGCCGCAGCACAGCCTGCGAGCGGGTCGAAGTCGTTGGACCGTGCGGCGCCTAGCGCTCCTTGCGTCTCCCATGTGATCTACTGGATGTGGCAAGTCTGGGGCTCGTCGGCGTCGGTCTTGCGGGGGGCGCCATGCGGGAGGATCTGCACGGCGGTGGTGTCGGCGGTCTCGTTGGTGCTTGGGTTGCGCAGCATGTGGACGTGTTCGCCGCCCTCGTCGACGAAGCTGTCGCCCGCTGTGTAGGTGTGACCCGCGCAGCCCGGTTGGTCGCCGGCGGGCACCGATCAGGGCCCTACGCGACCATGAAGCGAGAGCATTTCCGCGGATCGCTGTCGCCTAGCGACCCGAGGATTCCCGGCACTGGATCCTCACAGCCCGACCACTCAACAAACGCCGCATAATGCACCCCCACTGGGGCGGCAGCGGCTGTTGGACCATCGAGCCGGCGGAGTTGAAATCGAAGGTCCTGGCTGACGCCGGGGCGGTGGCGCTGCTAAGCGCGAGCGCGACAGCTACCACGATCGCCAGGAATCCGACGGCACGGTGGTGGATGCGGGCGCGGGTCATGTGACTGCCTCCTGTTGGTCTAGAACCAGTTTCGATTCCGAGTCCGGGCCTCGACTGAGATCACCGGCAGCTTCTTGATCGGGTGTTGCGTCCTGTCCCGGATCGGACGTGCCAGGCGTTCGGCGTTTCTTACCGGCGATCACGAGGCCGCCGCCGATGGCGAGCGTCGATAGTCCGAGAGCGCCGGCGGCGCCGATGCCGGCGTCGCCCCAGTCAAAGCCGCTGGGAGCGGAGACCCGGACGATCTGTACCGCCGGCTGGGGGGACGGTGTGGTGCTCGCCGCCGGGGGGTTGAGGTCGAACCGTGCCGAGGCTGCGGCTGGGGCGATCGCGCCGAGCGCTAACGCCAGCGCCAGCGCCGTCGTGATTGGGCCGTGGTTCGGCCGCATTGCGAGAACCTCCCGAGTTGCCGATCACCCGATGTGATCGGATCGGGCGAAACCGTGCCGCGGGCCGGTAGCCGCGCGGTTGGAGGCGGTTGGAAATCGGTAGGAGGCGGGTCGCGGGTGACGCTTGGCCGGACGGCGCGCGCGGTAGTAGGGTTGCCCTCGGGCTAGAGACCGTGCTTGAGTTCCGCATCC
>ODAK010001277.1_pt1 | contig 27899 bp, 24 predicted proteins | sample 1539591 | NCBI WGS metagenome assembly ODAK01 (sample SAMEA3539303, study PRJEB22396) | soil metagenome | biome: tundra; feature: field; material: soil | place: USA | collected 2010-05 | depth 0.15 m
TTGGCGATGATGCCGTTGGCGTGCTCGCTCGCCACGTCCACGAACGAATGCCGCTCGCGCACATCCACGGTGCCGACCACTTTGCCCGGCAGGCCGGTTTCGCCCGCCACGGAATTCACGAAATCAATCGGTGCCACGCCTTGTTCCTTGCCAACGCTGATCCAGAGGCGTGTCTGGTCAGGTGGCGTCGCGCGGCTGACTTTGGGTTTTGGCGCTGCTGCCGGTGCGGGCTTTGGCTTGATGAATAATTTTGATTCCGGCTTCGATTCGGGAGTTTTCACCGAGGCCAGGATTTCCGAGTCGGAAAAAGTTTTTTCCGCTTCAGGTTTCCCCTCTGGTTTGTAGGTGACGACGTGAGGAGTCTCTAACTTCTTTTCGGTTTGAGTCTCGTCACCTCGACTCCTACTAGATTCAGCCTCTGGCGGGACAATGTTTTTCGCCGGTTGCGATGGCGCGGCTTTCCACGGCGCGGTTTTACTTTTTAGCGGAGCGCCGAACTCCGGTTCGGCACGCGGCGAAAAAGATTTCGGACTGGCCGATCTGGAGATCGGCGCTCCGGCGCGGGGCGGACGGTCTTCAAACCGGCGCGGACGTTCTTCGCGGCGGCTGTCAAAACTCGGCCGACGATCATCGCGTTGCGGGCCACGGTCATCACGGTCGCGGAAATTTCCACGGGTGCCGCGTTCCTCACGGGCAGCCGGACGGTCGCGGCGGTCGCGGCGGTCAAAATTTTCCTCACGCTCCGGTCGGTCGTATTCCTCGGTCTTGGGCGCGGATTTGCCCGCGCCATCGCCGCTCTGCAATTGATGGATGAGCGCGGACACGATGTCGTTGGCCGTGAAACCTTCTTCGGTCAAACGCTCGACGAGACGATCCTGTTTCGGAAATTCGCCGCTGGTGAGCAGCGAGCGGAGCTTGTCGAGGAAAACATTTTCGCGCGCTGCCTCGACTTCATGTTCCGTCGGGATGCGACCGCGCTCGATGCGGACGTTCGTGAAGCGCTCGATGTTGCGGATTTGAAACAGCTCGCGGCTCGGCACGAGCGAAATCGCCTTGCCGCTCTTGCCTGCGCGCCCGGTGCGCCCGATGCGGTGGACGTAATCTTCCACGTCGTAAGGCAGATCGTAGTTGAACACCACCTGCACGTCGTCCACGTCAATGCCGCGCGCGGCGACGTCCGTGGCCACGAGAAATTCCAGGCCGGACTTGCGGAATTTGTTCATCACGCGGTCGCGCATGTTCTGCGTCATGTCGCCGTGCAAACGGTCGGCTTGATAACCTTGCGCTTCGAGATGATCCACCAGATCATCCACCATGCGCTTGGTGTTGCAAAAAATGATTCCCAGTTTCAGGTCGTAAATGTCAATCAGCCGCGTGAGCAGCTCGATTTTGTAACGGCGGTCCACTTCAAAATAAACCTGCTCGACGGTCGGAACGGTCATCGCCTTTTGCTCGACCTTCACGTTCTGCGGATCGCGCGCGTATTTTTCGATGAGGTCGCGGATCGGCTTCGGCATTGTGGCGGAAAAGAAAGCCGTCTGCCGTTCCTTCGGCGTCGCCTGCAAAATCAGTTCGATGTCGTCGCGGAAACCCATGTTCAGCATCACGTCCGCTTCGTCGAGGATGACCATCTTGAGCGCGTCGAACCGCAGCGTGCCGCGCCGCATGTGATCCATCATGCGGCCCGGCGTGCCGATGACGATCTGCGCGCCCTGACGCAGGCCGAAAAGCTGGCGGTCGTAGGATTGCCCGCCGTAAATCGGCAACGCGATGATGCCGCGCTTGAAAAAGGCGAGCTTGTGGAATTCTTCCGAAACCTGCATCGCCAGTTCGCGCGTCGGGCAGAGGATCAGGATTTGCACGGCGCGTTTGTTGGCGTCCACTTTTTCCACGGCGGGAATGCCGAACGCGCAGGTCTTGCCGGAGCCGGTCTGCGACTGGCCGACGATGTCCTTGCCCGCCATCAGCAGGGGAATGGCCGCCGCCTGGATGGGCGCCGCCTGTTCGAAGCCGAGTTTATCAATGGCTTTCAGCATTTCGGCGGAAAGTCCCATTTCGGAAAAAAGTTTTGGTGTCATGCAAAATGAATAGCCAGCATCGCAACAATAACCGAACCCGCGGCGAAAGCAGAGCTAAATCTGGTCACCGGGCGTTTTTCAAAACGTGGTAGGCGGCGTGAGGAGGATCTGATTTACTGATGAGTCATTAATATAGACTACACATGAGAGAATTGGTATAATGCTCGACATGGCAACCATTGATGGCCGAACGCTGGAGCACAATACGCTTGAACATATTCGCATGCAGGCGGTTCGGCGCGTTATGGAAGACGGTGAGTCGCCCAGCGCGGTGATGCAGAGCTTTGGTTTGTGCCGCACCACGATCTATCCCTGGTTGCGCGATTTCAAGGAACAGGGATGGGAGGCGTTGGCCGAATCCATCTCGGCAGGATCCCCGCCCAAACTAACCGAAGCGCAACAACAACGGGTTAAACACTGGATCTTGGGTAAGGACCCGCGGCAGTATGGCTTCGACTTCGGACTCTGGACGCGGCGGATTGTGCAGCAACTGATCATGGAGAAGATGCAGGTGGAGTTATGTTTGACGTCGGCGGGCAAACTGCTGGCGCGCATGAATATTACGCCGCAAAAGCCCTTGCGCCGGGCTTACGAGCGCGATCCCCAAGCCGTGGCCTTGTGGTTGGCCGAAACCTATCCGCAGCTCAAACGGCGGGCCAAACAGGCGGGGGCGATGATTTTCTTCCTGGATGAAGCGGGCTTTCAGTCGGATCCGCCGCTGGGGCGGACCTATGGCCTGAAGGGGAACACGCCCGTGGTAAAGACCACGGGCCAGCGGCAGAGCATCAATGTGATCAGCGCGGTGAATGCGCGCGGGGCCTTTTGGGCGGCGACCTATGACGGCAAACTGAACGGGGAGGCCTTGGTGTTGTTCTTGCAAAATTTCATGCAGGGCCGACGTGGGAAAGTATTTCTGGTATTGGATGGGCATCCGGCCCACAAAGCGAAGGTCGTCCAAAGCTATGTGGCCAGTTTGGGCGGACGAGTGGAGTTTCATCGCCTGCCAACCTATGCGCCGGACTTGAATCCCGACGAATATGTCTGGAGCCATATGAAGACCAACGGGGCATCCAAGAAACCGTTGAAGCAGAACGAATCCTTGCGCCAGCGGGTGGAAGAGGACTTGGTCAAAATCAAAGATAACCGGCCATTGGTGCGATCCTTCTTCGGGGCGAAAACAGTAGCCTATGCCGCTGACTGATCAGTAAGGTGAGCCTCATTTTGTCGCCGCTTGCCCACAACGAGGGCAAGCCTTAAACTAACGCAATGATTGTCCCTGTTGAAGCGATCTACGAGTCCGGGAAGCTCAGGCTTCAAAATGCTTTGCCGTTGCCTGAATATACCATAGTCACCGCACTGGTTAAGTCGCCGCTTGGGACTCGTGAAGAAGAGGATGCTTGGCAATTAATCCAAGCGAAATTACAACGCTACGCGACTGAAGGACGATTTGAAGATTTTGAAGTATCTGCATCGCATAATATAATTGATAAGACATTGCTGAAAGTTTGGGAATCTCCAGATAAAAATCATACTGAGATCCCGGTGTCCGAATGGGAGAGCAGTTCGATGCGGGATTTTTTCAACACAATTTGTAAAGTTGCAATATCGAACATTCCCATGCTGATTTTGGCAGAAAGCGGGACGGAAAAAGAAATGGCCGCTTTAGCCATTCACAAACGAAGCTCCAGGAGAGACAATCCTTTTGTCGCGATAAAGTGCGGCGGGATTCCAGAAAACTTGCTTTCAGATGAATTGTTTGGGCTTGAGAGGCGAGTCAATGCCACCGTGAACGCTCAACGTCAGGGACGCATCGCGAATGCTGCCGGAGGCACACTGTTTCTCGACGAGATTGCCACTTTGCCTCCAGCGCTCCAGATGAGGGTTCTTAAAATCGTGCGGGACCATGTTGTAGAACAACCCGGTGGAAATAAGGAGGCGCAAATTGATACTCGCTTGATCGCCGCCACGAACGTTGACCTTGCCCAGATGGTTCGAGAAGGAAAATTCCTTGAAGATCTTTATTATCAATTATCCGTCGTCACAATCGGGCTTCCTCCGCTTCGCGAACGCAAAACCGACGTTGTGGTTCTTGCACAAGATTTTCTCCGCAAGCACGCATCGGAAAATTGCAAACAAGCGCTTCGATTTAGTAAGGCCGCAGTTTCTGCAATTGAAAGCTACGAATGGCCTAGTAATGTTCGAGAGTTGGAAAACCACATCAACCGCGCTGTCATAATGGCTGAAAATTCCTTAATAACTCCGGAGGATTTGCGGTTAAAAAAACTCCCGACTTCTGCGGTTCCATTGCGGAGCCTCCAAGAAGCGCGTGTGGCGTTCGAACGCGAAATGATTCAGCAGGCTTTGCGCAGGCACGGCGGCAAAATCGCACCCGCCGCCCTTGATCTGGATGTCAGCCGCCCGACGCTTTACGCATTGATGGAAAAGTGTGGTATCACAAAAGATCATGACAAAGGAAAGTTCCTATGACGGTTTGATCCATCTCATCCGTCTCCTCCGCACGCACCAAATACTCCAACAAACTCAAACGCCCTTTGCCCCGGTCGTCCATCCCAAACTGATTTTTGCAGCGGCGGTTGGCCCCGCCCGGCGCGGGAGGAGTCGGTTTCAATGCACCAATTCAACCAAGCCCGATTCACCGGCAAAACTCTTTGCCAGCGGTTGATTGAGGGTTGCCAGGCTGAATCCATGCTGGCGGGCGGCGCAGGAGATGGGATGGGGGCGCGTGGCAGGGGGCGCGTGAAGCATTGACAATTTTGCTGCGCTACGGTGCCGCAGCTTGCTTTTCAGGACAAGACCATGCCGTTTTACCGCTTGATAAAAGCCCCGGTGGAAATTAGGGTTGAACCATGCAGACATTGAACGGGCATTTTGACGGACGGTTCATCGTGCTGGACGAGCCGGCGCAGTTGAAGCCCAACGCCAAGGTCACTGTCCTCGCGCCGGACGCGGATGACGACGGTCTGGCGGATGGCTGCGCGCGTCTGTCCGAGCCTGCCTTCCAAAAAATCTGGGACAATCCGCTGGATGCCGATTATGACCGGCTATAAACGCGGTGCCATCGTCCTGCTGCCGTTTCCGTTTTCGGATCAATCCCACAAAATCCGTCCCGCCGTCGTCGTCAGCCCGGACTATCCGTCGGATGATTTGCTCGTGGTGGCGGTGACTTCGGTGGGCGAGGTGCTGCGACCGGGCGAGTTTGCCATCCAATTCTGGCGCGAGGCAAGGACTGATTCATCCTTCGTTTGCGAAACGCGCAGTGGCTTCGGCGCAAAAAATCTGGTCAGGAAACAGCTCGGCCAATTGCGTGAATCTGACTTGGAAAAATTGGATGCCGCGCTGGAAGTTTGGTTCGGACTTTGATTTTCCATGGTGCGTGGAATGGGATTTGCAATTTTCCCGGCAAATCAACAACCTGATGTCATGCCTGTGATTCAAAATCCCATTCTGCCCCGTTCGTTTATTCCAAACTGATTGTGGCAGCGGCGGTTTGCTGCGCCCGGCGGTGGAGGAGCTGATTTCAATGCACCAATTCAACCAAGCTCGGTTCACCGGCAAAACTTTTTGCCAGCGGTTGATCGAGAATTGCCAGACTGGCTCCTTGGTGGCGGGCGAGCGCGATGGGGTAACGGTCGGTGATTTGATTCGCGCCGGGCATCAGTTCCGTCCTGACCACGCGGTCGGTGCAACTCAAGTCGTCGGGAATGAATTCGTGGCGCGGGTCGGCGAGCAGTTGGCGGAGAACGCCAAACGCCGCTTCCGGCGTCATGCCGCAACCAAGCCGTCGTCGGTCTGGCCAAAGAGCGTCGCCGTTTGGACCTTGCAGCGGCCAGGGACGGCCGCCCACCGCCGTCATTTTTGTAGGAGACGAGGTGACGAGTCTCAACTTAAAAAAGTCAAACTTGGGCCGCGATATTTGAGACTCCTCACGTCGTCGCCTACAAATTCAGCAGCGCCCGCCCGCTTTCGGAGCGCGGCTGTGTCGCGGAGACCAGCCGCAGCAACATCCGTATGCCGGGCCGCATTATATTTTTCTGACACGTCCTGCATGGCGAAGCTGCTGCGACTGATCCCGCTCCCGGGAAAATGTTTCACATCCGCTCGCGTCCCAAACTGATTTTGGTAGCGGCGGTTTGGCTCGCCCAGCTACAATGACGCCGCATCCACGATGCTGCCCGCCAATTTTAACGGGGTTGAATCAACCAGTCCAAGGTCGGGGCCGGGCAAGGCGCGGCGCTCCGTATGAGCAGCAAACGGTTCCACCACCAGCCGGCTTTACTTCTTTGCGTTTCACGTTAGGTTCCCGTCAGTCATGGAGGCCGTTCAAGCAGTTATGTTGACATTGATTTGGGCGGCGGCACACGGGGGCAATTTGCCGCCGGTGCAAACCGTGTTTGTCATCCTCCTCGAAAACCACGTCTGGGCCGATTTCAACGGCAGCACGAACGCGCCGTTCATCAACGGGACGTTGCTGCCGATGGCAGCGCATTGCGAACAGTATTTTAATCCGCCCGGCCTGCATCCGAGCGAGCCGAATTATCTCTGGCTGGAGGCCGGCACCAATTTTGGAATTTTCGACGACAACGATCCGTCCGTCAACCATCAGAACACCACCAACCATCTGGCCGCGCAATTGGACGGCGCAGGCATCTCCTGGAAGGCGTATCAGGAGGACATCGCCGGCGACGTGGTGCCGCTGACCAGCATCAATGGCTACACCCCCAGACATAATCCGTTTGTTTATTTTGACGACATGACGGGCACCAATAACCCATATGATACCTGGGGCCTCGCCCACATCCGGCCCTACGCGAAACTGGCGGGCGACCTGACGAATAACTCCGTCGCGCGTTACAATTTCATCACGCCGAATCTGTGTGATGACGGGCATGATGCTTGTCTGCCACAATATAATTCAATCCAGCAGACCGACGACTGGCTCGCCAGTGAAGTCCCGAAAATCCTCAGCTCCGCCGCCTATTCCAACAACGGCGCGTTGTTCATCACTTGGGATGAAGGCGAAGGCGGCAGTGACGGGCCGATTGGCATGATGCTCATTTCACCGCTGGCGCGTAGCGGAGGTTATTGCAACAACATCCATTACACGCACAGCTCGTTTGTGCGGACGATGCAGGAGATTTTTGGAGTGTCGCCATGGCTGGGCGACGCGGCCAACGCCGCCGACTTGAGCGACCTGTTCATGCAGCTTGGCATTCGTTCCGCCGGAATAAACACCAACGGCGCATTCTGCATGAACGTCACCGGCGTCCTGCCCGGCACGACAAATTTCGTGGAAGCCTCGACCAATCTGGCGACTTGGAGCGTCATCAGCACCAACTGGAGTTTGAGCAATTCATTTTTCTTTACGGACCAGACGGCTACAAATCACAACTGGCAGTTCTATCGCGTGCGGCAAGCCCCGTAAGCGTTGCGCGACACGATTTAAATCCTCGCCAGTCATCCGCACTCAATTAATATTTCACGTCGGTGAACTACTTCGATTTCAACCCCACCGCGCCCGTGCTGCGCACGGCGCGCGAAGCCTGGGAGACTGTCGGACTTAGCTCCTTTAACGGGATAAAGTTTTTGAAAACACCATTCAAAATGTCTCGGACAAAATCAAAACGCGCCATATCGAATTTTAGAGCTTCGAGTTTTCTAAGTCCGACAGGCTCCTGGTTAAGCGAGATTTGGATTTCCGCCACCGAAAATCCGTGCGGCCATGATTCCGCAACACATTGTTAAGGCAAGCGGTGCGCCGAGCTTGTTTTAATAGTTTCTTTCCTGCTGCATCTCATCCCCAATGCCACCGCCCAAACGGTCACGCATGTCATCCATATCAGCGTGGATGGCCTGCGGCCGGATGTCATTCCCAACTTGGGAGCCTCGAACCTGCCGAATTTCTACCGGCTGCGCACCGAAGGGGCTTTTACCGACAATGCCCTGTCAGATTACGACTTCACCGTCACTCTGCCCAACCACACCACCCAGCTTACCGGCCGGCCGGTCTTGGGTTCAGCCGGTCACAATTGGACCAACAACACCGACCCCGCGCCGGGACAAACTCTGGCTTCCAACAAAGGCAGCTATGTGGCCGGAGTTTTCGACGTGGCGCATGACCATGGTTTGAGCACCGGTGTATATGCCAGCAAATCGAAATTTTCACTGTTTGCGGTCAGTTGGGATGCCACCAACGGCGCACCCGATGTCACCGGTCCCGACAACGGCAACAACAAGATTGATGTTTACGTCAACAACAGCGATACAACTGCATTGGTGAACACCCTGATCGTGAATGGGTCGAACCAGCCGTTGAACTATGTCTTCCTGCATCTAGCCGATCCGGACGCCGCTGGTCACGCTTATGGTTGGGATGTCACCCCTGGCAGCCAATACTGCAACACCATCCAAGCGATGGATAACCTGTTGGGGGCGGTTTTTGCCCTGGTTGATGGTCAGCCGGCATTGAGCGGCCACACGGCCATCATTCTCACGGCCGACCACGGCGGCCTGAACAACGGCCATTCCGATCCAATGCTGCCCGAAGATTATACCGTGCCGTTCTATGTTTGGGGGCCGGGGGTCATGCCCGGAGCGGACCTGTATGCGCTGAATCCAACCACCCGGCTGAATCCCGGCACGGGCCGACCGGACTATTCCGCACCCATCCAGCCGATCCGCAATGGGGAAGCCGCCAATGTGGCCTTGAAATGGCTGGGACTGGGGCCGGTTCCGGGTTCCACCATCAACCCCGACCAGAACCTGGCCTGGACCGTTCCGCCGCCGGAAGATTTCCGGGTCATTTTTAACCGCCCCAATGTCGCCTTGGCTTTCACGACCGTCTCCAATGTGCTTTATGACATTCAGTCGTGCGGTAATTGGGCTGCCGGTTCCTGGATCAACGTCACCACCAACCTCGTCGGCGATGGTGGAACAATCACCAACGCGGTTCCTGACGCATTGAATTTTCCCAGCCAGTTTTACCGGCTGCGACTCCATTTCTGATTTGAAGCGCGGGTGTTCCGACAAGACGCGGCGTCATCCTGCGGATTAAAAACTCGCCAGCGCCGCCGTCAAAAGTATCTTATTCAGCCGATGATTTACTTCGATTACAACGCCACCGCACCCGTGATGCGCGAGGCGCGCGAAGCCTGGCTCAACGTCACCGAAAAAATCGGCGGCAATCCGTCGTCCATGCACCAGGCCGGCACGCGTGCCAGCATCGCACTCGCCGATGCGCGCGAAAAACTCGCCGCGTATCTCGGCTGTCATCCGCTTGACATCATCTGGACGAGCGGCGCGACCGAGGCGAACAACATGGTCACGCACCATTTCGCGCAGACGCTCGATGACAAAAGCGAGATCTGGATTTCCGCCATCGAACATCCTTGCGTGCATGATTCGGCGAAACATCATTTCGGCAAGCGGGCAAAATTGATTCCCGTCACGCGCGACGGCGCGGTGGATGTGGACTGGATCACGACCGAGATGGCGGACAAACGTCCCGGCCTTGTCGGCGTCATGGCCGCGAACAACGAAACCGGCGTCATTCAGCCGTGGCGCGAAATCCATGCGATCTGCAAAGCCTATGGCGTTCCGTTTTTCACCGACGCCGTGCAGTTCATCGGCAAGATGCCGTTGAAAGGACTCGGTGATTGCGATTACGTCAGCGGTGCGGCGCACAAATTCGGCGGACCGCGCGGCGTGGGCTTTTTGAAAATTCCGCATCGCAAATCCATCACCCCCCTGCTCCACGGCGGCAAGCAGGAAGGCGGCCGGCGCGCAGGAACCGAAAACGTCGCGATCATCGCCGCGATGATGGCCGCGCTCGAAGTGCGAGAGAAACAGATTTCGCATAGCCAGCATCTGCTGCGGGGCGTGTGGCGCGACAATTTTGAACGCGAGCTGCTGCGCACGCTGCCCGGCGCGAGCATCATCGGTGCGAATGTGCCGCGTTTGTGGAACACCGTTTCCGCGCTGATGCCCGAAGGCGATCGCAAGCTGCAATGGGTCATCCGGCTCGACAAAGCTGGCTTCGCGGTTTCAACTGGCTCGGCCTGCACGACCGGCAAGGAAGAACCGTCACACGTTCTTTCGGCGATGGGTTACAAACCCGTCCACGCCCTGCGCGCCGTGCGCTTCAGCGCCGGCTGGGAAACGACCGAAGCGGACTGGGACGCGTTGGTGAAAGGGGTGGCAAAAGTCCACGCCGAGATGCAGCACAAGGGATGACCACAGGCAAATCCGCATCATTGACGAAGCATGTAACTCGTAGGACACTTTTTGCATGACAAAAGCAGCTCTTCTTGAGATTGACAACCGCCGTCCGTTTCGGCCCTACTCGCTGCGACTGAACAATGGCGACGCGGTTCACATCGAAAAACCTGAACATTGCTTTATCACCGAGGACGAACAGACGCTGATATGGAATGAAAGCGGCGGACGGCTCAAGTTTATTGCTATCGCCAACATCACGATGGTCGAGGAAAACGGCGCACCCAAACGTCGCGGAAAGAAATCGAAGCAATAAAGCCATGCGCGCCGTGCGTTTCAGCGCCGGCTGGGAAACGACCGAGGCGGATTGGGAAGCGCTCGTGAAAGGCGTGGCCAAAGTTCATGGCGAGATGCACCACGGCAAGCATAGGCCGTGTTTTCAAAATGTGTTCGAAGCGCGCCCGTCCTCGGGCGTAGCAACTTCCGTCCGCCGCAGGAACTGAAAAACCTCCATAGCCCGCTTTCCGTCAAGCATCGCTGCGACCGAGGACAACTGCGCTCCGGAGTTGGCACGCACGACCTGGTCGCGCACTGAACGGTTGCGAGTCGGCGGATGTCGGATTAGGGTTAACAGAAATAAAACCACAATTGATTTATGATGACCCGACGCCAAGCCATTACAACCACCGCGCTCGCCGGTGCCGCCCTCGCGACCCTGCCCGGTGCGATTGCCCAACAACCGCTGCCTGTTGCTGCAAACCCGGTCCTGATCAGCACGGCACCCCAGCCGTTCACGCTGCCGCCGCTGCCCTATGACTACGACGCGCTCGAACCGCATATTGACGCACACACGATGGAGATCCACCACGACAAACATCATGCGGCTTATGTTGCGAATCTGAACAAGGCCGTTGCTGATTTCCCCGACCTCGGCAAACAATCGGTGGAGACCTTGCTCAAGGATTTGAATTCTGTTCCCGAAAAAATCCGCGCGGCGGTCCGCAACCACGGCGGTGGGCACTACAACCATTCACTGTTCTGGCAGATGATGAAGAAAAATGGCGGCGGCGAACCGATTGGTGAACTGGCCAAAAGCATTGAGGCAAGCTTCGGCAGCTTCGCAGGATTCAAGACGAAATTCACCGAAGCCGCGACGAAAGTTTTTGGCAGCGGCTGGGCCTGGCTGGTTGTGGATGGCAATGAGCTGAAAATTGAGTCTCTGCCCAATCAAGATTCTCCGGTGAGTCCGAGTTTGCAGCCCACAGAAATCAATGACAGCGCCGGCCGGAAGCTGACGATGATTCATCCCAGCCTGCCACCGTTGCTCGGCCTCGACGTTTGGGAACATGCCTACTATCTGAAATACCAGAACAAGCGCGCCGACTACATCGCCGCGTGGTTCAACGTGGTGAACTGGGACTTTGTGTCCGATCGCTACGCCAAACTGAAAGCTTAATTTTCACTGGGATAATTTTGTAGGAGACGACGTGACGAGTCTCTGGCTTTTCAAGCGAGTCTCGTCACCTCGACTCCTACAAAATTCATTCGCCGCGATAAACCGCCCGCGCCGTGCAGGTCTCGGCCACGACGACTTCCTTGAGCAACGGCAGCTTGGGCTTAAGCTTTTTCCAGATCCACACGGCGACGACTTCGCTCGTCGGATTTTCCAAGCCGGGAATCTCGTTCAAGTAGTAATGGTCGAGTTTCTCCCAGATCGGCTTAAACGCCGCCGTGATATCCGCGTAATCCATCAGCCAGCCGAGTTTAGGATCGCACTCACCCGTCACCACAATTTCCACGCTGAAGCTGTGGCCGTGCAGCCGCCGGCACTTGTGTGCCTTCGGCAACAATGGCAGCAAATGCGCCGCCTCAAACTGAAACGATTTTCGTAATTCCATTTTCATAAATTTTTCAATCACGGATGGACACGGATAAACACGGATTAAAATTTGATCAGCAAACCGCTGGTGGGGCGGGCGGTCCTCTGCCCGCCGCTTGCGCCAAAACGCACGGCGGCGCGCACGGAGTGACGCGCCCTACCCGGCATTTTTCATCTGTGCCCATCCGTGTCCATCCGTGGTTCAATTTCAAAATCCGTCCACGTCACCAAGTCGCCGAGCGGCGGGCGGCCGTCATGCCGCCAGGTCAGCGGCGGGTTTTGCATCTGGCCGAGTGGGCAAATCCGCGGCGTGCCCCAGCGCGCGAATCGCAACGCCAGCTCCTTCATTTTTTCCGGCGGCGCGGCGATGCCCACGGTGGAAACCTTTCCGTGAATCGCATCCACGCCTTGCATCACCGCCACCACATCCGGCACCGGCTTCACGTAAATAAAACGGTTCAGTGGCGAGAAACGAAAACTCACATCGTGCTCAAACACCACCGTCCACGCTGTGGAATTCTGGCTCGACCAAATCTTCGCATCCGCGCGATGAATGGCGATGGCCTCGTAAATCGCCCGGCGCGACGCGATGACCGCTGATTCTTCCACCGAAATTATCCCGCGCGGCTCGGTCGCTTCGCGCTTCGCCAGTTCGACTGCGAGCAGTTCCGCAAATTTGTCCGATTCCAACGCGCCGCGTTCTTCGACGTATATGACATGCGGCGAAAGACAGCCATTCTGGTCCCACGCGATCACGTCGTCTGCCGCCCGCGAAACAATCTCCGCAGTCGTTTCGTCGCGCAACACTTCGCGCGTCACGAAACCAAAACTCACGCGCTGGCCGTAGCCGAGAAAGCGGACTTTCGCCGGCAACTGCGCGCGGATGGCCGCGAGCGTTTCATCACTGCCCGTCGCCGTCAGGCAATCGGCGTGGGTGAAGAGCACATTTTCCAACTCGCGATGGCCGCCCCGCCATTCGGCGATTTCCAGACATGCGCCGAGTTTGTGATCCAGCTCGTAAATCGAATGGGCAAAAAGCCGGGGCAGAAACGACGCGCCGCTGGCACACTTCACAAACTGCGCCGAGCGCGTCAGCAAACCCAGCGTGATGCTCATCAGCGTCGGGTTCGGAATATTTCCCGCGCAGATGTGAACGAGAAATTCCGGGCCGCGCCAAAAGTGATACGTGATGCGTGATGCGTGATACGAGCAATCGGCGTCGCTTGCCAGCTGCCGCTCGCCACCCGTCACACTCACCGCATCGCCGAGTTCCTGTTCGAGCAACGCATGGAAATTTTCCGGCGTGAACTGTCGAAAGAAACCGTCCAAGCCTTTTTCCAAAACCGCTTTTGAGAATCCCGTTTCCGCCGGACCAAGTTCCAGCACAAGTTTGCGGAATTTATTTTCCGGCTGCAGCCATTCGGTCGCGACCTCGCAGAGGATTTTTACGATGTCATCCGTCGTTCGAGGCAGCAGATATTTTTCGCGGTTGCGCTTCAGCGTGTCGCACGCCGCCTCTATCATCGTGGGCGACAACGTCGCTTCCGGCGGCAGGTCGGCGAAGAAATAGTTGGGCAGATTCACAGGATTTACGATTGGCGATTTTGGATTGACGATTTCATAAGGCCATCAGCGAACAACCACGCGGCTCGGCCTGTTGCGCACGGCCAATCAGTTCAAATCCGTCACCACGGCGGACACCCAAATCTTCCGTCTGAATCGCCATGACGGAAAACATGTTTGCCAAATCAAAAATGCGGATAAGTCCGGTTCCGCCCTCCGCGACTTCACAGCCCGTTTCCGGCGAGATGATTTGCACGCGTGACCACGGTGGAAAGCGGAAAATACCGGAACCGGAGTGCGCCCGTCCCGGGCGCAGCAATGCTCTTTTGCCAGAAGTCTCTCGAACATCGGAAGCCGCTCGCAGATTTAACGTTGCTGCGCCCGGGGACGGGCGCACTCCGTCATACGCCTGCGAACTCAACTCGCTCATGCCGTATTCGCAAATGATGTTTTCGCGCGAAACCCCGAGTCGTTCCGTGATGAGTGCGTGCAGTTCCGCCTTGGGCATCGCGCGGGAACGGTTTTTGTAGCCGCCGGTTTCCATCACGCGCGATCCGGTGAAAAGCTCGAGCCGCAGATTCCGCTCCACCAGATAATCCAGCAGATGCACGAAGGAAAACGCCGTTCCCAAAAGGAGTTTTGGATTTTGAGTTTTTAGTTTTGAGTTGTCGTCCAAGGCCGCCAGCGTTGCCGCGAAATCCAAAGTCCATGCGCCGTCAGGGCCGATCTGGCCTAGGAACACCGTTTCCGGGGCACCAAGTTTTTGCCGCACGACTTCAAACATGTGGACCAGCGATGAATGTGGTGCTTGCGACGGCGACGGCGTGAGGATGAGCAGCGGAGCGCGGACAGCCTGTCCGCGGGTTCCGGCCTCACGACTCGCGGACAAGCTGTCCGCGCTCCACCAAACATGCCGCTCGAACGCAGCCCAGAGCGACGCCTCATAAATCGCCAGCGATTCAGCGCAATGAGAATGGCGGCTGGGCTTTTGTTCCGTCGTGCCACTGGAATGAAAGACGGCGGTGCGTTCGTCCGGCGCGAGGCAGGTCAATTCCAGTTCCTTGAACGCAGCGGTCGGCACGGCGGGAATCTGCATCCAATGCTCGACGTCTTGGGGCGTCAGCCGACGCGCTTCGCAAATTTTCCGGTAGGCGGAGTTGTGTCTGAATTGCAGCGAGAAAAGTTCCAACGCCAGCTCGTTAAAATTTTCAAAGTAGGAGCCGACGTGAGGAGGCTCATTATTATCCCCGCCAGTGCCGGTTGAATGGAGACTCCTCACGTCGTCACTTACGGAAATCAGTTCGCGCAGGCGCGTGGCGAAGCTGGAAAGTTCTTTATTCATGCGGTGTTTGTTTGCCGGCTGGTTTTCCGCAACAGCCGAAGAGCATGGTAGCACGAAGGCGCTTTACCGCAAGCCTCGTTACAACTCATTCGCGAAATACGGCATCTGCCGGTTACGGCGGCGATCCAGTTCGCTCGCGTATCGTAAGCCCAGCGTGGGGGCGTTTTTATTCATCCATGTCGTCAACGGCGTCTTGCCGGTGGGCGGCGTGTTCACATGAAGCAGTTCGGCCATCAACCCGCGAATTTCTTCGCGCGTGATGAAGGTATCGTGCGTGAACCACCCAACTATTTTTCCAAGCAGGCAGCCCATGCCCGGCGGCACGTTCACGAGCGGCCTTGGCCGGCCAATTGCCTCGCCAACAACGTGCACCAACTCGCGATAGGTGAATGTTTCCGGGCCGATGGCGTTGATGATGACATTTTCCGACCGCATCCCTTCCGTCACCGCCAGATCCGCCAGATCATCTACATGCACCGGTTGCAGCCGATATGAACCATCGCCGAAGACTGCAAAAAATGGAAACCGCCGGAGCGCCCAGGCAATGTTGTTGAGGAGAATATCCTCACGTCCGAATAAAACGGTTGGCCGCAGAATCGCATAGGAAAGTCCGCTTGCCTGCAAAGCTTGTTCCAGCCGCGCCTTGCCGGAAAAATATTCCAGCGGCGAGTCTGCCGCCGGATTCGTGATGCTGACATGCACCACGCGCCGGACGCCCGCGCGATGCGCGGCCTCAAACAGCACCAACGTGTTTGCCACCGCCTGCGCATGAGTGAACATCTTGTGGTTGAAGCGAACCCAATAAGTATTATAAAGCACATCCACTCCGGCCAGCGCCGCCGCCAGCCTGTCCGGATCGTCGAAGGAAAGCGGAAACGCGCGGACTTTGCCGCCGAATGGATTCGCGCGGTTCACCGAATTGGTGAGCGTGACCACCGTCCGCCCTTGTTCCAACAACCGGGCCGCGATGTAACGCCCCGAGTAGCCAAACGCCCCGGTGACCGCGTGGGTTTCATTTGTATTCATATTTCTATCTTTTCTGTATTTTATGAAATTTAGCGCCAAAAAAATTATTTCAGCCAGCCGCGAATCCGCGTCCCCCATTTGACCAGCTTCACGCGTGATTCCAACGGCATCCGCCGAATCTCGCCGAACCAACCGTCCATCAACTCGAAAAACTCCAGCATGTCTTTCAACCGCTCCCGCGTGTGAGCCTCCACTTTGGTGCCGTCGTTGACCAATGCCTGCGTTTCGCGAAGCATTTTCAGCGTCGGATCCATCTCGCGCCGCTTGCGCTCGTCCAAAAGAATTTCAAACAACTGCCATACGTCCTTGATGGATTGAAAATGCTCCCGCCGGTCACCCAGGACATGAACCACCTTGACGACGCCCCAGGACTGAAGCTCCTTGAGGCTGTTGCTCACATGCGAGCGCGCGACGCCAAGCGCCTCCACGATCTCGTCCGCCGCCAGCGGCTTGGGGGAGAAATGCAGCAAGGCGTGAATTTGCGCCACCATGCGGCTTATGCCCCAGCGCGAACCCATTTCGCCCCAGTGCAAAACCAATTTTTCAATGACGGGATCCAGTTTCATTTCTGTTTTTACAGACATTAGCATAATCTGTCGTTAGGTCAACGGCTTTCAAACTAAGTCACCACCCAAGATTCCCGTTATTGCCAACCTTGGCTTCGTCCGTCAAACTGTCCTTTAAATAATGAGCAAACGGTTTTACATCACCACGGCGATCAATTACGTCAACGGCCAGCCACACCTCGGCCATGGCTACGAAGCGGTCGTCGCCGACGTCATCGCCCGCGCGCGGCGCAGTCTAGGCCAAGAGGTTTTTTTTCTGACTGGCCTCGACGAACACGGCCAGAAAGTCCAGCAAGTCGCTCTTTCGCAGGGAAAGAAGCCGCAGGATTATTGCGACGAACTTGCGGTGGACTGGCAGGCGTTCGCTAAAAAGCTGGAGCTGACCAACGATGATTTTGTCCGCACCACGCAGCCGCGCCACAAGGAATTTGTCCAAGCCGGCCTGGCTCGCGTGATGGCCGCCGGCAAAGTCTATAAAAAAACCTATTCCGGATTTTATTCTGCCCGCGAGGAAACATTCCTCACCGAAAAAGACCGCCGGCCCGACGGCACATTTGATCCCGCCTGGGGCGACGTCACCGAGTTGCAGGAGGAGAACTATTTCTTCAAGCTGAACGAGCAGCAGGCGTGGCTGATTGATTACATCGAGGCGAATCCCGATTTCATCACGCCCTCGTATCGCCGCAATGAAGTGCTTGGCTTCCTCAAAAACAACACGCTCGAAGACCTGTGTATTTCACGCCCGGCAGCGCGGCTTAACTGGGGCATTCCCCTGCCCTTTGACCCGGCTTACGTCACCTATGTCTGGTTCGATGCGCTGGTGAATTACGCCAGCATCGCGTTCGCGCATCCGGAACTTGAACTCTGGCCGGCGGACATCCACGTCATCGGCAAGGACATCGTGAAATTCCACGCGGTCTATTGGCCGATCATGCTGAAAGCGATGGGCCTGCCTCTGCCAAAGCAGATTCTCGTCCACGGCTGGTGGCAAAAGGACGGCCAGCGGATCAGCAAGAGCACCGGCAACATTGTTGACCCGATCGTGGTCATCAACGAATGGGGCTTGGATGCGTTTCGTTTTTATGTTTTGCGCGAACTCGACATCGGCCCGGACGGCAACTGGACGGATGCGGGTTTCCGCTCGCGCTATCAAGCCGAACTCGCGAACGGCCTCGGCAATCTCGTCAACCGCTCGCTCTCGATGCTCAAGCGTTATCGCAACGGCGTCGTGCCTGCGCGTTCCAATGAACTCGCGGCGGACGCGGCGAAGGCGGCGGATGAAACGCGCGCGTTGTTCAAGCAAAGCCAGCTTCAAGCCGCTCTGCACAGCATCTGGGGACTCGTGAACCGCGCCAATCAATATGTAGATCAGACCAAACCCTTCTCCCTCGCCAAAGATCCGGCGCAGGCGCAGCGGCTCAATGAAGTGCTCTACAATCTGGCCGAAGCCTGCCGCGTGCTCGCCGTTTTGCTCTGGCCGTTTCTGCCCGGCACGGCGACGAAAATTTACGCGCAGCTTGGTTTGACCGGCTCGCCGGACAAACTGGAAGCTGCGGCTTGGGGCGGATTGCAACCGGGTCAGCAGATCGGCGAACCCGCGCCGTTGTTCCCGCGCAAGGATGTTTGAGCCGTGAAAACGCTGCTGCAAATCGTTTTGATTTGTTTCGCTGGCAGCGTGTTTTCTCAAAATCTCCAACTGGCCGCCCGCGACACGAATGCGTCGGATGGCAATGCGTTTGCACAAAAAGTTTCCGCGCTGAATCTTGCCGAGCGCGAGGCAGCCATCGTTCAAGAAATCTTTGCGGGCAACGTCCCGGCATTTCTCCGAAAATTTTGTCCCGTTGCGGTCACAAATATTTCTAACGACAAAACGAACATCGCCACCTTTTTTGCCGCGCCGGATTATCTGGCCATCGGTTCGGATGAGAATTATCTGCTCATGCCGGTTTCGCCGAACACCGCCCAGCGCATCGCGGGCAAGCTCGATTGCGTTTTGCCGACGCGCAAAATGGTGGATGCGATTTACACTTCCGCCGATGTGAAGCTAACGCCATCGCCCATTCCGCCAAGTCCGGCGATGACGACCGTTTCCATTTTTGCGCAGCACAACGAAATCGTTCGCACACAGCGCCTGGCGAATTTGGGTTCTCATCCGATGGGCGCGCTGGTGGCTGGACACAAAAAGGACGTGGTGATTTCCGTGCGACTGGCAAGCGTAACGAACAAGGTGGCGATTTATGGCTGGCATCAGACGAATGGTGTGGCAATCCAGCCGCTTTACCTCGGCCACACGGCGGCGTGGGTGGATTACAGCCAGTGCATCCGGCTCGTCTCGCAAACCATGTTGGTGAATGGTGAGAACAAAACTGTCGCTGAAGTGTTGGCTGATCCAAAACTTTGCGGTCTGATCAGCGATGAAGGAGTAGTGACGAATTGGACTTATGCGACGAATCCGCCAACGGCTTTGCCCGTCATCAGTGAAAAAATTAATCTGCCGTGGCCGCAGAAGTTTTCGGCCAGCACGAACTTCGGCGAGATGATTCGCGCGATTCAACTGCCGGACGAGGTGCGAATTCTCGTCAACGCACCGGCGCGGGAATCTTTCGCAGCGGACAAGCCGGTGCTGCTGGTCTTTTATGCGCTGCCGAATGGCAATACCATTGAGCAGGCCATCGGCAAAACTTTGCAGCAAGGCGAAGACTGGCATTTCAATATTCAACACATCGGCGCGCAGACGCGGTGGTTGCGCAAAGAAATCACCAACCGCACCATCGTCGTTGCGTATCTCGAAGCGGGGACGAAAAGCTGGCCGGCGTGGCGCAAGAAATACAGCGACCAGCGCATCGTGGAAATTTGCGACGGCGTGCGCGGAATTTTTTCGTCGAACAAAACCGAGGTGGTTCTCGCCAGCCACAGCGGCGGCGGCAGTTTGGTTTTCGGTTATCTGAACGCCGTGGATAAAATTCCGGACGACGTGAAGCGCATTGCGTTTCTCGACAGTGATTATGCCTATGATTCAAAGCTCCACGCGGACAAAGTGAAAAACTGGCTGGCGGCTTCCGGCGAAAATCATCTTTGCGTGCTGGCGTATCAGGATTATCTGGGGTTGCTGGACGGCAAATCGTTCGTCAGCGAGGCTGGCGGAACGTGGGGCCGCAGCCAGATGATGCTCGGCGACTTGGGCGCGCAATTCCAGTTCACCAGCCGGACGAATGGCGGACTTGAAACTTATTCCGCGCTCAATGGGCGGATTGAATTTCTGATGAAGGAAAACCCGGAGCACAAAATTTTCCACACCGTTCAAGTCGAGCGCAACGGATTCATCCACGCGCTGGTTTCCGGCACGGCGGACGAGGGTAAAGGCTACGAATACTTCGGCGAACGAGCTTACACCGAGTGGATTCGATGATTGGAGCGCCGAGCACCGTCTCGGCCAGTTGGCGCAGTTTTAAAATCTTCTTGCCGAGACGGTGCTCGGCGCTCCGTTACAAATTCTCCGGCTTGCTGATCAACTGCCCGATGCGCTGAAGCAGGCGGCCCGCCGCGCCGCCGTCGAGCACGCGATGGTCGAAGCTCAAGGTGAGATAGGCTTCCATGACCGGGACGAACTGGCCTTTCGCCTCGTCCCAATGCGGCATCCGCCGGCCCGCGCCGAGGCCGAGCACGAGCGTCTGTTCCGGCAGCGGAATCGGCGTGGCCCAGATCAGGCCGAACGTGCCGAAGTTCGTCACGGTGGCGACGGAACCGCCGGTGGCGTCCGCCGGCAATTTTCGCTGGCGCGCGAGTTCCACGAGTTCGTCGTAGCGCACGACCAGTTCTTTCAACGGTTTTTTATCAGCAGCGCGTAAAACGGGGACGAGCACGCCGTCCTCGGCTTCCACCGCGAAGCCCACGTCAATGGAACTGGGATGGACAATTTTATTGCCGATGAGCCGGCCCACAACGGCGGAATTTTCCGCCAGCGCAATCGCCAGGGCGCGCAAGGCGTAAAGCGCGGGGCCGGGCTTGGGATTCGACGCCTTGCGATGCGCGAGCACGGCGTCAAGCGGCACGGGCAGGCCGACGGTGGCCAGCGGACGCGACCAACTGCGGCGCATCGCATCCGCCACGGCCACGCGCATGGACGAGGCCTGGGTAATTTTCTGTTTCTCCAGATTGGCGATGAATTTCTCAAAATCCTCGACGGTCACGCGCCCCGCCGCGCCGCTGCCGGCGATGCCCGCGAGGTCGGCGGCGTGCAGGCCGAGTTCGTCCATGCGCGCCTTGAGCCGCGGGGAAAGATAACTGGCACCGGCAGCGTTCGCGGGCACGGGCAGACCACGGATGGTCGGCTGGACGCGCGATCGGTCGCGGCCATTGGCGTCTGATTTGGAAGTGTGATGCGTGTCGGAAGTTTTTTCGGGAGCAACATCAAGTCCCAGGCGCGCGGCTTCCTCGTTGGTCGCCTCAATCTGGCCGAGCGTGGCGCCGACGGCGTAGCTCTCGTTCAACTGGACGGTGAATTTTTCAATTTTCCCTTTGCACGGCGAGGCGACGGTCATGGTGGCCTTGTCGGTCTCGACCTCGATCAAATCCTGGTCGGCCTCAACCGTGTCGCCGGGCTTGACGAGGAAGCTGATGATGTTGGCCTCGGCGATGGATTCGCCAAGCTGCGGCATGATAATGGGAATGTGTGGCATATCAATAAGCTCCAAGCTCCAAGCTCCAAGCTCCAGAGAAGCTCCAAATTCCAAACTTCAAAACCCATTGCGCGTGTGAACGATTCCACATTTGCGAGCTTGGTGCTTGGAATTTCTCTGGAGGTTGGAGGTTGGAGGTTGGTGCTTTCATTCAGCTTCGCAAAATCTTTCGCGCGGCGGCGGCGACGGCACGGACAGTCGGGCGGTGCGCGGCCCACAGGTTCGGATGATACGGCACGGGCGTGTCCTTGGCGTTGAGGCGTTGCGGCGGCGCGTCGAGCAGGCCGTAGCCTTCGCTGGCGACGCGGGCGATGACTTCCGCCGTCACGCCGCCCCACGGCCAGGATTCGCCGACGCACAGCAATTTTCCGGTGCGCGCGACGGAAGCCATCACGGTGTCGGTGTCGAGCGGCTTCACGGAACGCAAATCCACGACTTCGACCTCCCAGCCTTCCGGCACCAGCTCGTTCGCCGCTTCCAGCGCATCCTGCACCATCGCGCTGTAGGCGACGATGGTGAGATCACGGCCGACGCGGGCGATGCGAGCTTTGCCGACGGGCAACGCCTCGGTCGGCAATTTTTCCGCCTTGAGATGGCGGTAAAGAAATTTGTGCTCGCAGAAAATCACCGGGTCATCAATCGCCACGGCTTCGATCAACATGCTGTAGGCGTCCTCGACCGTCGCGGGCGTCAGCACGATGAGGCCGGGATAATGCGCGTAAATCGTCTCCAGACTTTGGCTATGAAACGGGCCGCCGCCGGACGTGCCGCCGAACGGCAGCCGCACGGTGATGGGACACGGCACACCCGTGCGCCAGAAAAGCGTCGCGGCCTGGTTGACGATTTGATTGTAGCCGACGGTGGAAAAATCGGCGAACTGCATTTCGATGATCGGGCGCAGCCCTTCAATCGCCGCGCCGACGGCGAAACCGATCATCGCGTCCTCGCTGATGGGAGAATCGAACACGCGGCCGGGAAATTCCTTCGCCAGATTTTTGGTGGCCTTGAACGCGCCGCCGAAGGCCGCGACATCCTGTCCGTAGATGAACACGCGCGGGTCGTCGCGCAGAGCATGAGCCTGCGCCTCACGGATGGCGTCAATGTAGGTGATTTCAGTGGCCATTTTCCAGGTGCGTCTCGTTACGAACGTGCAAGTTTTTAGGAATTTTTACTTTTGCCCAATCCACTCCACCACCGCCGATATAAACATCCAAGCGCGGCGCGGGCAGCGGTTTGCCAAAGTTCGGATCGTTCTTCATGAATTTCACAAAGGCCGCATTCGTGTTGTGGTGTAGTTGATTCCAGCTTTCCGGATTCCAGACAACAAACTCCCAGTCCACGCGCGAATCAGTGACGAGCTGGCTTTGTTTGTTAAGCTCAAGAAACTGGTCATGCTTCGGGCCGGCGTGAACCACCAGATCCAATCCGGGCGCACGGATGGCGGCAAAATTTGTCAGCGCCATAACGAAGGCTCCCGTGTCGCCACGAAACTGCATGTGCCATTCGCCGCCGCCAAACGGCGGGCCTTCCCACCAGCCGACGCAGGATTTCAGGCTGGCCACCGCCGCCGCGCCTTCCGGCCAGCCGTTCGTATAAGTCGGACTGCCCGTGCCGGACACAATCAAGGCGTCTGCGCGCACGACCATCAGCAAACCGACGGCCAGCGCCACACTCGTTTTAATTCCAGTTCTCATCCTTCGTGCGTCTCGTTCAAATGCTCGGATGAAATCGCCGACCAGTTTTCCGCAAACGGGTCGGGCGCCGGCTCGCGCTGGACCTGGGCGACGGCTTCCTCGATTTCACGGAGGGCCTCGCTGCGCCAGACAGCAATCTGCCCGGCATCAGTGAATTTATTTTGCAGCAGAAATTCCTCGGCAACTTTCAGGCAGTCGCGGCCAAGCGGGGAATTTTTCAATTCCGCGACAATGTAATTCGCATCGTCATGTTCGCCGTGGCCGCAGAGGCGCAACAGTTTTGCCACGACAAGCTGCGGACCGTTGCCCGCTCGCGCGCTGGCCACGGCACCGCCGACAATTTTCAAGCACGCGGTCAAATCGGTGGCATCTACGGTATGAGACGAGACACCATAGCCAACGCCCTTGTCCGCGAGGCTTTCGCACGCAAATTGCCGGTCGGTGGGAGTGGAGTATGCAAACTGGTTGTCGGCCACCACAAGGACGAGCGGCAGTTTTTCGACGGCGGCCTGGTTGAGGGCTTCGTGAAAGGCGCCGGTGGAGGTCGCGCCCTCGCCGAGACAGGCCGCGCCGACGGTGCCGGAAATTTTCTTGAGCCGCCGCGCGAACAACACGCCGTTCACGACGGAAACCATCGCGCCAAGGTGGCTGATCATCGGCAGATAACCCTCCTGCGGCCGGCCGCGATGGACGTTGCCGTCACGCCCGCGCATCGGGCCGAGGGCGGAACCGAGGTAGTTGCGAACGGCGTCAATGATGGGTTCGCCAAAAGCCATGCGACCGGCGGCATCGCGGATGAGCGGGGCGAACACATCGGTTTTATTAAGGGAAACTCCGAGCGAAGCGCTCAGGGCCTCCTGCCCGCGACCGAGAAAAACGCCGCCGTGGATTTTGCCGGTGCGGTAAAGCGCGGCAAACTTGTCATCCAGCAGCCGCGCCCGCAGCATGAAGCGGAAAGCGGCGAGGTGGGTCTCGCGGACAGCATCGGCGGCTTCCACGCGAGGCTCGGTGGCGGCTTGCAGCATGGGAGCAGTTTATCGTTCAAGGCTTAAGCCAGCAATGATTCTTTCCGATATGAAATTCAAAAAACGGCTGGCTGGCGGGAACAAAACCTGCTACATCCTTCGCGTTCAGGAAAATCAGCCAGCGTGACGACATGAATCAAAACAAATATCAAGCCCTGCTCCTTGGCATTGACCCAAAACTGGCCGACGCCGTGGCGCAGGTCATCCGTCTGGACGGTGCCAGCATCGGTTTTGCCAGCCATTATGCGGACGCGTTGCGGGCGCTGCAAACGCATCCGGCGGAGCTGGTGCTGCTGGACCTGACCACGGCGGAGACGGACGGCCTGAACCTGTTGCGCCAGCTCAAGCAGCACCCGCCGTCCACACCCGTGTTCACCATCGCGCTCGCGCCGAGCGGCGACAACACGGCGGTGGTCCGGGCGTTTGATCTGGGACTGAATGAATTCATCCAGGTGCCGTTTGAAAACAGCCTGCTGCGGGCACGGCTGCAGAGCCTGGTGCAGTTCCAGCACCGGCTGGCCGAACTGATGCGCCGCCAACAGGAATTGACCGAGGCCGTCCGCGCCGCCGAGGCGAACTCGCGGGCGAAGTCGGAGTTTCTGGCCGCGATGAGCCACGAAATCCGCACGCCGATGAACGGGGTCATTGCCATGACCAGTTTGTTGATGGAAACCTCCCTGCTGCCGGATCAACGCGGTTATCTGGAGACGATCTACAACAGCAGCGACATGCTGCTGACCATCATCAACGACATCCTGGATTTTTCAAAAATCGAGGCCGGCAAGATGGAACTGGAACGCCGTCCGTTCGACCTTCGCGCCTGCCTCGAGGAATCGCTCGACCTGCTCGCGCCCCGCATGTTGGACAAGCAACTGGACCTCGTTTATGAGGTTGATGACCGCATTCCCGGATTGATCGAAGGCGACGCCCAGCGATTACGGCAAGTGCTGGTGAATCTGCTCGGCAACGCGGTGAAATTCACCGAGCACGGCGACATTTTGATCAAGGTGGAAAAGCTGATGCCGCCCGTGAACGAAACGGAGACTCCGCAGGCGCTGCGGCTGCATTTTCTGGTGCGCGACACCGGCATCGGCATCCAGCCGGACCGGCTGGCGCGGCTGTTCCGCGCGTTCACGCAGGCGGAAGTCTCCACGTCCCGCAAATACGGCGGCACGGGCCTCGGCCTGGCCATCAGCCGGCGGCTGGTGGAATTGATGGGCGGCCGGATGTGGGCGGAAAGTGTGCCGGGCGAAGGTTCGACGTTTCATTTCACGGTCAACGTGGACGCGGTGCCGGATTCGCCGCCGCCGCCGCACACGACAAAACTGGCGCGGTTGACGGATTTGAAAATTTTAATCCTGGACGACAATGCGACGAGCCGGAACGCGCTGTTCGAGCAATGCCGCCGGTGGGGCATGCAACCGCAGGCCGTGGAAAATTCCGCGCAGGCGATGGAATTGATCCGCAACAAAACGGAGTTCGATCTGGCGTTGATTGACCTGCATCTGGCCGGCATGGACGGCCTGGCCGTGGCGTCGGAAATCCAAAAATTGTCCGCGACCGCGATGCTGCCGATGGTGCTGCTCACACCGCTCGGCAAGAAAAAACGCGATTCGGAGGAGGTGCGCCTGGTGTTCGCCCACGCCGTCCACAAGCCGGTGAAGCCCGCGCAATTGAGTTCCGCGCTGGAACGCGCGCTGTTGAGTCCGCGCAGCCCGGGACGCGCGCCGGAACCGGCCAAGCCGGACAAGTCCCTGACGGAACAGTTGCCGTTGCGGGTGTTGGTCGTGGATGACAATGCCATCAACCAGAAGGTGGCCCTGCGGATTCTCCAGCAGATGGGCTACCAGCCGGAAGTCGCCGGCAACGGTCGCGAGGCGCTGGACCTGCTCGACCGCCAGCCGTTTGATTTCATTTTCATGGATGTGATGATGCCCGAAATGGACGGGCTGGAGGCGACCCGTTTGTTGCGCAAGCGCCAGATGATCGGCGGCTATAACAACTACCAGTCGCGCATCATCATCGTGGCCATGACCGCGCACGCGATGCAGGGCGACCGGGAAAAGTGCATTGCCGCCGGCATGGACGATTATCTCGCCAAGCCGGTCCGGCCAAAGGATGTTCGCGAAATGGTCGAGCGCTGGGGCGGCAAAATCATGCCGGAAGCCAAGACGCTGGCCACCGCGCCGGACGCCCAGGCCAGCGCGGAACCGACCGTGGACATGGACCGCATGACGGATCTGACGGACGGCAACGCCGACAGTTTGCGCGAGCTGGTGGACATGTTTCTCAAACAGACGCACAAACAGTTCGCACAGATCGAGGCGGCCATCCGCGACGACAAGGCGGATGACGTGCGCCGCGTCGCGCACAGTTGCGCCGGGGCGAGCGCGACACTGGGCATGACGCACCTCGTCCCGAAATTGCGCGAGCTGGAAAAGCTCGGCGCATCCGGCACCCTGCCGGGCGCGGACAAGATTTGCGCGGACGCAATGCGCGAATATGGCCGGGTCCAGGATTTTTTGAAAACCCAGCCGGACCTGGCTGCCGTGGTGAATAATTTTCAACCCGCATGAAAAAAATCCTGCTCATCGAGGACGACCAGATTGTCGCCAATGTTTATCGCAACAAACTGGCGTTGGAGGGCTATACGGCGGAAGTCGCGCTGGATGGCGAAACCGGGCTGAAGGTGCTGCTCACCTTCCGGCCGGATCTCATCATCCTTGACCTCATGCTGCCCGGCATGACGGGCGTGGACGTGATCAAGGTGATCCGCAGCGAAGAGGAATTCGCGAAAATTCCTATCATCGTCTTTTCCAACACCTACCTGACGAACCTGATTCAGGACGCGTGGCGAGCCGGCGCCAACAAGTGCCTCGCCAAATCCAATTGCACGCCCAAGGATGTCATCGAGGTGGTGCGCAACGCCATCGGCGGCGGCGGTGCGATGACGGAAAAAGCGCCGCCCCCCAGCGCAGTCGCGCCGCCCAAGCCCGCCGCGGTGCCCGTCGAAAACGATGCGGAATATCAAGCCGACCTGCGCAAGGGTTTCATCGAAAATTTGCCGTCCACGCTGCACACCTTGCGCGCCGGCGTGCAGGCGCTGGTCAAGGCGGAAAATGAAATGGCCCGGCTCAAGCAGGTCTATGAACTTTACCGTGAAGTTCATACCCTCACCAGCAACGCCGGCATTGCCGGCCTGGTGCAAATTGCCCACATGGCCTCCGCCGTTGAAGCGCTGCTGAAGGAAATTTACGAGAAACCCAAAAACATCACCACCTCCTCCGTCCGCACCATTGCGGCGGCGGTGGATTTTCTGGGCTTTCTTTTTGAAAAAGGCACGCTGCCGGTCCGGCAGGAAAGCCCCGCCTCGAAAATCCTGGTGGTGGACGACGAGGCCATCTCCCGCCGCGCCATCGTTTATGCGCTCGAAAAAGCGAAGCTCAAATCCGTCAACGTCGAGGATCCGCAGCAAGCTCTGCAGTTGCTCACGGACAGCGACTTCGACCTGGTCTTTTTGGATGTGGACATGCCGGTCATGTCCGGTTTTGAGTTGTGCGCCAAGCTTCGCCTCCTGCCCCAGCACCGAAAAACGCCGGTCATCTTCGTCACCAGCCTGAATGATTTCGACAACCGCACCAGTTCCACCATGGCCGGCGGCAACGACTTCATCGGCAAACCCTTTCTCTTCATCGAGCTGACCGTCAAGGCGCTGATCCACGTGCTGCGCAACAAATACCAGCCCAACCGGGTCAACTAGTCTAGTGTAACAGTTAAAGCTTTACAATTAGGCTGGCGGCGATCATACTCTGGGC
>ODAK010001278.1_pt1 | contig 27882 bp, 24 predicted proteins | sample 1539591 | NCBI WGS metagenome assembly ODAK01 (sample SAMEA3539303, study PRJEB22396) | soil metagenome | biome: tundra; feature: field; material: soil | place: USA | collected 2010-05 | depth 0.15 m
TGTCGGTCGCTGTCGCCGTCGGCTTCATCGCCCTGGCCGGCGTCGCCGCCGAAACCGGCGTGGTGATGCTGATTTATCTCGATAACGCGCTTACGGCGCTGCAAGCGCAGCGTGTCGCGCAAGGCCGGTCCTTCACGCACGATGATCTTTATGCCGCGATCATGGCCGGCGCGGTCGAACGCGTGCGGCCGAAGATGATGACGGTCGCCGCCATCATGGCCGGGCTGCTGCCGATCATGTGGAGCCACGGCACCGGGGCCGAGGTGATGCAGCGCATCGCGGTGCCGATGATTGGCGGCATGGTGTCGTCGACGGTGCTAACGCTCGTCGTCATTCCGGCGATCTACGCGTTGGTCAAGGGCTTTGCGATACGCCGGTCAAATCCGGCGCCGGCGCTCCAGCGGCCTTAGTGTTTCGGGTTGCTTGACGGCGCAAAGCAACAGCCCGGTGTGACACAAAACGCCGGATTGCCACGCCCTAAGCCATTGAAAACATTGGAGCGGGTGAAGGGAATCGAACCCTCGTCATCAGCTTGGAAGGTTGTAGGTAAACTCAATGATTTCAACGAGCCTTGTGTCAAATGGCAGCCCAAAACTGTCCTAAACTCCCCCTATTTTTACAATGACAATGAGACGGCCGGTTCGCTGACGTATAAATAACGTCCAATATGGAATATCGGCGCGGCCTTATCCTGCCTTGATGTGAGCTGCTCGGATCACCCTGCCCCACTTCTCGGTTTCATCAGCCATGAATTTTCCGAATTCAGCGGGTGTCATTGGCATCGGCACAGCGCCTAATTCTGCAAGCCGCGCCTTCATACTGGGGTCTGCAAGGCCGGCGTTGATCTCCTTGTTGAGCTTGTCAACGATTTCGTTCGGCGTGTTCTTAGGTGCGCCGACACCGTGCCAAAGTCTTGCCTCGTAACCCGGAACGAATTCGCCCATGGTCGGGATTTCAGGTAACGCCGCCGAGCGCGTCGAGGTCGTGACCGCCAACGCGCGCAGCTTGCCGACCCTGATGTACTCGACCAAGAGAGGAAGGATGCCAAACATGGTCTGCACCTGTCCGCCGAGCAGATCAATCAGCGCGGGCGCATCGCCACGATACGGCACGTGGACCATGTTGACGCCGGTCATCATCTTGAATAGCTCGCCGGTGACGTGGGGCGTACCCCCATTGCCGCCCGACGCCATATTGATTTTGCCCGGATTGGCTTTGGCATAGGCGATGAACTCGGGAACGGTTTTGGTTGGGAAGGATGGGTTCACCACCATCACGAGCGGCGTGCTCATGACGCCGGCGATCGGCGCGATATCTCGGATGAAATTGAAATTGAGATTATCGTAAAATGTTCCGCTGATAGCATTTGCCGGCGTGGCCCACAGGAGTGAATAACCATCCGAAGCCGCCCTAACAACAGCCTCAGCAGCAATATTGCTGGCGGCGCCCGCCCGGTTCTCCGTAACGAATGGTTGGCCAAGACGGTCCGCAAGCCATTGACCCATGATGCGCGCGACGATGTCAGCCGAGCTACCGGCAGGAAAGCCGACGAACAAGCGCACCGGCCGCGTCGGATACGTCTGCGCCCATGCGAGCCGAGAGACGGCCGGAAGCATAGCGGCACCGGCTGCTAAGTGCAGAAATTGGCGGCGGGGAAGTTTCATGGCGTTACCCCTCTTTAAACAGCGGGCGATATGGCTAGGGCTCGCTCAGTTGTGCAGGCGGCGGCTGCTGAAGCCACCGACTATACAAAATATTGGTTTTCAGAGTGCTTTCCTGCTGACGGCTCAGGGACTTATCTCGAGATCCCTGCATTCATCCTACAAGCTCGGCTAGGCCGTTGAAAGGGGCGCGCGGGCGACTTCTAACTTCGGCACTGCGACATCACGGCTTCCGCGTTATGAAAGCCAGAAGATTGTCACGGTCGATTTTCGAACGCACGCTTTTCAGCAGCAAGAGTTCGTCGAGTGACCGTTGCGTCTCACGGATCAATATTGCGCCGCCCTCAGCGTCATAAGGGAAGTCCGTGCCAAACATTACACGGTCGTTACCGAAGAAATCGAGGCCGCACCGGGTCGCGGAGGCAGAACCGGACAGGGCGGTGTCGCCGTAGAATAGTTTGAAATATTCTGACGGCGTGCGTTTGAGCGGCTTGGGGAGGAGGTCGGCATCGCAATCCGGTGTCCGCGTACCCATCTGCTTTCCCCATCCCTGCGCGATGCGCCCGGCAAAAAATGGAATCATAGCGCCCAAATGATGAGTGATAATTCGCAAATCTGGGTGCCGATCAAACAGACCGGAGAACACCAGGCGCGCCATCGCGGCGCTGCTTTCATAGGGCCATCCGAATGCCCACCAGATTTCGAATTTCGAACGATCTTCGGTCGGATAGTCGGCGACATGCGGTCCGCGCGCCGGATGCAGCCAGACCGATAAGCCATGCGCCGCTAGAGCGTCGAAGACCGGTTGGAACCGCGGGGCGTCGAGCGGCTCGCCGCGAATACTTGTGATGATTTGTGCGCCCGCGCTCCCCATCTTTGTAAGCCTGTCAACTTCCTTGACCGCAGCCGCGGGATCGATAAGCGACAATGCTCCGCACCAGCCCGCAAACCGGTCGGGATGGGCTGCGACCAGTTCAGCCAACTCGTCATTCATCAGTCGCGCGAGATCAGTTGCGGCCTGGCCGTCGGCCAGATCTTCGACTGGCGGTAGTGACGGAGTTAAGAACTGACGATAGCCAGGAAACCGATCCATCACACGGAAGCGTTCGTCAAGATCGAACAAGGTTTTAAGCGTGAGCCACCGCTTCAGCCGACCGGATGCCGAGCCCACGGTTTGAAGTTTTGCGAAATAGTGCTTCGGAAGAATATGTGTCCAGGCGTCGATGCAATCGGTCATAATTCTTCCAGCCGGCATTCCCGAGATGAACTTCAAAACCGCGTAGACGATAGCAAATAGTAGGGAACTCCTAGAAGCCTTGGACAGGCTGTCAATTGCTTCTGGCGTTCCGGCCACCTTACAAGCAGCGAAATGTATTACTTATCAACGCGGATAAGGTTTTCGATACTTACACGGAAAACCTCAGGTCAAAATCTAGCTGGCCGTTTTTCCTGGAACGCTTTGATGCCTTCGGAACGGCCCTTGTCCGCCATACAAGCCACGTGAATTTCGTTTTCATATCGCAGGCCCGCTTCCAGCGGCATCGACATCGCTGCGCGCACAGCAGCTTTCACCGCTTGGGCGGCGGTGGGACTATAAGAGGCGATAATGGCCGCGAGCTCTGCGGTGCGCGCGAGGACACTTGCGTCGTCCACAACTTCTTCCACAAGACCCATTCTTAGCGCGGCATCCGCTTCGACCGCATCCCCGACGAGAAGCATTCGCATTGTCTGACCGTAGCCAACGAGACGCGGCAACATTTGCGATGCGCCACCGCCGCCGACCCATCCGCGCGTTACTTCGGGCCCTCCAATTCTGGCACTGCGACCGGCGATCCGGATATCTGCTGACAGCGCAATCTCCATGCCGCCGCCAAGCACCCAGCCCTTGAGGCCGGCAATGACCGGCTTGCGAATGTCACGCACTACGGCGGCATATTCAACCCGATTACGGAACGCCCAGATGTCGGATATATCGGCCAGCGCGTTAAGATCGCTTCCTGCCGAAAACGCGCGATCCCCTGCACCCGTAATGGTCGCCACACGAATATCGTTGTTCTCATCAATCTCTCGGCAGATCCGGGCGAGTTCCAGCGCCATTTCGCGCGTGATTGCGTTATGCTTCTCCGGCCGCGCGAGGACGATCTGCGCCACACCGTTGTTAACGGACAACTCGACCTGGCCCGTCATCACATATCCTTCCCAAGCTTCGCATGCGGGGCTCGCGCCCGACGCTCCACCTCGAGCATCACGCCGGCTACGTCGAGCCCGGTGCCTTCATTGGCGATCATATCGCTAAAGATGCCGATCATGCTGTCGAGCAAAGTGAGATGCAGGCCGAGTTTGCCCGCGAGTGCCTGCGCCGTGCGGATGTCCTTCAATTGATATTCGGCCGGACCGCCCGGCACGAAGTTACGCTCGACCATGCGCTCACCGTGGATAGCTAGAATCTTCGACTCCGCAAAACCGCCCATCAGCGCGCTGCGCACAGCCGCAGGATCGGCGCCCCCACACGTGGCGAAATGCAGGGCTTCGGCCACTGCAATCATCGTGCCTCCCACGATGATCTGGTTGGCAAGTTTGGTCAGTTGGCCGGTACCCGCCGGGCCGAGCCGGGTAGCGCGCCCGAGCACGGCGAAGACATCCGCTAGGCCGGCGATGACATCCGGCTCGCCACCCGCAAGAATGGCGAGCGTACCGTCACGCGCTCCCGGCTCGCCGCCGGAGACGGGCGCGTCAACATAGCCCACACCGCGAGAGGCGAGCCGCTCGGCCTGCGCCTGACAATACTCCACCGGAATTGAACTCATGACGACGAGAACGGCACCTGGGGCGAGCGTTTCGGCCGGCTTGCGTCCGCTCGCATCCTCCGAGAACAGGACCTCCTCGACCACCGGCCCATTACTGAGCATAACGATTGCGACGTCGGCGTCGGAACAGGCGGCCGACGGACTGGCTGTCAGCCGAATCCCGAACTCCCGCAATTTTTCCGCCTTCGCGAGGGTTCGGTTCCACACCGCGACTGAAAACCCGGCCTGCGCGAGGCGGCGGGCCATGTGCCCGCCCATAATGCCAGTACCGAGAAGTGCAATGCGGCGATCGGGAGCGGGCATCGTTCTCAAGCCGATTTCGCTGGCTTCTTCACCACGGCGAGTTGCTTAAATTCGGGCGACTTCTTATAGAACGCATCAAGCGGATAGCAGCCCGAAACGATGCCATTGCGCGGCGCGGTGGTGCAGTCGCTAAAGGTACGGCACAGGCGCTTCTTTTGCACGCCGCGTCCGGTCAAGATATCCAGCGGCAGTTCCGGATAGGCCAGTATCATGCGGCCCAGCCCCACCACGTCGACCCAGCCCTGACGTACCACGGCCTGAGCAACGTTCGGGAAGAACTCCTGCAAATAGGTGTAGCCGCTGCCCATAAGGCAGAAATCAGGGAATGCTTTCTTGAGATCGCGGACCACGGCGAGGTGCCGCATGACGCCTACGAACGGATCCTCCGGCGGATGATAGCCATCCGACGGCGGATAGAGCGCCGGCCGAATATAATGTGGATTGTAGTAGGGGCTCGCGATCGTCACGTTCACAAGCCTGATGTCGAGCTTCCGCAGAACCTCGAGGAAAGCGATCGGCTCAGTGAGATCGTATTCGAGGGGATTTTCCGGGTTGGCCCCGAAGGCATAGATGTAAGGCAGGCTATGTTCATCCGGAATTCCCGGACCGAGCGCGCCCGGCACGGAGCTCGCGGGGTCTGGCTTGAACGGCACAGTATCGATAGCGCTCAATCGCACGCCAATTCGCAATCCCGGTGCCTCGGCGCGAATGCCCTCAGCGATCTCACGCAGGAAGCGAGTCCGATTCTCAAGGCTGCCCCCATAGGGTCCGGGCCGTGTGACAGCACTAAGAAATTCGTGGCCGAGATAGCCATGACAATGCTTGATGTCGACGAAATCGTAGCCACACTGCTGCGCGCGTTTTGCCGTAATGATGAAGTCTTCGATCAAGCGTTTGATTTCGTCGTCGCTGATCACCGGTCGGTCGGCCGGGTAACCAAACTTCTTATCGAGGAGCGGATGGTGGTAGGCGATAATCGATTCGAATCGGGTGTTGTCGTTCGGCTTGCAAAACCGACCCGAGTGCGTGAGTTGGAGACCGATGACCAATCCGCGATCATCGCCCGTCGCCTCCTTGTGCGCCTTGATCAGTATTTCGCGAAGCTCCGCGATCCCACTCTGCGTGTGGTCCGCCATATACAGCTGTTTCGGATTGGCCCGACCGTCGAAGCGCACCGCGCAGGCCTCGCCGCCCCAGATCAACTTGGAGCCGCTGAGACCGAAGCGCTGCCAGCGCCGCTTGGTATTTTCCGAGGGTCGGCCGTCAAGCTCGCAATCCCAGCCTTCCATCGGCTGCATCCCAAGCCGATGCCCGATGGATAATCCTTCGAATTCCAGCGGGGCGCCCAACGGCGAGTCCGGTCCGCTCGCCACGATGTCGTCGCAGGGCATATCGAGACCCAGCGTCTTCATGTAATCGCGGAAGCCGGCGACTCCATCGAGCGATCCAGCCTTTGGGTAATCACCGAATTTCATCTAACCTCCAACGATTGGATATAGCGCGTTCAGCGCATTCTAACGTAATCGAGAACAACCTCGATGGCGTGGGCGCGGCGGGCCTTCAGTTCGCTCGCGCTCATCAGATCACGGCCGAAGGCCGTTGAGAGCGTCGACGCATTGCTGAAGTAAAAATAGCTCAGAGATGCGAGCGATATATATAGTTGCAGCGGATCGATGCCTGGTTTGATTAGACCCTTTTTCTTTCCGGTCGCAAGCACGATTTGCAAGACGTTGGCGAGAGAATTGTGCATGTCCCGCAGTCGCCGCGAACGCTTCAGATACTTCGCATTTTGCATGTTCTCGCCGGCGAGAAGACTAATTATCGCCGGATGCGCCAAGTAATAGTCGAACTTGAATTCAGCCAATTTGCGAATTGCGTCGAGCGGTTCGAGGTCGACGAGGTTGAGCTCCCGCTCGCTCTTGCGCATCGCGCCATAGGCCCGCTCCAGCACGGCGACGTAGAGACCCTCTTTGGAGCCGAAATAGTAATAGAGCATCCGTTTGTTCACACCGGACTGCTCGGCGATGGTGTCGACGCGCGCGCCTGCCAGACCCTTGTCGGCGAATTCGTCCTCGGCTGCAGCAAGAATAGCTTGCTGGGTTCGCTCCGCGTCGCGGATCGATTCGGACGATAACTTCGGCTTTAACGTAGGTAACACATGCCGCGATTTGTGATTGGCGGTGAGAGTTTTCACGCGCGGCTCCCTGACAAAACACGGGAAAGACGTACTGAACGCGCCGGACGCCGGTTGTTCTCAATAGTCTCCGCGAGATTCATCTGCCGCGGCAGAAAAATTCGCGCCTCCATGCGCTTAAGAGACGGCGATATTTCAGGACGAAACCCCATGTGCGCCAGTATATCCCTTTCGAGATCCACCCCTGGGGCGATCTCAATCAATTCGAGGCGTCCGGCCTCGTTCCGGCGAAACACTGCCCGTTCGGTTACAAACAAGGTTCGTTGACCATTCTCATGTGCGAGCGCGCCAGAATAGGTCACCTGCTGCACCGCGCGGACGAACTTCCTTTCGCGACCTTCACGCGAGATTTGCGTTTGTCCACCGGGCCAGCTTATGTCGAGGCCGCCGCTGGTGAAGGTCGCGCTGAAGATCATCGTCTGCGCGTTTTGGCTGATATTGATGAAGCCGCCCGGGCCGACGATCCTATCGCCGAACCGGCTGACATTGACGTTACAGTGTTCGTCGACCTCTGCGAACGAAAGAAACGCCAGCTCGAGACCACCACCGTCATAAAAGTCGAATTGATAGGGCTGATCAATCATAGCCTGATAATTGCGCGCTGCGCCGGGCTCATTACCCGTCGCCGGAGCGCCACCGATTAGCCCTTGCTCGTTCGTCAGTACGACATCATCGAGCACGCCCTCTTCCGCCGCGATCGACGCAATACCAGTCGAGATGCCAGAGCCGAGATTGCATATCGCACCGGTAAACAGCTCCAAGCTGGCACGGCGCGCGACAACTTTACGCGGCGAAAACGGCAACGTCGCGATCTGCGACAACGGCACTTTCAATTCGCCGGCGTAAGCAGCATCGTATTTAGTAAAAAATGTCTGCGTTTGGTCCGGCTCGACGACGACGCAATCGACCAGCATGCCGGGGATCTTCACCTGTTTGGGTGGCAACGTGCCGCGCAGCGCCATCCGCTTGACTTGTACGATCACGATTCCGCCCACACGTCGTGCCGCTTGCGCCATCGAGATCATTTCGCCGAAGACGGCTTCTTGCTCCATGGTCACATTGCCGTCCTCGTCAGCGGTGGTGCCGCGCAGAAGCGCAATGTCGACATGTATCGGCTTGAAGAGCAGGCATTCTCGGCCGGCGATTTCGATCAGTTCGACGAGATCGTCTTTGGCAAGCTCGCTTTGCTTACCGCCGCCATGGCGTGGATCGACGAATGTACGCAGCCCGACGTGGGTAATAAGACCAGGACGGCCGGCCGCCATTTCGCGCATTAATTGCGAAAGACATCCCTGCGGGAGGGTGTAGGCCTCAATCTTGTTCTCTACCGCCATGCGTTCGACCGGCGGCGAGTCGACCAAAGTGCCACAAACAACCCGCTTCAGAAGTCCCGGATGCGCGAGATGACCAATCCCGCAATTCGCACGGTCGCCCAATCCGACGGGGTGCACGGTGGTCAGGTTCTTTGGCTCACCTCCGGCTAGAAAGCGCTTTTCGATCGCGGCGATTAGCGCGTCGGGCACAGAATGGCCGGCGCCTGAGCCGCCGATCAAAAGCGTATTGCCACTTTCAACCAGCCTTGCCGCTTCTTCGGCACTAAGCACCGGCACAGCCATATACTTCTCCAGCCGTATCCCTGTGGCATCGACGACCAACGAGATCATCGATAAGTCCCGCAGCATTGGCCAGCCCGGGCTCGGCGAATATGGGCATCGCAGGCTGCCGAGGGCGCCGACCTGGCTATGTCGCGGACCGGCAACTCCAGGGAGACATCGGCCCAAATTAGACTTATGTAAGTATCTAGTTAGTTATATAAGGCCAATCGGTCGATGTCAATATTTCTGGAGCTCCGTTGCCAACTCCTTCACGTCCACGTCGAAGCAAAACAGCGAACATAGCTCCCTCGGACTGTTCGAGGTCGAGGATGCGAAGCAAAGCGCTGACATAGTGCAGACGTCCTTCAGTTAAGGGTTTCGCATACGCCCTGCCAATAGCCAGATGCAAACGCGGCGGCGCCCACACCGTCGGGGACATAGTCGAACGGCTCAACGGCAACCGTGCCTGAATAACCGTGCCTCACAAGAGTTTCTGCAATCGGCGCAAACCGCATTGTGCCCTGCCCGGGCGCTCGGCGATTTGGGTCGTTGATCTGAATATGGGCAATGAGACCGGTCGGAAGCCAACGATCAAGCAGCGCGGGCACTGACTCTGTCTCAGTCTGGCCCGCCGCGCTGCAGTCAACCATTGTCCGCAGGTTTGGATGCGCGACTTCGCGAACCAGCTCGGCCGCCTCGGCGATCGTATTGATGAGCGCGGTCTCCTCGCGTGACAGCGGTTCGATGCAATACAGCACCCCTTCGCGCTCGGCCACCAAGGCGACGGCCCCCAGCGCGTCGACGAGGCGAGACCGCGCGACCGCGTGAGTCTCGCCTGGGGCGATCTGGCGCTGCTTGGGTGAGCCGTGCACAAGCACGTTTCCGCCCAATGCGGCACACAGTCCGGTGAGGCGCGTCATCACCTCAAGTGTGCGCGCCCTTATCGACGTATCAGGATCTGTGAGCGAGAGGTTTTCCGGCTTCACCAGCAACCAATGCAGGCCAGTAACTACAAGTCCTGCCCTCCCAACAACGGCGCGGACCCGGGAAGCTTCGGTCGCGCTCACCGCGTCAGGTGCATCGAAGAGCGTGTACGGCGCGATCTCCAGTCCGTCGTAGCCGAGCTCGGCAGCGTAATCGCATTGGCGTTCGAGCGGCATCGACGCAAGCACTTCGTTACACAACGCGAACCGCATGAGGCTTCATCCCCGCCGCGCGACGAGCGATTTCAGCGGATTGATGACCGCGTCGGCGACGCGATGTACGGCGCGATTGAATGCCGGAACGTAGAGCAGCATGGTAAAGATGGTCACCGATGCGAAAGCGATGCAGATTGGCCGCGTGAAAAACGGAACCATGCTGCCGTCGGTCAGCACGAGACCGCGGCGCAAGCTTTTGTCGAGCAGATTGCCGAGGACGAGCCCCAGCACAAATGGCGCCATCTGATAGCCTTTGCGGCGCAGGAAGAACGCACCGACGCCCACCGCCAGCATCGCATACACGTCGAACAGCCGCCATGCCGTCGCGTAGGAGCCGACCACTGACATGAGGAAGATGATTGGCATCAGCACGCTGTGCTTGACGCGCAGCACGTAGAGCAGCGGCCGCACGAGATAGAGACCGAAGATGAGGATGCACACGGTCGCCAGCGTCGTCATCGCGACCATGTCATAGGCAAATTGCGGATGCTCGACCATCATCATCGGGCCGGGTTGGATCCCGTGGATGATGATCGCTGCCATCAACACCGCGGAAGGCGCGGAGCCGGGCACGCCCAGGGCCAGCATGGGAATCATGTGCCCAGGGATCGACGACATGTCGCCGGTCTCGGCCGCCATCAGGCCGTCGATGGAGCCTTTGCCGAACAACTCGGGCTCCTTGGTCGTGGCCTTTGCGGCGGCGTACGACATCCACGCCCCGGAATCCTCGCCGACGCCCGGCATCAGGCCCGTCAGCACGCCGATCGCGCCGGACCGCAGCACGGTGCGCCAGTAGCGCGCGACTTCGCCAAAACGCGGCCGGATCGAATCGCGCATTTCCAGGAGTTTGCGCTCCACCGGATCGGCCAGCCTGGTCAGCACTTCGGCAAAACCGAACGCCCCGATGAGCGCCGGGATGAGTGCAATACCGCCGGCGAGCGCGGGAAGGCCGAAGGTGAATCGATCGTGCGCATAGATTCCCTCCTGTCCGATCTGCGCGACGAAGAGACCGAGCGCTCCCATCAACCAGCCTTTGAGCGGATCGTTGCCGACGAGCGTCCCCGACATCGTTACGCCGAACAGGGCGAGCCAGAAGAACTCCTGGGCGCCGAAGGACAGCGCGACGTTGGCCAGCATCGGCGTGAGCGTCGCAAGGCACACCACGCCGAAAAACGTGCCGCAAAACGCGCCCGACGTGGCGATGCCGATCGCGCGTCCGGCTTCGCCGCGCAACGCAAGGGCGTGGCCGTCCGCGCACGATGCTGCGTTCGCGGCGGTCCCCGGAATGTTGAGCAGGATCGCCGAACGCGAGCCACCGTACAGTGTCCCGACATAGGAGCAGACGAGAATGAGAATGGCGTCGTTAGCGGGAAGCTTTACTGTGAGCGTGGTCAGCAGTGCGATGCAAAGCGTGGCGGAGAGTCCCGGCATACAGCCCACGAGAATGCCGGTCAGCGCGCCGGCCATGCCGAGAGCGAGCGACGTCGGGCTGAGCAGGAGTGCCAGATACGCGTGACCCAGTGAGACTAAACCGTCGAGCATGGCAGAACCTGCTTGTCCACGTCGTTCAAGGAAGGCGCACTAGGAAGAATTCCTGGAAAACGAGTGTGACGCCGAAGCCGGCACAAAGTCCGATCACGATCGACAGAGCGATTCCGCGCAGCACCTGGTTGGCGGCACGGCGCTGTGGGTATTGCAGAACGGAGATCGTGGCGGAGACGAAAATGGCGCCCGCGAGCCAGAAGGGCAGCCCGTGGCCCACCAGGACGATGCCGAACGTCAGGCATAGGCTCAGCACGATCAGGAAGCGTTTGCGCTCGGCCATCGACATGCCGGCTGCCTGAATCGCGTCTTTGGCGAGCGCACCCTGTCTCCAGGCGCGCGCCAGCATCAGCGTGCTGAAAAAGATGATGGCGAGACCGAGAAAGAAGGGCAGGAGACCGGGAACGGCATATGGGGCAACGTCCTGATTTTCCAGGCGATCCATTTGCCAGGAGCCGATGGCGACCGCAATGCCGAATGCGATCCAGCCGAGCGCGGCAATGAAGTCCGACCGCGGCGTTATGAGGCTCCCGGCCGAACGAGCAGCCCCATCCAGGCCGGGATTTTCTCTGGAAGATTGCATCGCTTGATGACGCCCCTGTGCCGGGCCACGGGCGACTCTTTGGAACGCTTACGGCCTCGGGATGCCGATGGTGTCCGGCGAGACTTTCGCCTTATTGCTGTCAAACATGAGCCAAGCATTCAGCTGGATGGCTGGGAACACGGCCTTTTGCGCTTGCTCGCCATAGAGCGGCGAAAACAGCGCACCGCGCGTGACCGCGTACTTCTTCAGAGCTTCGTTCTTGACGATGTTCTGTGCCCAAATCTTTTCGAGCGTCTGCACCACCTCGTCGGGCACGCCCTTCGGAATGAAGATGCCGAAGTAGTTGGCCGGCGCGGTGAAGCCGGGAATTACCGAGGACAACGGCGGGATTGTGCCGTAGCCTTCGATCTCCAGCGGCTGGTCCCCCACCACCGCGAGTGGACGCAGGCGCTTGCCCCGGATCATGTCTACCTGCTCGACGGCGGACTGTGCGGTAACGTCCGTTTCGCCCGCGACGGTAGCCACCACCGCCGGAGTGCCGCCGTCATAGGGGACATGGCGATATTTCACGCCGGTCGCCTTGGCGATGGCTTCCATCGCGTTGTGTCCGGTCGAGGTGACGCCGGCTGTACCGACCGAAATCTGTCCCGGCTTCGCCTTCATCGCGTCGAGCAGTTCCTTCGCGGTCTTGTAGGGCGAATTAGCACTCACGCTGAGCACCTGGATGTTGGCCACGTTGGTGAAAACGTGCCAGTCGGTGATGCGGGTCTTGAGGAGGCCCAATGTCTCGTACACGCCCAGGTCCTGAGCAGCACCAGCGGTCCAGGTATAGCCATCCTTGGGAGCCTCGAGCGCACTTCTGGTTCCCAGCGCCCCGGAGGCTCCCCCCTGATTCACGATCACGATCGTCTGCCCGAGCAGCGGCTCCAGCTGGGCCGCTGTGAGGCGTGTAATCTGGTCGGTCGACCCGCCAGCCGCCCAAGGCACGATCAGATTTATCGGACGGTTCGGTTTCCAGTCGGCAGCAATCGCGGAAAGCGGCGTCGCGAGGACCGCTCCGAGGACGAAACAGAAAATCAGTTTCCAGGCGCCAAGTTGTTTCATACGACATCCCCCAGATGATCTTTGGAACGGACGACACACGGCTGCCACCTCGGTCATTGTGAAGATGAAGTGGGCGCTGGATTTTATATAACTAACTAGATACTTAAGCAAGCGGCGCTGGCGACAACTTATTTGCTTCTCGACGCGGTATTACTGGCCGATCGGGTTCATGGCGCGACAAAACGGCGCGGATCGATCGCGGCAATCTATGACGCGCCCATTGCCAAAACCACGGCGGCTCAAGCTCATCGATCCAGTTTTTCTGGAACTCGCCCGCATCATCCGCCGCCACTTCAACGCAGAGATGGACAGTCACCAATTCTTATAGCTGGCTGATGGTCAGTCCGCCGTCGACATTCACCACTGTACCGGTGGAATATCCGAGCTTGCCATTCGCCAAAGCGCTAACGGCCGCGGCGACATCCGACGGTTCGCCCCAACGCATGGCGGGCACCAAGCCACGACCGATGAGCGTGTCGTATTTCTGCGCTACCCCGGCGGTCATGTCGGTGCGGATGATGCCGGGCCGCACCTCGAATACTGCAATGCCTTGGGCGGCGAGGCGAACGGCAAATCCCTCTACCACCATGGCCAGCCCGGCCTTCGAAATGCAGTATTCAATACGGCTGAGCGAGACCATCTCCGCCGAAGACGAACTGATGAAGATCAACGTGTAGCCGGCGTCCTTCTTGCCGCGCGCGATCATACGTTTGGCAACCGCTTGGGCGAGAAAGAACGCGCCGCGCAAATTGACACCGAGAACGGCGTCAAAGTTTGCTTCCGTGGTCTCCAGCAGATCCAGCCGCCGCGGCGGCGCGATCCCCGCATTCGACACCAGAACGTCGACTGGACCAAGCGCGGACTCCACGGCGTCGAGCATATGGGCATGATCGGAAACGACGCTGACATCGCTGGCGATGAAGATCGCAGCAGCGCCGGTGGATTTAAGCTTAGCGACCGCCGCTTGGGCGGCATCGTCATCGCGGGTGCCGGTGATCGCCACATCGAATCCATCGGCGGCCAATTGTTCGGCCACTGCCAGCCCGATGCCGCGACGTCCGCCGGTCACTAATGCCACACGCCTCCCGGTCCGCTGCATCATCTATGATCTCCGGTCATGGTTCGGCGCTTCAGGATGCGAAGAAGGTCAGATATGGACCTTTCTCGGCCAATCTTTGGACATAGAGGGCGAGCTCGCGCATGTGGTAGTCGCCCCACATGGTGGCTTCGCCGCAAGGGTTCTTTCGGCCTGGTGGCACATAGTCCCAACCGTTCGGGCGATGGTATTGGCTATGCAGCACCAGCCCCTGGTGGTCGGGATCGTGACTCAAATAACGATCGGAAAGCAGCGTCTTGAGCACGGTCAGACCTGCCTGTCGGTAACGCTCGCCGCCCTCGCGTCCGCTGGCCTGCCGCCACGCGCCATAGCGCAGCAACCCTTGCGCACCGATTGCCGCCGCCGAACTGTCGACCGGCTCGACGTCGTTTTCCGGCTGCGACGGACGCCCGTAGGGATCGTCGAGATCGCGCATTCCTGGTGCTCCCGTATCCCAATAGGGGATTCCGTCGCTGGCGGTGTGGTCGATGAAGAAATCGCATGTCGCCGCGGCAGCCTTCTCCATGATAGCGGTAATTTCGTCCTTGCCACCGAAGGGAGCCACGTCCGCCGCGGGAAGTGCTTCGACGAATTCGAGCAGCTCGGCGAAACCGCACATGGCCCAGCTCAGGCCGCGGGTCCAGGTGGAGAAGCCGGAATAGCCCTGCTGGGTGCCCACGCACCGGAAAGCGCCATTCGCCACGTTAAAGATGGCTTCGTGCGCGGTCCGGCCGCGCACGTCGTAGATGTCGCGTCCTTCGCCGTAGAAAACACCGTACTTCGCGGTGGTGCGGGCGTGTGCGATCAGCCGCCCCAGCAACGGGATCACCTGATCGCCCTCGCCTTTCACCACATGTCCGAGCTTGTACGCCACGCCTAACACCCGGAGCGTGCGCATGGTGTCGATGAACAGCGAGTGCGGCCCGTTGAACGACTGGATATAGCCGAAGCCACCGCCGAGTTCAGTCCAACGATGCGCCTGCACCGCGCCGGAGCACTTGAGCGCGAGATTAAAGTATTCCATCTGCCAGGAATCGTGAGCGATGCGTCCCTCGCCGACCAGGCGGCGTAGATTCCCATAGGTGCTGATCTGATTGAAACCGTGATCATGCACGCCGAAGTGTGTGACATGGACGGGCATTTCCGCGCAAATGCGATCGAGCGCGAGCGCGAGGAAGGTCTTGTCGCCGGTCGCGTCGAACTGCAGCACGGCACTGCCAAACTCGAAGCCCTGCGTCCAGTCGGTCCATCCACGCGGCTGATATCGTCCCGCCACTGTGTGTACAGGCGCGCCTTTCGACCGGTTCATAGTCCGATCGATGGATATGATCTTGGTGCCCGAGACCTCCCACATCCGACGAATTGCAGTCAGCAGATCGGCGGGAGAAACGGCGGCATCGATTTTCATGAGTAGTGACCCTTGTCGATAAGGCGATCAGCGGATCACGCGGGCACCCTGCCCCTTCATGATGGCTTCAACCTCCTTGACGTTCACCATCGAGGTGTCGCCGGGGGTTGTCATCGCCAATGCACCGTGCGCCGCGCCGTACTCAACCGCTGCCTGCGGGCCCTTTCCTTCCAGAAAGGCGTAAGCCAGTCCGGAAGCGAAGCCGTCGCCGCCGCCAACCCGATCGTAGATTTCAAGGTTTTCACGCAACGGCGCTTCGTAGAACGCGTCACCGGCAAAAACGATGGCGCCCCAATCATTGATGCTCGCGGTCTTGGCATTGCGCAGCGTGGTGGCCACCACCTTGAAATTGGGGAACGCCTTGACCGCGGTGGCGATCATCTTCTTGAAATTGGCAGGATCGATTTGCGAGATATGCTCGTCCAGGCCCTCAACGTTGAATCCAAGGCAGGCGGTGAAATCTTCCTCGTTCCCGAGCATGACGTCGACATAGGGAGCAATGCTGCGGTTGATCTTTTGCGCAGCAGCTTGACCGCCCTGGCTTTTCCATAGCGAAGCGCGATAATTCAGGTCATACGAGACCACCGTTCCGTATTTGCGCGCCGCTTCTACCGCCTCGATAACCGCTTCGGCAGTATTGGACGCCAGCGCAGCAAAAATGCCACCGGTATGGAACCAGCGCACGCCGTCCTCGCCGAACAGTTTTTCCCAATTCACTTCGCCCGGCCTGATCTGCGAGGCGGCCGAGTGGCCCCGGTCAGAGCAGCCGAGCGCCGCCCGTACACCAAAGCCCTTCTCGGTGAAATTCAAGCCCACCCGCGTGTTCCGGCCGATGCCGTCATAATCGCGCCAGATCATGTAAGAGGTATCGACGCCGCCTTGCCAGATAAAATCCTGAACCAGCCAGCCGAGATCGTTGCGCGGCAAAGCGGTGACCACGGTCGCGCGCTTGTCCCAGCACTTCCGCATGGCACGCGCCACATTGTACTCGCCGCCACCTTCCCAGACCTGGAAATTCCGCGCATTGCGCACGCGGCCAAAGCCGGGATCGAAACGCAGCATAACTTCGCCGAATGCGGCGCAGTCCCATTTGGCCTCGCCGGCCGCTTTGATCTGCACGATCTCGTTCATTGCTTACTTCCGCCGAATAGCCTTGATTAACTGGATCGTGTCGCGGACCTTCTTCTCGATTCCGTCATAATCCTGATTGGCGATAAGCTGCTTAGTGATCAGGTTGGAACCCATGCCGACGCATGCGACGCCAGCGTCAAACCATTTGCGCAAAGACTCTTCGGTGCAATCCACGCCGCCGGTCGGCATGATGCGTGTCCACGGACAAGGAGCAAGAACCGATTTAACGAAATCCGGTCCGCCAACCGAATTGCCGGGGAATATCTTGACGATCTCGCAGCCGAGTTCCTCGGCGTAGCTTATTTCCGACAGCGACCCACAGCCGGGACTGTAAGCGATCTTGCGCCGGTTACATACTTTGGCGATGTCGGCGTTCAACAGAGGACCGACGACAAATTTCGCGCCATTGGCGATGTAGATGCCGGCGGTCGGTGCGTCGACGACGGAGCCAACGCCCATGATCACGCTGGCATCTGCCCTGGCAAAGTGCCGGGCCAGATCAAGGAACAGGTGAGACGCAAAATCGCCGCGATTGGTGAACTCAATGCATTTGGCGCCGCCGTTGACGCAGGCCTGGATGACTTTCCTACAGACTTCGACATCGTGATGATAGAAAACCGGGATCACCCCCTGATCCATCATCGCCGACAAAACTGCCATGCGATCGACTGCCATTTCTTTCTCCTAGGCGGAATGTGAGCGCCCGATTCAGCTCACTTGTGCTAACCGCGCTCGACCAAATTCGAAAGCTCTCCTTCGCGGGTCACGGACGAGCTTACGCGCCTCGATCGGCTGCGACTTGGACACGGCATCTTTCTCCATCGCGTCAAGGGACATGAACTATTTGGACCGGGTGTCGCATCACATACTTTCCAACCGATCCGACTGTTAAGTAACTGGATGGTTACTACTTCACCATGCCATTATCTTGGCCGTCAATAGGCGTCTGCGGTGGCAAGAGCCGGCACAGTCGAGCGGTCAGTTTCGCAACTTGGGATGCCACGCACCGGCAGGCATCGCGACTGCTTGACTGCCAAGTAACTATCTAGTTACATAAATCGAAACCACGCGAAATGGACGCTGCATCGTGGCGCCACGGCGATCTCCCGGCGACGCAAAAGGCTGATTTCATTCGAGCATTGTGGACCTGATGCACACAACAACGCAACTACTTCAAGACGCTCCGGCCGACGTACCGCTTGTTCTCGGCTTCGGCATTGCATTCGACTCGCTTTATCGCCGCGATGGCCTGAAGGCCATCGACGATCGTTTCGTCGAGTTCCTGCAACAGAGAAATCCCGAATTGCACGATCGGCTCGCCGCGGCACGGGCTGCGCCTGATGCCGCGGTCGGCAAGATGGAAAAAGACCTGGTCGTCGATCTGGCTCCCGTGCTGGACGATTTCACCGCCGAGTTGTTCGGCATCGCCGCCGAAGTGAAAGCTCTACGCGCGCGCGATCAGGCGCTGGCGCCGATCTATTCGGTCAAGCGGCAGTTTGTTCAGCGCCGCTCCGCCAAAAAATTCACCCCAGTGCAGGCCGAGTCCTTCGACGGTGATGCGTTGCGCGAACAACTCGAGCGCCATCTCGGCGGCGAACTCACCGAACTGCGTTTTTCAGAAAAAGTCGAATCCTGGCTGGGCGTTGAAGCCGAGAACTCCGAGGCCCTCGATGTCGCTGCCCGCTATGCCGCCTGGGCGACACACAGCGCGGGGGGCAAACGCCGGCACGGGAACGGCGTACTGTTCAAGATTCCGCACAAGATCGAGCCGGAACACCTGGTGCCGATTGAGACCGCAACAGTCGGTGGCATCGCTTCGCTGTGCTTTCCACAAGCGCGGCTGCGCCAACGCGAAGGTTTTGCGCTGACTGATTCCGGTACTGGCATCGAAGGCGCACTTGATCAGGCCAATTACTGCATCTGGTGTCACAACCAGAGTAAGGACAGTTGCGCCGGGGGCATTCGCGAAAAGAGCGGGGAATTCAAACGGAATGCGTTCGGCGTCGTCATGGCCGGCTGCCCGTTGGAAGAAAAAATCTCCGAGATGAACCTCGTCGAAGCCGAAGGGCGCACGATCGGCGCGCTCGCCATCGCCGCGATTGATAATCCGATGTGCGCCGCTACTGGTCATCGCATCTGCAACGACTGCATGAAAGCCTGCATTTATCAGAAACAGGAGCCGGTCGATATTCCGCAGATCGAGACGCGGGTGCTCAAGGACGTCCTGGCGCTACCCTGGGGCTTCGAAATCTACGGCTTGCTGACGCGTTGGAACCCGCTCAATTTTCGGCGGCCGCTGCCGCGCCCTGCGACCGGCCGGAAAGTGCTGATCGTCGGCCTCGGCCCCGCCGGTTTCACCCTCGCCCACCACCTGATCAATGACGGGCATACGGTGGTTGCCATCGACGGTCTGAAGATCGAACCCCTGGCGGCGGAGATTTCCGGCGTCGACTCGCATGGCGCTCGCCAGCCGTTCCGCCCCATCCGTGACGTCGAGGAGTTGCGCGAGCCTTTGGGTAGCCGAGTGATGGCTGGCTTCGGCGGCGTCGCCGAATACGGCATCACCGTGCGTTGGGATAAGAATTTTCTGAAGATCATCCGACTGCTGCTGGAGCGGCGCGCCGAATTCAAAATGTTCGGCGGTGTACGCTTCGGCGGGACACTGACCATCGACAGCACTTTTTCTCTCGGCTTCGATCATATTGCGCTCTGCGCAGGCGCTGGCCGGCCGACAATTGTACCGATGAAGAACGGGCTCGCGCCCGGTGTGCGTCAAGCGTCCGATTTCCTCATGGCACTTCAACTCACCGGTGCGGCCAAGACCGATAGCGCGGCGAACCTGCAGGTGCGCCTGCCCGTCATCGTCATCGGCGGCGGCCTGACCGCGATCGATACCGCCGCCGAAGCGCTCGCCTATTACCCGTTGCAAGTCGAGAAATTCCTCGCCCGTTACGAGATTCTGGTCGCCGAACGCGGCGAAACGTCGGTGCGCGCGGATTGGAGTGAGAAGGAACGCGAAATCGCCGACGAGTTCATCGAACATGCTCGCGTGATCCGTAACGAGCGGAAGGCAGCCGCGCGTGAGGGCCGGCAGCTGCACCTGGTCGAACTGCTGCAGAGTTGGGGCGGCGCCACCATCGTTTATCGGCGCCGGCTGATCGATTCGCCGAGCTACACTTTAAATCACGAGGAAGTGGCCAAGGCGATGGAAGAAGGAATCCGTTTCGCCGAACAACTGGTGCCGGAGGAAGTTGTGCTGGACGGCCACGGCCAAGCCCGCGCGCTGCGCGTTTTGTCGTCGTCGGGCGATCAGGCCGCTCGGACGGCGTTTGAGATCCCTGCCTGCACGATCCTCGTTGCCGCCGGAACCCAGCCGAACACTGTGCTCCGCCGCGAGGACCCGGATCAGGTACTCGTTGACGGCAAGTATTTCCAAGCGCTCGACGAGCACGGCACGCGGGTGAAGCCGGAGCGCGTCACCAAGCCTGCCGCCGTCGATGTCCTGATGAGCCTACGTCCAGACGGGCGCGCCATCAGCTTTTTCGGTGATTTGCATCCCTCGTATGCCGGCAACGTGGTCAAGGCGATGGCCAGCGCCAAGCAAGGTTACCCGGTGATCACGCGCAAGCTGGCGGAGCGCCCGCCGGCCGCCATCGCGACCGCCGAGGCGCTGTTTGCCCGTCTCGACAATGAGCTGCGCCCGACCGTACATGCGGTGAATCGTCTCACGCCAACCATCGTCGAAGTCGTGCTGCACGCGCCGATGGCGGCGCGCAGCTTCAAACCGGGACAGTTCTACCGGCTGCAAAATTACGAGGCTTTGGCGCGCTGCAGCGACGGCACCCGATTGGCAATGGAAGGCCTGGCGCTCACCGGAGCCTGGGTCGACCGCGACAAAGGGCTGCTATCGACCATCGTTCTGGAGATGGGCGGCTCATCGGACCTTTGCACACACCTGCAACCGAACGAGCCGGTGGTTCTAATGGGACCCACTGGGCATGCCACCGAGATCCATGCCGACGAAACCGTCCTGCTGATCGGCGGTGGGCTCGGCAACGCCGTTCTCTTCTCGATCGGCCAGGCATTTCGCGCGCAAGGCAGCCGGGTGATCTACTTCGCCGGCTACAAGCGCGCGATCGACCGCTACAAGGTCGGAGAGATCGAACGCGCCGCCGACGCGATCGTGTGGTGCTGCGATGAAGCTCCCGGCTTTCAGCCTGAGCGTCCACAAGACCGAGCCTTCATCGGCAATATCGTCGCTGCGCTCGACGCCTATGGTTCTGGCACACTCGGCGCGCTACCCATCCCGCTTTCTGACGTTGACCGCATTGTCGCTATTGGATCCGACGGCATGATGGCAGCGGTCGCGCGTGCGCGGCACGGCATCTTGGCGTCGCACCTCAAGCCCGATCACCGGGCGATCGGCTCGATCAATTCACCGATGCAATGCATGATGAAGGAGATCTGCGGGCAGTGCCTGCAGGTACACCGCGACCCGGCAACCGGTCTCGAGAGCGTGGTCTTCTCATGCTTCGATCAGGATCAGGATCTTGACCGCGTCGACTTCGCCAGTTTGCGCGGGCGATTGGGCCAGAATAGCTTGCAGGAAAAGATGACGCGCTTGTGGGTCGATCGTTCTTTGCAACGGCTTGGCTTGCGGCCATCAGCAACGCTGTAAGCAAAATGCAGGCGCGCCCAGCTGGCCGGGCCCTAAGCAGCGTCGACGCCGATCGCATCAGAGATATGACTCAGCCCATCGCGCTCGATCAGACGCACGAGATCTTGCGTGATACGGCGAACCACGCCTGGTCCTTCATAGATAAGCGCCGTGAGCAGTTGCACGAGTGAAGCGCCGAGCCTGATTTTGGCATAGGCATCCTCGCCGGTACTGATTCCGCCGGCGCCGATGATCACGTACCGCTGGCGGTCCATGCGACGGTAGGTTTCGCGGATGCAGCTATCAGCGAGCGCGGCCGCGGGCGGTCCCGATACCGCACCCGGCATCGCGCGCCAGATGAAAGCCGGCGTCCGCAAGCCGTCTGGCTTGACCGATGGCAGATTGAACATGAATCCGGAGACGTAAGCGTGGTCCTCGGTTGCCTCCAACACGCGTTCGATGGTGGCTATGCCGCCCAGTGGCGAGACTTTGAGGAAAACAGGAACTCTCGGGTGCAACTCACCCAGTGCCGTGAGAACGGCACGCAAATGACCCGAATCGGCGAAGAAATCGCGACCATCTTCGGTGTTCGGGCAGCTGAGATTGAGCATCAGGTAGTCGGCCACCGGCGAGACGATTCGCGCAGCCTCCACGTACTCTGTGATGATCTGACCGGCGGTTTCCGGGCAAGCGCCTGGCCCACGATTTGTCTTCACAAGATTGATGCCGAGCGGTACCGGCAAATGGATGTTCGACAAGCGCTGGACGATCTGACGCGCACCGTCATTCGGTAGGCCATAATGTACAACGATAGCGCGATCTTCCGGCAACCGGAACAAGCGAGGGCGCGCATTGCCCAACGATGGATCGATGGAAACAGAACCGATTTCGACAAAACCGAAACCCAGACCGGCGAGCGTCTCGATCGCGGTCCCGCTTTTGTCGAAACCCGCCGCTAGGCCAAGGGGTGTCGGAAACCGCAGGCCGGAGATGACGGTCTCGAGCCGCGGATCCTGAACGGCGTTGAGCCGATGCAGCGCCCGGGCAAAGGGCCTCATCATCGCGCCGGCGCCGATCGCCAGATGGTGCGCTCGTTCGGCGTCCAAACGAAATGCCAGCGGCAGAATGGTCGACGTGTAGAAACTCATGACCGACAGGCTCCGTAGCTCCGGCGGGTGCACGTTGCAAGGCGCCGTGCGGAGTGAGATAGACCACAAACTCGCCGACGGGCCTGCAAACATTGACAAGTCCGGCCTCCGCATTTACGATATCTAACTAGATAGTTAAGAGACCTTCCATGATCACAGGCACGACGCGGCTTTACGCCATTATCGGCGATCCCATCGCGCATGTCAGGACGCCGATGGCGTTCAACGATTTTTTCTCGGGAGCCAACATCGATGCGGTTTGCTTGCCGATTCACATCGGTCGCGACGATCTTCCGCGCGGTTGGGCCGGCTTGCGTTCGATCCTCAACCTCGACGGCTTCATCGTAACTGCGCCGCACAAACAAGAATCGGCTCGGTTGTGCGATGCCCTTGAGGCCGATGGAGCTTACACCGGGGTCGTCAATACCGTCCGGCGAGAGCCGAACGGACGTCTCACCGGCACGCTTCTCGACGGCCGCGGATTCGTGAGCGGGCTGACGTCGCACGGATATGAAGTCAAAGGCCGCCGCTTCTACATCGCGGGCGCCGGTGGCGCCGGAACGGCACTGGCCTATGCGCTGGCCGCCAGCGGTGCCGCCGCGCTGACGATCCATAACAGGACCCGCTCCAAAGCCGAAAACTTAGTCGTCGGCGTCGGTAAGGCATTCCCCAGCTGCGATGTCCGGCTCGGCAGCAGCGATGCGGCTGGCCACCACGTCGTCGTGAACGCCACATCGCTCGGGCTGAAACCGGATGATGCTCATTCTTTCAATCTCGAAAGCGCTGATCCGTCCGCACTCGTGGCCGAGGTGGTGATGAAGCCAGAAATGACGCCGTTGCTAACTGCCGCCAAGCAACGCGGTCACGCCATCCATTTCGGCACGCACATGCTCAACGGCCAGCTTGAGCTGATGATGCAGTTTCTGGGCCTCAGCACGCCGCTGGCCAGATAAGGCTGACGGCGTCAGACGCCTGATTCAAAAACAAGAAGGGGAACATGACCTACGTCGTCGTCGAGAATTGCATCAAGTGCAAATACATGGACTGCGTCGAAGTTTGCCCGGTCGATTGCTTCTATGAAGGCGAGAACATGCTCGTCATTCACCCCGACGAATGCATAGATTGCGGCGTATGCGTGCCGGAATGTCCCGCAGAAGCTATCAAGGCCGATACAGAGCCGGCGCTCGAAAAATGGTTGTCGCTTAACGCCGAATATGTGCGGATTTGGCCGAACATCACCAAGCATAAGCCGCCTCCGGCAGACGCCAAAGAATACGACGGCATGCCGGACAAATTTGCAAAGTTCTTCAGCCGAGAACCGGGAAAGTGAACCTCGCCGATCTTGCGCGGCAGCTTGCCAGCGCCCGCGCGCAGGCCAGCGTCCTCGACGCCGGGTTTTGGCTCGATTCGGTGACAAACGTCGAATGTGGCTACCGGGTGCAGGCGCAACTAGCTCAGCTCGCAGGCAATGACGTACGAGGTTGGAAGGTCACCGCGCTCAGCCCCGAACAGCAACGTGGCTATTCGGCGACCCAACCCGTCGCCGGCGCCCTGCTTGGGCCTTATGTGCATGCTTCGCCGGTGACGCTCTCGCTTGCGCGATTCGTCACCCCGCTGCTCGAATGCGAGGTGGCATTCGTGTTAGGACAAGACCTTCCGGCACGCACGGAGCCGTACGGAAGCGAGGAGATCAGGGCGGCGATTGAAGCGGTCGTTCCTGCGATGGAGATTGCCGATTGCCGATTACCGGCGGAAGCTCCGGACCTTCTCAAGCTCGCGGATTCCATGGGAAACGGCGCCTTTATCGTCGGGCAACCGCTCACGCACTGGAAAATGCTCGACCTATCCGGTCTTGCCGTGACGCTGTCGCATGACGGAATCGAAGTCGAGTATGGCACCAGTGCGCGCATTCTCGGCAACCCGCTGTTTGCGGTCATTGCACTGGCCAACGCGCAACCGCTTCCCACTGGCGGTCTGAAACGCGGCCAGTTTGTGACAACCGGCACATGCACAACACCGATTCCGCCTCGTCCCGGTCATTACGTCGGCCATTTCGGCGCGCTCGGCGCGCTTGCCCTGGACATCATTCCTTAGGCCGAAGATGCGCGCAGCCGGTCTTTTGTCCATCGCCAGTGCGGTCTCAATCGTCTCGTAGGTTCCGGTTTCGAGTGAAACGGCTTGCCCTCGTCCCTGGATGCCGTTCTTGTCGGTCAGTCGAATGACAATCGACGGTCACGCGGCCGTTTAAAGATTTGAATTCGCTACGAAGCGGACGATCGAATCGATGATGTCGTAGTGCGTAATCGAAACCATCTCAGATGCGATCCTGTCGGGCTTTCGTATCGGCGCGGTCTCACTTATCGAGTCACGCCCTCCCGAGACTGGCATTCAGCGTAACTATCTGGTTAGATTACCGCGAGCGAATTTTTCTGGCACACTCGGTTTTCTCGGCGGCGGCGTCGGCAGAGCAGCATGACAAGCAAAATACTCGCTGATTTCAATTTCTTGTGCCGCGGAGCGGCCGGGTTCCCGCAGAGCGCCGAAAGGGCGCTGCTGCAAACGTCGGCGGACTTGACGTGAGCGCGCCGCAGCTAATCGTGCGCGAAGTACTTCTCTACGAAAGGGATGTCCACCTACGCCTGCCCTTCCGCTTCGGCGTCGTCACCTTGACGCAAGCGCCACAGTGTTTCGTTTGCGTGCGCATCGAGTTTGCCGACGGCCGCTCGCATTGGGGAGCCGCCGCCGAACTCCTTGCCCCCAAATGGTTCGATAAGAATCTCGCGCTTTCCAACACCGATAATTTCGATCAACTGCGACTTTCGCTCCGGCTCGCGGCCGATTTATATCTGCAAGCCGGCGTCGCGCGCACTGCGTTCGGCCATTTCGCCGCGCATTACGACGTGCAGATCACCGCCGGTGCTGAACGCGGCCTCAACGCGCTGGTCGCCAATTTCGGCCCGGCGCAACTTGATCGAGCGATTCTCGACGCACTTTGCCAAGGTGCCGGCTGCTCGTTCTATCAAGCGCTGCAAAGCAACCTCGTGGGCATTGATCCGGCGCTGCTCGGCCAGCACCTTCCTGACCTGGCGGGCTTCGACATGATGCGTTTTCTTGCTCAACTTAAGCCCGCTGACAGCATCGCTGCGCGCCACACGGTCGGGATGCTCGACGCCATTGGAGGTCATCCTGGCCAAGTCAACGACGGTTTGCCGGAATCGCTGGAAGAAGTCGTCGCCGCCTATGGCCACCGCTATTTCAAGCTCAAGGTTGGTGGCAACCTCGCCGCCGACCAGCAGCGCCTGATTGAAATTGCCTCGGTGCTGGATCGCATCGCGGAGCCTTATTACGTATCGCTCGACGGCAATGAACAGTACGACGACATCGACGCACTGCTCGAGTTGTGGCGGCGTATGGAGGCAGCACCACAACTCAAGCGGCTGGTCGCCAGCATTTTGTTCATCGAGCAGCCGATCACGCGCGCCCGCGCGCTGGACAGCGACGTTTCTTCGCTGTCGCAAGTGAAGCCAGTGATCATCGATGAATCGGACGACGGCCTCGGTGTCTTCGCCCGCGCGCGCGACCTCGGCTACCTTGGTGTCTCAAGTAAATGCTGCAAGGGCCTGTACAAATCGATTCTTAATGCCTCTCGCTGCAGCCTATGGAATGCCCAAGCGGGCACTCCCCGCTACTTCATGACCGGCGAAGACCTCACCACCCAGGCGGGGCTTGCGGTTCAGCAAGATCTCGCCTTGGTCAACTTGCTCGGCTTGCAGCACGTCGAACGCAACGGTCATCATTATGTCAATGGCATGGCTGGCTTGCCACAAGCCGAGCAGGCAGGATTCCTCGCTGCGCATCCCGACCTCTACGAGAAAAGCTACGGCGCGGTGCGGCTCAAGATTCGGAACGGACGCATGGATATCGGCTCACTGTCCGCACGCGGATTTGCCTCCGGCGCCTATCCCGATTGGAACAAATTGGCGCCACTAGCCACCGTACTATAATCCTTTAGTGCCTGTACAAGCTGGGCGCTGCGTGCCCGTATTTCTGATCTCACGGATTGGATGCTTGACGCACCGCCGCGATAGCATCGCTGAGGGCAGCAGCACGTATTGGCAGCTTCGCAATTGTAATGCCAAGCGGGCGCACCGCGTCATTCAAAGCACTGGAAATTGCCGCAGGCGCACCGAGATATCCCGATTCGCCTGATCCCTTTTGGCCGAATACGGTGAACGGCGACGGCGTGCAGTGATGGATGATCTCGACTTCGGGCATCTCGTGGGAAGAGGGCAGCAAATAATCCATGAATGTCTGTGTGATCATCTGCCCCTGCTCGTCGTAGACGAATTCTTCTAACAGAGCGGCTCCTATGCCGTGCACGATACGCCAAGCGTCATTCCCCTGACGATATGCGGACTGATTACGGTGCCGCAGTCGTGGCCAATTGCGTAACGGCGGATCTTGGGGAAGCCGAGTTCGGGATCGATCGTCATCAGCACCACATGAAATTCGAATGAATGGCACGGATAGGGTTCGCAACCCGGCCAAGGTTCGTGAACTCACGGTCGAAGATACCGAGATTGTCCGGGTTTGGCGCGTAATCACTGCCGATGCAGTAATCTCAATCCCGCTGGTACATCAAAAAAAGCCGTCAGGTCACTGCCTCCAGCGGCCTCCCAGATTCGTATTCTGGTATCCGAGCGCTGCGTGCGATCTGATCGTGTTGTAGTGCTTAGGTTTCAATCTGAGATCGATGCGCGAATAGCCGCGGTGCCGATAACCGTCGGCACCTCGCGTCTGTCTTGCGGCAAGGCCGTAAAACGCGAATACTCACGCCGGTTTGGGAGTCATCTGGGGAATCCCGGTTAAAAGACCTTCTGCACCCCATGGCCGTACCAACGGCGGGCACGCGCTATCGTCTTCGCCGTGATTTCCAGGATGACGAAGCCCTGGGCGGCAAGCGTCTTCACTTTGCTCGGCGGCGTATGACCGAACGAGACCGGCTCCCACTTCGAGAGGTCGACCTTGGAATTACGGAGCGCCAGCATCTCGCGCGGGTTGACGACGTTACGCTCACGATAGCGGTCGCAGAATTGGGTGCTCATTTGGGTGTCCAGCGATTCGGCGTGCAATGATATCGCTATAGTCTGTGTCTGCTAGATGACGATCGTGCTTATCAACATCGAATCGTTCTCATCCGCCCGTGCCCTGGCTTCCCGGGTCAACGGCGAAGGTCCTGCGGCTCATGATCCAATTAAAACTCACGCCCGACGACGTGAAATGAACGAGGGAGTTATTCGGAACACACAGGCGGACGAAACGGTGAAGCCACCAGTCGACAGAGAACATCAGTTCCGCACCAAGGCGACGATGTTGGCGACCGCGATCGCGAGCCAGGCCGCGATGAGGATTGTGCCACCGGTCGGCGCCGCCATTGCAAACAGACGGTAACCAGCGAAGGCGCGCAGCGCGACGTCGCAGGAGAACAGGGAG
>ODAK010001280.1_pt1 | contig 27857 bp, 22 predicted proteins | sample 1539591 | NCBI WGS metagenome assembly ODAK01 (sample SAMEA3539303, study PRJEB22396) | soil metagenome | biome: tundra; feature: field; material: soil | place: USA | collected 2010-05 | depth 0.15 m
AAACGTTCCAAACCCTCGCCAATTGGCCACTTCTCCAGATTCCTGCACAGAGCCGTATTTTCGTTGGCTAGGACTGCGAGTGTACTTGGCCAGCCGATGCTCAGGACGGGGTTTTCCAGGATTTGGTAGTTTGCAGTGTTACTAGGCAGCACATTCGGCATTGTTGGCGATACATCGATTGCGCCGTACACATCGAGTTGGGTGCTGGGGGTTATGTTGTTGATCCCTATAAGGCCGTTAGCGCTTTGCCAGATATTGGAGTCTGTAAAACCGCCCGACAGGTTGCTCTGCAAGATGTATGAAGCAGTCCCCACCCCAGGTGATTTGTTGTTGGCCGCAGCCTTCTTCTGTGCTGACGTGGCCGATGTGCTGCCGACGTTCCCAGCGGCGCTCAATGCGTTCACGGCAGTTCCGGCCTCCGTACCAGTCGCGCCGGAAGTCGCAGCCTGGACGAACGCCGATGCGGGCAGCCCGCCCAGCGTTTCCGCCTCGTGCGCTTTGAAAGCGTAAGGCACGCTCACCAGCAAAACGCGCGCCTGCTCAGCTTGTCCCTGAACCTGGACACCCAGCCAGCGCTGTTCCTGTTGCGAGAACAAGTCGTCCGGTAATCCTGTTGCCGTTGTGGTGCCTAGAAGCACGCTGTATTGACCGTTGCTGTCGGGAGTGACGTTCTGCGTCTCCTGCCAGACGGCGGCGCCGCCGTCCTGCTGCTTGTAGATGGAGAAGGTAACGCCGACTGCGGTGGAGAACGAGAGGGCCGCGCCCTGCGCATCCTTCAGTGTTCCGTTGTAGCGAATGAGGTTGGGAACGGATGTGGTTGCCGTCTGTTGAGCTGAGCAAATGGAGACGAGCAACAAACTAACAACAGCAATAGCAACAATGGGCTGAAGCGGCGCATAGAGGCTCCTTGCGGGGCGGTCGCCGGTTTAATACGTTCGGCGTGAACGATTTCGAGCCTTGGCTCACAAAAAGAAATGTGGCGACATGGCGCCGCGGAGAGCCAAGGACGGCGAGAGCGGCGCTGACTTCAGTAGGGCCCAGGGGAAAGGCTTCCTTACTCCTGCCGCTCCGCGAAACAATCAGCGGATACCATGCAAGAGTTCCCTGCCTAAATTCCTACAACTGAATGCTTGCTCACCCACAGCTCGAAAGGGGTCACGAGCTATCGTGCTTAAATGGGCCGACTGGAGAAATGCCTCGGCCAAGAGTGAGGACATGGTGTTCCCAGTTTGTCAAGATGTCAAGCACTTTTTGACAAAATTTTAATAAATAATTTTGAATGGGTGGAATCCCTTCCCAACTGTCCTGGGGCACCAGAGACCAGCCACGGAGAAAAACCAAGAGTTACGGACGAGAAACAAAAATCAAACTTCGTGATCTCCACGTCCTGAGCCTGCCCTGAGCAGGCCGAAGGGTGGTAACGAATCTTCTCTGTGCCTCTGTGCCTCTGTGCCTCTGTGGTTGGCGTTTTCTGCTGTAGAGCGGAATTTCCATGTAGACTTTGGAAAACCTCATCGAACGGGTCAGGAAATAACTTGGGTAACAGTTTGCCAGCCGCCGAACCGAAAACCTTCGATCCCGCCGCTAGGAACCAAGGCAGCCTCGCCGCTGCCGACTGCACTGCCGTTGCGAAACACGCTCAACTCCGCCGCGTGTTTCGCGTGAGGGACGGCGTCGCCCTGATCATCTCCAACGTCGTTGGCGTTGGCATCTTCACCACGCCTGCCATCATCGCCAAACTGGTGCCCGAACCCCGCGCCATGCTCGCCCTCTGGATTGCTGGCGGGTGCCTCGCTCTGGCCGGCGCAATGTCGTACGCGCAACTGGGACGCAGATGGCCGTCCGCGGGAGGAGAATACATTTACCTCTCCAGGGCCTACGGGCCGACCGCCGGCTTTCTTTCCGGCTGGACATCGCTGATCGCCGGATTCTCCGGGGCGGTCGCGGCCAGCGCCGTGGGCTTAGTCATTTATCTTGGGCAATATTTTCCGCGGCTGGCCTCGGACCACGCACTGTTTTCCATCAACTTCTATGTGGGTGCGTTTACGTTTTCGCCGCGCTCGCTCACCGCGGCTGCCATCATCGTCGTCTTCGCCCTCTTACACGCCTGTCATTTGGGTGCCGGCAAGCTGACGCAAAACGCGCTCGCTCTGCTGATCCTGGCGATCGTCCTTCTCTTTTGCGTGTTCGGCTTTGCCGTAGGAACGGGTTCGTGGTCGCACTTCCAGTCGGCCCACATACCTTATCGTCCGATGAACTGGCTGCTCGCTCTCATCCCGATCATGTTTACTTACAGCGGTTGGAATGCCGCGTCGTATATCTCGGAGGAGCTGCACGACACGCGGCGCATGATCGGTCCCGCGCTGTTGATCGGCACTTCCATCATCGTCGGCCTCTATTTCCTACTGAACACGCTTTACCTGTACGCGATTCCTCCCGCCGCCATGCAGGATGCCGTGAATGTTGGCGACGTTACGGCGCACGCGTTGTTCGGAGTGGGGAGAAACTTCGTGACTCCGGCGCTGATCGTCGCTCTGCTGGGCGCCGTCAGCGCCATGACCATCGCGGGACCGCGCGTTTATTTCGCCATGGCCCGCGACGGCGCGTTCGTTCCCGGCTTCGACCGCACCAGCCCGCGATTCGGCACGCCTGCGCTGGCCATCGCGCTTCAGGCCTTGTGGTGCGTCGTGCTGGTGATGGCCGGCGGCTTCTATCAGATCCTGATGTACACCGGCTTCACGATTCTGTTGTCTTCGGGCGCCGCGGTGGCTGGACTGTTCGTCGTCCAGCGGCGCGAGTTGCGATCGAACCCCAGGCTCTGGCTCAAGATGTTGGCTCCGGCAATTTTCGTCATCGCGTGCGGCGCAATCGTTATCAATGCGGTTGTGGGAGCTCCTAAGACCGCCCTGGTCGGTTGCCTGCTGATTGCGGCTGGACTTCCGGTGTTCTTCTGGTCGCGGCGGCGCAAGCGCGCGGAACCTGTCGTCGAAGCGGGGTAGGCGGCAATTTCCCGTGAGCTCACCATAGTATTATGACCAAGTGGCAACGACCCTACCGACTTCCGCCCCGGAGCACGCCCTGTATTGACCCCTATGCCCAGCAAACTTGGTAAGACACTTTGCCTGTTCCTCTTCTGCTCTCTTACGTTCTGCCGGGCGCTGGCGCAGAGTCCCCAGTTCGTTTCCTTTGCATCCGCGCAGCCTGTGCTTGAGGCCATGCGCAGCTCATTGCCGCCCGAGTTGAAAGCGTCGCTCACTGCCGCTGCCTGGGACAAGTGGGTCCGCACTGAGGACAAGGAAATTCGCAGCCGCATCGAGGAGGGTGAGGAAAACACGCTCACCAATCTGTTGCGCATGGGCGTCACCTTCACCAAAGAGCCGACGATCACCTACGAGGACCTGGGCGCGTATGGACAAAGCACTGCGATCAATTCCATCGCCGACAAGCGGGCCAACGATCTGGTGCGGGCGCTGGCCGCCCCGCATCCCAGCGAAGGCATGCTGGAAATGCGGGCGCTGCTGGAGCGCAAAGGCTTCAGCCTGAAAACTCCCGAGGCGCAGAAGAAAGTCAAAGCCTACCTGCTGGCCAACCTGGCGCGCTGGCGCGACGATGTGGCCCGCGCCCGGGCGCAAGCCAAGACCAACCCCTACCAGGCCTTCAAGGACCGCGGCATCTCGACCGACAGCAACCTCTATCCCGACTACACGATCCAACTTCACCTCAAGCACATGATGGACCAGGGTCTGCTGAAGCCGGGCAGCCTGCATCGGATCGCCATCGTCGGTCCCGGCCTTGATTTTGTGAACAAGAAATCCGGCTCCGACTTTTATCCTCCACAATCCACCCAGCCCTTCGCGGTGATCGACTCGCTGGCCCGGTTGGGTCTTGCCGACCCGGCTACAGTCGAGGTCTATACCTTCGACATCAGTTCCCGGGTGAACAAGCACCTTGACCGCGCCCGCAAGGACGCTGCTGCCGGCAAGCCGTACACCATCCAGTTGATATCGAGCTTATCGGACCAATGGAGCCAGGAGTACCACAACGGCTTCATCGAATATTGGCAAAAACTGGGCGACAAGATCGGGAAACCGGGTGTGCGAATTCCAGTCCCGGAAGGCGCAGGGAACATCTGGAATCGTGCCGTTAGCGTCCGGCCCGGAGTCGTGATGAGGGTCATTCCGGTGGACATGAATGTCGTGTTCCAGACTCTGCCGCTGCCGCCCGATAAGCAATTCGATCTGGTGATTGGCACCAACATCTTCGTCTATTACGGCGGACTGGAGCAGTCGCTGGCGCGCGCCAACCTGGGAACCATGATCAAGCCTGGCGGCTTTCTCCTTACTAACGAAGCTCTGCCGGGCACCGCTCCCACCAAGCTGGCCGACTCGCTGAAAACCTCGGTGCCGATTGCGAAATCCCCGGACATCACCGACTACATGTACAGCTACGTGCGTCAGAAGTGAGCGGCGTCCGCGAGGGTACCCCCCCAAACAGTAGGGTCACATGAACAACGGGTATACCCCCTCCCCCCTTATGCGCGTAAAATGTTGAAAACATTGGGTCAGGATCAAGAAATCTGCGCAAAATCTTGAGTCCCAAGGACTTATTGGCAAAATCTTGAGCCAGTAGGACTTACCTCAGCATTGTCAAAGAACTCCCGACCTCGCAGAGGTTGTTCAGACCGCCTGCGAAGCCATTGGGCACACTATGCCCAACTTACCAGCCTACCGCGCTCTGCCGGGCTGTCAAGATTACGAAAGTACATAAATGAGCTAGCGCTTCGCGTGGCAAATCGGAGTGGACGGCCGAGATCGTGAGTTGAAAATGTTCGGTGGGCCGGCCCGAACCTTCCTCAGCCCATTTTAGCGTCCAAAACACGGGACGCGAACCTGGGGTGCCAAGGCCAACGCAGATTGGCCTTTTACAGGCTTGGACCTTGCGGTATCATCCGGCGCAGACATGCCGCCACGCGTCTTCATCAGCTACACGCACGATACGCAAGAGCACATGGACCGGGTCTGGGACCTCTCCGAGCGGCTCCGGGGCGATGGTGTGGATTGCCGCATCGATCAGCACGAGGAGTCGCCTGCCGAAGGCTGGCCGCGCTGGTGCAGGAACCAGGTGCAGGAGTCGCAGTTCGTCCCGCGCGACGTCATGGAAAGCGTGCAAACGAGCTAGGAGTTTCCTTTATTAGATGGTAACCTCGCGGATTAGGAAAGCTCAACTGAACTGGCCCGGAGTGTTTTCGGGCTTTGAATCACGGTCTGTAACCGACGAGTATGACTCCTTACCAAGTCGAGGAATGGCTTAGAACGGAAGGTGGTTACGAGCACCACTGCTTTATCAGCTGGCCGCATACAATTGACAGCGACATAACCGAGTGCGCCCGACAGGTTACGAGGGCGATTACCGGAAGACTGGCTCAGCTCTTTGCTGAGCCAAGGGTCTTCCTGGACGAAACGGCCCTCCAGGTCGGCGATACGTGGGAGCCAAGACTCAAGAGCGCTCTCTGCAAGAGCATGGCGATGGTGGCGGTATGCGCTCCCATCTACTATCACCCCAAGCACAAATGGTGCGGCTTGGAATGGGCTGCAATGGACGTATTAAGCAATAACCGCTTTCCTGGCCAGTCCTCCAAAGCGATTTTTTCCCTCATGATCAGAATGAGTGAGCCTCTGCCCCCCGTCATATCGGCGACCCAGTATATCGACATCTCTCGGGTTACGATATTGGGGCGACAATATTACAAGCGTACTGAATTCCGCGAAACCATTGCAAAGATCGGGAATCTCATCGAGAAGATCGCTTTCGAACTAGTCGACAAGCAAATCAAGGCAGACTGTGATTCATTCCAGTTTCCGACCGAATCTGCCTTCTCAGACTATGGGGCTCCCCTTCAAGGCCCACCTTTGGTGAGCTGACTCCTTATGGATGCGCCTACCCAGCCAGGGAAAATCGTTACATTCTACTCCTACAAGGGCGGAACCGGCCGTTCAATGGCCCTCGCAAACATAGCCTGCCTCTTGGCAAAGCGCATGGACAACTCGGGGCGCGTGTTAATCATGGATTGGGACTTAGAGGCCCCTGGTCTTCACAGGTACTTCACCGCAAAGACCGAACAATTGGAAAATGTTGAACGCCCAGGGATAATGAACTACTTTCACTCTCTTTTCGAACTATTTGGGCAATTTTCCAATCTTTATGCAGAGGTAGCCGAGCCTAATGGTTGGGAGACCTTGGAAGAAAGGCTTCCGCTTAGCGAGTTCTTGATTCCGGATGTCGCCTCTGGGGTTGACTTGATGAAGGCTGGCCGCTTCGACTCGGAATATCCCAAATTAGTAGGTTCATTTGACTGGATTCGCTTCTACAACAAGTATAGCTCGGCAATCACCGCGTTCAGAAAACTGATCACTTCCAGATATTCATATTGCTTGGTCGACTCGCGCACTGGCTTGACGGATATCAGCGGAATTTGTACTGCGCTGCTTCCAGAAACACTCATCGCAGTTTTTACTCCCAATCGGCAGAGTCTTTACGGACTCACAGACGTCATCGAGAAGGCTGTCGAATACCGCCTTTCTTCGAGTGACTTCCGACCGCTGTCTGTTTTCCCTCTGCCTAGCAGAATCGACGCCGCAGAGGATCTTCTCAAGAAGGAATGGCGCAAAGAGTATCAGGCGGAGTTTGAGCGTTTGTTCAACAAGATATACGACAGGAAGTGCAAATTAACCGACTACTTTGATGAAGTTCAACTACCCCATATTAGCTTTTACGCATATGGCGAAAATATAGCCGTACTTCGCGAGCGCCCGGAAGACGTACTCTCGCTTAGCGCCGCGTATGACAGGTTCTTTCAGAAGCTTGTGAAGTTGGACTTTGCATGGGAGCCGCCTGCCGAAATCGAGGACTACGACAAGGTGCTCCGTAGTGTAGCGAGTCAGGAGTCAGGGGAGCCATCGTTTGACGTGTTTCTCAACTACGCCCATGTCGATGCCGACATTGTCGAGAAACTGGGCGCCCGGCTCGAAGACGAAGGTGGACTTCGTGTCTGGCTCGACAAGTGGGTGCTTGTTCCCGGAGAGCAGTGGCAGCAGGGACTGACGAAAGCACTCGAGGAAGCCAGTTCGTGTGCGGTCTGCGTCGGGGACAAAACTCCGACGGGATGGTTTAAGGAGGAAATTCAGCGGGCACTTAATCGGCAGACGAAGGACTCCAATTTCCGGGTGATACCGGTCATTCTGCCGGGCGGCGATCAATCCCTTGTCGATAATGTCCTGGAACTCCGAACGTGGGTGCAATTCAAGGACAGCCTCGACGATCATGATGCTTTGCACAGGCTAATTTCGGGCATAAAGGGCGTCTCGCCGGGACGGGCACTTGATACGACACCTAAGCCCTCGAAACAACTCTTCACGGTGCCGCTCCCGGAGAATCCGTTTTTTACCGGGTGCGAAGAGGTGCTCGATGAGCTGAAGAAGACTCTGGACAAGAGCGGCATTGCGGCGCTGACCGGCCTTGGCGGCATGGGCAAGACGCAAACCGCCGCGCAGTATGCCCACCATCATCGCCAGGATTATCCGTGGGTGTTGTGGGTAAGAGCGCAGAGTGCGGATACGCTATTTGCCGACCTGTCGCAGTTGGCCGAGCGGCTGGCGTTGCCCGAGCGGGAGGCGAAGGAACAAAGCGTCATCGTCGAGGCGGTGCTGCGCTGGCTGGACCAGCAGGAGCGCTGGCTGCTGGTGCTCGACAACGTGGAAGATTACGGCGTGGTTCGCGATCTGGCCCAGAAGGCGAGCGCCAACGGACATCACGTGATCATCACCACGCAGACTCAGGCGCTGGGACCAATCGGGCGGCAGAGACTATCGCCAATGGACGAGCAGCAAGGGGCGGCGCTGCTGTTGCGTCGGGCGAACCGGCTGGCGGCGGATGCGCCTTTGTTAAACGCTGACACAGGAGAGGCTGCGGTGGCGCGGCAGATTTCGCACGAGGTTGGCGGGCTGCCGCTGGCGCTGGACCAGGCCGGAGCTTACCTCGAGGAAACAGGCAGCGGCCTGCAAGACTATCTGACGCTGCTGCGGCAGAGATTCGAGGAAGTCGCGCAGCGGCGTGGCGGGCTGGATTCCGACCACCTTTCCGTCGCTGCCACACTGCTGACCTCGTTCGAAAAGCTGGCCAGGCAAAACCCGGCCGCAGCCGAGCTGTTAAACGCGGCTGCCTTTCTTCCGCCGGATGCGATTCCGGAGGAGATCTTCACCGAGGGAGCAGCGAAATTCGGGCCGCTCCTGCAGGAGGCCGCTTCCGATTCCTTGAAGTGGAATGAAGCCATTAGCGCAGCCTTCAAGTTCTCTCTGCTGGAGCGCAACACCGCTAAGAAACTGCTCGCCATCCATCGCATGGTGCAGGCGGTGGCCAAGTCACGCATGAGCGCAGAGGAGCGCGCGCAGTGGGCGGAACAGGTGGTGCGCGCGGTGAATGTGGCGTTTCCTGAGGTTGAATTTGAATTTTGGGACAAGTGCGAGCGGCTGGTGCCCAGCGCGCAGGTTTGCGCCTCGCTGGTGGACGAATATGGATTGTCATCCCCTGAGGCGGCACCGCTTTTGAGTCGAGCAGGGTATTACCTGAAAGAACGCGCGCGGTATACGGAGGCCGAGCCGCTGATCCGCCGCGCGCTCGCAATTGACGAAAACACGCTTGGCCCCGACCATCCCAATGTCGGTATTCGCCTCAACAATCTGGCCCAGTTGCTGAAGGCCACGAACCGGCTGGGCGAGGCCGAGCCGCTATACCGTCGCGCGCTGGAAATTGATGAGCGCGCCTACGGCCCTGACCATCCTGATGTGGCCATAGACCTCAACAACCTGGCCACGTTGCTGAAGGACACAAACCGGCTGGGCGAGGCTGAGCCCCTAATGCGCCGGGCGCTGGAAATTGCCGGGCGTTCTTACGACCCCGACCATCCCAAAGTCGCCATTCGCCTCAACAACCTGGCCGCGTTGCTGCAGGCCACGAACCGGCTGGCCGAGGCCGAGCCTCTGATGCGCCGGGCGCTGGCAGTTGACGAGAAGTCACTCGGCCCCGACCATCCCGATGTCGCCAGAGACCTCAACAACCTGGCCCAGTTGCTGAAGGCCACGAACCGGCTGGCCGAAGCTGAGCCGCTATACCGTCGCGCGCTGGAAATTGACGAGCGCGCCTACGGCCCCGACCATCCTGATGTGGCCAGAGACCTCAACAACCTGGCCCGATTGCTGCAAGACACGAACCGGCTGGACGACGCCGAACCGCTGATGCGGCGCGCGCTGACGATTTTCGAGAAGTCGCTGGGGCAAGACCATCCGAGTACGGTGACCGTGCGCGGGAATTTGGCTGTGCTCCTTCGTCAGATGGGGAAGGTCGAGGAGGCGGGCAAGCTGTAAGACTATCGCAGTCAAACTAGCACTTACCACCCTTTCTCCTCCCACCCTTTCGCCAAAAGCGGGCGAAAGGATGGGGCACCCAGCCGTCGCAAGGGTGTAGATTGCATTCATGCCACGTGGTCTGCGCCGGCACGGCCCGAACCCTCCTCTGCCTAGGTCCGCGTTAAAAGACGGACGCGACCCTGGGGCATCAGGCTATACTGTCACTTCCCTGGACTCAAATTCGACGCATAGGTAGCTTGCGAAATGCGGACATCTATCTTGCAGAAACATACCCGGACAGCTTTGTCTGTCTGACACAGAGGCCAATGAACATGTATTGGGTTTATAGCCTACCCAACTGGCTTTTTGAACTGCTTACTGTAGGCCTTTTTGTTGCCTTCAGCCTGGCAGGGGTCTTTTCCACCCGGGCATGGGTTCGCCGTCTGCACGTCCAGCGCTCCCATAACGATATTGTCGGCTTTTACCTGGCTGGAATGACTGTACTCTATGGCGTCTCGCTGGGTCTGCTCGCCATCGGGGCATGGACGACCTACACCGAGACGGAAGCCAAAGTGGCGCGAGAGGCAGCGGATTTGTCCACCCTCTATCGCAGCGTTAGCGGTCTTCCGGAGCCGCCACATAGTTTGCTGCAGAATGATCTCCGCAATTATACTCGCCAGGTTATCGACGTCGGTTGGCCTGAGCAACGGCGCGGCATCATACCAACTGAAAACAATGCGCCTCTGGATAAATTCCGAAGCGATCTTGAGTCGTTTGAGCCCGTCACCGAAGAACAGAAAATTCTGCTGGCGGACATTTCCCGGGAATTCGACGCTCTGGAGGAGTCGCGAAGCATTCGTCTGGATAGCGTGACTGCCGAATTGCCGCCACCGCTATGGGCGTTGATCCTGCTAGGAGCGTTGATCTGCATTGTTGTTACCTGGTTCTTCCATATGGAGAGCCTGAAAATGCATATCTGGATGACTGTCCTTACCGCATTGCTCCTCGGGCTGATGGTCTTCATGGTGGCCGCGCTTGATAATCCCTATCGCGGAGAGGTTAGCGTCAGCCCTGCGCCCTTCGAGCGCGTTTACAATCAGATGGCCAAACCTGGTAAGTGATACCGGCGGGTGGCCCGGCCAAAGCTGTTGTTGGCGAAGCCTGTTCAACAAGGGATGTCCCGTTTTAGTAGCCCACCCTTTTCGTCGCCTGGCTCTCCAGCGCTTCCAGCACCTGCGGCCCGAGCTGCCAAACGTTGCCGGCGCCCAGCGTGAGAATCATGTCGCCTGGCTTGGCTGCGCATGCTGCCAGCTTCAAGGCTTCGGCGAACGAAGAGGCGTACAGCGCTTCCTGTCCGCCAGCTTCCGTTATGCGGTTCGCCAGCATCTCGCCGGTAATTCCCGGAATTGGCGGCTCACTTGCCGGGTAGATATCGAGCACGATAACCGAATCGGCATCGCGGAAGGCGGTCGAAAATTCCTCAAGCAGCAACTGGGTGCGAGTGTAGCGGTGCGGCTGGAAGATAACATGCACTCCACCGAAACCGCACTGTCGCGCCGCGGCCAGAGTGGCGTGAATCTCCGTGGGATGGTGCCCGTAATCGTCAACGACGGCAACCCCACCGACGCTGCCGATCATCTGAAAACGGCGATCCACTCCATTGAAGCCTTCCAGTGCCCGCCGGATGTGTTCGACCGGCACGTCGAGCCCGATCCCCACTGCAATCGCCGCGGTCGCATTCCTCACATTGTGTTCTCCAGGAACGCGCAACTGGAATTCGCCCAGAGGATTTCCGCGGTAACTGACGTGAAAGTTGCTTAGCACGGCTGAGTCTTTGCGGGGAGCACAATGCACGCTCGAAATGAGGAAGTCGGATTGGTCGTGCGTTCCATAAGTCAGAATTCGCCGTTGCACCGCGGGCAGTAGCCGGCGCAGATCATCATTGTCATTGCAGGCGACGACCATTCCGTAGAAGGGCACCAAATCCATGAACTTCAGAAAAGTCTGTTCCACATCTGCCATGTTGCGATAGCAGTCCATGTGTTCGCGGTCAATGTTGGTCACCACGGCGAGAATCGGCGAGAGTTTTAGAAAGGAGCGATCGCTCTCATCGGCCTCCGCCACCAGGTACTGGGATTTTCCCAGTCGCGCATTGGACCCCATGGCATCCACGCGGCCTCCAACGACGACGGTGGGATCGAGGCCACCGGCGGCCAGCACCGCCGCGATCATCGACGTGGTCGTGGTCTTTCCATGCATGCCAGCGACGGCGATGCCGTATTTCAGGCGCATCAATTCCGCCAGCATTTCGGCGCGCTGAATGACGGGAATATGCTGCTGGTGCGCGGCCACGACCTCGATATTGTCGCGAGTGATGGCCGAGCTGGTAATCACGACCTCGGCGCCTAGGACATTTTCCGGGCGATGCTCACCATAGACGATGGCTCCCATTCCAACCAGCCGCTGGGTGACCGCCGAAGGCTTCAGGTCAGAACCAGAGACCTTGTACCCCAGGTTGAGCATCACCTCGGCGATGCCACTCATACCGATGCCGCCGATTCCGACAAAATGGACGTGCTGGATTTTTGCAAACATGCGGGAGACGAGTCTCTAGGCTACAGCGTGCTGGCTTTGGACGCCAGCCGCCCGGGCCGCGAGCGAGGCGATTCTGGCTGCTGCGTCCGGATGGGCAAAGCGGCGTGCCGCCTCCGACATCGTCGCCAATCGCGAGCGGTCGCGCAGCAGTGAAGCAATCTCGTTCACCAGGCGGTCGCTGGAGAGTTCAGACTGCGGCAACAAGCAAGCTGCACCGCCATCGGCCAGCGTCGCGGCATTTTTAGTCTGATGGTCATCGGCGGCGGTCGGCAAGGGAATGAAGATGGCGGGCTTCCCGGCCGCCGTGATCTCGGCCACGGTGCTGGCTCCGGAGCGGCAAACCAGCAGATCGGCGCGGGCGAAGGCCCCCGGCATGTCATCAATGAAAGGCGACACCTCCGCCGAAATCATCGTGCGCAAGTAAACTGACTGTGCGTGAACGTAGTCCTTCTCGCCGGTCTGATGAATGACGTGGATTGCCGGCACCGCGTCCATCAATTTCGGCAGAGCGTCCAGCACCGCCTGGTTAATGGCGTGGGCGCCTTGACTGCCTCCAAACACCAGCAATGTAGGGCGACCATCCTTGGGACGCGCTGGAACGTGGAAGAACTCCTGCCGCACCGGTACGCCGGTCACATGACAATTGCGAAAATAGTGGCAGGTTGCCTCGAAGTACACCGCCGCCGCGCTCACCATGGGAGCAACGATACGATTGGCGACTCCGGGGACCACGTTCGGTTCGAACGCAACCGTGGGTACGCTCATCATGGCAGCCGTCAGCATTGCCGGTCCCGACGCGTAGCCGCCCACCCCGATCATGACATCGGGCCGAAAGTCGCGGATCAGCTTCGCCGACTCCATGAAGGCGCGCGGGAGATCCAGCAAAGTCTTAAGCCGGGTGGCAAGGTCCACGCGGTTAAGCGCGCCAACCTGGATGAGATGAAGTTCGAATCCCGCCGCCGGAACCAGACGGGTCTCAATGCCACGCTGGGTGCCGACAAACACCACCTGCGCCTGGTAGTGCGAACGCAACTCCTGCGCGATTGCTAATGCAGGAATCACATGTCCGCCGGTGCCGCCTCCAGCCAGGATCACACGCATGGCTAGTCCGTCTGTTGCGTAATGTTGAGCAGGACTCCGACACTGGCCAGAGTGATGAACAGCGAAGAGCCGCCGTAGGAGATGAAAGGCAGCGGAATTCCCTTGGCTGGCATCATGGCCAGCACCACGCTGATATTGAACAAGGCCTGCACCACCACCATGGCGGTGAAGCCGGTCGCCAGAAACTTCCCGAACATGTCTTCGGTGCGAAGCGCGGTCCGGATACCACGATAGAGGAAAATGCCGAAGAGCGTGACCACCAGCAGCGAGCCCCACAATCCCATCTCTTCCGCGGTGACGGCGAAGATGAAGTCGGTATGCGGCTCCGGCAAGTAGAAGAGCTTCTGCTTGCCTTCCATCAGCCCCAAGCCAGTCAGACCGCCCGTGCTCACGGCGATCATCGACTGGATAATGTGGAAGCCCTTGCCCTGGGGATCTTTAAAGGGGTCGAGGAATGCTTGCACCCGCGCCCAGCGCCAGGGTACGCGGACAACGAGAAAATACAGCGGCAACAGCGAGGCGGCAAGTGCGTACCACAGATATTTCATGTTCATCCCCGCCACGAACAGTACGGCGGCGGAGATTGCCAGACACGCGATGGCGGTGCCGAGATCGGGCTCCTTCACAATAAGCAGCGCGAATAGGATAACCGGGGCGGCTGCCGGAAGCAGCACGTTCTTCCAGTCGGTGATTTGCTGCCAGCGTGACTCCAGAAAGTATGCGAGGTAAAAAATGATTGCGGGTTTCGCCAACTCCGAAGGCTGCAAGGAGAAACCGCCAAGCTTGATCCAGCGGTGGGTGTTGTGGGAATCGCGAAACAGGAAAACGGCAATCAGCAGCAGCGAGGTAAATCCCAGAATGGTGAAGACCACCGATGCCCGCCTGTACTTCCGATAGTCGATGTGCATAATGACGAGCATGGCCGCGATACCGGCGCCGGCCCACGCCATCTGCCGTAGCAGGAAACCGTAGGGCGAACCGAAGCGCTCCTTTGCCATTACCGCCGAGGCGCTGAACACCATCACCAGTCCAATAAAGACAAGCAACAGCGTTACCGTAAACATCCACTTATCCACGCTCACCCGCTTGGCCATTATTCGTTGCCTCCGCGCGCGGTGCTGCCGACATGCTCTCGCTGCTGTTCTCTCGATGCCAACTGGCGTACCAGGTCCTTGAAGATCCGTCCGCGGTGTTCGTAGCTGTCAAATTGATCGAAGCTGGCGCAGGCCGGAGCCAGCAACACTACATCGCCCGCACTGGCGGATTCGCTAGCGCGCTTGACCGCGGTTTCAAGCGTCCCGACGCTTGCGATCTCGGTTCCTAGCGCCTGCGACTCGATCTTGGCGGCCGCCGCACCGATGGTGTACACGCGCTTCACCCGCTCCCTGAGCAACGCATTCAGCACGCTGTAGTCGCTGCCCTTGTCCTTGCCGCCAAGAATGAGGTGAATGCGGCCGGGAAATGACTCCAATGCCTTGATGGTCGCGTCGACGTTGGTGGCTTTGGAGTCGTTGTAATAATCAACTCCTCGAACCGTAGCCACGAACTCCAGGCGATGCTCCACCGCTTTGAACTCGGAAACCGCGCGCCGGATCTGTGCCGGCTCGATTCCGGCCAACATTCCGACACAGATCGCCGCGAGTACATTTTCCAGATTGTGCCCGCCCTTCAGCGAAATCTCTTTGGCAGGCATGATCTCGTGGTCGCCGTGCTGGTCGCGCCAAATTATGCTCCCTGCGCGGACGAATGCCCCATTTGCGACTTCCTTCAACCGGCTGAACCAGTACACAGAAGCTTTCGGGGCGGTAGCTTTCGGGGCGGTAGCTTTCGCGGCGGTAGCCATCTCGACGCAGGGCGCATTGTCAGCATTCAGCACGGCAAAATCGTTCGTGCTTTGGTTCTCGAAAATACGGGCCTTGGCTGCAGTGTAATTTTCGAACGAGTAGTGCCGGTCAAGATGATCGGGGGTCACGTTCAACACCACCGCAATTCTGGGATGAAAGCTCTCGACGGTCTCCAGTTGGAAGCTGCTGATCTCCAGCACCACCCACGTGTCCTCGGTGGAACTTTCGACGAAGGTGATCGCCGGAGTACCGATGTTTCCGCCGACCAGCGCTTTTCGGCCTCCAGCCGCAATAATTTCGCCCGCCAACGCCGTGGTAGTGGTCTTCCCGTTAGAGCCTGTGATCGCGACGATCTTCCCTTTCAGGAAGCGTGCAGCCAGTTCCACCTCACCGATGACAGGGATACCCAACGCACGCGCCTGCACCAGTTGCGGAACATCAAAGGGCACGCCCGGACTGATCACGATCAGGTCTTGATCGCGGAAGGTGCGTTCGCCATGCTGTCCGGTTTCAACGGTGATGCCATGATCGAGCAGCAGAGGAATTTCCTGACGAAGTTGCTCCTGCGATTTGGCGTCGGAGACCGCAACCCGCGCGCCGCGCTTCTCCAGGAACAGAGCGCTGGCCACGCCCGACTTGCCCAGACCAACCACCAGCACGCGTTTGCCTTTAACGTTCATCAGTAATTCGTCGGGAGTGGATAGAGCCGCCCTTCACGCCAGATTCAATTGTGCTTTGAAGGGGCACGGCTTCAGCCGTGCCGTAACCTGCTGTCAGTTGTGGCGGCTTTAGCCACTGAGGGACTTCGGTGTTCAGACAAAATGCGATTTCCCTCAGGGGCTGAAGCCCAATTCTCAGCCCTCACAACGGCACGGCTGAAGCCGTGCCCCTTCAAAACTACGGAACAGATGAATAATCCGGCTGCAACGCCGCTCTACCATTGCCTTTCCCAACCGGTCATTGTGCCACGTTTACCGGACCTCTAGCGCAACTTCAAGGTGGTGAGAGCAAAGAGTGCAAACACCAGAGAGGCAATCCAGAAGCGCACGATCACCTTCGATTCGCTCCAGCCCATCAGTTCAAAGTGATGGTGGATGGGCGCCATCTTGAAAATGCGCTTCCGGCGCAGCTTGTACGAGCCCACCTGAAGAATTACCGATAGCGCCTCGATCACGAAGACGCCGCCGATAAACGGCAGCAACAGTTCCTGCTTGATGATGACGGCTACGGTCCCAATTGCACCGCCCAGCGCCAGCGATCCCACGTCGCCCATAAAGACCTCCGCGGGATGCGCGTTATACCAGAGAAAACCGATTGCGGAACCGACCATCGAACCGCAGAAAATGGTCACCTCCGAGACCTGCGGCATCTTGGACAGCTCGAGGTAATCGGCAAATACGGCATGGCCACTGACGTAGGTGAGCATCGCCAACGCTCCCGCGGCAATCACGGTGCAGCCAATCGCCAATCCATCCAGACCATCGGTGAGATTCACGGCATTGCTGGAGCCCACAAGGATGAGGGCCACGAACGCGAGGAACGGCAGAAATGCGAGTGGCGAAAGGTAGCCGTGATGCAATCGGTCGATCACCAGATCTGGCCGGAAATGCTTAAGGAAAGGGACAATCAGGCGGGTGGAATACAGTCCATGGGTTTCCAGGCCAGCGAAGATCGCGCCGATCACAAACGCCGCCAGAAACTGGTACGACAGCTTGGCGCGCGCCGTGAGGCCGAGGTTACGGCGGTGGACCACCTTCAAGTAGTCGTCGGTGAAGCCGATGGCGCCGAAGGCCAGCGTCGCCAAAACGGCAATCCATACGAAGCGGTTGCTGAGGTCGGCCCACAGCAAGGTTGGGACAATCATGCCCACCACAATGAGCAAGCCGCCCATGGTAGGGGTGCCCGCTTTCTTCAGGTGGTCCTTGGGGCCGTCTTCGCGGATGTACTGGCCGATCTGGAACTCACGCAGGCGGCGGACCACCGCCGGGCCAATGATCAGGCCGATGAACAGCGCGGTGAGGCTGGCGAACACAGTGCGGAAGGTCAAATAGCGAAAGATTCGGAACGGGCCGACGTGAAAGACGAGAAAACCCTTCTGGTAGAGCAACCAATAGAGCAAATTCTTCCCCGTTCCGAAAGTTATGCAGGAGCTGCAACCTTAGTGTGCAGCGTCCGGCGTTTTGCCGACCCAGGCTTCCAGCGCACGCTCCAGGCGCACTCCGCGTGACGCCTTGAGCAGAACTACATCGCCGGTCTTGACTTCGCGCCGCAGCCAATCACCGGCCTCTTGCGGCGTGTTGACGAACTCCGCGTTCATCCCCGCTTTGACTGCGGCTTCGACCATCGACTTCGCCAGTCCCCGGACCCCCAGCAGCCTGTCGATTCCGTAGCTTGCCATGTGTTGTCCGCAATCGCGGTGCATGGCGCCAGCCGCAGGACCGAGTTCCAGCATTTCGCCGGCGACGACAATGCGGCGCCGGGCAGGAATCTGGGCCAACGAGCGGACCATACTGTCGAGGGCCTTAGGATTGGAATTGTAGCAATCGTTGATGATGGTCGCGCCCCCGTAATTCAGGACTTCTCCCCGTTTGTCTCCGGGCGTCAGGGTCGCGAGCGACGCGGCGGCCATCGGTAGCGGCACCCCATACTGTAATCCGACAGCGACTGCCGCGAGTGCGTTATAGATACTGTGCTCGCCCAGCAATGGCAACGCGGCAGGCGCATACTCGCCATCCGCCACAATTTCGAACACCGATCCCAGCGGGCCCCGCGATTCAATCTTTCGCGCCGACACGTCAGCCGGTTTGTGCAGCGCGAAGGTAACGACTCGCCCGTGGAAGTCTCGCCCGAACTGTGAAACGTACTCATCGTCCGCATTCAACACGGCGATACTGCCAGCGGGAAGAGACGCTATCAGTTCGTACTTGGCACGTGCGATCGCTGCGATCGACTCAAAAAACTTCAAGTGGACGGGAGCAACCATGGTCACTACGCCGCAATCCGGTTGCGCCAGTTTCGCCAGTCCGGTGATCTCGCCGGCGTGCGACATCCCCATCTCAACCACCGCAATCTCATGCTCCGGCTCCAGCTTGAGTAATTGCAGCGGCATGCCGAAATGATTATTCAGATTACCTTGCGATTTCAGCACCCGATGCTTTGCAGCCAGTACATGCGCGATGGCTTCCTTGGTCGTGGTTTTGCCCGCCGACCCGGTCACGGCGATGATCGGTTCGCCCCACAACCGGCGGACGGCGGCAGCGAGCGTTTGCAATGCAAGAAGCGGGTCCTCCACTGCCAACAACTGGTTCTTCTGCGCGAACCGCGCGTGCTGGCCCTTGCTAATAACAGCGCCGATCGCGCCCCGGTCGAGCGCCGCCTCGACAAAATCATGCCCGTCCAGCCGCTCGCCGCGGACGGCGAAGAACAGATCGCCCGGCAGCAAGCTCCGCGAATCGATGGAATAGCCGCTGGCGACCGAGTCTGGGGAAAACTCGCCAGTGGCCTGCATAAATTCGGCAGCGCGCGCCAGGCTCAGCTTCATGACTCTCCGGGCTGCGTCGGTTGATCGGTTGTGTAACCGGTGTCGCGCAGTGCATTGCGCGCCATCTCGATATCGTCGAACGGGACGGGGCCTGCGCCCGTTACTTGTACCTTTTCGTGGCCTTTTCCGGCGATGAGAACGATATCACCGGCTTCGGCCTCGTGAATGGCCAGAGTAATGGCGTTGCGGCGATCAGGTTCCAAAGTGTAACGCGTGCCGGAACGCTGCAGTCCCGGCAGCGCGTCGTTCATAATGTCGAGGGGATTCTCGCTTCGCGGATTGTCGCTGGTCAGCACCACGAAGTCGCTGCCGGCTCCGGCGGCCTCGCCCATCAGCGGACGTTTGCTGCGGTCGCGGTCTCCGCCGCATCCGAATACCGTGATCACTCGCCCCGGCCCACCACGCTGTGCCAGAAAATCCCGCGCGACGGCGGTCAGGTTGCGCAGCGCGTCGTCGGTGTGGGCATAATCCACGATCACCGTAAAGGGCTGGCCAACGTTCACACGTTCGAAACGCCCGGACACCTGGTGCAGTTCAGCTGCGGCCAAGACGATCACGCTGGGCTCGACATTGCGCGCATAAGCAGCAGCCGAGGCGGCAATCAGGTTCAGCACGTTCACCCGCCCCAGCAGCGGACTCCAAACTGGATATTGACCCGTAGGCGTCACCAGGGTGAACTTGGTTCCACTCGTCCCGATGCTGAGGTCCCTGGCGCGGAAATCGCCGCTGTCAATGCCGTAGGTAATCAACCCCTGTTGCTTCTTGAGCAGTTTGATAAGCCGCTGACCATATTCATCCTCCAGGTTGATCACCGCCGCTCTTGGCGGCTCTGTACCCGAGCCCTTGAAGAGTATCGTCTTCGAAGCGAAATACTCTTCCATGGTGCCGTGGTAATCGAGATGATCGCGAGTGAGATTGGTGAACACGACAACGTCGAACGGCACTCCATAAACCCGTTGCTGCTCCAGGGCATGCGAAGACACTTCCATGACCGCCTCGGTGCAGCCTGCCTCCACCGCGCGGGCAAAGAGCTGATTCAATTCCAGTGCCTCGGGAGTGGTGTGGGGCGCGGGAAGGACCTCTTCGCCGATGCGATATTCCACCGTGCCCACCAGGGCAGCTTTATGTCCGGCGGCACGCAGCATGGCGTTCAGGACGAACGCTGTCGTCGTCTTGCCATTGGTGCCGGTAAGACCTGAGATGGACAGCCGTTCCGCAGGACGGCCGTAAAAGTTTGCGCTGAGCCGCGCCAGCGCTCGCCGCCCGTGCGGAACTTGCGCCCAGGCGACATCAGGCCGAGGCGGTAACGAGTCGCTAACAACGGCAACTGCCCCTGCCTGGAGAGCAGCATCGATGTACTGATTGCCGTCGGTAGTTTCGCCGCGGATGGCCACAAAACACCAGCCCGGCCGCACCCGCCGGCTGTCGTAGTCGAGACCAGCGATCTGCGGATTGCCTTGTTGCGCGAGACATTCTGCACCATCCAGCAACTCAAGAAAATTCATCTTGTTGCGTTCACCCGGTTGGCGCTGGCACCCGGACCCGCGATGCCCAGGAAAACCAGCAGAGCCCGGTTCAAGCGCACCATGTCCTCGTCGGATAAACGGCCAACACTCTTCCCGATCTTGGTTCTTGGAATGGTAATTACCTTATCCACCATAATGCGACACAAGGCGCGCAAGCCATTTCTGTCATTCGGTTCGATTGGTATGCGGAACAAAACGGCGCTCTCGGGATTCGTCGTGAAAGGGCAGACAGTTATGGAGTTCGTGGTATCGAATCGGTCATCCTGTACGATTACGACCGGGCGGGGCTTGCCTGCGTAATCCCTGCCGCCAGCAACCGTCCAAACCTCCCCCCGTTTCACTCATCGCCCCAAAAAGAGATTGAGTCGATGAAAGCCTGATCGTCCTTCTCTTGGGGGCTATTTGCAATTAGGAGTGACTGCTGGTGCGCCTCTCGCGCAAACTCAGGCGAGCGAACATCGGGGACCCAGATTTGGATCGGCCGCAGGCCTTGGCGCCGTAGCCTCTCCCGATGCGCCCTGACCTTGTCCCGCGATGGCTTGGATCGAGTTCGTGTCGCCATATTTGCCTCTCTTCAAAGACGAACTGGTTACATGTAACTTATCAAAAATCTTGGACGCAGACAAATGTGCCCTCTAATGCGTGAAGCGCACCGTGATCCTTTGCCCGGAAGGCAGGTGGCTGCCCGGTGCGGGCCATTGCTGGCGCGCCACCCCGCTGCCGATCGCATTGATCTCCAATCCAGATTGCCCGGCAGTTTCCACCGCCGACCGCAGCGGCTTGCCGAGGAAGGACGGCACCACCACTCCGCTGTCCATTTCGAGAACTACAGTCCCGTTCCCGGCGGCCTGCTCGGCCGGGCTCGGCTGCTGCGGACCAGGGGCCGCCTGCGCCACCTCCGTTCCACTCGAAGGCTGGGCTCGCCGCTCTGAAGCAGGGGGAACGAGGCCCGCATTGGCTCCGCCCGACGCGTTCGTGCCCGCCACCCCTGCCTGGGAACTCGTCCGGGGGCTTGCGTTGCTGGTGGCATCGGCGTCAGCAATCGGCAGCGGGGGACTAAGACGATCGGACGATTCATCGGCCAAATCGTCATCTTTTGCCGAGGCCAGCAGGTTCTGGCGCATAGGATTCTTAACATCGGCATCGTGTGGCACGTGCATGTATTCCAGCACCTGCTCGGCAATGCGCTTGAAGACCGGAGCGCAAACCTGTCCACCCTGATGCAGTCCCACCGGCGAATCAAGAATGACCGCAATGGTTATCGCCGGGCTGTTGACCGGGGTAAACCCGATAAACGAAGCGACATACTTGGTCTTGGAATATGCGCCCGTCGCCGGGTCAACTTTCTGTGCGGTGCCGGTTTTGCCTGCATCGGTATAGCCGTTGAGGACCGCTCTCCTGGCCGTCCCAAAGAGCACCACGCCTTCCATCATCTTCTTCATTTGGGCCGCGGCCATCGCCGAAACCACGCGGTGTTGCTGCGCGGAATGAAACACCACGGGCTTGGGTGTTCCGTCGGGCGGCAACTCGCCGGCCACGATGCGCGGGGGCGTATAAACTCCGTCATTGGCGATGGTGGAGACCAGGGAAATGGTTTGCAGCGGCGTCACGCCAATCTCCTGCCCCATCGAGATGGCGCCGATTGAGACCTTCGACCAGCGGCTCACCGGTCTGGCCAGTCCACGAGTTTCGCCGGGCAGTTCGATGCCGGTCTGCTGACCGAAGCCGTAGTCGTGAATGTAGTGGTACAGACGCTGATCGCCCAGCTTCATGCCAACCTTGATGGCGGCCACATCGCTGGAATGCGCCAGCGCCTCGGCGATGGTCACCACGCCCAGGCTCTCGTGGTCGTGGATCTTCATGCCAAACACGTCAATCGAGCCGTGCTGGCAATCAACCTTGTCCTCCGGCGTCACCACATGCTGATCCAGCGCTGCGGAATAGGTGACGACCTTGAACACCGAACCCGGTTCATAAATATCGCTGACGGCGCGGTTCTTCAGCGCCTCCGCTGGAACGCTGTTAAACACGTTCGGGTTGAATGTCGGTCGATTGGCCAGCGCCAGAATCTCGCCGGTCCGGGGATTCTCCACGACCACCGTTCCAGCGATCGACTTGGTATCTTCCATCCCCTGCTGCAGTTCGCGCTCGGCGATGTACTGGATGGTCTGATCGATGGTCAACACCAGATTCTGTCCGGGATCAGGCGGCTTCTCCACCCGGCTGAACCACTTGCCGCGTGCATCGACGGAGACTAACTCTTTGCCGGGAATGCCCCGCAGATCGTCGTCGAATCCCCTCTCCAGGCCGCCCAGCCCTTCGCCATCCATGCCGACATATCCCAGGACTTGAGCAGCCAAGTCGCGCTTGGGATAGAAGCGCTTGGGTTCCTTGCGAAAGGCAATTCCGCGCAAGTTCAACTGGCGAATGCGGGTGCTGGTTTCGGCGTCAATCCTGCGCGCGATGAAGACGAAGGGACGCGCCACCTTGAGCCGTACCAGGATGTCCTGGGGATCAAGGTTCAGCACTTTGCCCAGCATCGCTGCGGTGGTTTCTTTATCGTGGACTTCGCTGGGCACTGCGAACACCGAATCGACGTCAATGGACATCGCCAAGGGATGGCCATAGCGGTCGTAGATGTTTCCGCGGCGCGGTTCGACGGGAATAGTGCGGGTGCGTTGCCGCTCGGCGAGGTCTTCGAAGAAGCCGAATTTCACCACCTGCAATCGAACCAGGCGGAAGCAGATGGCAAAGATCCAGACGAATAGCAGTACGGCAAAAATGTAGAGCCTTCGGCTTGGCGTCTTGGGAGCGCTGGCCCGCATTCCCTCTTCACTCCGTTCCTGTGGTCTCCGGCGTGGGCGCCGAAACCGAATAATTGCGCCGTACCGCTGTCGGCTTGCATGAAGAAGGCGGTCCTTGGCTGGCGGACCGCCTTTTTACTTCACCGTCCTGGTTCAGCCGGTTTCGTGTGGTGTCTGGAGCGGCCTCATTGTTAAGGTTGCGCCGAGATCACCATGATGCCGTTCGCCCGCGCCATTACTGGGGTGGATGGATCGGCAATCGCCGTATCCATGGGCTGCATTTGCCCGCCGGCCGGCCGCTGCATACCCATCTGCTTGGCCAGCCTGTCGATTCGCGCCGGGTCCTTCAGCGAGGCTTCTTCCAAGCTCAATTCACGGTTCGATTCGGAGATGGTGTTGCGCTGGGCAGTCAGTTGCTCGATACGATAGCCATACTCGATCGCACTGAAGTGTTGCCACAGGTAAACCATCACGAACAAGAACAGCACGCTCAAGGTGATGCCGAAGGAAATCATCTCGCGGCGGCGCTTGGGGTCGGCGACCTTTGCCACCCGCGAGTTGTCGATGCGCTTGGCGAAATAGATCTCGGGCGTGCCAATGAACATGCCGCGCGGTTGCTCCGCTGGCGGCCCATTCCAGTCACCAACTTGCGCCATGGTCGGGTAAAGAACTCCGGCTGCCATTACTCTCTCCTGCCGAACGGCCTTACGTCCTGGCCTTTGTCCGGCTTGCATCTTTGAAGCACAGGGGCCGAATTTCAGGGCCCTCAGTTATTCACATTTTGCACAGCTTTTTCCGCAGTCCCAGCGCGGAAATTGTTCAATAGTTTCGCAACTGTCTAACCAATCTCTTTCGTCGTTCAAATCCGCTCCGCTGCGCGCAACTTAGCGCTACGCGACCGCGGGTTGCGATCGACTTCTTCCTGGTCAGCCGTCATCGGCTTCTTGGTCAGCACGCGATATACGCCGGCGTGCGCTCCTTCTCGCAGCGCATCTTTCACGATGCGGTCCTCCAGCGAGTGGAAGCTGATGACCACCAACCTGCCGCCCGGCCTGAGAACTTGCGGCGCTGCGTTTGTACTCAGCAGCTCCCGCAGGTCCTCGAGTTCACGGTTCACTAGAATTCGGAGTCCCTGGAAAGTTCGTGTCGCCGGATGAATTCGCCTCTCAGCCTGGTTCATTGGCCGGGCCGCGGCCGATATTACTTCCGCAAGTTGTGCGGTTGTATGGATCGGCCGCGCCCGAACAATGGCTCTGGCGATTCTCCGCGACCTCCTTTCCTCACCGAATTCGTAAATCGCGTCGGCAAGCTTGCGCTCGTCGTAGCGATTTACCACTTGTTCGGCAGTCAGCCCGGAATGCGGATTCATCCGCATGTCTAACGGACCATCTGCCTGAAAACTGAATCCACGCGCCGCGTTCTCCAATTGCATGGAACTGACGCCCAGATCGGCCAGCAGTCCGTCCGCGGTTGCCGGCGCCACCTGTTGCGCCACGTCCGCGAACGAGGCATGCACCAACTCAACCTTGGGCCAGTCCGCAGCCATTTCCGGCGGCGGGTTTGTCAACGTCTCGCGTGCCCGTTCCAGCGCTGAGGGATCTTTATCGATGCCAATCAAATGACCCTTTGCGCCCAGGCGTTTTGCGATTTCCCAACTGTGCCCGCCTAAGCCGAGGGTTGCATCGATATAGGTCCCGCCACGCCGTACGGCCAGGAATTCGATCGCAAGTTTTAAAAGAACCGGGACATGGCCAAATTCTTTGCTCTCGCCATGTCTGCGCCCAGGGGCGCTGTTCGCGTCTGAAAACCCCTTGTCCATTCACTCCCATTCCGAGATCGCGAATGGAACCCGAAACCTTTGTCGCTCTAAATCCCCAAACTGCTGAGGCTCGCGTCATCTTCCTCGGTGAACGGCTCCGCCGCAATTTCCTTGCGAAGCTCCTCGGCGTTGCGCACCAAAAGGTGCTTGAGGCTCCCCATCACCGCAACCTCGCCTTTGAGCTTGGCCGTCTCGCGCAGCGCGGCCGGGAGCAGCAAACGGCCTTGCCCGTCCATCTCCACCACCTGGCCGTAAAAGTTGGTGACCTTCAAGAACTTCTTCTTGACCGGATGCGAGTCCGGTGCGGCCGCCAGCTTGCGCTCGATCTCCTCCCACTCCTGCATGGGATAAACTTCGGCAACAGTGCCCGTACGGCTGGTGATGTAGAATTGGGCGCCATAGTTTTCGTCGATCTGGCGCTTGAAGTCCGCCGGCACCTTGAGGCGCCCTTTTTCGTCCAGTCGAGTTGTGTGCGTGCCGCGAAACATAACTTTCGGCCCTGAATTGCTGGGCTTTCACCTCGGAGGTGAACATTAACGACCCGATTTGGCAGCTACGAGCCGGTTGCATGGCGTTTTGAGCGATGAAACCACTTGGCGCAACTTGCTCCCACTAGGGTCAACTTTCATACCACTGCTTCCCACTTCGTACCACTTTGGACGTATCCTACTCCTAAACCATTGCGTGTCAAGAGGAATTTTGGATTTTTTGCGACGCGCGTGATTCCGAACGACCCAATACAATTCCTAGTGGCGACTGAGTCATTGAGACCCAACAATTTGGGTTTACTCTGAAGGTTCCACTTCGGCGATTCCGGGAAGAAACAGGTAAGCAGGCATGAGCCAGCGGTTTGAAGTCGAACAATGGATCGCGGCGCCACTGCCGCGGGTGTTCGCCTTCTTCGCTGATCCGCACAATCTTCCGCGGATCATGCCGCCCAGCCAGGGGGCGCGACTGCTCAAGCTAAATTTGGTTCGCCCGCGCTTCCCTGCCGGTGAAACCACTCCCGTTGCGGAGTGCATGGCTGGGGTCGGTACGGAAATCACCTTCAAGTTCCGCGCAATTCCCCATGTCCCCCTCCACGAAAAATGGACAGCGCTCATTACCGACTTCTCGCTCAATCAATTTTTTCGCGACTCTCAGAAACAGGGACCGTTCCGTCACTGGACGCACACTCATTCCTTCGCAGCAAAGATTGCGGACGGCCGCGAGGGTACCCTGGTCCACGATGTGGTGGAGTACGAAGTCGGCTTCGGCGTGGTCGGGACTTTTCTGGAGAAGGCGATATTCCAGCGCATGCTGCGCTCAACCTTTGAGTATCGAAAGCGCGCCCTGGAGAAAATTTTTCAGGCGGAATAGCAGCATTTATGGGCGCTGAGTGCGCAGCGACTCATATCGACGATATTGTCCGATGCGGCTTTCGAGCGATGTGAGTAGTATCTGCCCGTGGAATTTGCTAACCGAAAATCCAAGGCGCGAGCACGAGAGGTTAAAGCAAACTCTGATAGCCACGTTCCTCAAAAGAGCTGAACCCACGGCCATCGCCTAGGCGGTCACGGACCTCGCACTTGTTATAGTCGACGATGCTTTCGAGCAAAAGCTGGAATGGCCTATAATCGCGTCCAGCGCCCAGCTCGGTCACCATTTGTCGATCGGAACGGGGCTAGATGGGGGAAAGCCATGCATACGCTGACTGCGCGCCACCAAATCGTAACGGTGATGACGGTAAATACGCTACGCGACCATTTGGAAAGGATCAGCCGCTCCGCACGCAAGTTCACGATCCACAAAGTGCAGCGCGACCGAGTCTCGGTGCAATGCGAATACACGTTGTCCGGCAAAGGAAAGAAGTCGTACGTGCTGCTGCCGGCGTATCCAACCGGACATTCGGGCGATTCACCCTGCAACAATCTCAACGTAGTAATCGACCCTCTGGACTTTGTGGGCGTTGATACCTGTGCCGAACGGGACACGTTCGCGCCACTGCTTGGCGATGAAATGCTGGCCCACTTCGAGAGGATGCACCCGCACGCGGGCTTGCTGGTGACACGGTGCTGCTAGGAAAACTCTGAGCGAGTCAATTCGGGTAGACCCCGGCTTCAGGCGGGCGTCTGATTTAGCTTTTCAGTCAAGTGGACTTCCGCGCCAATAAGGAGGAATGCAGATTGCGTCGGGTGCTTCCCAAGCCATGGGTGTCGATTCTCTTAACTCTTCTTTTGTTGGCTGGGCTCTCTCAGCTGGCATGGGCACACGCGATTTTGATGGAATCGACGCCCAAGCTACATGCCACGGTCACCGGTCCCGACGTTCCCATCACCTTGCGCTTCAACGTGCGCATCGACGGCAGTCGGTCGCGTCTGCATTTGCTTGCGCCCGACGGCTCTGTGCGCACTCTTCCGCTGTCCAGGCAGTCCGCCCCCAACATTCTGCAGTGCAACGCCCAAGGGCTCAAACCCGGGGCCTACAAACTGAAGTGGAGCGTCCTTGCCTCTGATGGCCACATGAGCAAGGGCGAAGTTCCCTTCACGGTGGGATAGTCCAGCAGCATGCAGCAACTAGTCGACCTCTTCGGATTCTTGTCCGTTGTCCTGCGGGCCGGAACGCTCGTCTTCCAATCGTTGTTGCTGGGCGGCATTGTGTTCGTTCTGTGGATCGCGCGCGGTGTGCCGGGCAGTCCCGAATCCATCCAGAAGATGCAGTCCGGTTCGTGGACGCTTCTGCGCTTCAGCACAATCGGACTCATCGTCATGCAGGTACTGTACCTGTACGTGAACTCAGTTGTGTTGATGACCACGGCAGAGATTGGCTTCCGCGCCGTCATCGGAGCGAACTTCTTTCTCTCGGGGAGTATTGTGCTGGCGGCGGGGATGGCGACCTATTTGGTGGCACGCCAGCAGTGGAAGGTCGCACGCTGGCTGGTACCGGTGCTGGCGATGACTGTCCTGGGCGCATCGGTCATGACCAACCATGCCGCCTCACGCCTTGACGGCCGTCCGCTGCTCATTATCTTGACCACGATCCACGAAGCGGCCACGGCGTTCTGGATCGGCGGGCTGCCATTTCTGGTACTTGCGCTATTTCGCGACCAAGAAGAAGAGGCGCGGTGGTACATAACGGAGCGCTTCTCGCGGGTGGCGCTGATCAGCGTTGCCGCGATTGTGTTCAGCGGTCTGGGCATGAGCATTCGATACATCGCTTCATGGCGAGCCGTTCTGGGGACCGCCTA